>Ga0075424_100002295_pt1 | contig 17393 bp, 10 predicted proteins | sample SoiMethybrSBSTD3_FD_75301 | JGI IMG/M metagenome (GOLD analysis project Ga0075424, IMG submission 75301) | Bulk soil microbial communities from a Populus tree surrounding site in Tennessee, USA - Soil MetaG P. TD hybrid SBSTD3 | ecosystem: Environmental > Terrestrial > Soil > Tree plantation...
GGTGAGCTCGCCGTACAAGGTCGACGGCGAAGTCGTCGGCACCGTCGGCGTGATCGGCCCGACGCGCATGGCCTACGACCGCGTGATTCCGATCGTCGACATCACCGCGAAGCTGCTTTCCTCCGCGCTGTCTCAGCACTGAGAAAAACCGGTTTCCGGTTTTGCCTCTTTGGCTGCGACAATACACCGCAGACCGCGAGACGGTTGCGGCGCTAGACTGCAGGCGTCGAACAATTCTGGATCGGGCCTTCGATGGCGCTTCGCCGGCGTCTCGTCGCGCGCGGCTGCGTGCTCGCCGCCGTAACCACCAGTATCGGCCTGTGGGCGGCAGGCGAGGACCCCTCGCCCGGCACCCGCAGCGAACGGCAGGCGCCGCGCGACGCCGCTTCGGGCGCGAACCTGGCAGCGCCAAGCGAGGTCCTGCACCTGCGGTTCGCGGCGCGCACTCTGCCGCCGCAGCCCGCAAACGGATTGTTCGAGGCGCGTTCGTGGGAGCCGCCTCCCCCGCCACCGCTCCGGCCGCGCCTGATCGCGCCCGAGCCCGAGCTGGAGGACCCGCCGCCGCCGGCCCCAGTGGCACCGCCGCTGCCTTTCACGTTTCTCGGGGCGTTCAAGGCCGAAGGCGGCAAGCGGGTGCTCTACCTCGTCGAGGGGGATCGGGTGCACGCCGTGTCGGAAGGCGAAATGGTTAACGAGCTCTACCAGGTCGAAGCCGTCGGCGAGAACGAGATGGTGTTCGTGTACCTGCCGCTCAAGGCAAGACAGAGCCTCGCTCTGGGAGCCGGCAAATGAAACGCTTCGCGATTGCGGCCGCGCTGCTGCTTGCCGCGTGCGCCACGGGCGAGCGGCTCAATCGCGAAGGCCGGGAGCTGGTCGATGCGGGCCAGTTCGAGGACGGCATCGCCAAGCTCGACGCTGCGGCGAGCGTCGAGCCCGGAAACCAGCGCTTCCGCCAGGACCTGCTGCGCGCACGCGAGCGCTCAAGCGACCGTATCCTGCGCGCCGCGGACCAGCTGCGCTTCGCAGGCAAGCCGGACGAGGCGCGCAAGCTCTACGAGCGTGCGCTCGTCATCAACCCGAGCGAGCCGCGCGCGCGCGCCGGCATCGCGGCGATCGAGACAGAGCAACGTCTGGCCAGCGTGCTCGCCCAGGCGCAAGCCGCCTTCAAACGCGGCGACGTCGATGGCGCCGCCGAGCGGCTGCGGCTCGTGCTGATGGAGAATCCCGCCCAGCGCGACGCGCAGGCGCTGCAGCGCCAGATCGAGGAGCAGCGCGTGAAAGCCGCCCTCGCGAGCCCGGTGCTGCGCTCGCGCCTCACCAAGCCGGTTTCGGTCCAGTTCCGCGACGCCAACCTGAGGCAGGTGTTCGACGGTCTGTCGCGCTCGACCGGCATCAACTTCATCTTCGACCGCGAGGTGCGCGCCGACCTGAAGGCGACGATCTTCGCGCGCGACGTATCGGTGGAGGACGCGGTCGACCTCATCCTGCTGCCCAACCAGCTGGAAAAGAAGGTGCTTGCCGAGAACACGGTGCTGGTCTATCCCAGCACGCCGGCGAAGCAGCGCGAATACCAGGACCTGGTGATGAAGACCTTCTACCTGGAAAACGCCGACGTGAAGCAGACGCTGAACCTCGTGCGCACCATGCTCAAGACCAAGGACGTGTTCATCGACGAGAAGCTGAACCTGCTCGTGATGCGCGACACGCCCGAGGTGATCCGCATCGCCGAGAAGCTGATCGCCGCGCACGACCGCGCCGAGCCCGAGGTGGTGCTCGAGCTCGAGGTGCTCGAGGTCGCGCGCACCCGCCTCACCGAGCTCGGCGTCAAGTGGCCCGACCAGATGACCTTCGGCGTGATCGACACCACGGGCGGCCCGCTCACGCTCGAGGACCTGCGGCGCGATCTCGGCCGCAGCGCCACGACCACGGTTTCGCCCTCGCCGAGCGTGACGCTCAACCTGCGCAAGGAGGAAGGCCTCGCCAACCTGCTCTCGAACCCGCGCATCCGGGTGCGCAACCGCGAGAAGGCGCGCGTGCTGGTAGGCGATCGCCTGCCCGTGATCTCGGCGGTGATCACGCCCTCGGCGGTGACGCCGATCACGACCGAGACCGTGACCTACCTCGATGTCGGCCTGAAGCTCGACATCGAGCCGCAAGTCCATCTCGACGGCCAGGTCGCGATCCGCGTCGGCCTCGAGGTGAGCACGGCGGCGAACCGCCGCACCACTGCCAACGGCACCACCGTCTACGACATCGGCACGCGCAACGCGAGCACGGTGCTGCGCCTCGCCGACGGCGAAACGCAGATCCTGATGGGACTCATTCGCGACGACGACCGCACGAGCGCCGCGAAGGTTCCCGGCATTGGCGATCTGCCGCTCCTCGGACGCCTTTTCTCGAGCAATCTCGACGACAAGCAGAAGACCGAGATCATCCTGTCCATCACGCCGCGCGTGGTGCGCAGCCTCCGGCGCGCCGATGCCCAGGTGGCCGAGTTCTGGTCCGGGACCGAAGCGGCGTTTCGCAGCCAGCCGATCGCGCTGCGCACGCTGCCGACAGAGGGCGCGCCGGTTCCGATTTCAAATGCTCCTCCAGCTCAGCCTGCCGCGCAGATTGCAGCCGTTGCGCAGACTCCGGGCGCCGCAGTCAAACCACCGGCCGGCGTCCAGTTCAGCTGGATCGGGCCCGCGGCCGCGCGCGTCGGCGAGCCTGTGACGCTCGCGCTGAACGCGAAATCGGACCAGCCCCTGGCGAGCGCCTCGCTGCAGATCGAGTACGACCCGCTCAAGCTCGCGGTGGTGGAGGTAAAGGAGGGCTCGCTCCTCAACCAGGGCGAAGCCCGCACCGTGTTCAACCACAAGGTCGATCCGGCGCGCGGCCGGATCCTGGTCAGCATCAACCGCGGTGGAGCGCAGGGCGCGACCGGCGACGCACCGCTGGTCGAAGTCACGTTCAAGGCCGTGGCCGAGTCCGAGGCCATCCCGGTGCGGCTGACCGTGGCAGCGCCGGTGGGCACGGGGGGACGCCAGCTCGAGACCGCCGCCGGCGCGAAGCACGAGTTGAAGGTGGAGCAATGAGGCTCGCCCCGCGCGACGCGCCGGCGCTATCCGGGAAATAGGCTTCGGACTTCCGGACCAACCGCGTCATCCTGTTGCCGTGGCGGGAGGCGTACAATCCAGCAAACCAGGGAGAAGCGTTCTTGCGGCGGCATGGGCGAGGCGGGCCTCACCGCACACGCGACACCTCACTAGCATGAATAACGAAGATTGGGGTATGCGGAGGCTTGGCAGCGCGGCACCGGGCGACGCGCGCCGCGCGACTGCCGATACAGTCAGACGCGGACTGCTCCTCGTCGACGACAACGAAAACCACTGCTGGGCGCTCAGGCGCGCGTTCGAGAATCGCGGCTACACCGTGAAGGCGGCGCATTCCGCGCCAGCAGCCTCCCGCCTGCTCGAGGACTGGCACCCCGACTATGCGGTGGTCGACCTGCGCATGCCCGGGCCCACAGGACTCACGCTGATTCCGCGCCTCAAGACGGCCGCTCCCGGCGTGCGCATCGTCGTGCTTACGGGCTATGCGAGCATCGCCACCGCGGTGGAGGCGATCAAGCTCGGCGCAACCCAGTACCTGGTGAAGCCGGTGGAGGCCAACGACGTCGAAACTGCGTTCCATCAGGACCGGGCCGACGCCACGCTTCCTTCGAGCGACAACCTGCTCTCGGTCGAGCGCCTGGAGTGGGAGTACATCCAGCGCGTGCTCGCCGAGCAGGGCGGCAACGTTTCGGCGACCGCGCGCGCCCTCAAGATGCATCGCAAGACCCTGCAGCGCAAGCTGAACAAGCACCCTACCTCGCGCTGACGCTGAGGTTGCGTCGCCGTTCTAGAACCGGCTCCTGGCGCTTTTTTCGGACAGAAAGATAGCGCCCCAAAGTTATAACGTTATGATTAACACGCACGACCTGCGCAGTTGCACGGGGAGAAGGTTCTTCGCCTCGAGCTGCGGCGAAACGTCCCGGCGGGTCGGACCAGGATGGACCTCGCGACCGCATTCCACCAAGCACCGGCGCACCTGCGCCTGCTCGTCGTCATGCGCGCGGTCGCCATCGTCGCGATGGCAGCGGTGTACCTGTGCTTCGACTGTTTCCTCAACATACGCGTACCGCTTGCGGCCGTGGGCCCCATCCTGGGCCTGTATGGCCTCGTCGATGCCGGCACGCTGGCGCGCCTTCAAAACCCGGCGCCGATCGGCGAGCGCGGGATGCTCGTCCAGCTTCTGGTCGACGCCGCGATCCTCACTGCGTTGCTCTACCTGACCGGCGGCGCGCGCAACCCGCTCGCGCTCTACTACCTCCTGCTTGTGCTGTACAGCTCGACCGCACTGCCGCCGCGGTTGGTCTGGCCGTTCGCAGGCGTGTGCGTCGTAAGCTACGTCGCGCTGTTTCACTTCCATCTCGCGCTGTCGCTGCCAGAGGCGGGCAACGCCGACCAGCAGCTCGACTACTTCACGCGCGTCCTCATGTACGCCTTGATCGCGGTGCTGATCGCGTGGTTCGGCATCCGGCTGAGCGCGCTGCAGCAAGTGCAGCGCGACCAGCGCCGCGCCGACGCCGAGAAGAATGCGCGCGAGCGCTACCTCGTCGGGCTGGCCGCGCTCTCCGCCGGCACCGCGCATGAGCTCAGCACGCCGCTCTCGACGATCTCGGTGGTGATCGGCGAGCTGCGCGCGGCCGAGTCGCCGCCGCCTGACTGGAGGGAAAACATCGACATGCTGTGGGCCCAGGTACAGCTCTGCCGCCGTTCGCTCTCGGAGCTCGCCGGCGCGGCCGGCGTGGAGAACCTCGGCCAGCTGCGCAGCGTGCGCGCGAGCGAGCTCGTGGCCCAGGTCGCCGGCCGCCTTCGCTCGCTGCGCCCCTCGCTGCCGCTCAAGCTCGGCATCCAGCTCGAGGACGACCTCGCGGTGCAGAGCGATCACACCCTGCCGCAGGCGCTGATGAACTTCCTGAACAACGCCGCCGACGCCTCGCCGGGGTGGGTCGAGCTGCAAGCGGCCCAAGACGCTCTCAATCCGCTCAAGCTCGTGATCGAGGTGCTCGACCGGGGCCCGGGCATCGCTCCGGAGCTGCGCCAGAAGCTCGGAAAGGACGTCGTCACCACCAAGGCCAAGGGTCATGGCGCCGGCATCCTGATCGCGCAGGCCGCGGTCGAGCGGCTGGGCGGCAGCGTGGCGCTCTCCGAGCGGCGCAGCGGCGGCACGTGCGTTCGCGTCGAGCTGCCGGGGCTCCGCTTGAGCGATGCCGAGGAAAGCGCCTCGCGGCCGCCGCGCGCCGCAAACAAATAGCGCAGGCCTACGGCTATCGATCTAGCGCGATCCAGGCGGACGCCGGCACGATCGCACCGCCGCGCTCGAGCGCGACGACGTAGCCGCCGAGGGCGCCGACGCGCCGGTCGGGACCGTAGCTGACCGGCGCCGCGAACCCGCCCGGGTCGAAGTTACTCAGGCCCTCGAGTGCACGGACGAAGCGTTCGGCGCCGAGATCGCGCCCCGCTCGGCGCAGGCCCTCGACCAGCACCGCCGCGGCGGCGAGTGCTCCGGTTTGCGCCGCCTCGTGGTGCGCCGGCAGCCCGAATTCCCGGCGCAGTTCCTGCCATGCGCGCGTGCCCGGGAACGCCGGGAAGGCGAGAAACAGGGCGCCGCCAAAGCGCTCGCGCCCCAGCATTGCCATGCGGGCGCGCGCGCTCGGCGCATAGAGGCTGGGCTGCCAAGACGGATCCCGCGCCTTGCCCGCCTCGACGAGCAACGCGAGCATCTCGTCGTCGCTCCCGAAGAAAAACAGCTCGTTGCGGCGCTCGGCCTTGAGGCGCTTCACCGTTGCGGCAGCGTCGAAGCGCGCGGCGTACCAGCCTACGCGCTCGAGATCGCCGCACTTCAGCGCAGCGCAGCGAATACCTGCTTTCCGGGCAGCCTCGTCGAACGGCGCCGCGCCTGAGGCCACGATGCCGCCGCGCAGCGCGCCGGCCTGCGAACGGCGCGTGGCGAATTCGACCAGCACGGCCGCCTCCTCGGCGAACCCCGGCAGCACCTGGAACACGCGCTCGCTGCTCCGGCGCCCCCCGACGGCGGACGCGTCGAAGGCAGCCACCAGCGGCACCGTGGTGTCCCCGACCAGGGCGCCGAACTCGGCTTCGTCGCCCGTCGCTGCGGCTCCGAGTAGAGCAAAGACCGGCTCGACGGTGAAGCGCTCTCGCGCTTCCCTGTAGTCGCCGGCCACCACCAGCTCGAGATGGCGCTGATGCACACCGCCCGCCCGGTTCACGGTTTCAAAATAGGCGGCGAGGGCCGCGCTTGCTGCGTGCCCGGCCTCCGCGCGCGCGGCGTCTCGTGGCAGCACGGCACCGATGCGGAGGGTCCGCTCGCCGACGCCCGGGTCGCGCGCCGCATGGAGACCCTCGAGATATGCGACGAGCGCATCGACGTCCGCGCGCGAGAGCGCGTACCGCGGCATCGCCCAGTCGAGGCGGTTGCCGGCCGGATCGAGGCCTTCGTTCACCGCGCGCGCAAAGCTGCGCTCTTCGAACGCCGCGTGCTTGCGGCCGCTCGCGTGTGCATGCCCGTAGGGCTTGGTGAGCTCCTGCCACGTGATTTCCGGAGGCCGCACCGACGACTCGGCGCGGCCCTTGCCGTCGGCGCCGTGGCAGTTGCCGCACGCCACCGCCGCCCCCGAGAGCGCGGTTTGGCCAAAGCCGACCAGCGCCGAGAGCGGCTCACCGGAAGGCCTCACCCCTTCAAGATAGAGCCCGCGCCCGGCTGCTTCGTCAGCGCACCATGCGTTCCCGAGAAAGACTGCCAGCGAGAAGGCGGCGAAGCGAAGCATCAAAGCCCGGCGGCGAGCTCGCGCAGTTGTTCCGCGATCGCCTTCGCCGGCGCATCGGGGCGGATCTTGCGCCAGCGGCCTTGCCGCACATTGCCGATGATGATTGCGGTCGAGTGCGACTCGAGGTCCCCGGTCCAGGCGCCGAGCTTCTGCACCACCGCCTCGACATTCGCCGGCTCGCCGGTGAGGAACAGCCATTCCGGATGCACCGCGTCGAACTTCTTTGCGAACCTGGCGAGGTCCTGGGGCCGGTCGTGCTGCGGATCGATGCTGATCGACACGAAGCGCACCTCGTGCCCGAACACGTCGCCGAGTTCCTTCTTCGCGTGCACCAGCTTCGCCGTGATGAGCGGGCAGGCGTCGCCGCACTGGGTGAACACGAAGTTGATCAGCACCACCTTGTCCTTGAGCGCGTCGCTGTAGAACCTCACCGTGCGATCGGCCTGAGTTTTCAGCTTCGTGTCGGTGAAGTATCCGCGCGCCTTGGCCTCGCGCTCCGCCGGCGTGAGCTTCGCCTGCTGGGCCTGCACGGCCCACGCGAGTGACACGAGTAACACCGCGAGAATGAGTCGGAGCATGAGCTACCCCTTGTCGTGACGTGCTAAGTCCCGCTCGCCGTGCTTCTGCGCTTGGCCCGCAGCGCCTCGACCCGATCGACCAGCTGCTCGATCGACGGAAAGCCGAACAAACGGCTCCAACCGTGCCCGGCCGCATCGCCCACCAGCACCATCGCCGGGTGGTCCTCGAAGTTGGGCGTGTACGCGCCGAAGCCCTTGAGCGCCTCGTCGACCTCCCGCTTCGCGCCGGTGAGCCAGACCCAGCCTTCGCGTGCGCCGAACCGTCCTGCGTAGTCGCGCAGCCGTTGCGGCGTGTCGCGCACAGGATCGACCGTGATCGAAACCAGCACGACCTCCGAACCGACTACCGCCCCGAGCCTTTCCTGGAGCTGTGCCAAGCTGGCAGAGCTGATCGGGCAAACGGTGGTGCAGGCCGTATAGACGAAATTCACGACCGCGATGCGCTCGCCGATCACGTCCTTAGGCAGCCGCACGAGCCGCCCGGCCTGGTCGAGAAGCGGCCCGTCGGAGAGGAAGACTTTCACCGTGCCCGCTTCCGATGACGCCGCATCTTGGTGGTGCCGGTGCGCGTCATGCGCCCACACCGAAATGCAAAAAACAATTCCCGCGCCGACGGGAAAGAGGGATGCAAGCTTCATGGCTCCGCCCCGGCCATGCGCCGCTTCATCTCGGCCTCGACATCGGGCCGCGCGGTGGTGAGCCAGATGGAAGTGAAGTCCTGGTAGCCTTTCTGCAGGGTTCGCGACGCGACGCTCACCGAGTACGCGCCCGCCTCCGGAATCGACACCCGCGCCTCGTACACCCCCGGCTCGACCTCCTTTGCGAAGACTTCGTTGCGCCGCTGGCCCGGAGCGAGGAACGAGAGGACGCGCACGTCATTCAACCCGGTTCTCGACGCGCCGCTGATGCTGTCCTTGAGACGCACCCGCACCGGGACGCTCGCGCCCACCGCGATGTCGCGGCGTTCCCCCTCCAGCAGGAACTCCGCAACCACCCGCCGATCGGCGCTGGCGAGCGCGGGGTTGGCTTTCGCTTCCGCGGAGAAGCAGTGGATGATGCGCGGCGAATCGAGCATCAGCGCGACGTCGTAGCGGCCGGCCGCGGGAATGCGGACCTTGGATCCATAGACGCCGGGCTCGACCTCCTTGAGGCTGCGGTCCACCACCGTCACCGCGCGCGCGGAAGCGCCGAGGCTTTTATAGTTGCTCATCGGCGCATTCATTCCTTCCATGTAGTAATAGGTCGTGTTGTCGCCGGGATTGACGACCAGCACGGCGGCTTCGCCGATCGCAGGGGCGATCGAATCGGCGAGCGGCAGATCGCCCGCCGCCTTCGGCGGCACGGCGCCCGCCGGGAACGACTGCACGATGGGCTGGCCGCCGCTCCCGAGGGTCGAGAGGTTGATCATCGTCACGCGCTCGCTGGCGAGCGCGCGCACGTAGCCGAAGGCACGCGTGAACGCGAGCTGGTAGGGCTGGCCCTTCACCGGGATGTCGCGTATGCGCTCGTTGCCGGATACGTCGACGACGTGGACCAGGTCTTCGCTCGGATTGACGAGCAGGCCATAGCGGCCGTCGGGCGTGAAGCGCATCGGCCCGATGCCGGGCTTCAGCTCGATGCGCTTGGCCGTCTCGAACTGCTCACCGGCAAGGACGGTGAGCGTACCGCCGCGCGCGTCGGCGACGTAGGCCGCCTTGGACAGCGGCGAATAGCCGACCGAGATGGGCACTCCGCCGATCTCGCGCTGGCCCAGCGACTTCAGCTCGCGCACGTCGATCAGCGTGACCGTGGCCGACTCCCGGTTGCTGACGAAGGCGCGGCGATTGTCGTCGGAGATCGCGATCTCGTGGTGCCCCATGCCGGTCGGCAGGCTCTTCACGACCTTCAGCGTCTCGGTGTCGAGCACGGTGACGCCGCTCTCGCCCGGACGCTCGGTATTGTTGCCGACCCAGAGATAGCGGCCGTCGGGCTGCAGCACGACGCGCGTCGGCCCGCGGCCGGCCTTGACGGAGTCGATCAGCTTGAACGTATCGGTGTCGATGACCGCGATCTCTCCCGCGCTCGGCATGCTCACGTAGAGGCGCTTGCCGTCGGCGCTTTTCGCCCAGTCGGCGCCGGGCTTGTGGAGGAAGATCCGCGCGAGCGTGCTGGTGACGCCGGCCACCGATACGAGCGGATCGATCACCGATACGCTCGCGTCGCGGTTCAGCACGACCACAAAATAGCTGTTCAGATCGAGCATCGGCCGGATGCCCACGACGCCGCGCAGGTAGAGCTGCACCTTTTCCTTGCACGACTTCTGCGGCCCGCCCTCCTGCGCCTCGATCACGTAGCCCATGTCCATCCAGGCGCCGGGCGCGTGGCCGGAGAGCGGCTGGCCGCTCGCCTCGTCGGCGAGCCTGAAGCGCACTTCGGCGAATTCCCCTTCCATGAGCTCAGCGCTCGTCGCGCCCGGCGCCGGACGCGCGCTGAACTCGATCACCACGCCATCGCGGACCAGCCTGTTCCCGGCTGCTGCGCACGGCAGTGCGTACGCCGCGGCCACCACCAACAGCCAGCCCATCCACCGTCTTGCCATGCTCTTCTCCCAGTTCTTTCGGCGTAAAGGGTGCGGCCCTTGCGGACCGCACCCCTGGGTCGGGGCGCGTTAAGCGCCCGATGCGGCCACTACTGCACCCGCAAGATGCCCCACAGACCACTGGTGGCGCCGAAGCCTCCCTGGTCGCGCACCAGATAGTCGCCAGGCACGGCGTTGTTGCCTCCCGCACTCGGCAACCGGTGAACGAAGTGCGTCGAAGGCGTCTGGCTCTCGATGCCGCCGACATACATGTCGAACGGATTGGTGCCGATCGCGCGCGAGGCGACCTCGTTGAGGTTGCACGCGCCGGCCAGCCCCAAGCGCGCCGACCCCGGACAGATGTACGGCTGACGTCCGAAGACATGGCCGTGGATGTTCGACGTCGTGCCGCGGCTCGTCCCGTACGGCGCCACCCAGTTGACGCGCGCTTCCTTGCCGGCATTGGCGATGAAGACCGGGGTGACCGGATCCTGCCCGCCGGTGAGGATGTTGCTGAACGCCTGATGGGCGTTGGGCACGCCGCCGAAGCCGCCCGGCGTGTTGCCGAACGGCGCGTTCGCCGCGAGCCCGAAGCGGAACCACAGCGGCTCGATGCCGTAGTTGAACGCCATGCCGGTCGAGTCCTGGCTGTCCTCGGGCACACCCACGCCTTCGCCGTTCAGGTGCTCGACCGGGAAGCTGTCGCGGAAGTAGTGGTAGTTGCCCTTGGTCTGCACCAGCGAGAAGTCGCGGAACGCTCCGGCGGCGGCGATCGTGCAGGTCGCGTTTCCGCCCGGGCATACGGTGACCTGCGTGCGCGTCGGACGCGTGCCGACGCCGTCCTGGTGATCCAGGATCGCGGTGTCTTCCACCCAGGTTGCGGCGGGCGGAGCGACGACCAGCGTGCCGACCAGCGACTTCGCGCCCTGCTCGATGATGTCCGCGGGCTGCAGGCTGCCGCCCCCGAACTCGATCGGCGTGGCGGTGATGTGGAACTCGCCGGCGACCTTGGTGAAGGCGAGATCGCCCGCGTACCACCGCACGTTCACCACGCCGCCCGGCCCCACCACGCCTTCCCGGATGTTGCCCAGGCCGTTGCCCGGCGTGTTGCTGCCGACCACGATCCCGTTCGCCCGGCTGACGTCGAATGCGACGAGCTGCGGGTGCAGCCCGACGAAGCTCGAGGGCTGGATCAGGTTGGTCTGGAAGGTGGTCGACCCTTGCGGGTTGAATCGATCGCGTTTCACGTTGCCTTGCAGCCGGCTGAACGTGGCGAGATCCAGCGTGTTGGCCGGCAGCCGGTTGCGCAGGGTGACGGTGATGCATTCCCCGGCCCTGGAGCGCACAACCACCGGCTCGATCGGCGCGTTGGGATTGAGCAGCACCGGGCAAGCGGGGTTGGTGACGCCACCCGCGTTGCATTCGGTGACGTCCGCCGGCGTGACGGGGGCGGCCTGAAGATCGCCCGTCATCACGTACAGCATCGCCGTCGGGTCGTGGATCGGACCTTGGTGCCGCGGGAACGTCGTGGTGACGCCGGTCTCCGGATCGGTGACCGTCTGGCCGCCCACCGTCGTCTGGCGGTGGTTGTAGACCAGCGTGCGCCCATTGTTGAGCGGCGCGGCGCCGGTGTGGCCGTTCGGCGCGAGATCCTGGATGAGGACGTTCGGGTTCGGCGGCAGCACGGCGTTCGCCTCCACCGCGGTAATGTCGTAGGGGCGCACCGGCGCGGCGACCGGGCACGCGCCGACGAAGCCGGCCTGCGTGGCGGCGTCGAACTTGACCGGCGTGAGCGTCGTCGGCAGCTTGAACAGGTTGCCCGGGTCGTTCTCGTACGCGCGGATCAGGCCCCAGATGCCGACCCAGAAGCCGTCGTTCGAGGAGTCGACCGCGTAGGCGTAGTCGATCAGCGGCCGCGGCGTGGAGTCGAGGAACGGCACCACCGGCGTCGACAGCGTGAACTGCTCGGCGATCGAGTTCGCCTGCGCGTTTCTCCAGCCGGAATTGGGCGAGGCGCCGAAGCTCGCGCCGCCCTGCAGCCACTTCAGGCCGTGCATCGTCATGTTGTGCTCTTCCTCGTGCGAGCCCGCGATGGTCTTGACGCGGATGACGTCGCCCGCGAAGGTGCGCAGCATCGGCGTGAACGGATCGCCCGGATTGACGCCGGCGAAGTTGATCGGCGGCGGGAAGCGCGTGCCGTTGATCACCGTTCCGGCCGCAGGCTGCACATTGAGCAACGCGATGGCGCGGTCGGTTCGCGACTGGAGCGCGAAGGCAAGATCGCCCGCCGCGCCGGCCGCCTGCGTTCCCGGCTTGTTGTCCGGACCGGTGCGGTTCGGATCGAATACGCGCAAGCCCACGGATTCCTGGCGGTAGTTGACGACGAAGAGGCCCGGATCGTCGACGCTGATCGCCTGCGGGCAGGGACGCGCCGGGCAACCGGGAATAACGCCGCCTTTCACTTCGACGATGATGTCGGGGAACACCGGATTCACGTCCTGCTTGGCCGGCGGGTTGATCGCGAAGCGGAAGAGGTCCGCGGCGAGGCCCGTAAACTGCGGATTGCCCGCGTTCAGGAACTGGACGGGTTGTCCTGCACCGGTGCCGGGCAGCGGAATGCCATCTTGGCCGGCGCCGACGTAGATCCCCGCCTCGTACCCGTGGTTGAAGTCGCCGTACTCGAGGAAGAACTCGCGGTGCGGCTCGATGGTCTCCGATTTCACCGTGTTGCCGGCAACCGGAGCGTTCGGCGTGAGGATGGCCGCCTGCCACGAGGTCGGGCCGCCGTCGAAGCGGCCGCCGGTGCCGTCGGGCGCGGCGCCGAGCTGCACGCCGGTCTCGTTCTGCACCCAGCGCGAGGCCGCGGGCTCGATGATCACGGTGGCGTAGAGGCCAAGCTGCTGGTGCGTCGAGGGACCGTAGTGGTCATGCGTGAAGATCACGCCCAGGCCGCGGTCGATTCCGTCGACGTTGACGAGCGGATCGGCAAACCAGCGCTCCATGATGGTGCGCGCGCCAACCCAGTCGTTACGGCCGAACTGGCCGAAGAAAGGATGCGGCTTGGCTAGCGGGCACGCCGGCGTGTCGTTGCGCGGGTCGTTCGCCTTGCACTTGTTGAACGCGCGGATGGCGTCGATGCGCTCGCGCACTTTGCCCGGCGAGAGCGCGCCATCCTCGTAGTTCCAGCCGTTGGCCGCGCCGTCGGTGGTCGTGAGGTCCCACTTCGGCAGGTGGATGTGCTGGCCCATGATGTCGGTGGGCGTGCGCACCTCGAAGTCGTCGAGCTCGTAGTCCTTGGGAATCAGGTTCGTCTGCGAGTACACGGCGCAGTCGAACGTGTTCAGCCGCATGACCAGAGGCTCCGGCGGCTTCGCCTTGTTGATCGTCGGCACCGCGTCGGCCCACAGCGTGAGGATGCGCTGCTGCGGGTAGTGGTAGCCGACCTTGTTGAAGACCGCGTCGAACTGGATGTCCGAGCCCTTGTAGACGCGCGGCCGGTCGGCAGTGAAGAAGCTCGAGCCGCGGGTGTTGAGGCCGGTGGGCGTATCGCCGCTGAAGAACTGGCCGATCACGCCGTTGTTCAAGCGCTGGCCGACGTCGTCGATGCACGGCTCGTGGAACGGCGCGCCGACGGAAGGCCCGCCCGAGCCGTTGGTGACGAAATTCTTCGGGGTCACGGCGCGGTTGAAGTCCACCGCGAAGCTCGGATGATTGCGGATCGCGTGGTAGCGCATCGCCGTGGTCTCGACGTCGGTGCCCTGCTCTGGGAAGAACTCGGGCCGCGCGACCTGGGTCTCCTTGCTCCAGTCGAGGCGCGTCAGCACCGAGAGCGCCTGCCCGCCGGCGGCGAAGCCGTGCAGCGCGTGCCGCGGCAGGCCGCCGTCGAAGCCGTCGGCTTGCGCCGGGTCGAGGTTCCTGAACAGCGGATCGCCCGAGTTGCGCAGCTGCGTCGCCAGCGCGGGCGTCACCATGTCGAGCACCGGCGTCGTGGCGCGCTGACCGACCGTGTGCTCCATGCCGGCGAGCCAGAACGGGTAGCCGGGATTGATGTTGCGGTCGATCACGTTGGCGAGGCTGCCCGTAGGCCGGCCGCCAGCGACCGTGAAGGGATTGGGCTTCACCGTGACGCGACCCGGTATCGGCGCGATCGCCTTGCCCGGCAGAGGCACGAGGGCCGGAATTGCCACGCCGAATACGATCTCGCCATCCGGCAGCGCGCGCGAGCCTGCCGCCGGCGTCCCGTCCTTGAGCGCGAACGGCACGCTGTGGAACGCCGTCCCGCTCACCTGCAGCTTCGTGCCGCCTTCGAACACGTCGTGGACGCGCCAGAGATACCACATGCCCTGCGCGAAGTGCGGATAGAAATGGCAGTGGAAGATCGCGTCGCCGGTGGTCTTGTTGCGGTTGCCCGAGCCGCCGAAGGCGATCTCGTAGGTGTAGCCCGCGTTCGGACCGATGCCCTGCACGTCGAGGTAGTTCGAGTTGTCGTCATTCGAGTCGAACAGCCACTGGTGGTTGTGCAGGTGGAAGACGTGCTGCTCCTTCCCGACGTGCGTGTTCCTGAATTTGACGAAGTCGTTGGTGTAGCTGTGGTGCACGTTGGCGGGGTCGTCCGGGAAGAGCGCCGCGTTGGCCTTCGGCCCGGTCGTGCCGCGCCGCGGGGTCTGGCCGGGCCGCAGGGTTTCGAGCCCGACGTTGGCCGGCACGTCGACCAGCGTCGCCGGATCGGCGATGGTCCACGAAGACAGGAAGAACTCCTCGAAGGCGCACTCGAGGCAGTCGTGCATCGGTCCGACGCGCAGGCGGTTGGCGATGATCTCGGACCCGATGCCGGCCGAGCCGTAGTTGATCATGAACGCGTCGCGCACGCCCTCGGTGACGAAGGCGAACACCGGGTCGTCCTTGAAGAAGCCCGGGAATGCCTGCGCCGCGACCACCTCGTCGTGGAAGTTGGAGGCGAATTCGCGGAACGGCTCGAGCCTGTTGGGCACGCTGGGATTTCTCTTGCCGACGCTCTCGAGCGGATACGTATCCGCCGGGAACGTGCCGTCGGCGTTCGGACCGGCGACGACCGCGTTGATGTCCGTGTGCACGATGCGCGTGCCGTCGATCATGTTGAGCACCGGCAGGCCAGCCTTGCCCTCGGAGATCCAGGGCTCGACGTTCGGATAGCGCGCTTCGTAATTGATGATCGGCTGGCCCGCGGGCGTCGTCCCCACCGTGGCGAGGCGCAGCTCTTCTTCCGTCACCATGCTGCGGAAGATGCGCGCGCGCTTGGGCTGAACGTTCACCTGACCGAAGAGGCCGTTGGCCGAGTTGCCCTGCGTGCCCTCCGCGCCGAAGGGCGCGCCGTAGCTCTGCGAGAGGAACCCGCCTTCCTTCTCGCCGAAGAGCACATAGGTCTTGCTCTGGCCGACCGGCACCAGGCTACCCGGGTCGGCGACCACCCGCCCGACCATGCTCGAGTCGTCGGCGATCGAGTTCACGAGCTGCATGCCGCCGACGTGGAAGCCGACCTGCCGGTCGGCGACCTGGTCGTCGATCGGGATGTTGAACGGCGGCACGTTGTTCGGCAGCGTGTCGTTCGGGTTCGCCGCCGGCGCGAGCAGGTTGGTGAGCGTCACCGCGAGGCAGTCGCCCGCGGCGATGCGCAGCACCATCGGCCGCGTGCGCTTGTCGGGCCGCAGCTCGACCTGGCCGGGCACCGCGCCCGCGGGATCGAGCGTGAGGGGCTTGCGCGATACCTTGTTGATCACGTCGCGCCTCAGGGCGTACATCATGCCGTTCACGTTCTGCGCGCCCAGGCGGTTGAACATGATCGGCTGGTCGAGCGCGATCACGTCGGCCGTGATCGTGCGCGCGCAGGTGATGGCCGCCGCGGCCTCGCCGGCGGCGAAAAGCGCGAACGGCACGGCAAGCAGCTTCCAGCGCCAATTTGCGATCGTCATCGCAATCTCCTCGTTCGGGACAAGAACGCGGCAACGCTAGCGCGACGATCCCGCGCCGGGAATGTGGCGCGTTGTCACACGTGGCGTGTTGTCGCACGCGCTGTCCGTACTCTGCGCACGAGCGCGAGCGCAAAAGTGGGCCGCTTCCCGCGCCAAGCTGCTTCGGAGCGGGGCTGCGACCAATTGCCGCACCACCACGTGCTTGTTATTGCGTCCGAAATCGCCGAACACCGGACGGCAGGAACAACGCGGGATATTCCATCCTCAAAAGACCCACGTGTAGGATTCCGGGAAGTCGCACCCTCGAGGATGGGGCGGCGATCAGGGGCGAACCGCCCACCGGGCCATGCAGAAGCCCGGGGGACCCGCCGGGGGAAGAGAAGGGAGGCCAGGCACTAACCAAGCAGGAAGAAGCCGTCCGCTACATGGCGATGGACCTGAACACGGCACGCCGGGAACCGACCGGCCTTCATTGCGTGCTCGTCCTCATCGCGCCTCAGCGCTGGTGCTCCAGCGCGTACACACCTTCGAGATCCCGTCTGGCCACGCGGCCGTGGAACGCGCGTGCCGGGCGTTATTCGCTCATGCAAGGAGAAAACGACAATGGCTATCGATGGTTTCGGGGAGCAATCCGGCAAGGAGGCCGGGCTGCTGGTGGTGGAGGACGACCCCAGCCACCGCAGTGTTCTGGAACGCGCATTCGAGAAGCGCGGGTACAGGGTCAAGTCGGCGGGCTCGGTGCCTCAGGCGCTCGAGGTCCTGGACGACTGGCCTGCCGGCTACGCGGTGATCGATCTGCGCTTGCCCGGCTCTTCCGGGTTGACGCTGATTCCACCGCTCAAGCTCGGCAATCCAGGCATGCGCATCGTAGTGATGACCGGCTATGGGAGCATCGCCACCGCGGTGGAGGCGATCAAGCTCGGGGCGGTGCACTACCTCGCCAAGCCGGTGGACGCCGACATGATCGAGCGCGCGTTCCAACGCATGCAGGGCGACCAGAGCGTGACTCCGCTGGCGCAACGCCTGTCCGTGAGCCGGCTTGCGTGGGAGCACATCCATGGCGCGCTTGCCGACTACGGAGGCAATATTTCCGCAGCCGCCAGGGCCTTGGGCATGCATCGCCGCACTTTGCAGCGCAAGCTCGCCAAATACCCGGCGCGCACTTGACGGGCGCGCCAATGCGGTAAAGTCGCGCATCTCTCGCGGCGCTCTTCTCGTCAACCTCGGCACGCCCTCGGCGCCCACGCCCGAAGCGGTGCGCGCCTACCTCGCGGAGTTCCTGTCCGATCCGCGCGTGGTGCGGCTGCCGCGGCTCGTCTGGGCTCCGATCCTGCACGGCTTCGTGCTGCGCACGCGGCCGGCGAAGTCGGCCGAGAAATACGCGTCGATCTGGTCCGCCGAGGGCTCGCCGCTCGCCGTTCACACCCGCCGGCAGA
>Ga0075424_100002297_pt1 | contig 17390 bp, 14 predicted proteins | sample SoiMethybrSBSTD3_FD_75301 | JGI IMG/M metagenome (GOLD analysis project Ga0075424, IMG submission 75301) | Bulk soil microbial communities from a Populus tree surrounding site in Tennessee, USA - Soil MetaG P. TD hybrid SBSTD3 | ecosystem: Environmental > Terrestrial > Soil > Tree plantation...
CCCGATGTCGAGGATCATCTCCTCGGCGCCGACCGCGTGCGCATCGCGCACGCGCGACATCGCGGTCGGGCTGAACTCGGTCGCGACGACGACGTCGGTCGGGATCGGGAGCCCGACGCCGCGCGCCTTCGCCTGCGCGAGCAGGCGACTCGCGACGTCGAGCATGTCCGCCTCGTGCAGCGACTTGCCGACCCCGACGCCGGTCGCCGCGAGAAAGGTGTTGGCGATGCCGCCGCCGACCACGAGCTGGTCGACCTTGGCGATGAGGCTCTCGAGCACCTCGAGCTTGGTCGAGACCTTCGATCCACCGACCACGGCGACCAGCGGGCGCTTCGGGTTGCCGAGCGCACGCTCGAGCGCGTCGAGCTCGCCCGCGAGCAGCGGTCCGGCGCAGGCGACGGGCGCCGCGAGCGCGACGCCGTGGGTGCTGGCCTCGGCGCGGTGCGCCGTGCCAAAGGCGTCCATGACGAAGACGTCGCACAGCGCGGCCATGCGCTTCGCGAGCGCGGCGTCGTCCTTTTTCTCGCCCTTCAGGAAGCGCACGTTCTCGAGCAGCACCAGCTCGCCGGGCTCAGCGGCCGCGGCGTCGAGTTCGCCGTCGTGGAAGCGCACGGGAATGCCGAGGAGGCCACCGAGCGACTTCGCCACAGGGGCAAGGGAAAGCGCGGGGTCGCGCTCGCCCTCCTTGGGCCGGCCGAGGTGGGACATGACGAGGACGCGGGCGCGCGCCTCGAGCGCACGGCGAAGGGTCGGCAGCGCGGCGCGCAGGCGCGCGTCGCTCGTGACCCTGCCGTCCGCAACCGGCACGTTGAAGTCCTCGCGGATGAGCACACGCTGGCCCGCCAGCGCGAGGTCGGTCATGCGGACCGCCTTCATCCGCATGCTCCTAGCCGGCCTTCGACCAGGCGAGCGTCGTGTCGAGCATGCGGTTGGAGAATCCCCACTCGTTGTCGTACCAGGCGCAGACCTTCACGAGATTGCCGCCCAGGACCTTCGTGAGCTGCGCATCCACCGTGCCAGACGCGGGGTTGTGGTTGAAATCCACCGACACGAGCGGCTCTTCGGTGTATTCGAGGATGCCCTTCAGGGATCCCGCGGCGGCCTTCTTGAGGATTTCGTTGACCTCTACAGTCGTCGTCGCGCGACTTGCGGTGAAGGTGAGGTCGACGAACGAGACATTGATCGTCGGAACGCGGACCGAGAAACCGTCCAGCTTTCCCTTCAGTTCCGGGAGGACGAGACCGACCGACGCGGCCGCGCCGGTTTTCGTGGGGATCATCGACATCGTGGCCGACCGCGCGCGGCGCAGGTCCGAGTGGTATACGTCCGTCAGCACCTGGTCGTTCGTGTACGCGTGCACCGTCGTCATGATGCCGGCGACGACGCCGAGCGAGTCGTGCAGCGGCTTCACGAGCGGCGCCAGGCAGTTCGTCGTGCAGGATGCGTTCGAAATGACGGTCATGTCCTTGCGCAGCGTCTGGTGGTTCACGCCGTAGACGATGGTCGCGTCGACGCCATCGGCCGGCGCCGACACGACGACCTTCTTCGCGCCGCCCGCGAGGTGCTTGGAGGCCTTCTCCTTGCTGGCGAAGAGGCCCGTGCTCTCGATCACGAATTCGACGCCGAGCTCGCCCCATGGCAGCTTCGCCGGATCGCGCTCCGCGAGCACGCGGATGCGGTCGCCGTTGACGACCATGTGGTCGCCGTCCACCGCCACCGTACCGGGAAATGGGCCGTGGGCCGTGTCATGGCGCGTCAGGTGCGCATTCGTCTTCGCATCACCGAGGTCGTTCAGCGCGACGATGCGGATGTCGCCCGTGCGCTTGCCCTCGTAGAGGGCGCGCAGGATGTTGCGGCCGATGCGGCCGTAGCCATTGATGCCTACCTTGATCGCCATGGTCAATTCTCTCCGTTCAGCAAAGATTCGGCCGCCCCGACGACGGCCGCGGTCGTGAAACCGAAATGCTTGAAAAGGTCCTTGGCCGGCGCCGACGCGCCGAACCGCGTCATGCCGATCACGCAGCCGTGCGGGCCCACGTAGCGCCACCAGCCCTCGGGCACGCCCGCCTCGATGGCGACGCGCCGCGTCACCGCGGGCGGAAGGACGGCCTCACGCCAGCCGGCATCCTGCGCGTCAAAGACGCTCGAGCAGGGCATCGACACGACCCGCGCCTTCCGGCCGCGCCCGGCGAGCTCGCGAGCCGCGTCGACCGCGAGCTGGACCTCCGAGCCGGTCGCGATGAGGATGCAGTCGGGCATTCCCGCGCAATCGACGAGCACGTACCCGCCGCGCCCGATGGCCGCGAGCTGGCCGGCATCGCGCGCCTGCGGCGGCAGCGACTGGCGCGTGAGCGCGAGCACCGTCGGCGCGCGGCGGCGGCGGATCGCCGCGCCCCAGGCAATCCAGGTTTCCGCGGTGTCGCAAGGCCGCCAGACTTCCATGCGCGGGATCATCCGGAGCGACGCGAGATGCTCGACCGGCTGGTGCGTGGGTCCGTCCTCGCCGAGCCCGATCGAGTCGTGCGTCAGCACGAAGATGCTGCCCGCCTCGATGATGGATGCCATGCGCAGGCTGCTGCGCGCGTAATCCGAAAACACGAGGAACGTGCCGCCGAACGGGATGTGGCCGCCGTGCAGCACGACGCCGTTCATGATCGCGCCCATGCCGAACTCGCGCACGCCGTAGTGGAGGTAGGCGCCGCCCGGATTCGCGCTCGTATACGGCTCCGTTCCCTTGATGCGCGTGTTGTTGGATCCCGTGAGGTCGGCCGAGCCACCGAGCAGCTCGGGCAATTTCGGGCCGAGGCCGTTGATGACGGCCTGCGAGCTCTGGCGCGTCGCGGCCGGCTGCGCCGCCGCCTGCGCGGCCGTCGCGCCTTCGCCGATCCAGCCCTCGAAACCGTCCGGGAGCGCCGACTCCATGCGGCGACGGAATTCCACGGCGAGGTCCGGATGGGCGGCTTCGTAAGCCTTGAACTTGCGGCGCCAGCGGGCCTCCGCGCGCTTGCCGGCGGCGCGCGCATCCCACGCCCCGCGGATCTCGTCCGGCACGACGAACGCTTCGTACGGCCAGCCGAGCGTCTTGCGCGCGAGCGCGACCTCGTCGGCTCCGAGCGCCGCGCCATGGCACTCTTCCCTGCCCTGCTTGTTCGGCGCGCCGTAACCGATGATCGTCTTGCAGCAGATCAGCGTCGGCTTCGCCTTCTCGCGCTTTGCGCGGCGGATCGCACGCGCGACCGCTTCCGGGTCGTGCCCGTCCACCGCGCGGATCACCTGCCAGCCATAGGCCTCGAAGCGCTTCGGCGTGTCGTCGGTGAACCAGCCCGCGACCTCGCCGTCGATCGAGATGCCGTTGTCGTCGTAGAAGCAGATGAGCTTGCCGAGCCCCCAGGTCCCGGCGAGCGAGCTGGCCTCGTGCGAGAGGCCTTCCATGAGGCAGCCGTCGCCGAGGAACACCCAGGTGAAATGATCGACGATCTCGTGCCCGGGCCGGTTGAACGCCTCGGCGAGCTTCTTCTCCGCGAAGGCCATGCCGACCGCGTTCGCGAGGCCCTGGCCGAGCGGGCCGGTCGTCGTCTCGATGCCGATCTCGACCTCGCGCTCCGGATGGCCCGCGGTGCGCGAGCCGAGCTGGCGGAAGTTCCGGAGCTCGTCGATGCCGAGCGGATAACCCGTCAGGTGCAGCACGGAATAAAGGAGCATCGAGCCATGGCCGTTCGAGAGCACGAAGCGGTCGCGGTCGAACCAATGCGGGTTGCCGGGATTGTGCTTCAGGAAGTCGCGCCATAGCACTTCGGCGATGTCCGCCATGCCCATGGGCATCCCCGGGTGCCCGGAGTTGGCGCGCTGCACGGCGTCCATGCTGAGCGCCCGGATGGCGTTGGCGACCTCGCGACGACTCGGCATCTCGATCCTCCGTCGGGAAACCGGCATTGTCGCCGATGGCGTATAATTTTTCGATGTCCGGCGAATTCCTTTTCACTTCCGAATCCGTCTCGGAAGGCCATCCCGACAAGGTCTCGGACCAGATCTCGGACGCGGTGCTGGACGCCCTGCTCGCGCGCGATCCGCGGGCGCGCGTCGCCTGCGAGACGCTCGTCAAGACCGGTGTCGCCGTGGTAGCGGGCGAGGTCACGACGTCCGCGTGGGTGGACCTCGAGGCGATCGTGCGCGGCGTCATCTGCGACATCGGCTACACCTCCTCGGACGTCGGCTTCGACGGCAAGACCTGCGGCGTCGTCAACATCATCGGCAAGCAGTCCGGCGACATCGCACAGGGCGTCGACCGCGCGAAGCCGGAGGAACAGGGCGCGGGCGACCAGGGACTGATGTTCGGCTACGCGACCGACGAGACGGACGCGCTGATGCCGGCGCCGATCCACTATGCGCACAAGCTCGTCGAGCGCCAGGCGAAGGTCCGCAAGGGACGCCACCCGAAGCTGCCGTGGCTGCGCCCGGACGCGAAGAGCCAGCTGACGTTCGCGTACGAGGACGACAAGCCCGTCGGCATCGAGGCCGTCGTGCTCTCGACGCAGCATGCGCCGGACGTGAAGCAGAAGGACCTGCACGAAGCCGTGATGGAGGAGATCGTGAAGCCCGTGCTGCCGGCGCGCTGGCTCGGCAAGCGCACGAAGTACCACATCAACCCGACCGGACGATTCGTCGTCGGCGGGCCGGTCGGCGACTGCGGCCTCACCGGCCGCAAGATCATCGTCGACACCTACGGGGGCATGGCCCGCCACGGCGGCGGCGCGTTCTCCGGCAAGGATCCTTCGAAAGTCGACCGCTCGGCCGCCTACGCGGCGCGATATGTCGCGAAGAATCTCGTGGCGGCGCGCCTCGCGAGCCGCTGCGAGATCCAGGTGTCCTACGCCATCGGCGTTGCGAAGCCCACGTCGGTCTCGGTGCGGACCTTCGGCACCGGCCGGATTCCGGACGCGCGCCTCGAAAAGCTGGTCGCGGCGCACTTCGACCTGCGCCCCTACGGCATCATCCGCATGCTCGACCTGATCCACCCGCTGTACCGGCGAACCGCGTCCTACGGGCATTTCGGGCGCGAGCCGACCGAGATGGAATACGATGTGCAGGATTCTGCGGGCGGCGGCACCCGGAGCCGGCCGGCGTTCACGGCCTTCAGCTGGGAGCGCACGGACCGGGCGGAGGCGCTGAGGAAGGCCGCGGGACTCTGATACATGCCCGGAGGGGAGAGTCCCCTTTTCCGCAGAGCCGGAAAAGGTGACAGTCCCCGGGGCCGCGACCCTCGAGGAGCGTTGCAACGGGCGCACCGCCCGCCAGGCTCGAGGGTCGCGAATGGAAACGGCGCTCTCGCTCGCAAAGGAGAGAAATGACCATGAATGCCGTAATCAACACACAGTTCGAGGACTACCGCGTCGCCGATATCGGCCAGGCCGACTTCGGCCGGCGCGAGATCGCGATCGCCGAGACCGAGATGCCGGGCCTCATGTCGGTGCGCGCCGAGTTCGCGAAGGCGCGCCCGCTCGCCGGCGCGCGCGTCGCAGGCTCCCTGCACATGACCATCCAGACCGCGGTGCTCATCGAAACGCTCGCGGCGCTCGGCGCCGAGGTTCGCTGGGCGTCCTGCAACATCTTCTCGACGCAGGACCATGCCGCCGCGGCGATCGCGGCCGCCGGCATCCCGGTGTTCGCGCACAAGGGCGAGACGCTCGCTGAATACTGGGACTTCGCGCATCGCATCTTCGAATGGCCGGGCGGCAAGCACGCCAACATGATCCTGGACGACGGCGGGGACGCGACGCTGCTCCTGATGCTGGGCGCGCAGGCCGAGACCGACCTCTCGGTCATCTCGAAGCCCGCCAACGAGGAAGAGACCGCGCTGTTCGCCTCGATCCGCAAGCGCCTCGAGTCCCAGCCGGGCTGGTACTCGACGCGCCTCGCCGAGATCCGCGGCGTGACCGAGGAGACGACAACCGGCGTCAAGCGGCTCTACCGCATGGCCGCCGACGGCAAGCTCCCCTTTCCCGCGATCAACGTCAACGACTCGGTCACGAAGTCGAAGTTCGACAACCTCTACGGGTGCCGCGAGTCGCTCGTCGACGGCATCAAGCGCGCGACCGACGTCATGATCGCCGGCAAGATCGCGCTCGTCGCCGGCTACGGCGACGTCGGCAAGGGCTGCGCGCAGTCGCTGCGCGGGCTGGGCGCCACCGTGTGGGTCACGGAAATCGACCCGATCTGCGCGCTGCAGGCGGCGATGGAAGGCTATCGCGTCGTGACGATGGACGATGCCTCCGACAAGGCGGACATCTTCGTCTCGGCGACTGGCAACGTGAACGTCATCAGCCACGAGCACATGCGGCGGATGAAGCACCAGGCAATCGTGTGCAACATCGGCCACTTCGACAGCGAGATCGACATCGCCTCGCTCAGGCAGTACCGGTGGGAGAACATCAAGCCGCAGGTCGACCACGTGATTTTCCCGGACGGCAAGCGGATCATCGTGCTGGCGGAGGGCCGGCTGGTGAACCTCGGCTGCGGGACCGGGCACCCGTCCTTCGTGATGTCGAACTCGTTCACGAACCAGGTGCTCGCGCAGATCGAGCTCTTCGCGCACGGCGCCCGCTATGAACACCGCGTCTACGTGCTTCCGAAGGCCCTCGACGAGAAGGTGGCGCGGCTGCACCTCGACCGGATCGGCGCGAAACTCACGACGATGACCGGGGAGCAGGAGCGCTACCTCGGCATCCCGGCGGCCGGGCCGTTCAAGCCCGACCATTACCGCTACTGACGCGCACGCGGTGCTGGCGCTGCAGTTCACGGACCCGCACCTCGCCGGATCGCCGGACATGCGGGTCCGGGGCGTCGCGACGGCGGAGACCCTCGGCCGCTGCGTCGCGCACGCGAAGCGCCGGCACCCGCGTCCGGGCGCGGTGCTCCTGACCGGGGACCTCGTGCACGACGACCCCGCAGGCTACAAGACGCTGCGCAAGAACTTCGTCGACGCCGGCGCTCCGGTGCATTGCCTGCCGGGCAACCACGACGATCCCGCCGACGTCGCGGGCGCGCTCGACGGCCCGCCCTTCGTCCACGCGTTCGCGACGCGCTACGGCCGCTGGATGGTCGTGATGCTGGACAGCACGGTCGAGGGCGGCCACCACGGCCACCTTGATGCGGACGAGCTCGCGCGGCTCGACGCCTCGCTCGCAGCGCTGAATGGCGGGCACGCGCTCGTCTGCATGCACCACCATCCGGTCCCGCACGGCAGCGCCTGGCTCGACGAGCTGATGCTCGACAACGCCGCCGAGTTCTTCGACCTGCTCGCGCGCCACGCGAACGTGCGCGGAATCGCCTGGGGCCACACGCACCAGCCGCTCGACGGCATGCGCGGACGCATCCGGCTCATGGGCACGCCTTCGACATGCATGCAGTTCACGCAGAACGCGGATGAGTTCGAGGTCGATGACCGGCCGCCGGCGTACCGCTGGATGAAGCTCGGCGACGACGGCGGAATCGAGACCGGCATCGAGTGGGTGGAACCGCATGCCTGAACGTCGGATGGCCGCGGCGCTTGCCGCGGCGGCACTGGCCGCGCTCGGTGCCGGCAGTGCGACGGCCGAGCCGGCACTCTGGCGCGTGACCGGCGGCGAAGGCACGGTCTGGCTCTTCGGCTCGGTGCACCTGCTGCCGCAAGGCGGATTCTCGGTCGGCGGCGAGCTTGCCAAGGCCATCGGCGGCGCCCGGCGCGTCTGCATGGAGATCGACCCCAACGCGGACGACGATGCCGCGAAGACTTCCATCACGCTTGCGCGCGCAGTCGACCCGAAAGGCCGCGACCTGTTCGAGCTGCTCGGACCCGACGCAGACCGCGTGCGCGCGAAGTCGGAAAACGCCGGCGTGCCGCTCGACGCGCTCGCCATGTTCGAGCCGTGGTTCGCGGGCATCACCGTGTCCGTCATGGCGCTCCAGGCGCACGGCTACGACGTCCAGCACGGCGTCGAGCAGGTCATCGAAGCCGCCGCGCGCCAGGGCGGCAAGCCCGGCTGCGGCCTGGAGACGCTCGACGGCCAGCTCGGCATGCTCGACGGGCTGCCCATGAACCTGCAGGCCGAGATCCTCCTGCAGGCGATCGACGAAGCGAAGGACGTCGACCAGCTGATCGGCCCGATGCTGGAGGCCTGGCGCGCCGGCGACGAGGCCGGTCTCCAGAAGAGCCTCGAGGAAGACTTCGACGGATATCCGGAGCTCGCGGACGTGCTCATCTACAGCCGCAACGCGCGCTGGGCCGACCAGGTGAGCGACATGCTCCGCGACGGCGACGACGTGCTCATCGTCGTCGGCGCGATGCACCTCGTGGGCGACAAGGGCCTGCCGGCGCTGCTCGAGCAGCGCGGATTCAAGGTCGAGCGTCGCTGACGGCGCGCATGTCGCATTTCGAGGAAGCTTCCCGCTACATCGCCGGCGGCGTGAACTCGCCGGTGCGCGCGTTCCGAAGCGTCGGCGGCGAGCCGCTCTTCATCCGCAGAGCGCGCGGCGCGCACGTCGAGACCGAGGACGGGCGGCGGCTGATCGATTACGTCGGCTCCTGGGGACCGATGATCCTCGGCCATGCGGACCCGGAAGTGATCGCGGCCGTGACGCGACGCGCCGCCGACGGGCTCTCGTTCGGCGCGCCGACCGTGATCGAGACCGAGCTCGCGCGCCGCATCGCCGCGCTCATGCCCTCGATCGAGCTGATCCGCATGGTGAGCTCCGGGACCGAGGCGACGATGAGCGCGATCCGGCTCGCGCGCGGTTTCACGGGGCGCGAGCGCATCGTCAAGTTCGAGGGCTGCTACCACGGTCATTCCGACGGTCTCCTCGTCAAGGCGGGCTCCGGCGCGCTCACACTCGGCATTCCGGACTCCGCCGGCGTGCCGGCCGCCGTCGCGGCCGCGACGATGACGCTTCCTTACAACGACGCTGCGGCGGTCGAGCGGTGCTTTGCCGAGGCCGGCCGCGAGATTGCCTGCGCGATCGTCGAGCCGGTCGCGGGCAACATGGGCTGCGTGCCGCCGCAGCCGGGATTCCTCGAGGCCCTGCGCGATCACTGCACGCGCCGCGGCGCACTGCTCATCTTCGACGAGGTGATGACGGGATTTCGCGTCGCGGCAGGCGGCGCGCAGGCGCTCTACCACGTGAAGCCGGACCTGACGACGCTCGGCAAGATCGTCGGCGGCGGCATGCCGGTCGGCGCATTCGGCGGGCGCCGCGACGTCATGGAGCGGCTCGCACCGCTTGGCCCGGTCTACCAGGCGGGCACGTTGTCGGGCAATCCGGTCGCGATGGCGGCGGGCATCGCGACGCTCGAGGCCGTCGCGCGCCCCGGCTTTCACGAGCGGCTGGGCGCGTCCACTTCGCGCCTCGCCGATGGGCTTGCCGCTGCGGCGCGCGATGCCGGCATCTCGACGGTCGCGAACCGCGTCTGCGGCATGTTCAGCCTCTTCTTCGCCACGGGCGCGGGCATCACGAACTACCGGGAGGTGATGGCGAGCGACGCGGCCCGCTTCCGCCGGTTCTTCCACGGCATGCTCGCGGCCGGCGTCTACCTCGCGCCGTCCCCCTATGAAGCCGGCTTCGTGTCGGCTGCACACGGCGCTGCCGAGATCGAAGCGACCATCGAAGCCGCCGCGCGCGTCTTCGCCGAGATCGCCCGGGAGCGCTGATGCGCGCACTCGCTGCGTTCCTCGCCGTGATTCTCGGCTCGCTGATCGTCGCAGCCCTGCTCGCCTGGCCAGCCTGGCTCGCGTCGCAGGCGCTCGATCCATCGTTGCAGTTCCACCGCATCGTGGGGCGACTGTGGCAGCTTCTCCTGCTGGCGGGCCTCTTGCTTGCGCTGCGGCGCCTCGGCATCCGCGGCCGCGACGACTGGGGCTATGGCCTGCCGCGCCCGGTCTTCCTGCGCCAGGCCGGCTTGGGCTTCGTGGTTGGCGTCGCGACCATGCTCCCGATGACGCTTGCGATGGCGGCGCTCGGCATCCTGAGGCTGCGCCCGGAGTTCGGGGTCGCCGCGCTCGCGGAAGCCGTCGCGGCCGGCCTCGCCGCCGGCCTCGGCGTCGCGGTCCTCGAGGAAACGTTCTTCCGCGGCGTCATGTACCGCGCCATCGAGCGGGAGTCGGGATTCGCGCTCGCGGCCTGCGGGACGTCGCTCGTGTACGCCGCCATCCACTTCCTTGCGCACAGCAAGGTGCCGGCCGGGGATGTCGCCGTTGACAGCGGGCTGCGCCTGCTCGTCGGCTCACTCGAGAATTTCGCGCATCCGCTTCCCGTACTCGATTCCTTCCTGACGCTGCTGCTCGTCGGGCTCCTGCTCGCCTTCGTGCGGCGCCGCACCGGCGCGATCGCGGCTCCGATCGGGCTGCACATGGGCTGGGTCGCGGTGATGAAGGCGACGATCGTCACGACGCGCGTGAACGAGGAAGCGGCGGCGTCCTTCCTCGTCGGTTCGTTCGACGGCTACACCGGCTGGCTCGTCGCCGCCTGGTCGGGGATCCTCTTCGGGGTCGCCTGGGCGCGCGGCTGGCTCGCGCCTGGAAATAAAAGGGGATCAAATAAATAAAGGGGACGGTCACCTTTATTGTCCCCTTTATTTCTAGGCGCGCGTCTTATTGACCGCAGGCTCGAGCACTGAGAGGCGCTCGAGCGGATCCGAGAGCTCGAGCAGCGATTGCTTGTCGGCGAGCGCGAGGGGAAGCAGCTCGGCGAGGCGATTCGCGATCCAGGCGGCGTCGTCGCGCCGCTCGACGTGGCGATACGTGTCGCCCGCCTCGGGCAGCACCTGCTTCACGACGTCCGCCAGCCAGGCCTGCTCCGGCGGCACCGCGACGACCGGATCCGCCGCGATGTCCAGCACGCGGCCGCGGTTGAGCCCGTCGGGCTCGCGCCAGGCCTCGACGACGCGCACGCGCTCGCGGCCGAGGCAGCTGATGCCGAGCAGCCCGTCCTCGAGCCGGTCGAAATCGACGATGCGCGCCTCGGTGCCGGTCGCGGCGAAGCTGGTCGCGATCGAGGCCTCCTCGCCCTCGCTGACGAGGACGACCGCGAAGCCGGACTGCTCGCGCATGCATCGGCTCACCATGTCGAGGTAACGCGGCTCGAAGATCTTGAGCGGAAGCGGCCCGCCCGGAAACAGCACGGCGTTCAGCGGGAAGAGCGGAAGCTCGCGGACCTCGGCGTTCATGCGGGACGCGCCCGCAGCGCGGCGAGCAGGCGTTCGTGCAGGCCCCCAAAGCCGCCGTTGCTCATGATGAGGACGCGGTCACCCGCCTGGAGGTCCTCCATCAGCGCGTCGACGAGTGCCGGAAGCTCGGCCTTCACCGCGGCTTTCTCGCCGAGCGCCGCCGCGACGCCGTCGAGCTTGAAATCCTGGCCCGCCGGCTGGTACAGGAACACGCGATCCGCCGCGGCAAGCGACTCGGCGAGCTCCTCGCGATGCACGCCGAGCCGCATCGTGTTCGAGCGCGGCTCGAGCACCGCGACGATGCGGCCGGACCCGGCCTGCCGCCGGACGCCGTCGATCGTCAGCGCGACCGCGGTCGGATGGTGCGCGAAGTCGTCGTAGACGCGGATGCCGCCGACTTCGCCGCGGAGCTCGAGGCGCCGCTTCACGCCGGCGAAGCGGCCGAGCGCGGCGGCGGCCTGGGCCGGCAGGACTCCCATGCCCGCCGCGCAGGCGATCGCCCCGAGCCCGTTCTCGACGTTGTGCAGCCCGATCAGCGGCCAGCGCACGACGCCGACCGGCGCGTCGCGGTGCAGCACCTCGAACGCGCCGCCCTCCGGCGTCACGAGCCGCGTGCGCCACTCGGCGGCGGACTCGCGGGCGTACTCGACGAGCGGCGTCCAGGCGCCCATCGCGAGCGTCGCCTTCAGGTTCGCGTCGCCGGAGTTCCAGGTGATTCGGCCCGATGCCGGCACGGTGCGCACGAGGTGGTGAACCTGGCGCTGGATCGACGCCAGGTCCGGGTAGATGTCCGCATGGTCGTATTCGAGGTTCGTCAACAGCAGGTGCTTCGGGCGGTAGTGCACGAACTTCGCACGCTTGTCGAAGAAGGCGGTGTCGTACTCGTCCGCCTCGATCACGAAAGCGGCGGCCGCACCCGCACGGGCGGATGTCCCGAAATTCGCCGGGATGCCGCCGATGAGGAAGCCGGGGTCGCGCCCGGCGTCCTGCAGGATCCACGCGAGCATCGAGGAGGTCGTCGTCTTGCCGTGCGTTCCGGCGACGGCCGCGACTTCGCGGCCCCGCAGCACGTTCTCCGCGAGCCACTGCGGCCCGGACGTGAACGGAATCCCGCTGTCGAGGAGGCGCTCGATCACCGGCTTGCCCCGGGTCATGACGTTGCCGACCACGACGACGTCGGGCTTGAGGTCGAGCTGGCCCGGGTCGTAGCCGTCGATCAGCGTGATGCCGAGCGATTCGAGCTGTGTGCTCATCGGCGGATAGACGTTTGCGTCGGAGCCCGTGACGCGGTGCCCCGCGGCGCGCGCGAGCGCGGCGATCCCGCCCATGAACGTCCCGCAGATGCCGAGGATGTGCAGGTGCATCAGGCCGCGCCGCCGAACCAGCTCTGGGACAGGGCGACCGAAACGATCGCCCAGGTCACGGCGATCGCGAATCCGGTCACGAGGCCGGTGTCGAGCGCCGAGCGCAGCACGTGCCCGACGATGAGCAGGTACCAGATCACGACGACCGTGGTGCCAGCCGTCATCAGGAGCCAGACGAGGTAGTGGGTCTTCGCGAGCCCGCGCAGCAGCATCAGCCCGATCATGACCGGGGCGAGCACGAGGTAGGTGCCGAAGGTCGCGTTGACCACTTGCGGGAACCGGTGCGTACGGCGCGTGATCGCGAGCAGCAGCCAGAAGAAGGCGAGCGTGAGCACGAGGTCGAAGGCCGTGCGCTCGAGGATGCGATCCGAGGCGTCGATCCGCGCCATCAGGGAGTTCACGGCCGCGTAGCCGAGCGTGAACACCACGACCCAGGCCGTCGAGGCGGGCAGGATGCCGGGGTCCTTGCGCAGCAAGGCGATCTGGGCCAGCGAACTCAGCAATGCCGTCATGATGCCTTGGGCCGCGGCGGCGGCATGCGCATAATAAGGTGGCGATGACCGCCGGCGAAACACCCATCCGCCACCCTGCGGCGCTCGCCGGGCGCGTCGCGTCGTGGCCGGCCGCTCTGCCGCTCGCGGTCGACACCGAGTTCGTGCGCGAGCGCACCTACTTCCCGAAGCTGTGCCTGATCCAGGCAGCGATCGGCGGCGAGATCGTCCTCGTCGATGCGCTCGCCATCGCGGACGGCGGCGCGCTCGCGCGCGAGCTCGCGGACGACCGGCGCCCGAAGCTGCTGCATGCGGCGCGCCAGGACATCGAGGCCCTGCTGCCGCTGACCGGAGCGCCGCTCGCGCCCGTGTTCGACACGCAGCAGGCGGCCGCCCTCCTCGGCTTTCCGGCCCAGGTCGGATACGCCGAGCTCGTGCGCCAGGTCCTCGACGTCGAGCTCGCCAAGGGACATGCGCGCACGGACTGGGCGCAGCGCCCGCTGTCGCCCGAGCAGCTCGCCTATGCCGCGGACGACGTCCGTTACCTGCCTGAGCTCGCCGCCGCGCTCGAGGAGAAGCTGGCAGCCGCGGGCCGCCGTGCCTGGCTCGACGAGGAATCCGCATCGCTTCGCGAGGTTTCGCTCTACCGCGTCGAGCCCGCCGAGGCCTGGCGCCGGCTCAAGGGCATCGACCGGCTCGATGCGCCGTCGTTCGCTGCCGCGCGCGCGCTCGCCGCGTGGCGCGAGAGCCGCGCGATGTCGCGCGACCTCCCACGCGGCTGGATCCTGTCCGACGCCGCGATCTACGAGCTGGCGGAGTCGCGGCCGGCGACGCGCGAGGCACTGGCTCGCATCGCCGCCGTGGCGAAAGGCACGGCGGCACGCGCGGGCGAGGAGCTGCTCGCGGCAATCGCCGGGCCGGCGCCCGATGCGGAGCCGCGCGGCGAGGACACCGGGCGGCCCGGGCCCGAGCAGCTGCGGCGCCAGAAGGCGCTGCAGCAGGCGCTTGCCGCCGTCTCGGCGGAGCTTCGGATCGAGCCCGAAGTACTCGCGACGCGGCGCGAGCTCGCAGCCCTCGCGCGCGGCGCACGCAACGTGCCCGTCCTGAGCGGCTGGCGAAAAGCCGCCGTCGGAGAGAAGTTGCTCGCGGCCCTTTAGGCGATTGCGCGCTCGAGGCGGGCGTCGACATCGCCGAGGCTGCCGTCGGCATCGATGCGCCGCAGCAACCCTATCTTCGCGTAATAGTCGATGAGCGGCTGCGTGCGCTCGCGGTACACCGCGAGCCGCTGTCGTACCGTTTCCTCGTTGTCGTCGGGCCGCTGCACCAGGTCGTGCGGGCCGCCGTCCGTGCAGAGGTCGGATGCAGCCGGCGGATTCGACTCGACGTGGAAGACGCGCCCGCAGCGGCGGCAGGTGCGCCGGCCCGCCAGCCGCCTCTCGAGCACGAAGGGATCGATGTCGAACAGCACGACCGCGTCGATCGGCTCGCCGATCTCCGTCAGCAGCCGGGCGAGACCGTCCGCCTGCACGATCGTGCGAGGAAAGCCGTCGAGGATGAATCCGCGCTTCGCATCGGGGCGTGCGAGCCGCTCGCGGATGATGCCAAGCATCGTCGCGTCGTCGACGAGCTGGCCCGCGTCCATCACGGCCTGCGCCTTTCGGCCGAGCTCAGTGCCCGCGGCGACGGCCTCGCGCAGCAGGTCGCCCGTCGACACCTGCGGCACGCCGCGGCGCGACTGCAGGCGCTGCGCTTGCGTGCCCTTCCCGGAGCCGGGCGCACCCAGCAAGACAAGCCTCATTGACGAGCCATTTTTTGCGCTTCCGGCGCCCCCCGTGGGGCGCCCATCCTGCCCGCGGCGTCAAGTCGCGTCAAACCGCGCGGATCGGATATGCTTCGCCCCCCGCGGGGCGGTGTCGGCCCCGGCAATGCGGATTTGACAATGCCCGGACGCAGGAGCACGAAGCCGAAGCCGCGGAACGCGTTGTATGCGCAGTCGGGCGGCGTCACCGCGGTCATCAACGCGACGGCCGCGGGCGTCATCGAGGCCTGCCGCCGGCACCGGAACCGCATCGGCAAGCTCTACGCCGGCCGCGACGGCATCGTCGGCGCGCTGACCGAGGACCTCATCGACACGGGCCGCGAGAGCGCGGCGACGATCCGCGCGCTGAAGCACACGCCCTCGGGGGCGTTCGGCTCGGCGCGTTACAAGCTGAAGGACCTCGAGCGGGACCGCGCGAAGTACGAGCGCCTCATCGAAGTGTTCCGCGCGCACGACATCGGCTATTTCTTCTACAACGGCGGCAACGACTCGATGGACACTGCGCTGAAGCTCAGCCAGCTCGGCGCGCAGACGGGCTATCCCATCGCCTGCATCGGCATCCCGAAGACGGTCGACAACGACCTCCCCGTCACGGACTGCTGCCCGGGATTCGGCTCGGTCGCGAAGTACGTCGCCGTCTCGACGCTCGAGGCGTCGCTCGACGTCGCCTCGATGGCGCGCACCTCGACGCGCGTCTTCATCCTCGAGGTGATGGGCCGGCACGCGGGCTGGATCGCCGCCGCCGGCGGCCTCGCGGCGCGCAGGGCCGGCGACCCGCCGCACGTCATCCTCTTTCCGGAGATCGCCTTCGACCGCGAGAAGTTCCTCGCGCGCGTGAAGGAGACGGTCGATGCGAAGGGCTTTTGTGTCGTGGTGGCCTCCGAGGGCGCGCGCGACGCCGGCGGCAAGTTCCTCGCCGACATGGGCACGAAGGATGCCTTCGGCCACGTTCAGCTCGGCGGCGTCGCGCCAACGCTCGCGCAGATGGTGAAGCAGGCGCACGGCTACAAGTACCACTGGGCACTCGCGGACTACTTGCAGCGCGCCGCGCGCCACATCGCTTCGAAGGTGGACGTCGAGCAGGCCTACGCGGTCGGCCGCGCCGCGGTCGAGCTCGCGCTCAAGGGCGAGAACGCCGTGATGCCGGTGATCCGGCGCAAGTCGTCGAGGCCGTACCGTTGGGACATCTCCTCGGTCGCGATCGAGGCGGTCGCCAACAAGGAGAAGATGGTGCCGCGCGAGTTCATCACCGAGGACGGATTCGGGATCACCGCAGCGTGCCGCCGCTACCTCGCGCCGCTGATTGGCGGCGAGTCCTATCCGCCGTACAGGGACGGCCTCCCGTCCTACGCGACGCTCAAGGGCGCGCGCGTGAAGCGGCGGCTCAGCACGGTTTTCTCGGTATAATTCAGGGTTTCCAGGGGAGTCATTTCATGCTGATGCAGAACGCGCTCTGGCTCGCGATCGCGGCCGGCGTCATCGCCGTACTCTACGGCGTATTCATGGTGCGCTGGATCCTCGCGCAGCCCGCGGGCAGCGGGCGCATGCAGGAAATCGCGGCGGCCATCCAGGCGGGCGCCAAGGCCTATCTGAACCGGCAGTACTCCACGATCGCGATCGTAGGCGTCGCGCTGTTCGTGGCGCTCGGCGTTGCGCTCGATTGGTACACGGCCGTCGGCTTCGCGCTCGGCGCCCTGCTCTCGGGCGCGGCGGGCTACATCGGCATGAACGTCTCGGTGCGCGCCAACGTCCGCACGGCGCACGCCGCGAGCATCGGCCTTAATCCGGCGCTCCAGGTCGCGTTTCGCGGCGGCGCGATCACGGGCCTGCTCGTCGTCGGCCTCGGACTCATCGGCGTCGCGGCCTACTACATGGCCATGCTGCGCCTCACCGGCAATGGCGACCACGCGCTGCACTCACTGGTCGGCCTCGCCTTTGGTGGCTCGCTGATCTCGATCTTCGCCCGCCTCGGCGGCGGCATCTTCACCAAGGGCGCGGACGTCGGCGCGGACCTCGTCGGAAAGGTCGAGGCCGGCATCCCCGAAGACGACCCGCGCAATCCCGCGGTGATCGCGGACAACGTCGGCGACAACGTCGGCGACTGCGCCGGCATGGCGGCCGACCTCTTCGAGACCTACGCGGTCACCGTGGTCGCGACGATGCTGCTCGCGGGCCTCATGATGAAGGACCTCGGCGACGCTGCGGTGCTCTACCCGCTCGTGCTCGGCGCGGTGTCGATCATCGCCTCGATCGTCGGCACCTTCTTCGTGAAGGTGAGCGAGGGCGGCAAGATCATGGGCGCGCTCTACCGCGGCGTGATCGTCTCCGGCCTCATCGCGGCGATCGCCTACTACCCGATCACGAAGTCGATGCTAGGCGACGCCGCGATGCCGCTCTATGGCTGCGCGCTGATCGGGCTCGGCCTCACCGCGGCCATGATCTGGATCACCGAGTACTACACGGCGACGGAGTTCAAGCCGGTGCGGTACGTGGCGGCTGCCTCGCAGACCGGGCACGGCACC
>Ga0075424_100002298_pt1 | contig 17388 bp, 21 predicted proteins | sample SoiMethybrSBSTD3_FD_75301 | JGI IMG/M metagenome (GOLD analysis project Ga0075424, IMG submission 75301) | Bulk soil microbial communities from a Populus tree surrounding site in Tennessee, USA - Soil MetaG P. TD hybrid SBSTD3 | ecosystem: Environmental > Terrestrial > Soil > Tree plantation...
CCGGGCAGTAGTGCTACGCCGAGCCCGGCCGCGACGAGCTTGGTCACAGTGCGGACATCGTCACCTTGGAATCGCATGCCTGCCGCGAGGTTCGTGGAAGCGACTTCCGGAAGGTGGCTTCCTAGCTCTGTGACCGGGGTTTGAATCCACTCGTCTGGCTCCCGGTCCGTCAGCCGAAGCGTGCGATGTTGTGTCAGATGATGACTCGCTGGCAATGCGATGTGAATCTCGTCTTGGAAAAGTAGCGGTCGGCGAAGTCCCCGCGCGTACGGTTTCCTCAAGCGAGGAAGATCTCGCGAGGACAGGCACCATCTCGGGCAGCAAGACCCGCCTTGTCGAGTGGCGTATTCGTCGGCCCCCTCTACACCGGCAAGGGGCTGGCGGGCATGCTCAACCACATCCGCGCAGGACGAGTCCAGCCCGGCAGCAACATCGCGTTCCTCTACACCGGCGACACCGGCAACCTGTTTGAAATCCCGCAGGTCGTCGGCAACGTGGCCGAAAGCCGGATGCCGCCGCTCTCACGCTCAACAATCGAAGACCGACCAGCACACCTCATTTCTCAGCCTCTGGTCGTCTAGTACGAGTTCCCTGATCTCGTCTGGAAGTTGCGCCCTCTGCCACTCACATTCCAAACGGCCCGCCTCGTCACGCTTATCCGCGCTGGCTGCCGCGCGCACGGCTCTGATCGCGTACGCGGCTGCGCCTAGGTCATGGGCGGCAACATGAGGCACGGCCGCGGCTTGTCCGGCAGCGTGAGCCGCTTCCCTTGCGGCGCCGGACACGTCCCTGGCGGCCGCATTGGCGGCAAAGGCAGCCGTGCGGGACTCAGTCATCGTGGTTTCGCCTCGCACCCAGGCGCGGGTGAGTTCGATAGCTCGGCCTGGCCGGTCGTCCGCTGATTGATCTTCGAAGAGGTGCAGCACGTGCATCGCGCAACTGGCCGCCCACAGCGCGAGAAGGTGATGATCTCGATCGTGGAGGTAACCACCGCGACGTACGGTGATCAGCCTCGGATCTCTTACCTTGGTCAAGATCACTTGTTACCCACCTCCTCCAACGTAAGGGTAGGCGGCACGGGCCAGATCAGGAGAGCGGGAATCACCCTCGGTGGGGGAGGCTGCTGCAATTACTCTCACGTAGCCTGAGTGCCCGATGCCTCGCTAACGACCGGGAGGCGAAGGGATGAGCAACGAGCTCACCCACGCATTGCAGAGCTTGTTCGTGGTGGCGCTGGTTGCCGCACTCGCACCGCTTGTCGTGGGTCTGATCCCACGGCTGCGCGTTCCCCAGGTAGTAGTGCTCATTGTCGGCGGCGTGATCGTCGGCCCGCAGGTCCTCGATCTGGCCCAGCCAGAAAGCATCGTGCTGCTTTCCCACGTCGGCCTAGGCTTCCTTTTCCTACTAGCGGGCTATGAGCTGGACTTGGCGCTTTTCCGGCAGCGGGCCGGCAAGCTGGCGGTCATAGCTTGGCTGGTCTCCGCTGTAATTGCCGGTGGAGTCGTTGGCTTGCTTGCGGCGATGGGTTTGGTACGTGCGTTCGTCGCGGTGGCACTCGGGCTGACCACGACGGCGCTGGGCACACTGCTACCGATCCTGCGCGATAACAACATGTTGAGAGGGCCGTTCGGCTCCTACGTGCTGGCCGGCGGAGCCGTAGGTGAGTTCTTTCCCATCGTTGCGATCGCAGTCTTTCTTGGATCCAATGGCAGATTTCTCGGACTGCTGTCGCTGGTTGTTGTTGCTGTAATCGCCCTCGTCATTAGCCTGATTCCGCGAGTCGTTAAAAGTAGGCGGCTGCAGCAATTGTTGACCGAAGGGCAGCACACCACGGCACAAACTATCCTGCGATGGACGGTGGTAATGCTGCTCTTGCTGCTACTTATTGCCAACGCGTTCGGCCTCGACGCCGTCCTAGGTGCATTTCTAGCGGGAGTGGTATTACGTCGTTGGGCTCCCGGAGACGTCAAGTCACTGGAAGAAAAATTAGATGCGGTCGGCTACGGCTTCTTCATTCCCATTTTCTTCATAGCTTCGGGAATGGATCTCGACCTGGCCTCAATCGCGCACGCCCCTGCCCGACTTGTGTTGTTCTTCTTCCTATTACTCATCGTTCGTGGACTGCCCACACTCGTGATATATCGATCGGCGCTGCCGCGGCTGCAGCGGCTCGAACTTCTGTTCTTGCTGGCGACAGCGCTGCCCCTTTTAGTTGCACTGAGCGAGATTGGGCTCGAGAGCGGCACTATGCTGCCCGAGAATGCCGCCGCATTGGTCGGGGCAGGTGTTCTTTCGGTGTTGGTCTTCCCGGCGATAGCCGTCGCGATCGACCGGCGCATTGTGGCCGCACGCGACACGGTGAGCGGGTCCCGGCTCTAAAATCGGTCCTGATCTTGAGGTGTTGGAAGAGGCTATTCACGTGCTCAGATGCCCAAGTCTCTGTGACGATCGACTGGCACGGCGCAACTGTCTGGCGGCGGCCGCTACAGGGATATTCGAGCTCCGCTATCTAATTATCAATCGGCGGATCAGCGCACAACCGCTACGGGACAGTGGGCATGCGATATGACATGTTGGCTGACCGAACCGAGAAGCATCCCCACGAAGCCATCTCGGCCACGCGACCCGACCACGATCAAATCAGTTCCCTTAGACCGATCGATCAATACCTTGGCTGGGCTGCCTTGCTCGATCGATGTCTGCATGTCGACCGCCGGTTCCCGGACATCGAGCTCACCGATGGCCTGCTCGAGCATTGCCATGGCGTCGTTGGCTGGTTGGGTGTCGTAGCCCTCGGGAGGCAAATTCCCGTACGGCGGCTGCTGGGGCAACACCGGAGAACTCCATGCCGTAAGAACGGTTAGTGAGGCACCGTGATGGGCGGCCTCGTCGTAAGCCCACTTCAAAGCGGCTCGACTGTGGTCAGACCCGTCTACTCCGACGATGATGCTGTTAATCCCGGTCATGGGAGTCACTCTAGCGTTCAGGCAGCCCGACGGTCAGAGCTAAAAATCCGGTATGTCGATCGGCTTCTCCTTGATCATCTGGCTGCTGCCGTTGCCCTTGCGGCGGATCTAACGGCACTGCCATAGTGTGATCATCGCAGCGATGGGGTAAATCACGCGCGAGGAGCGAGCCGGCGAAAGCTGCCGAAGGAGTGATTTGGATGGCCGTGACTGAAGTATCGGAGGTCGTGGAGCGGGACACGTCGGAGCCTGAGGCCCGCAGGCCGCTGATGACGCGGGGCTCAATTTTGATGATGAACGTCGGGTTTTTTGGCGTCCAATACAGTTTCGGTTTGACGCAAACGGCGGTCAATCCGCTGTTTACTCTCATCGGCGCCACACCCGAGGAATTGCCTATTCTAAACTTGGCCGGCCCGGTGACCGGCCTGTTGATCCAGCCACTGATCGGTGCAATGAGCGACCGACACTGGAATGATAGGTGGGGGCGGCGGCGGCCGTTCGTAATATCGGGCGCTATTCTGTGCGCGATCATTTTGATCCTGTTTCCGTTTGTGTCGGCGCTCTGGTTAGGTGTGGTCTGCCTGTGGCTCTTGGACGCTGGCAATAACACATCAATGGAACCTTACCGCGCATTAATTTCCGACAAGCTGCCGAAATCTCAGCTTGCCCGTGGTTTTCTCACGCAAAGCATGTTCACCGGCGCCGGCGCCGTGCTGGCGAACTTGTCCTTGTTTGTATTCCAGAAGATATTAGGCGGCACTGCCGGAAACGGCGTGCCGTACTGGGTTTACACCTGCTTCTGGCTGGGCGCGGTATGCATCCTGACCACAGTGCTCGTGGCGATGCTGCGCACCAAGGAAATTCCGCCGACTGACGAAGAGCTTGCCAAGCTTCGGGCAGCGCCGAAAGGCCTTAGGCACGCAGTTACTGATATCGCCGCGGCGGTGCGTGAAATGCCGGTGAACATGCACAAGATCGGCCTGGTGTTCGTCTTCCAGTGGTACGCGATGTTCATTTACTGGCAGTTCGTGGCGCTCAGTGTTGGCGAATCGGTCTTTAATACCGCCCCAGAACAGCCCGGCTGGGATGTGGCTATTAGTTGGTCTGGCCTGATGAACGCCACCTATAACTTCTTCACAATGATCACGGCCCTGTTTTTGGTCGGGTTTTGCCAGCGTTACGGCGGTAAGTTTGTCCATGCCGTCTGCTTAGGACTTGCTGCGGTGTCGCTCGCAGGCCTGTCACAGATTACATCGCAGTGGCTCTCATTGGTTCCGATGATAGGTCTAGGTATCTGCTGGGCCAGTATGGTCGGCGTGCCTTATCTCATGGTCGCGAGCATGGTGCCGAGAGAGCGCACAGGTGTTTACATGGGAATTCTCAACATGATGATCGTTGTACCGATGCTGGTCGAAACGGTCACCTTCGGCTGGATTTTCAAGCACCTCCTGGATGGAAAGGCCACTAACGCCATGTTGGTGGCGGGTGTCCTGCTTGGGTGCGCCGCAATATCGATGCTCTGGGTGAGTCCACCAACGGCCGAAGAAGAGTCCGATTTCATGCCTCTCGGACGCCACCACATCAACGTTTATCGCCGTGTCATCGTTGGTTCAGACGGAACCGACGCTTCGATGTACGCCGTGGACCGCGCCCATGCGGTGGCGGCAGCAGCCGACGCTCATGTGGTGGTGGTATCCGCGTACAACACCGGAGAACAACCCACAGCGCCGCTGCCGGCTGGCGCTCGACGAGAGATCTATGGCAAGGAAAGCGCTCTCCAAGCTCTGCGGCGCTCGGTACAGCACGTAACATCCGACCACGTCCGCAACATTTCTACTCGAATGGTGCCTGGAGATCCGGCGCAAGCTCTCCTCGACGCTGCCGACTCCGATCAGCAGAGTCTTATCGTCGTCGGCAACCGCGGACTAGGCGCACTGGAAGGTCACGAACTCGGCTCCGTCCCGGCTGAGATCGTGCGAAGGGCGACCACCGACGTGCTCATCGTGCAAGTCCCGGAGGAAGCCGAGAGCGAATTTACCTAAGGTCTGATAGGACTTCCCGGCCGTTCGTCTTCAACGCCAACATCCCAGGCTATGGATGTTGGCGTTGTGCCGCGGGCTGGCCGTTGAGCCCCCTCCTTAGTGTTTTGTTGGAAGTGTTCGGCCTTGCCGCACGTCGTTCGGTGGCTGGGTCGGAAAACCATGTTCACTTCGAGGTGTCAAGCCACGAACGTGTTGAGATCGCGAGATGACGATCATGTTGGATGCAGCTGGAATCATCGGCAGCGACAGCCCTGCTGACTACCGACTGACCCCTGTCGAGCACGCCGAGCAGCTCAGAATTTCGGCGCCCAAGCTAGCCGCGGTACTGACCCGCACCGGCCCCGTCGAGCTGTCGCGTCAGTACGCGGAAGCTGACACTGAGGCGCTTATCGCAGAACAAACGTTCAAGCGGTGGGTCATCCGGGCCAACTGGGCGGTCCTCGCTACTGCGACGGTGAGCGCGCTACTGATGGCTGTGGCCCTGCTGGCCGACAACTTGGGCGCACTGAGGCAGACGGCTCTTATCGCGCTTGCTCTTATCGGTGTCGCGACAGGCGGGATCGCATCAATGTCGCTGTTTCGGGTGAAGGAGGGCCGACTGCTCGAGGATTGGATGACGGCCCGCGCACGGGCAGAGACCAAGCGGTTGTCCTACTTCAGTTACATCGCGAACTCCTCAGACGGGCAGCCCGATCCCGAGCTCGAGTTGCTTAAGTTAGAGTACTTTCGGCGCTATCAGTTAGATCTTCAGCTCGCCTACTACAAAAACCGCCGGTCGGGCCACCGCAATTCGGCTGAACGGACCCTTGATATATCGGCAGCATCGGTGCTTGTCGCCGCAGTTGCCACCGGTGCGGCAGGGGTGCTCGGTGCGCTGAAAAGCGAATGGGCCGCTCTCGGTTCGGTTGCGGTCCTAGGCGCCGCCCTCCAAGCGTTCGCGGCCGCACGCGAAGCCCTCAACCAAGATCGCCGGAATGCTGAGCGCTACGACCACAGCGCTCAAGCACTATTGGGCCTGCGTGAGCGTCTCGACGACGTGCGACACAGCATCGCCGCCGGATCTACTTCGGTGCTCGGTGAGTACGTCGGCGCTGTCCAGGATCAGCTATCACTCGAGCACCGGCAATGGCTGGAGGGTGCAGAGAATATGCAGGCAGCAGTCGCGCGGCTGGAGAAAGCTCTCAGCGCCGGGGCTTCGCAGCAAGCCGCCTCCAGCGAGGAGGCCGCCGACCGCAAGGAGTAAGGTCCAACCACTCTGCAGCGATGATCAATAGCGGTTCAGTCGACTCAGCTCATTGCTTTGCCAGCCAGGTCTTGTAGGCCCTTGGCTTGTCGGTCAGCACTTTGTCGGCGCCGATGGACTTCGTCTTTGCCCACGTCTGTTCCTCATTCACCGTCCAGACAATGACGACGAGTCCAGCCTTCTGCAGCTGTTTTATGTAGTCCTTCGTGGCAACGTCATAGTTGACTGCAATGGCCCACAACTTTTCATGATCGAGTTCGCTTACGGGCACCTGCTCGCCAACAAAGAGCATGCGTGGGAGATCGGGGGCCAGCTTCTTGATCTTTGCCAATCGGTCCAGGCTGTTTGAGGTCACCACAGTGCGATCACTCAAACCATTGCTGCGGATAACATCGACGAACTCTTTGTCCTGCGCCGCGTTCTGGTCAACCTTCACCTCGACGTAGACCCATGAGTCGTAGCTTGCGAGCCCCTCCATCACCGTCGCGTACGTCGACGGGGGATACGACTTGCCATTCTTCGTGAATGAACGGCAGTGCTCGCTGAGCACCTTCCATGTCGTCTTGGAGACTTGATAGGGCCGATCGCACCGTAACCCTTGAGTTGCGGCTTCGTCGTGGATGATCACGGCGTGGTTGTCGCTGGTCCACCGCACGTCGGTTTCGACCGCGAAGCCGTCATCGGCCGCCGAGGTGAGGGATTCAAATGTTTGCAACGGGTACTTCTCGTCGCCGCCGCGGTGAGCGAGGATGTTCGAACCGGTTGGCTGCTCAGCCGCCTTGGTCTTGGAGGGACCGCTAGTTGGCGCATTGGCAGACGGCGGACTTGAGACGGATGCGGAATTGGCCTGGCCGGCTGGAGTGGCCTGGTTACGATCGCGCGGCAGATACCACACAGCAACGCCGACCGCGACCAGCAGGACGATCGAGGTCGCGAGGGCCACTAGCAAGCCCATTCGTCGCCGTCTTCGTTCAGGCTGTACATCGGACGCTTGATCGCGTCCAGCTCCACCCGGTCCGGAGGGTGGCTTGTCGCTCGGCGCGGCCGCCATCGCTGATTTGACCGGAGGTACCGGCGGTTGGGTCCCGGATGGCTGAACCCGCGGAGCGGCGGCGGATATCGACGGCGCGGCCGACTCGCCGCGGGCAGCTTTCAACGTGTCATTCAGCACTCTCAAAAGTCGACGAGTGTCGAAGTTGACCGGGTCTATCTCGACCGCCTGTCGACGCGTCAGGGTCGCCAGTCCTTGCGGCAGTTCGTGAGGTGACGGCATCTTGGCGTTGTCGACGAGAATTGGAATGACGCGAACGTCGTCTCGAGTCAGCGCGGTTTCAACCTCGATGCGTACGAAGTCTTGTGGGTCATCGAGACGTCTCGTTCCCCTGGAATCGGTGATGCTGAGCCACTGTGGGCCGATCAGAGCTAGTAACACCTCGCACGAGCCCACCGCCCATTGGATGCGTTCGACGAAGTCGTCGCCGGGCTCAATATTGTCGACATCCTTGAAGACGCGGTCAGGTCCGAGCTCAGCAACCAGCAGGTCGTAGAGCTGCCGCGCCGGCCACGCCGTGTCCTGACGTCGATAGCTGATGAAGACCCGCCCCGCCTCGCCTTTCTCCATACTGACCACTTTCATTTAGCCGCGCCTGCTGTAAGCCTAAAAGCCAAGTCTCCGATCTCGGCATCTAGGACCGTTGGGCCGGATAAAGGAGCCCGGCGGGCAAGGATTTCGGCGATCCACGTAAAGTCGAAATGCGTCTCGAGGTTGGGAATCACCATGGCGCTGAGCATGGGTATCCCGGGTATCGACGAGATTCGTCCCGGAATGCACATTTGCGCCCTTTATATCGGCTTATACCGGCGCCGCCGAGCGCGACCGTCTGCTGGTTTCCTTTCTTCGAGAAGGGATTCGAGAGTGCGACAAGTGTCTTTGTCTCATCGACGACGCCGAGCCGACGGCGGTCCGCCAGCAGGTTGAGGCTGAGCAGAACGGTCACGTGACACATCGATCCGAGCAGCTCGACATTGATCGCACGTCTGAGGCCTACGTGGAATCCGGCCGGTTCTCAGTCAAGCAGATGGTTTCTTTCCTATCAGGACGCTTGAGCCGTGCCGCGGAGTCGGAGTTTCCACGGCTGAGGGGTGCTGGCGAGATGTCCTGGGTCTTGCCGGAGCCCGGAGGAGCCGAAGATTTCTTTGTGTACGAGTCGACGGTGAACAAGTGGTTGCTCGAGATCTCCCGGGATGCCGAGGGAGGTCTGTGGTTTGAGCCGTCGCAGGTCTCTGCAATGGCCAGAATCCAACGACTGCACAGAGAACTGAACCTTAGCTACGCCTCGCTCGGCTTGATCATCGACCTGCTTGATCGGATCACACAGCTTGAGCGGTTGCAACGATCAAACCGGCAGGGGCGTGCCAGAGGAGGAGATCGATGGACCTGAACCGCCTAACTCAGAAGTCCCAGGAGGCGCTGCACGATGCGCAGACCAAGGCCCTACGGTTCGGCCACACCGAGGTGGACGGGGAGCAATTGCTTGCCCGCGCGGGGGCCGATCCGGACCGGTTGCGTGAGGATCTGGAGGCCGAGCTGGGACGTCGGCCTCGCGTTTCCGGTCCGGGGGCGGCGCCTGGGCAGGTATTCGTCACGCAGCGGCTCTCGCGCTTGATCGACAACGCCTCTCGGGAGGCTCGGCGGCTCAAGGATGAGTACGTCTCGGTGGAGCATCTGATCATCGCCCTGCTTGACGAGGCGTCCTCGTCGCCGGCCGGTCGGCTGCTGCAGCAGCACGGCGTGACACGTAACGGTTTCGTGTCGGCGTTGACTGAGGTTCGGTGGCGCCAACGGGTCACCTCAGCAACACCGGAGGGGACGTAGGAGGCACTCGGCAAGTACGGTCGTGATCTTGTAGCAGAGGCGGCTGCGGGGCGGTTGGAGCCAGTAATCGGGCGGGACGCGGAGATCCGTCGGACCATCCAGATCTTGTCTCGTAAAACCAAGAACAACCCGGTGTTGATCGGCGAGCCAGGTGTCGGCAAGACCGCGATCGTCGAAGGACTGGCGCAGCGGATCAACAACGGGGATGTACCGGAAGGGCTGCGTGACAAGACCGTTTTCGCACTGGATATGGGCGCCCCGGTGGCCGGCGCAAAGTATCGCGGTGAGTTTGAGGAGCGGCTCAAGGCCGTACTGAATGAAGTGTCCAGCGCCGAAGGCCGGATCCTGCTGTTCGTCCATGAACTGCATACAGTCGTCGCCGGTGCCGCCGAGGGCGCGATGGATGCCGGGAACATGCTCAAGCCGATGCTGGCTCGAGGTGAGCTGCACATGATCGGCGCCACAACACTGGACGAATATCGCACCCACATTGAGAAGGACGCGGCTTTGGAGCGGCCGGTTCCAACCGGTGTCGATCGACGAGCCGAGCGTCGAGGATGCGTTGTCGATCTTGCGCGGGCTGCGAGAACGCCTGGAGGTTTTCCACGGCGTCAAGATCCTCGACAGCGCGCTCGTTGCTGCAGTGACATTGAGCCATCGCTACATCACCGATCGCTATCTGCCGGACAAGGCAATTGATCTTGTCGATGAGGCCTGCGCCATGCTGCGTACCGAGATCGACTCCATGCCACCCGAGCTTGACGAGCTGACCCGGCGGGTGACCCGGATGGAGATCGAGGAAGCGGCGCTGGCGCAGGAGGACGATCAGGCAAGCAAGGTTCGGCTCGAGGCCTTACGCCGCGAGCTGGGCGATGCGCGAGCCGAGGCTGACGCGATGCGTGCCCGTTGGGAGGCGGAGCGTACGTCGCTGCGGGAGGTCCAATCATTACGGGAGGAGTTGGAGCAGGTCAGGCATGAGGCCGAGCAGGCTGAGCGTGACTATGACTTGAATCGGGCTGCGTCACTTCGGCACGGAAAAATTCCTGATCTTTTGCGCCGGCTCGAGGCTGCCGAGGACCGGCTGGCGGGCAAGCAGGGCGATCATCGGCTGCTGCGTGAGGTCGTGACTGCGGATGAAACTGCGGCCATCGTGTCGCGTTGGACCGGCATTCCGGTGACGCGGCTGCACTGCGCACCCGGCTCTTGGAGCGCCGGATCACATTGCAGATCACCGAGCCGGCCCGGCGGTTCATTGCTGATCAAGGATTTGATCCGGCCTACGGGGCTCGGCCGTTACGCCGCTTCATTGCGCGGGAGGTGGAGACACGCGTTGCCCGAGCACTCTTGCGCGGTGATCTTCCCGACGGCGGAGTGATCTCGGTGGACGTTGTGGATGGCGAGCTTACTGTGGTACTCGTGGGTGGACCGCCGCCAGAAGAGAGGGCAGCTGCATGAGTGCAAATGTCGAGAATTCTGCGACGCAAGTTGTGGAGTGCTCGAACTGCCACACCAAGAACCGCGTACCCGCGGTGGCGCATGGCGTACCCCGCTGCGGAAAGTGCCACCAGCCCCTGCGCTGGGTAGTGAACGCGACCGACGCAGATTTTGCGACCGTTGTCGAAGCGGCGACTATCCCGGTGCTGGTGGACATTTGGGCGCCCTGGTGCGGGCCGTGCCGGATGGTGAGCCCTGCGCTGGAGCAGCTAGCGGGCGAGTTCGCCGGTCGCATGAAGCTGGTCAAGGTTAACGCAGACGTGTCGCCAGCCGTCAGTCAGCGTTTCGAGGTGCTGGCGATACCGACCCTGCTGCTGATGAAACACGGCGAAGTGATCGACACGCAGGTTGGAGCCGCTCCCGTCTCACATCTGCGGACTTGGGTGACCTCGAAGCTCGACTTGGCGAAGTGACGGCTTAGCTATCGCTAGTCTTGGGTCGTTTTACCACTTCTGTTGCGAAACGTACCCATGAGGTCCGAACTAAGGGGCCGTTTTCGCGGCTGTGATGCGAAACGTACCCACGAGCGAAGGGGGCTGCACCGCTCAGTCAGTCTCCATCACCTCGTAATGCCCGATCCAGGTCTCCTGCAGCAAGTCCTCTTCCTCAGGGGTGATCACAGCCTCCTGCCAGCGCTCGCCGGCGAACGCCCGGATCGCCTCCACGTCTTCCCAGACCGTGACATAGCAGAATTCAGTCGAGGATGAGTCGCGAGGCCTTCCCACATGCTGCGCGACCACACCTGACTGGCGGGACACCAAAGGCATGGCCGTATCTCGCAGAAACGATTCGAACTCAGCCTCCTTGCCAGGGCGGATCGTTGGCCTGAAGACGCGAATGATCATGGCGCGTTCCTTACGCTTCACGGGTCTTGGGCGAGCTCTCACGTGTCCTGGCCGAATCGCGCTCGATCATCGGATCGAGTACCTCGTCGATTTTGGCCACGAGCTCGTCATCCAGCTTGATCCCGGCGGCCGCGGCATTGTCCTGCACCTGCTCGGGCCGAGAAGCCCCGATGATCGCGCTTGCCACATTGTTGTTCTGCAGGGTCCAGGCGACAGCTAGTTGAGCCATCGAGAGCCTGGCCTCCTCGGCAATCGGAACAAGTTTCTGTACGCGTTCCAGAACGTCATCGCTCATCCATCGCTTGATCATGTCTGCGCCACCCTTCTCATCGGTGGCACGCGAGCCGGCTGGTGGCTGCTCTCCGGCTCGGTACTTTCCGGTCAGCACACCCTGCGCGAGAGGGGAAAAGACGATTTGAGAAATGCCGAGGGAGACGCAGACCGGAACGACGTCGGCTTCGATCACTCGCCAGAGCATTGAATACTGCGGCTGGTTGGAGATCATGTGGATGCCGAGTTGCTCGGCTAGATCGTGGCCGTCCTGGATCTGCTGGGCGGTCCATTCGCTTACGCCGACATAGAGCACCTTGCCCATCCGTACCAGGTCGGCGAATGCCTGGATCGTCTCTTCAAGCGGAGTTTCGTAGTCATAGCGGTGTGCCTGATAGATGTCCACGTAGTCGGTCTGCAAGCGCTTCAGCGATCCGTTGATCGACTCCATGATGTGCTTGCGCGACAACCCGACATCGTTGTGTCCTTTGGGCCCGGTTGGCCCGAAGACCTTGGTGAGGATCTCCAGCGATTCACGGCGCTCACCTTTCAGGGCCTCGCCGAGCACGACCTCGGCTTGCGTGTTGGCGTACACATCTGCGGTGTCGAACGTGGTAATGCCGGCATCCAGTGCGGCGCGTACGCAGGCCTTAGCTTGATCATTTTCGACCTGCGAACCATGCGTCAGCCAGTTGCCGTACGTGATCTCTGAAATCTTGAAGCCGGAGTTGCCGACGAACCGAAATTCCACCATGGCCCCCTGTCTTGTTGAATCTGTTGAATTGCTGCCGCAGATCATCTGACGCTTAGATATCCCGCCAGAGTGCTGATTTGCGGATTTCATACTCAGATGCGCTGATCATGCCACTGTCCCGCAGCGCGCGAAGCTCGGCCAGTACCTCCAGCGGGTCGCGCTGCGGCCGAGCTTCGCCGTGAATCGCCTCACGGGCCTCATCGGCGAGCATTTCGCCCTGTGTGCCGAGGATTTGGTCGACGGTAAGGCTGCCGTTGGCTGTGGTGATGCGCACAGTGCCTGACAGCTTTCGGGTGGCGGCCTCGATAGCAACCACATCCTGAAGTCGCACGCTAAAGGCAGGCTCGGAGCTGCGACGTGAGCGGAACAGAATCCGTTCGCTGGTCAGCACGAGCAAGCCCATCTCCCGCTCGTAACGGCCATCCATCATGCGCAACACGGTTTCGGAGTCGGTGAGCGAGGACTGCAATCGCGCCACGTGTACGTCAGAGCGCTGATCAGAGGCCATCGCAGCCGCCGCAGCCAACACGTCAGGACGCAGGTCGTACGAGGCCAGGCGCTCTTGGACGCTCTGGGGTCGTAACCACCTGAGCCATGACATCGATCGCGTCCTCATGTAGGCGGTGAACAACCGCCTCTCGGGACGGCCTTGTCGGCCATCCTCTCATTTGCAAGAAGCCCCTCACTCCATGACTGTTCTTGACGGCTTCCAGCGGCTAGTGGCCGGCCAGAGCGTGTTTGATCGCAGCAATGATGATGGCGAGTGCGAGAACTGAGAGGCCGAAGATCACCGAGCGCGCCCGGCTTTTCTCAGCGCTCCGGGCCACCCCGTAACCGACCACGCCGATGATGCCCGCGCAGGTATAGCGGGCCCAATTGAGCTCGCTGGCCGGCGACGCGATCAGAATCGGGATGCTGACCACAAGAGCGATGGCAGCGGCCGCGGCCAACTGGACTGCGGACACGATTTGATCACTCCTGGAAAGCCGCCCATCCTGAACCAGCCGCCCGGCAATACGAAACGCGAACAAGTGAGCCAGGGCCAGACCAACAGTTGTGCCCCACACCAGGCCGAGGACACGTCCTGGGACAGGGACGACAGTCTCCAGCGCCGTCAGCGCGGCGAGCAAGCAGACTGTCACATACAGGCCCATCGTCCACGCCTCCTTGCGGAGATGATCAGCCCCCACATGATCGTTTTCGGCCTCGGACGCAAAGGGCGGTGTAGCAGACTCTTCAGTCACAAAACTGATGGTGGCATGCTGCTCGGCCGCATACGTAAATCGCGGCTGAATGATCAGATGACTGGCTTGTCAGTCCAAAGGATCGACGCGACTTGGACCGGCGTGGATACACCGCGTACGTCGACTTCACGCTCATTAGCCATCGCGAAATCGCCCGCCTCGGCTAGGGCTTCCGACGAGGCCAGAATCTCGCCGCTATTGGCAAGTGCTGTGATTCGAGCGGCTACATGGACGCCGACGCCACTGAAGTCGGCGCCGCGTTGGGTGGCCTCAGCTGTGTGCAGCCCGATACGGACCGGCGGTGCAAATCCGCTAGTCATTGCGTGCGAGGCGAGTGCTTGCTGGATCGCGATTGCGCTCTGGATCGCCTGACGCGCGTAATCGAATACGGCGAAGACGCCGTCGCCGGTTGAGTGCACAATCCGTCCGCCGCAACGGGTCACCTCAGCGCGGAGCATCTCGTCGTGCCAGCGCAAGAGACGCTCCCATGCCTGGTCGCCCAGCGCCTCGGCGAGCTTCGTGGAGCCGACGATGTCGGTGAAGAGGAAAGCCATCCGGACTTGCGAGCGACTCGTACGACGGTCGGCAAGTTCGGAGAGTTCAGCTTCGACGGCTGCCAGGTCTGGCTTTGCACCCATGCGCTCGAACTCATCACGAGCCGCCTTTAGCTCCAGGTCGGCGTCGTCATCGTCACCCGACACCCGTAGCGCTCGGGAAAGCGCCGCTCGGCTCCGGGCGATCTCGTACGACGATCCGACCTCGCGCCAGAGCCGAAGCGCCGCGCGGAGTTCGTCGGTTGACGCTGCTACGTCGCCTTCCGCAAGCAAGACCCGGCCACGTGCATACGCGAGGCTGGCGCGCTGCGCCGGTGGGCTAGCGTCCTCCACAATCTCGCCTAGCTGGTCGACCGCCGTACGCGCCCGCTCCCTGTCGCCGGTCTTGAGAGCGATCTCCACCCGAGCGCCGAGCAGGCGCAACCGCGCCATCGCGTCCCATGAGGATTCCGCCAAGGCGGCCTCAACGGCTGCCGCGGCCAACTTCGCCTTGCCGGATTCGAGCCGGATCAGCGCTAGCGCGGGCTGCGGGCTGCGGCCCAGCGCATGCGCCTGGCGCAGAGCGTCCTCGGCGCCTTCCATGTCGCCCCGAAGCCGCCGAATGTCACCGATCGCATAGAGCCCGTCGGCCATCACCGGAATCGCCTCGAACTTTTTCAGCTCCTCGGTGGCACGTCGCAGTTCCTCCTCTGCGCGTTGCCAGCTGCCCTGGAGTGCGGTGATCTCTGCCCGGTGGACCCTGCACACGCCGGGAAAGCCACCGACTGACTCGGTCTTGCACCAGCGATCCGTCATCTCGATCCACTCGCCCGCGCGTCGATAGTCGGCGAGATCGCGGCAAGCGGCGATCATCTGGCATGCGGTGACGCCAGCTGTGAGCGGTGACAGCTCGCCGTTCACAGCGGCGATCGCGGCCTCCTCGAGCAGTCCGATTCCCTCACCGATCGCGCCCATCGCGATTCGCAGCGTCGCTTTGGCGGTAAGCGCCGTCGCATAGAGGTCTTCATGGTGGGTACGGTCGCCGATCGCCACCGCCTGATCGGCAAACTTGAGTGCACCTGGAATGTCCCCGGCAGACTGGGCAAGGCCTGACTGGAGAAGCGCAAGAAAGCCGTGCGCGTACGACTCCTCATGTCCGGCGAGGAGGTGATCGGCGCGCCGCGTCCATGCCGAGGCGACCGACATCTTGCCTCGAAGCATGAACGAGCTGGCAACCTCGAGCGCGGCGTACGCGGCGCGGATCGTATCTCCAGCACGTTGGTAGGCCGCAAAAGTCCGTTCCAGGATCCCAGTGCGCAAGTCAGCATGACCGGCGAAGAAGGCCGCCATCGCGAGCGATTCGAGGTCCGCACCCTCCAGGAGCGTCGTGGCGTCCGCCTCGCTGAGCCTCTCGAACGCTTCCTGCCACGCGTGTCTGGCAAAGGCTTCTCTGGAGGCGCGTAGGACTTCGGGAACCTTGGCCTCGGCAGGAGACGCCGACTCGATCATTGGCGCTGATCCTACAACCCCAGACTTGTCAGAATCGCAGCACCAAATATGGTGCTGGGATTCTGACAAGTCTGGGACGTAGCTGATCAACAGGAGGACGACTCAATGGCGGCCCGCGTGCTGCTCGCGATCCTCGCTTTCATTGAAGCGGTCATCGGCGTCTGGGCGCTGTTCGCACCGGCGAGCTTCTACGGCAGTTTTCCGGGAGCCGGACAGGCATGGGTCTCGCTGCTGCCGCCGTACAACGAACACCTGATCACTGACGTCGGGGAACTCAGTCTCGCCCTGACGGTGGTTCTGGCCGCCGCAGCGGTGACCGGCCAGTGGCTGCTCAGTGTGGTGGCGATCGTCGCCTTCGCCGTCTACACCGTGCCACACATGATCTTTCACAGTCTTCATCTGGAAGGCTTCAGCACAGCGGCCGCGATCGCCCAGACAGTGGGATTTGCGCTCCAGCTCGTGCTTGGTGCTGGCATTGCCTGGCTGCTCTGGCGCGATCGCCCTCGACCGCGCCTTGGGTGCTGATCAACACCAGAACCCTGTCTGTCGTGATCGCCAGCGCAGCACGCCGGTCGGCGTCACCAAGGGCTTCTCGTAGGCCGGCCAGAGCAGCGCCGCCGCATGGCCCGGCCGGTACCCCAAGCTCGTTGAGCCGGCGCGTTGCGTCACGGGCCTGATCATCGGTGACCGTCACGCCCGCGTCCAAGCCGTCACGGATTGTGGGCCAGGCGACGAAGGCCGCGGTGACCTCCCCCGAGCCTCAGCGGTCATCTTCTGTCCGGAACGCAAGGGAGGTCGACCGTCCGGCATGCAGGTTCTCGACGTGCTCGGAGTAGTTCAGGTAGTCGAACAATGAGGCGCCGCCCTGGATAGCAGCGCGGATCGCGGCCTCCTGTCGTTGAATGGCTTCCGCCGCCTCCAGGGCCGCGTCGAGCTCCTTATCGCTGAGCACGACGATGCCGTCGTCGTCGCCGATCAGAATCTCGCCGGGGTTAACCTCAACCTCGCCGAGTCGGATCGTTCGTTGGGTGAAAGGAATCTCCTTCGCTCCGACGGCCCGGGGAATGGTGCCCAAGGCGTAGATCGGGATCGGCAGCTGGGCCAGCGTCGCGGTGTCTCGGCACAGCCCGTAAACGACGATGCCCGCCATGCCACGCCGTACGGCTTCGGTGGCGAAGAGCTCACCCAGTACGGCGTGCTCAGTAGTGCCAGCATCGACGACGAGGATGTCGCCGGTTTCACACATCTGCAAACCCGCCAGCACGGGCACCAGGTCAGCGGATGCGGCGACCGTGACTGCTCGGCCGACCATGCGGACGCCTTGGCTGTACGGGCGTAGCTCGCGTGGCAAGACCCGCACAGTCTTGTTGGCGTCCGAAACACTGGCAGCGTCGAGTTGCCAAACCTGAGCCGGGATCTCGGACATGGTCACTGGCACGTCTCCCTTCACGCGGGTTCTTGTTCTTGCTTCTTGATCTTGCGCCATCCGCCGGCCCGATTATTGGCGATGATCTGCCGGAACATCTCGCCCAAGGCATGGTTATTGATTGTCTCGTTTTCCCGTATCGCTACAGTGCGTGCGGTGGTGTTGTCATGACCGCCAGTAATGATGC
>Ga0075424_100002299_pt1 | contig 17386 bp, 16 predicted proteins | sample SoiMethybrSBSTD3_FD_75301 | JGI IMG/M metagenome (GOLD analysis project Ga0075424, IMG submission 75301) | Bulk soil microbial communities from a Populus tree surrounding site in Tennessee, USA - Soil MetaG P. TD hybrid SBSTD3 | ecosystem: Environmental > Terrestrial > Soil > Tree plantation...
GGATGCGCGAGGCTCAAAAGCTCCGGCGGCAGCAGGCGATGGACGAGATCGCCGCGCTCGACTTCTAAAACTTCCTCGCTGGCGCGCTCGAAGATCTTTTTCCTCAGCGCCAGCGCGTTGAATTTCATCCGGCCTATCATCCGGCTGAGTTTCTTGAGCTTCTCGTTCCCCGCGAGCCGCTTGCCGAGCTCGAGCTTCTGTCCCGGCGGCGAGCGATAGCCGGAGCCGAGCCCGGAGCCCCATTCCTCCGCCTGCTCGGCCGCGTCTTCGAGATTCTCAGCCGCCTTGATGGCCTCGGCCTGGAAGCGCCGGCCGATATCCGCCTCTTTTTGCCCCAGTTCCTCCCGCAGCCGCTGCGCTTTTTGCCGGAGCAGCGCTTCCGCGCCGTCCATCTCGCCCTCGATCTTGTCCTTCGCCCGCTCGAGCAGCTTGCCGATTTCCTTCTCGGTCTGCTCGGCCGTTAGTTTTTCGGCCTCGCTGAATTGATTCTGCTTCTCCGTGAAAATCTCTTCCTGCTTCTCGATGTCCCAGAGATCGAGCATCTCGCGGCGCGTCAATAGTTTTTCGGCTTTTAGCAGCGCGATGAGGCTCTCGCCGAGGAGCAGCGTGCAGAGCCCGGCCTTCGCCTCGTTGAGGGTCGTCATCTCGCGGAGGATCGAATAAAGCTCGCCCTCGCGCAGCGCATTCAAGAAAATACGGTTGAAGCGTGCGCTCGGCGGCATATCGCGCTCCGGCAGCATGACGATGTTGTTTTTGAACAAGACGCAGAAGATGTCCTGAAGCAGGCAAGCGAAGTGGGGCAAAAAGGTTGCGCCCGCCTCCTCGATGGCGCGCAGCGACGGCGCTTCTTTGCGCAGCGTGTCGAAGACGCGGCGATCGTAGGCGTCGCTGTCGATCCAGCAGGCATTTTGCGGGAGCCGCTGCAGGACGCGCGGCCTGGCGGCGGTTTTCTTTCGTTTCGGCGGCATGTGACTCAGTGAGGATCGGAAGTCCTGAGCATTTCCTTCTGGATCCCCTCGATCTCTTCCTTGATCGCCCCGGCGCGGTCGACGGGGCGGCCCATCTGCTTCGCCTTGTCCATGATTTGATCGACGCGCACCAGGATATTCTTGAGCTTGGTGTGGACTTCGATGAACGCGCGGGCGCGCTCCTCGTTGGTCGGCCAGGGGCGCAGAGCGGAGTCGCGCACCTCGCGGGACTCGTAGAGCAGTTCCTTGATTTCTTCCTCGTAGCCGAGCAAAAGCTCGCGGATGACGCCGCGGACCTCCCCTTGCTCCTGCGGGTCGCGCCAAAGCACGTGTTCGAGAAAATAGAGGTCGTTTTCCTTGACTTCCTTTTCGCCCGACAGGTAGGCGTGGGCCTGCAGCAGGTTCAGCGACTGGCGGTAGCGCCGGTCGGAGGCTTCGAGATTTTTTCGCTTGAGCTCGCGGCGGATGTCGGCGATCGCGCGATAGATGTGGCTCGGGATCGGCAGCGCCCGCGCCGCGCTCTGCAACTCCCGCAGCTCTTCGAGCGTGAGCGAGGTGCGCTCGGGGGCCGGGCCGGCTTCGAGCATGCGGAGAAAGCGGTAGTCCTCGGCGATGTAGTTGACGACGAAGCGCAGTAAAAAGCGGTCGTAGAGCGCCAGCAGCTCGTCGTCCTCCGGCAGCTCGTTGCTCGCGCCGAAAAGCGAAAGCAATGGCACCTTGACGATCTCTTTGCCGTTGTGAAACAACCGCTCGTTGATGAGCGTCAAGATCGCGTTGAGGATCGAGGAATTCGCCTTGAAGATTTCATCGAGAAACGCGATGTGCGCTTCGGGGAGCTTGCGCGAAGTGACGCGGCGGTAATCGTCCTGCTCCAGCGCGCGGAGGCTGACGGCGCCGAATATCTCTTCCGGCGTCGTGAAGCGCGTCAGCAGCCACTGAAAATAGCTCGCGCCTTCGATGCGGCGGCAGATCTCGTCCGCAAGCATCGACTTCGCCGTCCCCGGCGGGCCGATGATGAGGACATGCTGCGAGCAGAGGAGTGCCGAGAGCGCGCCGTCGATCAGCTCGCCGCGCTCGAGGAACGTCTGCCTGAGCTCCTCGCGGATTTTTTTGAGCTTCTCCTGACCTGTCATTCAGCCTCATAAATTATCAAATGCACGGTTCGGTGACAACGTGCGCGAAACAAACGCAGACACACAAGAGGCTTCGCCGTGCCGCGACGATCTCGGGCGTGGTATTCGAATCGCCCTCCATGCTAAATAGAACGCATGAATCGCGATTCCGTTACCCGCCAGCGAAGTGCGCTCGCCGACGCGGGCTTGGACGCGCTGATCTCCATTTCTCCCGAGAACGTGATTTATACCACCGGGTTCGCCGTGCCGTCGCAGCCGTTGATGCGCTGGCGGCACGCGGCCGCCGTCGTGACGGCCGACGGACGGTCGGCGATGCTCGCCATCGACATGGAAGAGACGACCGTGCGGAGCGATCCCGAGATCACGAACCTGCGCGTCTATAAAGAATTCGTCGACGATCCGATGGATAAATTAGCCGAGCTCCTGATCGCCCTCGGGCTCGAGAGCAAGCGCATAGCTATCGAATTAGATTATCTGCCGGCGAAAGATTTCGTCACGCTGCAGGGGCGGCTTCCCGGCGCAAAAATCGTCGCCGGCGACGCGATTCTTACCAGGCTACGGCAGGTCAAGAGCCCGGCGGAGATCGATCTTCTGCGGTTTCTCAGCCGGATCACCGACTCGGCCATCGGCGAGACGTTGAAGAGCGCGCGCGCCGGCATGAGCGAGAACGAGCTCGCCGGCGGTCTTCTCACGCGCCTGTTCGGCGGCGGAGCCGAGAACTTCAAGCTCATGATCATCGCCTCCGGCGAGCGCAGCCAGTATCCGAACGTCGGGCCGACGGCCCGCGCGCTCAAAGCCGGCGACCTCATTCGCATGGAAATCTTCGGGCAGAAGAACGGCTATCTCGCCGGGATCTGCCGAACGGCCGTCGTCGAGGGCGCGACGGCGGAGCAGGAGAAGATCTGGAAGAACTTGATCGAGTGCAAATACCTGGTCATGGATATGATCAAACCCGGCGCTTCGTGCAAGGAGGTTTATCGCAAATTCCTGGAGCGCTTCGGCGCGCTCGGCTTCGAGCCGATCAGCTTCGTCGGCCACGGGATCGGCCTCGCGCTGCACGAAGAGCCATATCTCGGCCGCTACGGCGATGAAACGCTCCGGGAAGGGATGGTCGTCGCCATCGAGCCGCTGGTCTATATCCCGGGACGATTCGGAATGCAGAATAAAGACATGCTTGTCGTCACCAAAAACGGCTGCGAGCTCCTGTCGGATCGGACGAATACGGACGAGCTGCTAACCGTCGGCTGAATATATGAAGATCGAGCGCATCGAGACGATTCCGATCCGCCTGCCGACGCGGAGAGTGCACCAGTGGTCGAGCCTTACGACGCCGATCGGCGTTTACGTCATCATCAAAGTGTTTACCGACGACGGCGTCGTGGGGTACGGCGAGTCGCCGGCCCTGAAGGACTGGGGCGGCGATTACATGAAGTATTACGGCGAGACCCCGCAAACGACGATGCACATAATCAACGACATCCTTGCTCCCGCTATCGCTGGACAGGATCCGTGCGCGATCGGTCTGCTGCACGCGCTGATGGACCGCGCCGTCAAGGGCTATCCATACGCGAAGGCGGCGCTCGACATGGCGCTCTACGACGCCGCCGGCAAGGCGCTCGGCGCGCCTGCGTACGATCTGCTCGGGGGCTGCTATCGCAGGCGCATTCCCGTCGCTCACAGCATCGGTCTCATGGAAATCGAAAAGGCGGTCGACGAAGCGCGCCAGGTGAAATCGGAGGGCATCAAGACGATCAAACTGAAGGGCGGCCAAAAGCCCGAGCGCGACGTCGAGCTCGTCCGGCGCGTTCGAGACGCAGCGGGCCCGGACGTGGAAATCACCGTGGATGCGAATCAGGGCTACGATTCGCCCAAGACGGCGATCAACGCGATTCGGGCCATGGAACAATATCGCCTCCTTTTCATGGAACAGCCGGTCGAAGGAATCGATGGCATGGCGCAGGTCGCGGCCAGCGTTAAGACGCCGATCATGGCGGACGAGAGCGCGTGGACGCCGCAGGATGTGCGCGAGATCGCGCAAAAAAAAGCGGCGGAGATTATCTCGCTGTACACGACGAAGCCCGGCGGTCTTTACAAAGCGAAAACCGTAGCGGCCGTCGCCGAAGCGGCGGGCCTTCGCTGCAATGTGAACGGCTCGGTCGAGACGGGCGTCGGCAACGCGGCGAATCTCCACCTCGCCGCCTCCACGGCCGTGGCGTCGCTCGGCTGCGTCGTGCCCGTCTCCACGCCCGCTGGAAAAGCGAAAGGCATCGCCGGCATCTATTACAGCGACGACTTGATCGTCGACGCGTTCCGATACGAAGACGGATATGTCCTCGTAAGCGATAAGCCCGGGCTCGGCATCGAAGTCGACGAGGAAAAGCTGAAACATTATCGTATCGCCTGACGACTGCGAGCATTTTCGCATTCCATGAATATTCGCACGATCGCCATCCTCGGCGCAGGCAACGGCGGCCTCGCCGCCGCGGCGGACCTGACGCTCCGCGGCTTCGAGGCCCGGCTTTATTCGCGCTCGCAAAAAACGCTCGCGTCCGTCCTAGAGCGCGGCGGCATCGAGCTCATCGAAGGCGGAAAGAAGAGCTTCGCCAAAATTGCTGTCGCGAGCAACGATATCGTGGCCGTGGCCGGAAACTCCGATGTCGTCATGATCGCCGCGCCGGCCGTCGCGCACTCGGGCTTAGCGGCGGCGCTCGCGCCGCATCTCAAGCCGAATCAAGCTGTATTCCTCAATCCGGGTCATACCGGAGGATCGCTGCATTTCGCGTCGGCGCTGCGCCGTGCGCGTGTGAACGCCACGGTATGTGAGACCGTTACATTAACTTATATCTGCCGCAGCCTGAGCCCCGCGTCCGTCGAGGTATATCGCCGGACCAGGAGTCTTCGGTTCGCCGCGTTCCCGGGAAGGCTGACTGCGGAGCTGACGCGCGCGTTGACAGCGCTCTACCCTCAAATCGTAGCGGCGGAGAATGTTTTGGAGACGGGGCTCTCGAATATCAACGCGATCATGCATCCGGCGGGGATGATCGCGAACGCCGGCAGAATCGAAGCCGGCGCGCACGATTATTATTTTTACCGCGATATCACGCCCGCCGTCGCGCGGGTGATCGAGGGCGTCGACCGCGAGCGCTTGCGCATCGTCGAGCGGCTCGGCCTCGAGCCGCGGCCGTTCGTCGAGCTGTTTCATCGCGCCGGACTCACTTCGGACGCCGCACGCGCGAGCGGGTCGGTTTATAACGCGATGCGCGAAAGCGAACCGAACCGGACCATCAAAGCCCCGTCGACGCTCGACCATCGCTATATGCACGAGGACGTGGGCTACGGGCTCGTGCCGATGGCGGAGCTTGCCGGCTGGCTCGGCATCGCGACGCCGGTCATCGATAGCCTCATCGCGCTTGCCTCGGCGATGAACAGTGTCGACTACCGCCGCGACGGACTGACGCTCGAAAAAATGGGGCTTGCCGGCGTCCGGCCCGAGAGTCTGCCGGCATTGCTGCGCAACGGTTTTGAGGGAGGAGCATCATGAGAGTCGGGCTGTGTTTCGATGGCTTTTATTCGATAACCGAGATGGTCGAGCTCGCGCAGCTCGCCGACCGCATCGGAATGCATTCGATCTGGATGTCCGACCATCTCTGCTTTCGGGACTCGGTCGCGTCGTCGATGGCGTTCCTGGCGAGAACGCAAAAAATTTTAGTCGTCCCCGCACCGCTGACGCCGTACTCGCGCCATCCGATCATCTCGGCGATGGCGCTCGCGACCATGGACGAGTTCGCCCCTGGCCGGGTCTGGGCGACGACGGGGACGGGCAATGCGGCCGCGCTCGCGGAGGCCGGCATGAAAGTGACGCGGCCGCTAAAGACGATGCGCGAGTACATGACGATTCTACGAAAATTCCTGGCGGGCGAAACCGTCCAGTTCGCGGGGGAAATTTTCAACGTGAACGGCGCGAAGATGGCGTTTACGCCGTCCGCGCCCTTGCCGATTTACATGACGGCGGTGAAGGACGGCATGCTGCGGCTTTCCGGCGAGATCGGCGACGGCGCGCTGTTATCCGCGGGCTGCGCGCCGGCGTACATCGCGCGCTGCGCCGCCGAAGTGCGGCGCGGCGCCGAGCGGCGCGACCCCGCGCTCAAAGCGCCCGACGTCGGCGGGTTCATCGCGACTGCTGTTTCCGCCGACGCGCGCGAGGCGATCGACGCGAGCAAGAGTTTCCTCGCGTATATTTTTCGCAACAAGCATCATGCGGACAATATTCGCGCCGGCGGCGGCTCCGTCGATCAGGAGGGGCTGGCCGCCGCCATAACACGCCGCGATTGGGAAGGCGCGAAGAAGTATATCAGCGACGACGTTGTCCGCGCGCATTCGATTTCCGGCACGCCGGCGGAATGCGTCAAGCAATTGGAAACTTTCGTGGCGGCGGGGCTCGCTTTGCCTATTCTCCTGCCGATGGGAACCCCCGAGGCGAGGAAACGGGCGGTTGAACTGGCAAAACAGCTATAATATTAGAGTTTCGAAGGTAATATAGAAACCTGGAGGTTCGATGAATCTACGCGCGAAGGGCGGAATGCTTCTTTTGCTTGTTGCCGGCGTGTCACTGCTCCTAATGAGCGGCCCGGCCGGAGCGCAGCCGGTCAACGTCGAGGCGGCGAAGAAAGAAGGACAGGTCGTCGTCTACGGCGCGCAGGTGCCGCAGGCGATGGAAGGCGTCAACAAGGGCTTCGAGAAGAAATACGGCATCAGAGTCGACTACTGGCGCGGCTCATCCACGCAGGTGGCGGAGCGCGCTCTCAGCGAATTCCGCGCGGGCAAGCCCGGCTACGACGTTGTCGAGGGCAACCGCGGCGTGCAGTTGATCATGCGCGACGAGGGTCTGTTCGCGAAATTCATTCCGCCGTCGTCGGAAAAGTTCCCGGCGAAATTCAAAGAAAAGGACGGCATGATCACGCCGTGGCGGGCGCTGCCGATCAGCATTCTTTATAACACCGAGCTGGTGAAGCCGAACGAGGTTCCCAAGACGCTCGACGATCTTCTTAGCCCCAAATGGACCGGCAAGCTCAGCGTGCCCGATCCGACGCGCCACACGACGACCGCGCAGTTTTTCTGGAACTTGAGCAAGTTCAAAGGCGACAAGTGGCTCGATTATGTAAAGGCTCTGGCGAAGCAGAAGCCGATCCTCGTCGAGTCGCTGGCGCCGGTCACCACAACCATCATCAAGGGAGAGGCCGCGGTCGGCATCACCTACATCAAGTACGTGAAACAATACAAAGGGCCCGTGACGTATGTCTTAATGGACAAGTACCTCACCGATCCGAACTACATGAGCCTCAGCGCCAAGACCACGCGTCCGAACGCGGCGAAGCTCTACATCGACTACATCTGCTCGCCGGAAGGACAAAAAGCGACGGCGGAAGAAGGGGAGTTCCCCATGCTGCCCGGCATCGTGCCGCCGATCAAAGACGCCGAGAAGGTCGTCCCCGGCATGGTTTTCATGGATAATCCCTCCGAGGAAGAGTTCAGCAAGCTCATGAACACCACATTCCGGCAGATATTCTTCGGCCAATAATTTGTAAACTTCGAGCGGCGACCGGAAGCGGGCGCCGCTCCAGCCAACAGCCCATGAACGGGACAGCGGTTTTGACCCGGGCTTTCGACCGGCCGATACGCGCCGTCACGCGCGATCCGCAGGTCGCGGTGCTCGCGGCCGTCGGCATCGTCATCGCCTATCTGAGTCTCTCGCCCACGCTCATGCTGCTTTACGGCAGCTTCTTGAGCAAACCGCTCGGTGTGCCCGGCGTTTTCACGCTGCGCCACTACGTCCGGGCTTATGCCGATCCGCTGACCTATCAGCTGCTGCTGAACTCGTTTATCTTCGCGGCCGGCTCTTCCGTGCTCGCAACCGGACTCGCGGCGATTATCGCGTGGATCACCGTCCGCACCAACGCGCCGCTCAGAAAAGTCTTTCAGCTCACGGCGATCGTGCCCAACATCTTTCCGCCCGTTATGCTCGCCGTCGCGTGGGGCGCGCTCTTGAGCCCGCGAACGGGCCTGCTCAACCGATTCGCGATGCAGATCTTCGGCCTGGACGAGGCGCCGCTCAATATCTATTCGCTCTGGGGGATGATCTTCGTCGAAGGGCTCATCACGACGCCGCTCGCGTTTCTCATCGTCTCGGCGTCGCTCCAGTCGATGGACCCGTCGCTGGAAGAATCCGCGCGCGTCGCCGGCTCGACGAATCTCCAGATCGCCCGCCGCATCACGCTGCCGATCGTGCGCCCCGCGCTGCTCGCGTCGCTGACGCTCAATTTCGTGCGCGCGATCGAAAGCTTCGACACCCCCGCCATCATCGCGCTGCCGGCGCGCATCGAGGTCTTCACGACGAAGATTTACCGCGAGGCGATCGGCGCCTTTCCCCCCAACCAGAATATCGCGGCGACGTACGCGGTATCGCTGCTCCTGATCTCGATGATCTTCGTCTATCTCTATCGCCGCTTGACGTCGCGCTCGGAGCGCTACGTAACGGTCACCGGACGCGGCTACCGGCCGATGATCATCGATCTCGGGAAGTGGCGCTATGCCGCCACGAGCGTCGCGGCGCTGATCCTGCTGCTTATCGTCGTCCTCCCGTTCGCCGTGCTGCTGTTCGTTTCCGTGGTGAGCTACCTGCATGTTCCCGGCGCGAAAACCTGGGAGCTGCTGACCCTTGATCATTACCGCTCCAACCTGACGGACAGCCGCACGTACCGCGCGCTGCAGAACAGCCTCATCCTCGCGATCGGCGGCGCGACGATCTGCATGCTGCTGGCCTCCATCACCGCTTACATGACGACGAAGACGAAGGTGGCGGGCCGGTCGCTGATCGAGGCGCTTACGTTTATTCCCTGGGCGTTTCCCGGCACGGCGTTGGCGATCGGCCTGTTATGGACGTACGTCTATGTTCCGCTGCCGATCTACGGCACGCTGTGGATTCTCTTAATCGGATACATCACGCGATTTCTTCCGTACGGTTTGCGGACAATGACCAGCACCGTCGTGCAGGTGCACGACGATCTGCCGGACGCGTCCATGACCTGCGGCGCCGGCTTGTGGGCGACATTCCGCCGCGTTCTTCTGCCGCTGCTCCGTCCCGGATTCATCGCCGGCTGGATCATTCTCGCGACGATTTATCTCCGCGAGTTCAGCACCTCGATCTTTCTCTATTCGCCGGGCTCCGAGCCCATCGGGCCTCTGCTGTATCATTTTTACGTGGACGGCAACCTGGGGCCGATGTGCTCGCTCGGCGTTATCGTAAGCGTAATTTGTTTGATCCTGATTATCGTGGCGCAGCGCCTCGGTCGGACGGGCGCGCAGGTGGACGTATAGAAAAAATAGAAACGTGGAAGCTGGAACAGCAAAAAAACTGATTGAGAAGAATCTCCGGTACGAAGAGATCAAGCGGCTGCTGGTCAAGCTAGTGCAGACGCCGAGCCCGCAGACCGACTTGCTCGAAGCCGAGCCGCAGGTGCTCAGGCTTATTCGCGATGTGATCAAGCCCGAGCTGGAGCGCTCGGGCCTCCATCCGGTCATCGACGAAAAGGGCAACCTCGTCGTTGCGCTGAAAGGCCGCGGCAACGCGAGTCGCCTCGTGCTCGTCGGCTACGGGATGAACGCGGCGCCCAGCACGATGAAGGAGCCTTATTCGGGCAAGGTGATCGACGGAGCCGAGTTCGGGCTCGCCGGCGAATGCGTCTGGGGCCGCGGCGCGTGCGAGCAGAAGGGGAGCCTCGCGGCGATGATGGCGGCGGTGATGTTTATCGGCCAGATCCAGGTCGAGATACCCGCCGATCTGTATTTCGTCGCAAGCACCGCCGGCGAGACCGGCCGGCACGACTCGCTCGCCCACGTTCTCGCGCGCGACAACGTCAAGGCCGAGTGGGCGATCATCGACGGCCCGCCGGAAATTCAGCTCGGCAACAAGGGACGCGTCGATATTCTCGTGTCAGTGCGCGGCAAGCAGGCGCACAGCAGCCGCCCGTGGGACGGCGTCAACGCCATCGACGGGGCGGTCAAAGTGCTCGAGCGCATCAAGCCGTTGATGCCGTATCCGTCCGAGCGCACGCATCCCGAGTTGGGGAAGGTGAGCCTCACCCCGACCGCCATCGAGAGTTTTCCCAAGGCGACGCATACGATCCAGAGCGAATGCCGCATCGTCTTCGACCGAAGGCTGCTGCCGGGCGACGATCCCGAGGAAGCTCTACAGCAGCTCAAACGCGCGATAGGCACGCTCGATCCATTTGTCGTCAGCGTCGAGCGTAAAGATTTCATGTACCCGAGCGAGGTCGCGAAAGACGCCGAATGCGTGCTGGCGCTGACGCAGGCGATCCAGGTCATGCTTGGCCGCGAGGCGAAATACAGCTATTCAACCGCCGCGAACGACACCGGCTTTCTCAATGTCAAGGGCATGCAGGCGATCAACTACGGCTCGCGCGATATTCGGTTCCAGCACACGGACCACGATATGGTCCCGATCCGGAGCGTTTTCGAGGCGGCGAAGGTTTTTGCGTTCATGGCGCTCCACCGCTAACGGCGCGGCTTATGCGGGATCGGTGCACGACTCCTTTAACGCCTTCTTGTAGATTTTACCTGAGCCGGTGCGCGGCAGCGCGACAAGGAATTCGACGAGGCGGGGACATTTGTAATGCGCGAGCCGCGCGCGGCAATGCTCAATGATCTCGGTCGCGCTCGCGCGGGAGTCGCGCTTTAAGACGACCGCCGCCTTCACAATCTCCCCCCAGCGCTCATCCGGAACTCCCACAACCGCCGCTTCCAGAACCGCCGGATGCTCGTAGAGCGCGTTCTCGATCTCCGTGGTGTAGACCAGTTCGCCGCCGGTGATGATCGCGTCTTTCTTGCGGTCGACGATGTTGAGGTAGCCTTCCGCATCGATGGTCGCCAGATCGCCGGTGCGGAACCAGCCGTCGGTAAACGCCTCTGCCGTCTCCGCAGGCAGCTTCCAATAACCCGGCGTCACGCGGTCGCCGCGCGCCAGGATCTCCCCTACGGCGCGGCCGTCGGCCGGCACGTCCGCGCCAAGGTCGTCGACGACTCTCAGGCTTACGCCGAGGGCGGCGCGCCCTGTTTTCGCCCGATAGGCGAATTGCTTCTCCGGCGCGAGCTTGCGCAGGTGATCCTTCAGCAGCGAAAACGTCAGATACGGACTTGTTTCGGTCAAACCGTACGTCTGAACGTACTCGCATCCGAACGTCTCGATGATCTTTTGCACGAGGCGCGGCGCGATCGGGGCGCCGCCGCTCATCACAAGCCGCAGAGACTCGTAGCGATACGCCGCCGCGTCGGCGCTGTTGACGAGGTCGTTCAGCATCGTCGGGATCAAGTTCGTGACGGTTACGCGTTCGCCGTTCAGCAGTTTCAGGACGGACGGCGGATCGAAGCGGCCCGCCATGACGTGATGTCCGCCGACCCACGTGATCGCCCATGTCGCCCATGCGTCGGCCAAATGAAACATCGGCGCAATGTGCGCCCATACATCGCCGTCCGAAAGCCTGAGGTCGGCGATCGTCGACAGAGCGTGGCTGTAAATATTTCGATGCGTCAGCACGACGCCTTTCTGATGCCCGGTGGTTCCGCTCGTGTAATAGATATTCGCGGCGTCGTCTTCGCGCCCGCCGGGGTCGCGCAGCGGTCCAGCCTCCGCTGCTGCTTGCGTTTCGATGTAGGGGTCGGCCGATGCGCCGCCGTCGACTCGGCTCCAGAAGATCCGCGCACCGGACTTGCTGCGGCGCGCGGCGTCTTCCGCCAGGTCCGACCAGCCGGAGTCCGCGATCAAAATCCGGCTCTCCGTATCGTCTAAGATGTAGGCCAGATCGCCGGCCGCGAGCCTGTAATTGAGCGGCACCAGCACGGCGCCGGCGTGGACGGCGGCGAAGTAAGCCTCGAGCATCCGGTGGCAATTTCGATGCAGAATCGCTACACGATCGCCGCGCTTTACGCCCCGATCGGTAAGCGCGGCGGCGAGCCGCGACACGGATGCGGCGACTTGGCGATAGCTCATGCGCACCGAGCCGCAGGAGACGGCGAGCTTCTCCGGATATTCCGCGGCTGCGCGCGGGAGTAGTTCGGTCAACAACATGGAAGGGATGTTATTGCCGCGGCGAGTAGCTTGCAAGAAGAGGAAGGAGATTAGCGGAGAATTGAAAAGAATCAGAATTTGGTTCATGGTGAGCGCGACGCCCCACCGATGAAGAAAATCCTCCTAGTGCTATTTGCGCTGCTGCTGTCGGCCGCGAACGTGACCGCCGGTGAGCCGGCGAGGGTGCGCACGATCGGGTTCCTCGCCGAGGATCAGACGGCAGCGGGCGACCTAGCAGCCCTGAAAAAATTTCTCGCCGATCTCGGCTATGTCGGCGGCAAGGCGATCATCATCGAAAGCGCTAACGCGGGGGGCAAGATCGAGCAGATCGATCGCGCCGCTGCGAGCCTCGTAGAGAAAAATGTCGATCTCATCGTCGCGAACGGCCTTTCCGCCGCGCAGGCGGCGCGGCGGCAGATCGCCCGGTCCCAGGCGCGAACAACGCCTGTCGTGGTCGCCTCGCGTAACGAGACGATCAAGCCGACGGCGAATGTCACGGGAGCGAACAACCTTTCCGCCGATCTCGGGGTTGAACGTCTGAAGCTCTTAAAAGAGATCGCGCCGCGAATTTCGCGCGTCGTGGTCATGTGGCACGAGGTCAATGCCATACCGGCGAATTATCTGAAGCAGGTTCGGAATGCGGCACAGTCGCTCGGCGTCGAAATCGACGCCAAAAAGGTGAAAAACTCCGGTCAATTCCAGGAGACTTTCGATGCCATGGCGGCCAATAAGGACGACGGCTTGATCCTCGAGCCGCAGTTGTTATTCACCGGCCGCTTCGGCGAGATCGTATCGCTCGCCGCCAAGGCGCGATTGGCGACGATCTCGGGTGTCGAAGAATTCGTCGCGGCCGGAGGGCTCGCTTCGTACGGACTAAGCTCCGACCAGATGTGGCGCCACACGGCTGTTCTGATCGACCGCATTTTCAACCAACGTAAGCCCAAGTCCGGCCAAACCGCGGAGCTTCCCGCCGGCCAGCCGGAAAAATTCCAGCTCGCGATCAACTTGAAGGCGGCCGCCAATCTCGGCCTTGCCGTACCGCGCGATGTATTGAAGCGCGCCGACAAAGTCGTGCAGTAGCCCCCGCTGTCAGCTGCTGTCAAATAAGGAGCCGCAAGATGCGCCAGTTCGAATATCGTATCCTGGTCACGGCCGATCTTACCGAAACGGCCTTGAACGATCTCGGAAGGCAGGGGTGGGAACTGGTCTGCTCGACGCAGAGCATCATGTACGGCAGCTGCCTCCTGCTCAAGCGCGAGCTTACAGCGGACAATAGGGAACGATAAGTGGGCGCGATCAACGTTGTCGCCGCGCTCGTTGTGCAGAACGGCCGTATCCTCATTTGTCAGCGGCGCGGCGGGCCGTTCGCGTCCAAGTGGGAATTTCCCGGCGGAAAGGTCGAGCCGGGCGAAGCCTTCGAAGCGGCGCTGTTCAGAGAGTTGAAAGAAGAGCTCGATATCGAGGTCTCCTCGGCCAGGAAAATATTCCGACACGGTCATCGGTATGGCGACGGCAGGGAGATCGACTTAACTTTCTTTCGCGTCGATGAATACACAGGAGTCATTCGCAACCGAATCTTTGAGGATATACGCTGGGCCGAGCCCAAGAGCTTGCCGCAATTCGACTTTCTCGAAGGCGATCTGCCCCTGATCGGTAAGATCGCGACGGAAGGAATGCCGGACTGATCGGGATGTCGGAGCATTCCCTTCTCGCTTCGTCGCAGCCGCCGAGTTCGAAAATCACGCCGCAATAGTGTACTCCCATAGCCGGAGCGCAGACGGGTGTCGACCGATATCTGGCAGATAACAATATTTTCTCTGGCGGTCGCGCTGGCGAGCACGCTTGTCATCTTGCCGCTTGGGATCGCCGTGGCATGGCTGCTGGCGCGGAAGCACTGGGCCGGCAAGACGTTTCTCGAGACGCTCGTCATGCTGCCGCTCGTCATGCCGCCGGTGGCGACCGGTCTTATTCTGTTGAAGATCTTCGGACGCAGGAGTCCGGTCGGCGCGTGGCTTTACGACCGCGGCGTGGAGGTGGTGTTTAACTGGAAAGGCGTGCTGATCGCGATGGCGGTCATGTCGTTTCCGTTGCTCGTGCGCTCGGCGCGCAGCGCTTTTGCCGAGGTCAACCCGCGGCTGGAGCAGATCGCCGCGACGCTCGGCGCGTCGGGTCCGAAGATCTTTTTCGCCGTGACGCTGCCGCTTGCGTGGCGCGGCGTCGTCGCCGGATGTCTGCTCGCTTACTCCCGCGCGCTGGGCGAGTTTGGCGCGACGATTATGGTCGCCGGCAACATTCCGGGGCGAACGCAGACGCTCTCTCTCGCTATTTTCAGCTTCGTTCAGCTGGGTCATGACGACGAGGCGTTGACGCTCCTCGGCGTCACCATTGCCTTGGCCTTCGTCGCCGTCGCGCTTTCCGAGCGCCTCGCACGGTCGACAGTTAAGACGTGACGCTATGCTGCTCCGCTGCCGCATTCCTCTCTCCACATTCACGCTCGGCGTCGATGTCGCGTTCGACTGTCGAGCAGCGGCTATTATTGGACCGTCGGGCGCGGGCAAAACCACTTTGTTGGAAGCTGTTGCCGGGCTCCGGCATGTCGAGTCGGGCGAGATCGAGATCGGCGGGCGCACGCTTTTTTCCTCGACGCGCGGCATCGATGTGCCGGCGCGCGAGCGCGCCATCGGCTACGTGCCTCAGGACCCGGCGCTTTTCCCGCATCTCTCCGTCCGAAAAAATATTCTTTTCGGCGCCGCCGGTGCGGTTGCGCGCGACGGCGCCGCCGATTTCTCTCTTGCACATGTCGTATCGCTGCTCGAGATCGGCCATCTGCTCGACCGGTCCATCGATCACATCTCCGGAGGCGAAGCGCAGCGCGTCGCGCTCGCCCGCGCGCTGCTCTCGCGGCCGCGGCTCTTGCTGCTCGATGAGCCGCTGGCATCGCTCGATGTCGGATTGAAGGAGCGCATCCTTCCGTATCTCAAGCGGGTACGCGATGAGCTCGCCGTTCCCATGATTTACGTCACACACGACACCGTCGAGGTGCTTTCTCTCGCCGACTGGGTGATCACGATCGCTCACGGTTCTGTCGTCGCCCAGGGCGCGCCGCAGAAGGTTTTGACCTCGGGCGCGGTTTTAGCCGAGATCGACCGCGGGCGGCTGGAAAATGTTTTCGGGGCCGTGCTGATCGAATCAAGCGCGGAAGAGGGCCGAAGCCGTGTCCAGCTTACCTCCGGTGGTCATCTCTTTATTCCCTATACTACCAAGCCGCTCAATTCACGGCTTCAGATAGGCATCGCCGGAGACGATATACTGATCGCGACGCAAAGACCGGAAGCGATTTCCGCGGGAAATGTTCTACAGGGAACCATTCGCGAGCTCGACGTGGCGGGAGCACAAGCGATTCTCCGAGTGGACGCAATCGAGGAATTCTTCGTGCGCCTTACGCCAACGGCGGTTCGCCGGCTTGAGTTGTCGGTTGGGCGCAGCGTGTTTTTAATAATAAAAACAAGCTCTTGCGTGATACTAGGCGACGAATTAGGGGGCTTCAGGTATTGACACTAGGCATGTAAACGCGTATCCTGGGCGCCATTATGCGGGGGTCCCAGACGCTGCTCTTGAGTGTGACCCTGGGGGTGGCACTATTCGCGGCCGAGCTTCGGGCAGAGATGTATCAATGCACCGAAGCCGATGGCGCCGTGATATTCACCAACACTCCGACCCGTGCCGGCTGCCGGCTTTTAGGCGGCCGCCGGGAGCGCTTTCCGGCGCCTGCGACGACCAGCGACCCGAATCAATTCGACCAATTGATCTACAACTCTTCGGAGCGCTACGGGGTCGATCCCGCGCTCGTTCGCGCGGTGGTAAAAGCCGAATCGAATTTCAACCAGGCCGCACGCTCGCCGAAGGGTGCTCAGGGTTTGATGCAGCTTATGCCCGACACGGCGCGCCTTTATAACATTGCAAATGTCTACGATCCCACGGAGAATATCGAGGGAGGCGTACAGCACTTGCGGTTGCTTATCGACCGCTATCGCGGGAATCTGCAATTGGCGCTCGCAGCTTATAACGCCGGCATCCAGGCGGTCGAAAAGTACGGCGGCATACCGCCGTTCGCAGAGACACGTGAATACGTGAAGCGCGTGCTGAGTTTTCACCAGCGCTACACCCAAAATTCCCAGATCGCCGTAGTTCAAAGCCAGTAGCGGCGGGACGCCGTGTGGACCCTGCCCAATCTCCTCAGTCTTTTTCGCATCGCCGTCATTCCATTTCTCGTTTATCTGCTCACGTTTCCTGACCCGGGAAGCGCGATCGCCGCGGCGGCCTTGTTTCTTGTCGCCACGCTAACGGACTTCTTCGACGGCTATCTAGCCCGTCGCCACCGCGCCGTTTCCGATATCGGCAGGATCCTTGATCCCGTCGCCGACAAGCTGCTGATCCTGTCAACGCTCATCATGCTTGCGGCGATCGATCGCGAGCCCAGCGTTCCGGCGTGGCTCGTCGTCATTATCGTCGCGCGCGAGACCGCCGTGACCGTCCTTCGCTGCATCGCCTTGACGGAAGGAATCGTCATGGAAGCGGAGGATCTCGGTAAATACAAATTTATTCTGCAAAGCTTCGCGGTCGTCGGCCTGCTCGTGCATTACGATTACTTCGGTGTCGATTTCTATGCCGCCGGGATGTACTTCCTCGTGGTTTCGACGGCGATCGCGCTGTGGTCGGGCGTGAATTACCACGTACAATTCTTCCGGCGTTTTCAGCGGCGAATGGCCGATTGAAATTGACAAAGCGGGGAGCTTGGGATAAAAATTTAGACCATGCGGGTGTAGCTCAGTTGGCTAGAGCGTATGCTTGCCAAGCATAAGGTCGCCGGTTCGACCCCGGTCACCCGCTCCATCTTCAAGGCCCTGTGAAAACAGGGCCTCTTTTATTTTTCGGCGGCATGAACGACTTCCCGGCAGTGGCGGCTTGCTATGCGCGGTCTGAGCGGCCGCGGCGGCGGAATCGACGGCGGCCGAATTTTTCGTATCTCGTTCCCGAGGCGGGCCAGTGATCATCTCCCAGGCGAACCGGCTAAAATGAAAATTTTTATTATTGCTGCCCTTGTCTTTTTGCTTGCTTCCGCCCTTTTCTATCTGCTTGCATTC
>Ga0075424_100002300_pt1 | contig 17385 bp, 11 predicted proteins | sample SoiMethybrSBSTD3_FD_75301 | JGI IMG/M metagenome (GOLD analysis project Ga0075424, IMG submission 75301) | Bulk soil microbial communities from a Populus tree surrounding site in Tennessee, USA - Soil MetaG P. TD hybrid SBSTD3 | ecosystem: Environmental > Terrestrial > Soil > Tree plantation...
TTCTCCGACTTCCTCTTACCTTCGATCATCCGCGTCCAAGCCGGAGCCACCCCTAGGCCCGAACTCGCCTACAAACTTCCTCCGATTGCCCATTTCCCCAGTCTGCGCCACCATTCAATCTGAATCTTGCCGCCAATTCTCGCTCAAAGGAACCCACATGCCAGAACCAAAGCCGGCTCCAGAATCAAGTCCGCTTCAGCACGTCACCAGGCTCAAGCAGATGCTCAACGACGTCGCCATCCACGCCCGCCAGGACTCCAGCAAAATTTCCGACCCGAAGGCACAAGCGCTTTTCGAGACTACGGCCGAGGTTCTCTTTGGCCTGCACGAAGCTTTCGACGACATAGAAAAGAGGAACGAGGCGGCCTGGCGATAACGCGGCGACACTCCATGGGAGGACCCTATGCGTATACAAAGTCCCGCATTTCAACATGAAGGCGAATTCCCCAAACGCTATACCTGTGAAGGCGAAAACATCTCCCCCGAACTTTCCTGGGAAGGCGCTGCAAAGGAAACCAAATTCTTCGTCCTGATCCTCCACGATCCGGACGCGCCGCGCCGCAACGGCTTCACTCACTGGCTTCTCTATGACATTCCCGCCGCCATTGACCGCGTTCGCGAAAACGTCCCCAGGCACGAGCAGCTCGCCGACGCCGCGCTGCAAGGGCGCAACGACTCCGGCGAAATCGGCTACACCGGCCCCTGCCCGCCCACCGGCCGCCATCGCTACTTCACGCGGCTCTACGCCCTTCGCGAAAAGCTGGGCCTCCCGGCCGGCGCCGCCGCCGATGAAGTCCAGATCGCTCTCGACGGCAAAGTCATCGAACAATGCGAACTCATGGCGACCTACCAGAAATCCGGCGCCACATTTCGCGAACCTTCAAAGCAATCCCATGCCGCTCGTTAAATCCGAAATCCAGGCCAACCTTCGCAAGCTGCGCAAGTCGCTCCAACGCGCGCCCAAGCGCCTCACACCCGAGGACGTCCATAAACTGCGCACCTGCGCCCGCCGAGTCGTCTCGCTCGCCTCCGCGAAGTCGCTTCCCGCGCTCGACAAGGCAAATCTCGCAAAGCCTCTCAAGCGCATCCGCAAAAGAGCTGGCCGCGTTCGCGATATGGACGTTCTGACCGCGCATCTCGCTGCGCTGCACTCCGATGAAGATCCCGCCTGCCGCACACAGCTCCTCGAATACCTCGGCGCAAAACGCTATCGCCGCGCCGATCGCCTCGTTCGTCTTTTGGAAGATCGCGGTCCATCGCTGCGCAAGGAACTGCGCCACGTTGCCAAAAGGGTTGCAAAGGACAGCAGCAGAGAAAACGCAAAGAGCGCACGGAAAGCAAGCTCCAAACAGTCCGCACAGGTTTTGGATCTAACTGCCGGCCTGAGCGAGCCGGCTCACCTCACCAAATCCAACCTTCATCCCTACCGCCTCAAAGTCAAAGAGCTGCGCGACGCGCTCCGCATGTCTGGTGGAAGCGAAGACAGCAGATTTGCCGGAGCGCTGACCGAATCCAAAGACGCCATCGGCGAATGGCACGACTGGGAAGAATTGATTGCCATCGCCGCGAAGACTCTGGACCACGGTCCGCAATGCCCCTTGCTTCAGGAACTGAAGGCCGTCAGCAAACAGAAATTCGCTGCCGCACTGAGCATTGCAGAAAAGCTGCGCACCGACTACGCCAGGCCCCAAACTAGCCGAGCCCCCACAAGCAAAAAAAGAAGCAAAGCCCCAGGGAGCAAAACCAAGACAAAACACGGCTCGCCCGCATCTCAAATTTCCGAACGCGCCCTGAAAGCCGTCGCCGGAGCCATCCATTAACCATGGCCACCGCCACCGTTCGCCATGCCCCGCCCGACTCGTTATACCGACTCTTGCTCGATCCACCGGCCCTTGTGTTTCTCCGGCTTCTTCCTTTTGTCCTCAATTACGCGCGTTCCTCCCGGCGCTACTGCAGCGGCGCGCGCCCGCCTCCGCGCTTCCTTCCCCTTTTCCAATTTCTTCTTTTTTCTCATGTTCTTCCCCGCTGGTACCGCTCGCGCTGCCCGCCTGCCTTCCCATATCGCCAAATCACATTTACCACTCTTTCATACAGAGCCGCTACAATTCCCCGCATGTCCAATTTCAGACTTCGGCTCATCCAGTTACTCGCCTGCTGTTTCGTTTTTCAGGTTTCCCAAATTTCCGCGCAAACTCCGACGCAGCTTCCCAACGGTCGTTTGCTCGGCGAAGTCCCCGGCCACCCGCGTACCATCAACAATCTGGCCACAGCCGCTGCAGTTTCTCCCGCCGGGCGCTTCGTTGTTTTTCTTCACAGCGGCTACGGAGCATACTCGGCCGACAGCAAACACTCCTACCAGTCGCTCTCGGTTTTCAATGTCGCCACCGGCGCGATCGCCGATTTTCCCGAAACTCGACTGGATCACAGAGCGCACCAGACTTATTTTCTTGGCCTCGCATTCAGCCTCGACGGCAAACATCTCTACGCTTCGATGGCGTCCTACACCGATCCCCTCGGCAAAAAAACAAATGACACCGGCAACGGCATCGCCGTCTATTCCTTCGACGAAGGGAAAATCGCGCCGGAGAAATTCCTGCCGCTCGCTCCTCGCACTTCGCTTCCGCGTGGCAAACTACGCCGCGACGAATTCAAGGATGTCACCTATCCCGCCGGTATCAGCGTGGGCAAAGTTGGCGGCGAGGAACGCATCCTCGTCGCCAGCCATCAATCCGATGAAGCCCTGCTCCTCAATCCCGCCGACGGCAAAATTGTTTTCCGCTTTGATGTTTCTACGTTCAAGCGCATCCCCGGCTCACTTCCGTACACTACCGTCATCACCAATGACGGCAAGCGCGGCTACGTCTCACTCTGGAATGCTTCAACAGTCGCCGAACTCGACCTCGTGCGTGGCAAAGTCATTCGCAAAATCGAGCTCAGCCAACCAAAGCCTGCACTCGCAGGAGGTTCCCATCCCACTGCGCTCTTACTGAATCGCGACAGTTCCGTGCTCTTCGTCGCGCTCACGAATCGCGACCAGATCGTCGCGCTCGATACGCGCACAAACAAAACCTCTTTCACGCTTTCCACCAAACCGCAGGGACAATTCTACGGAGGCAGCGACCCGCAATCGCTTGCGCTTTCCAGTGACGAAAAGTATCTCTTCTCTGCGAACGCCATTTCCGATTCGGTTTCTGTTTTTAGTCTCGCTAGCCACGAAGCGGTGGCTTTCATTCCGACGGAGTGGTACCCAACCGTCGTCGCCGCCACGGACAAAGATTTACTCATCGCCAGCGCCAAGGGACACGGCTCCGGCCCAAACCCCAAACCCATTGGGAAAAATAGCGACGACAGCCCCGATTATCCCTACGTCCTGGGCCTGCTTCGCGGTTCGCTCGCCCGCTTGTCAATCACAGAAATCGAAGACAACTTGCAGGCTTTCACGAAACAAACGGTAGAGCGAAACGCTATCCGCGGCAACGCTGACCGCGTCGCGTTCGCAGCCGGCGAAAACAAAATCAAGCATGTCATCTACATCATCAAAGAGAACCGCACCTACGATCAGGTCTTCGGCGACCTCGGCGTGGGCGACAGCGATCCTTCGCTCACCATGTACGGCGCGGAAGTCACCCCGAATCAGCACGCGCTCGCCAAACAGTTCGGTGTGCTGGACAACTTTTATGTCAGCGGCGACGTTTCCGGCGACGGCCACGTCTGGTCCACCTCTGCTTCCGTTTCCGATTACATCGCCAAAACGATTCCAGTCGGCTATCGCGGCAGGGAACACACGTACGATTCCGAAGGGACACTGCTGGAAGGAATTTCCGTCGAAGACGAATTGCCCGACGCGGGCGAACCGACCGGCGGGTATCTCTGGAAGAATTTCGCGGCGCATAGCGTCAGCTATCGCCACTATGGCGAATACATCGTTTCGCGCTGGTGCAATACGAAGCAGGCGAACACATCACCGACTGCCGGCCCTCCGAAAATCGAGGGCGTTCAGTGCTCGCGCACCGTCATCAAGAAAGGTGAGCCGCTGGAGAAGAATGTTGGCGATCCGCGGGGCGGGCCGAGCCCATATCCGTGGGACATTCCGGTTCTCGCGAAAAATATCGCCGCCGAATCTGAACTGCGCGGCCACTTCGATCCGCTCTTTCCCGACTTCGAGGTCTCCTATCCCGATCAGCTGCGCGTGGATGAATTCCTCAACGAGTTCAACCAGTTCGTCGAGAGGCGCCAAGCCGGCAAAGACGAAATGCCGCAGTTCATTCTGCTGCGCCTGCCCAACGACCACACCGCCGGCCTCAACAAGAATCGGCCCACGCCATCCGCTTCAGTGGCCGACAACGATCTCGCCGTAGGCCGAGCGGTGGACGCCGTCTCGCACTCGCCTTATTGGGACGATACGGCTTTCTTCATTCTGGAAGATGACGCACAGGATGGACCCGATCACGTGGACTCGCACCGCAGCAATGCTCTCGTCATCAGCAAGTACTCGCCGCTGGCGAAGAAGGATGAAGGGATGACGCATCCCTTCGTGGACCACAATTTCTACACGACCATCAACATGATTCGCACGATTGAGTCGCTTCTTGGAGTTCCTCCAATGAACTCTAACGATGCGCGCGCCGCCGTGATGGCGCCGCTTTTCAGCGGCGCCGGCACGCAGCCTTCCTTCACCGCCGACTACGGTAACCGCGACAACGGCCTCATCTACAAAATGAACGAAAAAGAGTGGAAGGAAGGCGCGAATATGGACTTCAGCCACGCCGACGCGATAGACACCGCGCGGCTGAACAAGTTTCTGTGGCAGGACGTTATGGGCGACAAACCCATGTTCGCGCCGCAGCACAATGTTTTCCCTGCCACTCAGGAAAGCCGCGAAGAAGCGAAATCCTCGCGCAAAAAGAAAGAGAAGGATCTCGATTAGTCAGAACGCGAACGTCGCCTGTAGCTCGATGCGGCGATTCGAGTACAAGCCGCTGCCGGGGCCGACGGGTTGCGAGATGGACTGGCCAAAGATCGGCGACGTGATGATTCCGATCGGTGCGCCCACATTTACGTCGTTGAAAATGTTCCGCGCAGAAACCGCAAGAGTCAGGCTATAACGCTGGCCCGAACTGTCGCCCCCGGCAAACATTCCACCGCCGCGACCGCCGCCACCTCCCGGGCCACCGGGACCGCGGCCAAAAGTCCCGCCGCTCATCGGCCCGCCGCGGGCTGTATTGGTTTGCGCTTTCTTCCCGAAGCCAAAAGTTTTGCTCAAGCGAAGATTGAGAGCAAAGCGCGCGGGACTTTGGCCGCAGTAGATGGGAATTTCGGTCTGACCCGCGGGCGGCTTGCAATCGAAGCTAACGCCGCTGCGAACCGTTCCGAGCGCTTCCGCGTTCGCCAGCGCGCTTTGGAACTGCGCATAGGTCGGCCGGTCAGTAAACACGGAATCGTTATTCGCATCCACTCCACTCGTGACGTTGAATGGAACGCCGGAGCTCGCCACCAGGAACGGGCTCAAACGGAACATATACGGCAAACCGATGGTGCCGCCCAAAAACAAACGGTTGCGAATATCAAAGGCGGTGCGCCCGTAATTCAGCGCGAGGTCGTATTGATCTGAGGGAAAGCTGGTCACGCCGGAAGTGTTGCTGCGCGCGTAGTTCAGTGTGTAGTAGCCGAACAGAGAGAGCTTGCTACCCATGCGCACATTGCCGTTGACGATGAACTGGTTCTGTTTGAAGTCGCCCGAAGTATCGTACTGATAGATATTGTCGTCGCCGCCGAGCGGCCGGTCGGATGGATCGTAACTTGGCGGAAGAGGAGCATTGATGTTGCGGGTCATCAGCGCGTGGACGCCGCGCGAATTCAAGTAGGTGATAGCGAGGTTGGCATGGCGCGTTACTTGCTTTTCCAAAGTGATGCCGGACTGAATGATGTACGGCGTTTTCCAGTCCGGAGCAATCTGGTAAACCGTAGGCGAGGTTTGCGCCGCGGCAAGTTCCGCGGGCGTCGGCAGATTCGGAAAGAAATCGGGATTGGTCACAACGGAGCTTTGTTGTGTGACACCGTTGAGCAATAGGGCTTGCTCGATGTACTGCTGCTTCAGCCGGTTGTAGAAGACGCCGAAGCCCGCGCGCAGTACCGCTTTTGGAGTGCCCTGCTTGCTCTTACCGAGGCCCCAGGCGAGGCCGATTCGTGGAGCGAGCCCGCCATCGTTGCTGAGCTGATTCTGCCATTCGTAGCGGAGGCCGTAGCTTACGGTGAGGTTGGGCCGGATGCGCCACTCGTCCTGAACGTAGAAGCCGAGATCGGCGTAGTTGTCCTGCACGAACGAGTTGCCGACGGTTTGCGTGAACTGCACGGCACCGCCGCCGGCGGCGCGGATCTGGTCGGGTGTCTCGCCGGCGGCTAGCCCTTGTTCGGTAATCTGATACGCAGTGAGCGAATCGAAGGTGAACGCGCCGTTGAATCCTAGGGTTTTATCCGTCGAATCGCGGTCAATGCGCGCGCGCACGCCAAACTTGATGAAGTGTTTCCCCTTGGCGATCGAGGTGTAGTTTTGGATTTCGTATCCGCCCGTAGTCCCAAGAAGGTTACCTAGAGTGTTGCCGCCGCCGGTGAACGCTCCGCTCACATTGATGGAGGGAGTTAAATCCAAGACGGTCTGCGTGGCGTTGGAGCGGACGTACTGAAAACGAGTTTCGTTGATGACGTGCTCGCCCAGCGTCTGGGTGTCGCTGATCTGGACGGTGTGTTCGGTGTCGAGGGAGTTGTAGGCCTGGCTCGGGAGGCTGGATTGCCCGATGCCGTCGTTCTGTTCGTTTTCGCGGTAATACTGATAGCGCACGGTGAGCGTGTTGGTCGGTGTCAGCTGATAATCGAGGCGCGGCGTGAGATTCGTGCGAGTGCGGGGATTTTCGACTCCTTGCGTGAACTGAATGGGATCGAAATTGCTGTCGAGGGCAGGCGTATTGATGATGGAAATATCGTTGGTGTTGCGACGATCGATATTGAAGAAGAAGGACGCTTTCTTGCTGAGCGGGCCCCCGATGTTGCCGTTATAGAGAATGGAGTGATAGCTGGGCTGTTCGGCCGCTCCGAGGAAAGGATCCTTGGCGTTGAATGCGTCGCTGGTGCCATGAACCATGAACTGGCCGTGGAATTTGTCGGTGCCGGGCTTGGTGAGGATTTCAATGCGTCCATAGCCGAGCTGATCATATTCGGCGGAAAACGGATTCTGATTGATGCGGATTTCGCGGATGGAAGATTTTGGTGGAAGCTGGCCTGCCGTGAAGCCGTCGATGTAGATTTGCCCACCGTTCGGACCGGCGGACGGACCGGCGAGCGCGGTGAGTTCGTCCTGCATTTCGTCGGGATCGTCGGAAAGGGCTTCCAAGTCCTTGCCGGTAAGCGTAATGGAGTTGGCATTGCCTGCGCCGCTGGTGTCGAGCGTCGCGGCGTTTTCAGAGACTTCGACTTTTTCCTTTTGCTCTTCGATGTTGAGGTGGACGTTCAAAACCGCGGTATTGCCGGCAGCGATCGCGACATCTTTTGCTTCGAACGGAGCGAAGCCGGTGGCGAAGACCTGAACGGTGTATTTGCCCGGGACGAGTGTTTTGGCTTCGTAGGATCCGTCGCGATTTGTGGTGGACGTGATGGTTGATCCTTGCGCCGGCAGAACGAGTACCGTCGCGCCCGCTACTGCGGCGCCAGAAGGGTCCACCACCTGTCCCCGCAAAGAGCCAGTCGCGGTTTGCGCCGCCGCGCCCATCGCGAAGACGAAAGGCGACGTCAAAAGAAACACCAGAAACTTTGCAGCGGCTCTACGGAGCAGATTCATTACCTCTCCTATGGAAGGTTCCGTACCGCCAGTTTGACGTTTCAATTGGCGGAAGGTTCTCCACCGCCGAGAGTCCAGGGCGAAAGGATCATGTCCTGAGCGCCATTGGGCGCGGCGCGCAGGATGGGCTCGACTCCCGCCAACAGGGTGATGACCGTCGGGGAATCTTTTTCCGTTCCTTGCGTGGTAACGACCATAACTGCGTCGCCTTTTTGCAGATCCGCGAGGGCGGCGGCGGGCATGCGCGCAAGCATTTGTTGAAAATCGCCGCCTGCCCGGCCCGCACCTTTTGCCGAGGCGGCGCCTTGCTCAGGCTGCTGCTCGGATTGCGGATGCTGCGCTGCGGTTGTGGAAGCTCCGTTTGGCGAATTTGGTGAATCACCCGGCTGGCCTTTGAGGCGAGCCGCCAAACGCTCCGCGAATGGCGCGGGCAACTTGCGCATTTGCGACTCACCACTGACTTTCAAGGTGACGGAAGATTTCGTGGCGAGATCCTGAACAACGACAGTATTGCCTGATGTGTCGATGCTGGTCACCGTCCCGGCAACGTTGCGGAACGTGCCTGAGACCATCTCCGCCGCTTCGAAGTTAGCTCCGTCCGCGCTGCGAGAACCGCGGGCACGCAGTTGATCGCCGACCTGCACCGCGGTGAGGGGAGCCACCTTTGCCGCATCGAAGCGAGTCGAATCTGGAGCATAGCGGCGCAACACGGTGTCCTTGCTGAGATGCAAGACCACTTCCTTATTGGCGGAGAGTCCGTTGGTGGTGAGAACCACTGCTTGCGCTGTGGGATCGATGGATTTGACGAGGCCGCCGACTCCGCGCTGCCACTCCCCGCGTTCTTTATTTTGCTTTTCGGAAATGGCCGCCTTTTTCATGGCAATCAGCGACGCGGCGCGAAGCGTTTTTCCGTCGTCGGACAATACTCCTCTGACGAGGACGCGGTCGCCGGGTTGGAGATCGGCAAGCGCAAGCGGCGTGGCTTCTTTCAGGTCGGTCTTGCCCGGCTCGATTTGCAGAAGCTTGGTGGCGTCTGCAATGGAGACGGTTGAAGCGGTGCCGGAATCCGAGAGAACCGTCAAGGTTTTGTCTTTGATTGCCTGGACGGTCCCCAGCACGCGCGACGGCGGAGCGGACTGCCGGCCAGCCGACAAACGTGCTACGAACCAAGCCAGAAAAAGGGTCAGCAACAGAGCGGCGTAGAAACCTGTCCTTTGTTTTTGAACGGCGGCTCGATTCATCGTTTTTTGGCGGCCGCTCTGCATTTTGGCTGACAAAACGCGTAACCGGAGGCACACTTCCAGAAGCGGCACTGCAAATAGGACGTGATGTGGCGGAATTTCGGTACAGGGGCTGGATGGAATTGCAGGATATATCGGATTGATGTTCCGGCCCGGTCTTTGGCTTGATAGACTTGCAGCTAGTTGCGTGACGGGTCGTGTCTTCCGCCCGATTCAAAGGGCTGGCGCCAACCAGGCAAGCGGTGGGAACGAACATGGGGAAGCCTCGGGTTCTCTTGGCGGACGACCACACACTCGTGGTCGAGGCTTTCACCAAACTGCTGGAGCCGCAATTTGAAATCGTGGGTACGGCCGCAGACGGAAGGGCGTTGCTGGAAAAAGCGGTCCGGCTGCAGCCTGATGTGGTGCTGCTGGATTTGAGCATGCCCATCCTGAATGGGTTTGAGGCAGGCGAGCGGCTTAAGAAACTGGTTCCGCGGGCAAAGCTGGTTGTACTAACGATGACTGAGGATGCGGAGGTCGCCGCGGACGTGCTGCGGAGCTGGGCTTCCGGATTTTTGCTGAAGAAGTCGGCCAGCGCGGAACTGGTGAAGGCGATTGAGGAAGTGCTGCGCGGCAAGACTTTTGTCACGACTTATCTGGCGCAGAACCTGCTCGAGAAATTCGTGCGGGATCCGCAGCAGCGAGCGAAATCCCTGACACCGAGGCAACGGGAAGTTCTGCAGCTGCTGGCAGAAGGCAGGACCATGAAGGAAGCGGCCGATGTGCTGAACGTCACGCCGCGGACGGTCGCGTTTCACAAGTATAAGATCATGGAAGAGTTTGAGCTGAAGACGAATTCCGACTTGTTGCGGTTTGCGATGAAGGAGCGGCTGATTACACGCGTCTGAGATCGCGGGGTTGGCCGCGAAGCGTTGTCAGCAGCAGCAGAAACTGCCTCTGGCGGAGTGAACGATGCGACATTTGAATCCGCTGCGGTTTGCGTCCCGGTCGGGAAAATTCGTTTCCTTGACGCGGCTGGACTGGTTTGCGCTGTTTCTGTCCACGGCCAGCGTGCTGCTATTCGCAGCGTCCATGCTGATTTCCACGGCGCGCAGCGGTTCGGTCATTACTTCCCTGAGGAACGCCTCTTGGCTGCATACGAGCATCCGGGACATGACCGTAGATACGGTGCTGTTGATTTTCCTGATTCTGGAAGTTTTGCTGCTCCTCTGGCTGTGGGTGGAGTTCCCGAGGCGCCGCCGCACGGAAGACGCGTTGCGAAAAATCAATTCCCTGCAGCGAGCGATCGCTCGGTCTTCGGCTCGAATCGTCAGCTTAACGTCAACGGAAATCGCAGCCGGATTGCACACCGAGCTCAACGGCATCCGCGAGATGCTCGGTGTGGACCGCATCTGCTGGTATCAACAAAGCAATGACGGTAGGCGCTTCGTAGGGCTGCAAACGGCGAGCTCCACCCTGGCCGTGCCCGGGCGCGAGTCTTTCAGCGCGATTGAACATCCCTGGCTTGCCGATTCGATCCTGCAAGGCGTCCCCGTGCTGGTTAAGAGTCTCAGCGATATGCCTGCCGGCTCGGAAGTGGACCGGCAGCAGCTGGAGCCGTCCGGAATGCGATCGTTCGCGCTGGTGCCTTCGATTGCAGGAACCGGTACCGCTAACGCGATGATGCTGACATCGTTCACGAACGAAATCGAGTGGGATCCCGAAGTAGTGGCGCAGCTGTCGGTGCTGGCATCGGTCTTTGCAAACGCCCACGCGCGCAAGCTGGCGCAAGAAGCGGGCACCGAAAGCGAGCTCCGGTTCCGGCACTTGTTCGAAGAGGCGCCGATTGGCTGCTGCCTGGTGGACTCCGAAGGGCGCATTTGTACGACCAACACCGCGTTCGCTCGAATGCTGGGCTATAACCCCAACGAGCTCATCCAAAAGGGTTTTTGGGAGATCACAGAACCGCAGGACGTGGCACGTTCGCTGGTGAATTTTCAGGAGTTGATCGCCGGAGTGCGCGATTTTTATCAGCTGGAAAAACGCTATTTGAAAAAGGATGGCGCCGTTATCTGGGGACGCCTCACCGTTTCCGTGCTGGGAGCACGGGCCGCTCAAGGCCAGTTTGTTTTGGCGATGATCGAGGACGTGACCGAGGCAATTCACGCGCGCGAACAACTGGAGCAGAGCCGGAGAAGACTGACCATGGCGCTGGAAGCTTCACGCATGACGGCGTGGGAATACGACCCCGCGGCCGAAACGATTGCGTGGGTTGACCGCAACACTCTTCGCGAAAAAGGCGGCGAACCAATGGGACCGGTGCGCTTTGCGGATGTGCTCAGGCACGTACATCCCGACGAACGAACCATGCTGCTGGACTTGGCAAACCGCATTATCAACGAGGGTGGCTCGTTCAGCGTGGAATTCCGGATGTTTGCCAAGAACGGGTCTATTCGGTGGATGCTGGGCAAGGGCGAATTGCTGCGCAAGGACGGCGAATCCGGCCCGGGCAAAATTGCGGGCGTGACGCTGGATGTCTCTGAGCTAAAGCGCACGCAGGTGGAGCTGCAGGAACTGGCAAAACGTTTGATGGAAGCGCACGAAGAAGAGCGGCGACGTATCAGCCGCGAGCTGCATGATGATATCGGACAGCGCGTCGCCCTGCTGGGCATTGAGCTCGATTTGGTGCGGCAGCTGCTGCACGAACATGACGGGTTGCGCGAACGAGTGGAGCGAGCGCAACTGGCTACCGGAGAACTGGGAACGGATCTCCACCAACTGTCGCACGCCCTGCATTCTTCCAAGCTGAAGTACCTGGGATTGCCCGCAGCGTTGCGGGAATTGTGCACGCGGATGGCGGACAAGCACTCGCTGGCCATCCAGCTCGATTATGAAGAGCAAAAGCTATCATTGCCCGAGGAAGAGGCATTGGCGCTGTTCCGCGTGGCGCAGGAAGCTCTGAATAATGTCGTGCGCCACAGTCGAGCTACCAGCGTTCGCATCGCGCTAAGCTATACCGCTAACGAGGTACGCTTGTTGGTATGCGACGACGGCAGCGGATTTGATCCTTCCAGTAAGACCAGCGGAATTGGCTTAATCGGAATGCGCGAACGGATGCGCGCGGTGCTGGGAGACTTTCAGATCATCAGCGCACCGGGCGCCGGCACGGAAATTCACGCCACTGTAAGTTTCCCGGCTCCTGCGCGGGACCAATTGCAGATCAAGAAGCTGAGCGCGGGAACGGTTCAGTAGTATTTTTATACTAGCGTGCGGTCCGTTGCTGCGGTGATTTCATTGCCATGTTTGTTTCTCTCGTGTAAATATTCGATTCGCTGGTAATTTTGACAGTTACGTGAGGTTTTCTGGTTTGAGATAACACTGAACGTCGGGCAGCGGAAGTTGCGGCGCGGCGCTCAATTTACAAACAAATTGAGAAGACTTCCGCCGCCCGTCTTTTTGTTTCTGCAAGATTTCTGCACGAGTTGTTGAGCCCAATCCTTCACCCACTAGGGTCTTTTCTCTCCAGCAGACGATTCGAATTCTTGAATAATTGGTAAGGGTGTCGTTACGCCTGAAGGGGAATGAAGGCATCCCCGAGCGGACTCATCGGCCCGCTATAGCTTCTTGAGACTTGTCAAAATTCCTGTATGCACGTTGCTTGCGAAGGAGTCTGGGCTAGAATGAAGGCCCACCCTCTCAAGTTGCCTTTTCCGGGCATTCGAGGCCCGTCGACATGGCAGTCAGAAACTCCAATCCTTCATCGGGAGAACGGCTGCTCCTATTCGTCTTCATCATCCTGGCCGTACTTGTGGTAGCGCGCTGGGCGTTGTCGTTGTGGTCGCACCACTAAGACCAGCCCACAGCTCAGGAAAGCTCTCAAAGTCTGTTCGCTCTCTCGCGTTCCTGAGACTCGGTTATGGCGGACATTTCAGGCAAAATCGCTAGCGTGAATGCTAAAATAGACTTGTAAGTTCGAGGGAGCCTATGCGAAGACACCTACTGGTCTTCGCGCTCTGCATCCTGCCCTTCTTCCCAGCCCAATCGGCAACCTATTATGTAGACGCGAAGAATGGCAATGACGGCAATAGCGGTAGCTCGCCGACGAGCCCCTGGAAATCGTTAGAAAAGATCAACGGCTTCCAGTTTCAGCCGGGCGACTCGATCCTCTTCAAACGCGGGGAAATCTGGCGTGAGCAGTTGAACTTTCCGTCCTCTGGCGCGGAGGGCAGGCCGATTGTTTTGGACGCCTATGGCGACGGAGCCTTGCCCATCATTAGCGGAGCTGATCCGATTCCGCCAAACGCGTGGAACTCCAGTCCGAGCCCCAACGTATGGCAGGCAAACCTAGCCACTGAACCCAACGTAGTGATGTTTGACGGTGTTAAGGGAAACAAACAAACGGCGCTGGACGGTCTGAAGCAGCCGACAGATTGGTTTTGGAGCGCAGGCACGCTTTATGTGAATGCACCGGCGAACCCGGCTCAGGCGTTCGTTAAATCAGGAGTCGAAGCGGGCGCTCGCATGAGCGCGATCAATCTGAGCGGCAAGAACCGCGTCGCAGTGAGAAACATCGAGGTGTCGGGGGCGAATGCCGCTCCGTATGCGCTTGGCTCCAACATTTGGGCGATTGCCGCAACGCGAAAAGGCCCGCCGCCGGGCAATCTAGAGATCAGCCACTGCGTCGTCGTGAACAGCGCGGGCGACGGGATTCACCTGGAAGGAGCTTCGGGGTCAAAAGTAGATGCGAACCTCGTGGCGAACAATGAAAACGTCGGTATTCAGATTTACCGCAGCCTGGCGGACTTTCCAGTTTCCGATGTCACGGTGAGCAACAACGAAGTGCATGGCAACAAATTTATCGGTATTAACATAGCCGGGTGTCCCGGAGGAACCAGCTGCCGCGCGGCGAAGAACGATCAGCAGATCGGTGTGACGAAGGTACGGATTACGGGCAACAGGTCCTACCACAATGGCGCAGGAATTTATTTGCACCAAACGACGGACTCGCTGGTGAGCGGGAATGTTTCCTACAGCAACCTCGACACTTCACGCAAAGGTGAAGGTTATTGTGTCGGCCTGTCCGGCTCCAGCTCGAACATCGTGGAGAAAAACGAATGCTACCAGGCGGCGCATGCTGGAATTGAGCTTTCGATTGATATCAGCAAACCAGCGGTCGGCTCCAGCAACAACATCATTCGCTATAACGTGGTGCACGACAACGGTTCGAACGGGCTGATGACCGACTACCATCCGTCGGAGAATAATAAGTTCCTGTACAACATCGTGTACAACCATCCGAACGGAAGCTGCATTTTCGCTAACAACACGGGTCACATGTTCTTCAACAACACCTGCTACAACAATCGCTTTGGAATTTATCTCTACGTGAGCAAAACAACGCCCGAGACGGGGAATATCTCGATCAGGAACAACATTATCGCCGGATCGGTGCGACAACACATCGTGATTGAAGCGGGAGTGCAAGGGCCGGTCGAACTTGCAAATAACGAATATTCCCCGGATGACGCGCAGAGATTCAATCTGCGCAATTCCCTTTCCGATCTGGCTGGATGGAAGACGAAAACCGGACAAGACGCAAGCTCGTTCGCGGCCGACCCGCGTTTTGTCGCACCTGCGCCAACAGGACCAAACGATTTCCGCTTGCAGGACGGATCTCCGGCGATCGGCGGGGGCGCGCAGACGGAATTCACGGAGTGCCTGGCGTCAGACCTGAAGTGGCCTGAGATTGTGCGGGTGACGAAACAGCAGCAACGGTGGGATCTGGGAGCGATCCAGCACGGGACCGGAGCCCAGGCACAGAGGTAGGAACCTAACAGTGGAGTGGAGTTCTCAGGTTGAAGCCGGAGGGCTGGGAGAGGGAGACTAACCCAGCCCGAGGCCGGTGAGGCTCTTGTGATAGAGCCGGCGGACGTGCGCGGGCCGCATACGAGTGAGCTTTTTCAAAATTCCGCGGAGCCCGGCGCGTTGAAAAGCGACGCGAACGTCGCGCCATTGCGTGCCTATCATCTCTCGCGAGATATCCCGGTAGAACGCTTTAGCGTAACTGCCATCGAGAATAGAAGCGGAAACTTCTTGAAAGCGATTGAGGATTGCCGTGGCCTGTTCCGCTGAGGGGACTGTTCCCCAGCCGCGCTCGTCCAGGTGGACGGGTCTTGCTTCGACTACGCAAACGGCACCACTCGCATCGACTGAAATCGCGGCGAGAATGCCCTCATGCTCGAGCGACGAATACCGAACGCCAGAGGACAGGCTTCCGAGTCCGTAGAAGCAGTGCGCGAGGCCGTTATTTTTTCCGTGAACTGTCTGGTATCCGCTGATGCGGTGGGAGTGGCAGGCGGCGATTACGTCGAAGCCCATTGCACCAAGTTCCTCCATAAGTTCCGCATCGTCGGGGTCCGGGCAGTTCGTGCCCTCGGCTCCCGCATGGAGAAATGCGACGCGGCATTGCACATTGCCCTCGTCCATTTGAGCTAGCGCCAGCGCGGCGCGCTCTTGGGTCGCAGGTTCAATGCCAATGGAGTTGTGTTTCGAAGAATCCGGAAGATTTCGAGCTGCCGCCCATATTCCAACGCGCAGCCCGGCTGCGACGTCTCGCATGAAAACCGCGGCTGGTTCCCGAAGCGTGCGGCCAAAGCCGCAAACGGAGAAGTTGGTGCGTACGGTTTGCAGAGTCCGCTCCGCTCCAGCCCTACCGTGATCGTAGAGATGATTGTTTGCGAGGCCAACGACGGACGCTTTTAGAACGGAGAGATAGTCCAGGGATGCAGTCTCTGCGGCGAAACTATCGCCTAGAGACGCTTTAACCTTCGGCGGAATTCCCTTGATGTTGACGGGACATTCCAGATTGACGATGCTGAACTCTAGATCCGCAAAGATCGGCGCGACCAGCTTCGCCTGTCCCGACCAAGTTTCGCCGCCGCTTGGCGATAATCCTGCCGCTGGCAAAAAGTCTCCGGCTATGCCGAAGCGGCAAACAGGTTCGCGATGGGCGTCTTTCCAAACCAGCATGGTTGAGAGTTCAAGCGGGCGTTAGCGCCGGATCAAATTCAAGAGCGGGTTGAGCCTCAGCCCGGATGAGGCCGGGCTTACGCGCGCTCATCACCACGATCTGGCCGGGGACCTGCCTTCCCCAAGCGTCCGCCGCCAAAACGAGAAGGTACAAGAGCGGAAACAGCAAAAGCAGCGAACGTGGATGACGGAGGTACAGTTCACGCACGCGCGCGCTGAAACGCGAGGCGATCAGGTGGCGCGTGTGCCGGTGTTCGACGATGAAGCCGGCCTCCACCAGCATTTCGGTTAGGCGCTTTTCGCTGAAATATTCAGTCACGAAATATTTCTTGCTATGCCAGGAGCGGAATTCTTTTGAGGAATTGTCGGGTAGAAGGCTGTCGACGGAAATTGCCAACTTTCCGCCAGGCTTGAGAACCCGAAAGCTTTCGTGGAGAGCAGCCTGCGCGCTACGGAAATGTTCGAAGCAACTGACACTGACGACGCAGTCGAACGCCTGGTCCTCAAAGCACAGATTTTCCGCGAAGCCATGGATGTAGCGTGTGCGCGCCCCGTGCAGTTTCTGCGCCGTACGGAGGGCTTGTGGATCGGGCTCCAGTCCATAAGACGCCTCAAAGTGGCGGGCGAAGCGTTCGGTCCAGAAGCCGTCGCCGCTGCCGATGTCGAGCAATGCGCCGCGAGTGGATTCATCCGCACGCCGGCAAAGCAAGGCGAACTCGCGATTTCGATTTAACGAACAGTAGCTGCGAATTGCGGCGTTGAAGCGATCCCATATGGCCATTTTCACCTCGTTCTGTCGCCGAAAGTCACTCCGTTCCGACGGTTGCGAGTCGCGTGATCAATCATCGGAACTCGTGCTGGTATTGTTCGGAGACTGTTGCGATCCGAAGAAAATCTGCGATTTTTGCCGGAGAGATTCGAAGTTTCGCAGGCTTACGGCAAACAGGAACGCCACAACGAATAGCAGCAATACTGAAATCTTCCAGTCAGGGTGGATGCAAAGCCAGCCGATGACGAGGAGTGCTCCTGTGACTGCGTAGGCGCCTAGTGCGACGTGCATGGAGGACCAGCCGCGATCGAGCAAGAGGTCGTAGAAATGGCCGCGATCGCCGGCGAACGGCGACACACGCTTGCGCAGGCGTCGAATGATTGCAAGGAAGAAGTCCATCAACGGGAGCGCGGCGAAAACCAGCGGCAGCAGCCAGTGGGAACCGATGTGATGGTGAACGCGATAGAAATCGAGGCTGAGAAAGGCTATGAGCAGGCCGAGCATGGTACTACCGGAGTCGCCCATGAAGATGC
>Ga0075424_100002305_pt1 | contig 17379 bp, 13 predicted proteins | sample SoiMethybrSBSTD3_FD_75301 | JGI IMG/M metagenome (GOLD analysis project Ga0075424, IMG submission 75301) | Bulk soil microbial communities from a Populus tree surrounding site in Tennessee, USA - Soil MetaG P. TD hybrid SBSTD3 | ecosystem: Environmental > Terrestrial > Soil > Tree plantation...
GTGCCCCCGCCCTTGCCCTGCCACTCCGCGAGCTCGAACGCCTTGTTGATCTCGGAGAGCGGCAGGCTGTGCGACACCACGCGCGACAGCGGGTACCGCTCGCGCGTACGGACGAGGAAGTCGAGCGCGGCGGGCATGATCCACGGGTCGTAGTGGGTGACGCCGAGCCACTTGATCTGGTTGGTGATGACGAGCGTGGCGGGCAAGGTCACCGTCTGGGGCACGATGTTGCCGATGTCCACGTACTTTCCGTTCAGGCGCACCATGTTGAGACCTTCCACGGTGGCCGCGGCGATGCCCACCACCTCCACGACCACATCGGCGCCGCGGCCGTCCGTCAGCTCCTTCACGCGGGCGATGCGCTTCTCGGGAGTCGGGTACTCGTGCATGTCGATGACGTCGGTAGCGCCGCACTTCCTGGCGAGAGCCAGCCGCGGGGTCTGCGCGTCGATGGAGATGACGCGCGCCGCGCCCTTCTCCGCGGCGACGGCCGCCGCGTAGATGCCCAGCCCGCCCGCGCCCTGGATCACCACCACGTCGCCGAACTTCATCTCCGCCGACTCGAGGCCATAGAGCACCTGGCAGAGGGCGCAGTTCACCGGCGGGATGGCTTCGTCCGGCAGCTCGTCCGGCACCTTGAACGCATAGTGCCCGGGCGGGAGATAGTAGTACTCGGCGTAGCCGCCGTCGCAGTAGGGATACTCGTTCAGCGTGAACTGATTGCTCTTGCGCTGGCGGTGGGGGCAGGCGTGATGCTCCCCACGTACGCACCAGTAGCAGCGGTTGCAGGGGTTGAAGAAGGGAAAGGCGATGCGGTCGCCGTCCTTGAGCGGCCGGCGTAGCGAGTCCGTCTGCACGCCCTTGCCCAGCGCCGCCACCACGCCGGTGAACTCGTGCCCGGGCACGCGGCGGATGTCGGGACCGGAGTAGTTCCCGTCGTTGCGCCAGTAGTGGAGATCCGAGCCGCAGATGGCGGCGGCGGTGTTCTTGACCAGCAGCCCGCCCGGCTCGACCTCGGGCGTGGGCAGCGTCTCGAGGGCCAGCGGCTTCCCCGGCTGCAGCAGGACGGCGGTGAGTCCCTTGGGCACGGTGGTCTCCTTGGGTCTGAATCGCGGGGAATGGTCAGTCCGCGGGCTCGGGAATGGCGTTGTGGGGCGCGGCGGCCGGGGACGAGGCGGACTTCGGGCCCGTCTGGTCGACGCGCACACGGCGCATGAACGGCAGCAGCAGGATGATGCCGCCGAAGAGGATGAGCAGGATCACGTAGGCGTCGCCGTAGGCGAGCACCTGGGCCTGGTCGGTGGTGTCGCGGTAGAGCATGGCCACGGCTTGACGCTTGGCGGTAAAGCCGTCCATGCCTTGGGCGATGAAATGCCGCGTCCACTGCTGGAGGCGTGCGGCCGTCTCGGGATCGAACGCGGTGACGTGGGCGCCGAGCGTCGACTGGTGGTACTGGCTGCGTCGCGCCAGGAGCGTGGTGGCGAGCGCGATGCCCATGCTGCCGCCGAAGTTCCGCACCACCGAGTAGGCGGCGGTGGCGTTGGAGAGCCGCGCCATCGGCACGGTGGCCAGGGCCAGCGTCTGGAGCGGCACGAACGTGAAGCCCTGCCCCAGGCCCTGGACGAAGCGCGGGAACGCGAGCGCCCAGTAGTCCATGCCCATCGTGACCTGGGTCATGAGGAGGAACGAGATCAGGTTGAGCGCGCAGCCGATGCCGAGGATCAGGCGCTGGTCCATGCGCTGCACGAGCCGGCCGGAGATGAGCAGCGCCAGCATGTTGCCGATGCCGCCGGGCGCCAGAACCGTTCCCGACGTCCACGCGTCGTAGCCCATGACCTTCTGGGTGTAGAGGGCGAGCAGCACCGTGCTCGAGAAGAAGCAGAAGCCGACGGCGGCCATGATGATGGAGCCCACGGCAAAATTTCGGTCGTTGAACACGGTGAGGTTCAGGATGGGCTCGTCCGCCGTCAGCTCGCGGTAGAGGAAGGCGAGGATGGCGAAGACGGCGAGGAGGAGCAGCGTGGTGATGCCGCCCGACTCGAACCAGTCGGAGCGCTCGCCACGGTCCAGCATGAGCTGCAGCGACCCGAAGCCCACCACCATGAGCACCGCGCCCACCCAGTCCACCGAGGTCGGCTTCTTCACGTAGGGCGAGTCGAAGAGGAAGACGCTCGCCATCAGGAAGCCCACCACGCCGATGGGCAGGTTCACGTAGAAGATCCAGCGCCACGACCAGTTGTCGCAGATCCAGCCGCCCAGGGTGGGGCCGAGGATGGGCGCCATCATGATGCCGATGCCCCACACGGCCATGGCGAGACCCCGCTGCCTGAACGGGAAGATCTCCCACATGGTGGCCTGGGCCATCGGCACCACCGGCCCGCCGCCCAGCCCCTGGAGGATGCGCATCGCCACCAGGAACTCGAGATTGGGCGCGAGGCCCGAGAGGAACGACGACGCGGTGAACACCGAGGCGCAGATCAGGAATAGGCGTCGGCGCCCGAAGTAGCCGGTGAGCCACGCGGTGGCGGGGATGATGATGGCGTTGGCGGCCAGATAGGAGGTGATGACCCATGAGGTCTCCTCCACGCTGGTGGAGAGCGAGCCCTGCATGTGGGGGAGCGCGACGTTGGTGATGCTCGTGTCGAGCATCTGGGTGACCGTGATCAGCATCACCGAGATGGTGATCGACCACTTGCGCGTCGACGACAGCGAGCTAGCTGGGTGTTCGGGGTGTTCGGGCTCGGTCACGCGGGCGCGCTACCGAGCGGCGAACGCGGGCTCGGGAATGTCCAGCGTGGTCACGCGGCGCAGCTCACGGCGGTGCCGGCTGTCGTCGTAGGGCATCCCGCGGTGCATGGTGGCGCGGTTGTCCCAGATGACGAGGTCGCCCACGCGCCACGAGTGGCGGTAGACGAACTGGCGCTGGGTGGCGTGCTCGATGAGATCGCGGAGGAGCAGCCGCCCCTCCGGCACGGGCCAGTCGATGATGCGCGAGGCGTGCGAGGCCACGTAGAGCGAGCGGCGGCCCGAGCGCGGGAGGGTACGGATGAGGGGATGCACCGCGCCCTTGAGGGCGTCCTGCTCCGTCTCGGAGAACTCGAAGCCCAGCGTCTGGCGCGAGTAGGCGATGGAGTGATGCACGCGCAGCCCTTCGCACGTGGCCTTGAGCTCGGCGGGCAGGGCATCGTAGGCCGCGCGCATGTCGGCGTACTCGGTGTCGGCGGGCACGGTCGGGACGATCTTGGCCGAGAGCATGGAATAGCGGCCGGGCGGGTCCTGGAAGGACGCGTCGGTGTGCCACAGGCGATTGCCCAGGCTGTACATGCGCCGGCGATTGTCCGAGCGAAGGATCTCGCCGCTCTCGTCGAGGTTCGAGATGTCGCCGAGCGCCTCGTTGCCGAAGCGGTTCTTCTGGAGCGCGCTGATGCCGAGCTTGGTGTGGAGCATGCCGTCCAGCCGCTGCGCGAAGTCGAGCTGCTGGGCGTCCGTGAAGGGCTGATTGCGGAACACCAGCACCGCATAGGTGTCCATGCCTCCGCGGATCTCGGCGAGGGTGTCCTCGTCGGCGGCGCGGAGATCCACCGGGCTCACCTCGGCGACGAAGATCGGGTTCAGCTTCGTGAACATCAGGCCCATGCGGCGCGCCCTCCCGTCGATGGTGGACTTGGAGCCAGACTAAGGCGGCCCCCCGCGGCCTGTCAACCAAGGGCGCCCCGTCTTGACCGGGCGGAACGGGGGGCCGATACTCGCGCCGATCCGACATCACGCACCGACCAGGGAGGTCATCCATGCGGAAGCGAATCGCGATGCTCGTGGCGCTCCTGCTGTACGCGACCCTCCTCGCGGGACTCGCACAGGCGCAGGTCCTGCCGCCGGTCAAACCCGAGCAGGTGGGGCTCTCCGGCGAGAGGCTGGGGCAGCTCAGCGGCATGCTGAAGTCCGACATCGACAAGGGCGCCTTCCCCGGCGCGACGCTGCTGGTGGCGCGACACGGCAAGATCGCGTGGTTCGAGGCCATGGGCGCGATCGATCCGGCGAGCCGCGCGCCCATGACCAAGGACGCCATCTTCCGCATCTACTCCATGTCGAAGCCGGTCACCTCGCTCGCGGTGATGATGCTGGTCGAGGACGGCAAGATCGCGCTCGGCGATCCCGTGTCCAAGTACCTTCCCCAGCTCGGCGGCCTCAAGGTCGGGGTGGAGAAGCCGGGGGCCAACGGCCCGACGCTGGAGCTCGAGCCCGCGCGCCGCGAGATGACCATCCAGGACCTCTTGCGCCACACCTCGGGCCTCACGTACGGGCTCTTCGGGACCGGGCTGGTGAAGAAGGCGTACCTGGACGCCAAGGTCTGGGAGGACTACCCGAGCAATGCCGAGCACGTGGATCGGCTCGCCAAGCTGCCCCTGATGCATCAGCCCGGCACCACCTGGGAGTACAGCCATTCCATCGACGTCCTGGGGCGCGTGGTCGAGGTGGTGTCGAGACGGACGCTGGGCGAGTTCTTCAGCGCGCGCATCTTCGGCCCCCTCGGGATGCGCGACACCGCCTTCTACGTGGCCGACCCAGCGAAGCATGCGCGCGTCGTGGAGCCCTTCGCCAGCGATCGCAACATCGGCATCGGCGGCGATCTGAACGATCCACGGGTCGTCCAGAAGTGGGAGTCCGGCGGCGGCGGGCTCGTCAGCACCACCATGGACTACGCCCGCTTCGCGCAGATGCTGCTGAACGGCGGGAGCCTCAACGGCAAGCGGCTGGTGAGCCCGAAGACGGTCGCGTACATGACGGCCGACCATCTCGGCCCGGGTGTGGCGTCGGGGCCCGGGCCCGGCTATGGCTTTGGGCTCGGCTTCGCCGTGCGCAAGGATGCGGGCATGGCATCCCTGCCGGGAAGCGTGGGCGACTACTACTGGGGCGGCGCGGCCGGGACGTACTTCTGGATCGACCCCAAGGAAGACCTCTTCGTCGTGTACATGATGCAATCCCCCAAGCAGCGGGTGGCCGTCCGCAACCTGCTCAGGGACATGGTGTACGGCGCGGTCGACAAGGTCGCCACGCGGTAGGCGTCTAGGGGACCACCTCGAGGGGCGGCGGCTCGAGCGGCCGCCGCTCCTCCGACTCGCCCGGCCGCTCCACCAGGTGGCGCCGATGCCAGGTGCCGAAGGTGACGAGCAGCAGGAGCAGCCACACGTGGTTGGCGCGCCCGGCGACGTGCGCCTCGAGGAGCCGGGTGATGGCGGCGGCGTCGAAGATCTCCGGGGGCAGCGCGTCGAAGTCGGCGATCGTCTTCGCCACCCGCTCCGCGAGCGCGGGACGGTGCCGCAGCATCTCCGCCATGTTCGGCCACGATCGCTCGGTGAACGTGGGATGGGGCAACGGCCGCGCGCGGCCGCCCAGGCCGTAGCGCTGCCGCAGCAGCTGCACGCGCTCGCGGGCATAGAGGCGCAGCGGATGCGTGCTCGGCGGCATGCCGGTGTTGCCGTCCGCGATGCGCCAGATGTCCGGGGCGAGGCGCCGCATGGCGCGCCGATAGGCGAGGCCGTCGAGCCGGAGCCGCGGCGGCGTGGCGACGATCGCGTCGAGCAGCGCGTTGTGGGTGGTGAGGATCCGGTCCTCGAAGAAGTGGCGGATGCTGAGGACGTTGAGGTAGGCGGGGAAGCGGCCCAGCATCATGTGAAACGACACCGCCTCGAAGCGCGTGACCACGTCGGGGCAATCGTCCCAGTGCTGCCGCAGGATCGCCTCGAGCGTGTCCCGGAGCACCCCTTCGATCGCGCCGCGATACGGCTCGCGCAGGATCTCGCGGATGGGGGCGTGGCCGAAGAGCGAGTGCGGATGCTCCACCAGCGTGGTCTCCGCGAGGGCGCGCGAGGCGAGATCGGGCAGCGGCAGGAGGTCGTGGCAGTGCAGGGGCCACCCCCGCAGACGCTTCCGGCGCTTCGGGAGCGAGTTGCCCTTCAAGAAGCGGTCGAAAGAGTAGCCGGTGGCGAGCGCGGTGATCTCGGGCGGCAGCACCGAGCGGAGATGGGCGAACTGGGCGTTGTCGTACCGGTGCGCGCCGTCGCCGAGGGCGACGGCCAGATCCAGTAGGCCCACGTGATGCTCCGGATGCCGCCGGACGAAGGTGAAGGGAAATCCCCGCGAGGCGGCGATCAAGCGCGCGAGGTCGACTTCGCGGTTGTCGAAGTCCGCGAGCGTGACGGCGGGGAGGGGCCGGGGCGAGCAGGCGACCACCGCGCGCGCGTCCAGTCCCCCGCTCAGGAGGAGGGCGAGCCCGCGCCCGTCGTCAACCATGCGGGCGGTGGCCTCCCGTAGCGGCCCGATCAGGCGCTCGGCATGGGCGTCGACCGATTGTCCGTCGTCGGCCGGAGGACGCCAGGACCAGTAGCGCCGAGGCGGTCGCGGTCCGCCGGGACACTCGAGCGACGACGCGGGAGGAAGCGCCCGGACATCGTCGAGGAACGTGCGCTCGTCCACCATCGCCTGGAACGCGAGAAATTGCATGACCGCGACGGGATCCAGCCGGCGGCGCGCCTGCGGCAGGCGCAGGAGCAGGCCCGCCTGGCTCGCGAACGCGAACAGCTCCGCCCCGTCGCGGTAGAAGAGCGGGCGCGAGTTGAAGCGGTCCGACACGAGCGTGATCGCGCGGCGGCGCGGCTCGCGCACGACGGCGGCGAAGGCGCCGTCGAGGCGCGGCAGCGCCGCGAGACCCTCCCGCTCGCGCGCCGCCGCCCACCGCTCCGCCGCGCCCGGGGCCGCGCCGTCGGGGAAGCGCGGTCGCCCGTCGAAGATCACCCGCACGTCCGCGGCGTCGGTGAGAACGGGAAGCGGAGGCGTGTGCGCGTGATGAACGCGCACGACGATCAGGTGCTCGTCCTCCCAGACGTCCCAGCGGCACTCGCCGGTGAAGTCGAGCCCGGCGGCGGCTCGGCGAACGGCCTCGCGCTCGAGGTCGGAGAGGGGGCGCGTCGCGAACAGCCCGATCATGGCTGTCCCGCGACCGAAGCCGTGTCGTGGGCCAGGGCTTGGTGCTGAAGCATGCGCCGCACCGATCATACTCGGCCGAGGGGCGTCAGAAAAGGTGCTACCATCCGCGGCATGCCGGACGCCCGCCCGCCGTTCCGGGCCGACCATGTCGGGAGCCTGCTGCGCCCCGCGTCGCTCAAGGCCCTGCGCGCCGAGAAGGACGCCGGGCGCGCCACCGCCGAGGCCGTGACCGCGGCGGAGAACGCGGCCATCCGCGACGCGGTGGCGTTCCAGGAAGGCGTGGGCCTTCAGGGCATCACGGACGGCGAGATGCGCCGGAAGTCCTGGCACATGGACTTCCTCATGCAGTTCTCCGGGCTCACGAGCGAGGGCAAGGCGCTGCCCGTCACCTTCCATGGCAAGTCGGGGGAGCTGTTCTTCACGCGCCCGGACCTGGCCGTGACGTCACGCGTGACGCGCTCGCGCCCGATCTTCGTCGACGGCTTCACGTTCCTCCGCAGCGTCGTGCATCGCACCGCGAAGCTCACGCTGCCCTCGCCCTCGATGCTGCTCACCCAGGTGGGGCAGCCCAACATCGACCGCCACGTGTATCCGGACCTCGACCGCTTCGCCGACGACACCGCCGCCGCGTATCGCGCCGAGATCGCCGACCTCTATGCCGCCGGCTGCCGCTATCTCCAGCTCGACGACGTGAGCCTTGCCTATCTCTGCGACGAGACCATGCGGGCGGAGGGCAAGGCCCGCGGCGACGATCCCGACCGCCAATTGGCGCTTTCGGTCCGAATGGTAAGAGAAGTCCTTCGCGACAAGCCGCGCGACCTCGCGGTGTGCACGCATCTCTGCCGGGGCAACTTCCGCTCGTCGTGGCGCGCCCAGGGGGGCTACGAGCGCGTGGCCGAGACCGTGTTCACCCAGATGCCCTACGACGGCTTCTTCCTCGAGTTCGACGACGCCCGCTCGGGCGATTTCTCGCCGCTGCGCCACGTGCCGAAGACCGCGCGCGTGGTGCTGGGCCTGGTGACGAGCAAGACGGGCACGCTCGAGCGCAAGGACGACCTCAAGCGCCGCCTCGACGAGGCCGCGAAGTACTTGCCACTGGACCAGCTCGGCCTGAGCCCGCAGTGCGGGTTCTCGTCCACCGTCGAGGGCAACGACATCGGCGTGGAGCAGCAGCGCGCGAAACTGGCGCTGTGCGTTGAAACCGCCGGAGAAGTCTGGGGGGCGCTCTAGTGCGGGCCGGCCCGGCCGGGGCGCCGCGCTACGCGCCCTTGTCCGCGGCGAGCCGGCGTAGCCGCGTCTCGCTCGCCTGATCCGCGGGGAAGAAGCACTCCACCCGCAGCTCGTGGAGCGTGATGTCGTACGGCACGCCCAGCCCGGCGAGCAGCGAGAAGAACGAGAGCCGCACGTCGCCCTTGACCAGCTCCACCGCGAGGAAGGGCGCCCGCGTCGCGTCCAGATCGAGCATGCGCCACTGGCGCGGCACGTCGGGGTAGGACAGGAGCTCCTCCAGCAGCCGGCCCGTCTCGGGCTCGCCCACGCCCCGCATGACGTCGCGGTGCAGCCACTGGATGAGCGCGGCCGCGGTGGGCTCCCAGTTCACGATGTAGGGACGCATCCCGCGCGGGTGATAGAAGAGCCGCATCGCGTTCGGCGGGCCGAGGGCGGCGATCTCCGCGGGAGCGAGGAAGAGGCTCAGCAACCGCTGGGCGCCGCCGTTGCTCAGCACGATGTTCCAGCCGCCGTCGAGGACCAGCGCGGGGAAGGGCTCCTGCTGCCGCAGCATGAACTCGAGGGCGCGGCGCACGTCGGCCAGCTCGGGTGCCTCGAGCCCCCGCTCGCGGTAGATGGGGGCGAAGCCCGCGGCGGTGAGCAGCTCGTTGCGCGCCCGGGCCGGCACGTCGAGGGCGCGGGCGAGCAGCAGGACCATCTCGCGGCTGGGCTGGGCGCGGCCGGTCTCCACGAAGGAGAGATGCCGCGTCGAGACCTCGGCCTCCATGGCGAGCCCGAGCTGGCTGAGCCGCCGGCGCTCACGCCACTGGCGGAGCAGCGTGCCGAAGGGGCTCAGCCGCGCGGCGCGAGGCCGGGGGGCGCGGCGATGCGCGCGGGCGCGGGGCGTGTGGCCGGCGCGGGTCGGTGGCATGGGCGGAGTCTACACCGCGCGCGGAACGTGAGACATTACCTCCCAGGTAATTGAGACGGTGACCCGGGCAGCGGAGCATGCCTTCCAGGAGGACGGCGAGATGAGCGAGACCTTCGATCCCAAGGAGCTGAGCGCCCGATGGAAGGGCACGCTCGGCGAGCTGCTCGGCATCGAGTTCGTCGAGGCGAGCAAGGAGCGCGTGGTGGCGCGCCTGACGATTCGGGATGACCTGCGTACCGTCGGCGGCCCGCTCCACGGCGGCACCCTGATGGCCCTCGCCGATACCATCGGCGCCGTCGCCACCGTGCTGAACCTCCCGCCCGGCGCGGGCACGACCACGCTGGAGTCCAAGACCAATTTCTTCGCGGCGGGCCGCGACGGCCTCGTCCAGGCGGAGGCAACGCCGCTCCACCGCGGCAAGCGCACCCAGGTGTGGCAGACGCGCATCACGGACGCGTCGGGACGCATGCTCTCGCTCACCACCCAGACGCAGATGGTGCTCATGTGACGGGATCCGCGAGGCCGCTTCGCGTCGCCTTCGTGGGCGGCTTCGCGGCGTGCTTCGTGGAGCCGGTGCGGGCCCGCGTGGCGACGCCCTGCGAGCTCGTGACGGGCGACGAGCGCGAGCTGCTCGCGCGCCTGGGCGACGTGGACGTGGTGGTGACGCTGGCCTTCACGCCCGCCATGGGCGCCGCCGCGTCCCGGCTGCGCCTGGTCCAGGTGCCCGGCGCCGGCGTCGATCGCATCGACCGCCGCGCGCTCCCGGCCGGCGCCGTGGTCGCCAACGCCTACGGCCACGAGCGGGGCATCGCGGAGTACGTGCTGGGCGGCATGCTCGCCTGGAACCACCGATTCGTCTCGGTCGACGCGAATCTGCGGCACGGCCGCTGGGACGCCGCGTGGTCCCACGACGCCCCGCCGCCGCCGTTCGTGCCCGAGCTGGGCGGGAAGACGCTGGGCATTCTCGGCTACGGACGCATCGGCCAGGCGGTGGCACGCCGGGCCCGGGCGTTCGACATGACCGTCCACGCGATACGCCGCGAGCCCAGGGGCACGAGCGCCGAGGGCCTGGCCTCGCTCGCGGGGCCGGAGGGGCTCGACGGGCTCCTGAGCGCCGCGGACTATCTGGCGATCACGCTGGCCCTCACCCCGGAGACGCGTGGGATGATCGGCGCCCGCGAGCTGGCGCGGATGAGGCGCAGCGCCGTAGTCATCAACGTGGCGCGCGGCGAGATCGTGGACGAGGACGCGCTCTACGAGGCGCTGGCCGCCGGTACGATCGCGGGCGCGGCGCTGGACGTCTGGTACCGCTATCCCGCCACGCCGGGCCCCACGCTGCCGTCGCGCCGGCCCTTTCACGAGCTAAGGAATGTACTGATGACGCCGCACGTGTCCGGCTGGACCGAGGGCATGCTGGCCGCGCGCGCCGCCGTGATCGCGGGCAACATCGAGCGCATTGCCCGGGGAGAGGCGCCGGTCAACCTCGTCGCCTGACGTGGTAGAGTGTGCGGCGCCATGGGCAAGCTCGACGACAAGGTCGTCCTGGTCACCGGCGCGAGCCGCGGCATCGGCGCGGACATCGCCCGCCTGTTCGCCGCGGAGGGTGGGCGCGTGGTCTGCGCGGCGCGCACGCTCCGGGAGGGCGATCACCCGCTCGCGGGGTCGCTCGAGCACACCGTGGGCGAGATCACGGCGGCCGGCGGCGAGGCCACCGCGATCGCGGCCGACATCTCCGAGCCGGACGAGTGCGCCCGCCTCGTGCGGGCCGCCCGCGACGTCTATGGTCCCATCGACGTCCTGGTGAACAACGCCGCGCTGACCTACTTCATCGAGGTCAAGGACTACCCCGTCAACAAGTGGCTGCGCTCGTGGGCGGTGAACGTTCACGCGCCCTTCGTCCTCTCCAAGCTGGTGCTGGAGGACATGATCCCGCGCCGCCGCGGCAGCATCGTGAACATCTCCTCGGGCTCGGCCATCGGCCCTGGACGCGGACCCTATCCCGAGCCCGAGCGCTATTCCGGCGGCACCTGCTACGGGGCGGAGAAGGCGGCGCTCGAGCGCTTCACCCAGGGGCTGGCACGCGAGGTCTACCCGCACGGCGTCTCCGTCACCGCGGTGTCGCCGTCGCAGGTGGTGCCCACCCCGGGCACCGTGCACCACAAGCTCGTGCGCAGCATGGACGATCCGCGCGGTGAGCCGCCCATCCTGATGGCCCGGGCCGCCCTCCTCCTGGCCACCGAGCCCTGCGAGCGCATCACGGGACGGGTGACCTACAGCCAGGAGATCCTCAAGGAGCACGGCTGGATCACCGAGGCCCGAGGGCGCGGCGTCGATAGCCGGGGCAGCGGCTACTCGCAGAGCTGACGGCCGCCCGCGGCGGTCGACGTGGGACATTTAACGTTGACGCTGCCGCCACCTTAGGTATAACTAACTATATGCGTGCGCTCGTCGGCTCGCTCCCCCTGCTTCTGGCGCTCGCCACGGCGGCGCTGGCCGACGTCCAGGACCTGCGCGAGCGTGGGCTCGCCGCCATCCGGAGCCTCACCGGGTGCTTCCTCGTCGATTACAGCTTCGTCGAGGTGGAGAGCCTCCGCCCCGGCTACACGCGGGATCCACGCGTCTACGACGTCAACCGGGACAAGTCGGTGAAGGAATGGATCACCGCCGAGCAGATCGCGCCGAATCGCATCTGGCTCCAGCGCATCCTCTTCGCCGCCGACCTCGACGGAACTGTTCGGATGGGTAGCTTGCTTCGCCATCAGTCGGAGGACTGGGAGTTCGGCGCGGCCTACCTCTACGACTTCGCGGGGCCGCAGATCTGGCAGCCGCGCGATCTCCGGGCCACGCCTCATCTCTGGACGCGGCGGGTCACCAATCTCGACGACGGCCCGCGCTATCAGTGCGCGGGGGCGTGGACCGCCGGCGGCTATCCAGAATGGTCGTGTGACAGCTACGCCCCCGTGCCCGGACGGGAGACGCGCGACATGGGCCGCTCCGACTATCAGGCGCTGGACCGTCGCACGCGCATCGTGGCCTACGGCTCGAGCTTTCTGGAGCGGCAGAACAACGTGAAGACGCTTCATGCCGAGGGTGTCCGCACCCCCCTCGTGCGCGAGCTCGGCAAGACCTGGTACGTCCGGCTGCCCGAGGGGGAATGTGCGGTGGGCGCGGCGTTCTCCCGCGATCGCGCGGCCTACTGGGGGCTGCTCCGCGAGACCTGGGACGGCGTGCTGAACGGCGCCGGCCCCTTCGTGGAGCGGACGCCGGCCGGCCAGCCCCCTCGCTTCGTCAAGATGTTCGAGGTGGAGGAGGAATTCATGGGCAAGGATTTCACGGATCCCGCGGTGCGCGAGGCGGCCCGCGCGCGCATCCGGGGCGTCATCGACGCGTACCGGGCGCCGTAGCGGGAGCCGACGCGTGCGCATTCGGGATTCGCTCCGCCGCATCGCGCCGCGCGCCGCGCTCGTCGCGGTCGCGTGGCTGCTGGCCGCGAGCTCGGCCACCGCGCAGGCGCCGCCGGTCGCCGAGCCCGATCCCGCGCAGATGATCCTCCACATCCTGGACTACGTGGCGGTGGACTATCCGGGCGCGGTGAAGGACGGCAAGGTCCTGGACGAGGGCGAGTACAGGGAGCAGGTCGAGTTCGTGGGACAGGCGCGCGCGCTGCTGGGGCGCCTCGAGGCGCGGCCCGAGCGCGCGGGGCTGGAGGCCCAAGCGGACCGGCTGGTCGCGCTCGTCAAGGACAAGGGGCCCGACGCCGACGTGGCGCGCCTCGCCGGCGAATTGCGCTGGGCGCTCATCGGCGCGTACCGCATCGACGTCGCGCCCAAGCGTGTGCCCGACCTCAAGCGGGGCGGGGCGCTCTTCGCCGCGCGCTGCGCCCTCTGCCACGGCGCCACCGGCCACGGCGACGGGCCCGCGGCCCAGAGCCTCGATCCCCGGCCCAGTGACTTCCACGACGCCGAGCGCATGAGCCAGCGCAGCCTCTACAGCGTGTTCAGCACGATCACGCTGGGCGTGGAGGGCACCGCAATGGCGGGCTTCCGCGACCTCACCGAGGACGAGCGCTGGGCCCTGGCCTTCCACGTGGCCGGGCTCACCGCGCCGGAGGCGGAGCGCGCCCGCGGCCAGGCCCTCTGGACCGCGGGCAAGGGCCGCGACGTGTTCTCCGATCTCGCGAGCCTTGCCACGCGGAGCCCGCGCGAGCTCACGACGCGCCACGGCGCCGACGCCGCGGTGCTCCTCGCCTATCTCCGCACCGATCCGGAGGCGCTGATGCCGCAGGGCAACGCGGCCCTCGCCATCAGCCTTCGCCTGCTTCGCCAGAGCCTGGAGGCGTATCGCGCCGGGCGGGCGCGCGAGGCGCAGGACCTCGCGGTGTCCGCCTATCTCGACGGCTTCGAGCTGGCCGAGCCGACCCTGGACGCGGTGGACCACCCGCTCCGCATGGCCATCGAGGGCGAGATGCTTCGCTTCCGCGGGCTCGTGAAGGAGGGGGCGCCCCTCGGGGCGGTGGAGACGCAGGCGGGCAAGGTGGAGGCGCTGCTCACCCGGGCGCAGGCGAGGCTCGACACGGACCGGCTCACGCCGGCCGCGACGTTCGTGTCGGCGTTCATCATCTTGCTGCGCGAGGGGCTCGAAGCGCTGCTGGTCGTCGCGGCGGTGATCGCGCTGCTCGTCAAGGCGGGCCGGCGCGACGCGCTCCCGTGGGTGCACGGCGGCTGGGTCGTGGCGCTGCTGCTGGGCGGGCTCACGTGGTGGGTGGCGTCCCGCGTGCTCACGATCAGCGGCTCGACACGGGAGACGACCGAGGGCGTCACGGCGCTCGTGGCCGCCGCGGTGCTCCTCTACGTGGGCTTCTGGATGCACGGCAAGAGCCAGTCGCACCGCTGGCAGGCCTTCCTCGAGGCGCGGCTCGCCGGCGCCCTGTCGGGGCGCACGATGCTCGCCCTGGCCTCCGTGTCCTTCCTCGCCGTGTACCGCGAGGTCTTCGAGACCGTGCTCTTCTACGAGGCGCTGGCCGCGCAGGCCGGGCCGACCGGCGGGCCGGCGCTCCTCGGCGGGCTCGCGGTGGCGGCGGTGGCCCTAGTCGCGCTCGGCTGGGTCATCGTGCGCGGGAGCCTCCGGCTGCCCATCGGGATCTTCTTCGGGGTCTCGGCCATCGTGGTGGGAGTCCTCGCGGTGGTGTTCGTGGGCAACGGCATCGCCGCGCTCCAGGAAGCCGGGGCATTTCCCCAGCACGCGCTGGAGCTTCCCGCCATCCCGCTGCTCGGCATTCACCCGAGCGTCGAGGGGCTGACCGTGCAGGCGCTGCTCCTCGTGATCCTCGTCGCGGGCTTCGCGTGGAGCTCGCGCGTGGCGCGCGAACGGCCCGCGTAGTATCCTCGCCGCCATGGAACAGCGCCCCGTCGGTCAAAGCCCGCTCCGCGTCTCCGCCGTCGGTCTCGGCTGCATGTCACTCTCCGGCGTCTACGGCGCCGCCGACGATGCGGCCTCCGTCGCCCTCGTCCAGCACGCGCTGGATCGGGGGATCACCCATATCGACTCTTCGGACATGTACGGCTGGGGCCACAACGAGACGCTGCTGGGCCGCGCGCTGCGCGGCCGCCGCGATCAGGCGGTTCTCACCACCAAGTTCGGGCAGACACGCAATCCGGCGGGGGCCAACCTCGTCAACGGCCGGCCCGAGTACGTGCGCGAAGCGTGCGACGCCAGCCTGACCCGCCTCGGCGTGGACGTGATCGACCTCTACTACCAGCATCGCGTGGACCCGTCCGTGCCCATCGAGGACACGGTGGGCGCGATGAAGGGGCTGGTGGAGGCGGGCAAGGTGCGCGCGCTCGGGCTGTCCGAGGCCGCGCCTGCGACGATCCGCCGCGCGCACGCCGTGCATCCCATCGCCGCGGTGCAGAGCGAGTTCTCGCTGCTCTACCGCGTCGAGGCCGAGGAGACGCTGCGCGTGTGCCGCGAGCTCGGTATCAGCTTCGTGGCTTATTCCCCGCTGGGGCGCGGCTTCCTGACCGGCCAGATCCAGAAGATCGCCGACATTCCCGAGGGCGATCGCCGCCGCGACCACCCGCGCTTCCAGGACGGCAACTTCGGCCACAACGTGGACCTCGTGCATCGCATCGAGGCCATCGCGGCGGAGAAAGGCTGCACACCGTCGCAGCTCGTGCTGGCCTGGCTGCTCGCTCAGGGGCCGGACGTGCTGCCGATACCCGGCACCAAGCGGAAGGACCGCCTGGAAGAAAATCTCGGCGCGGCGGCGGTGAAGCTCGGCGCCGCGGACGTGGCGCGCATCTCCGCCGCGGTGCCGTCGGGCGCCGCCGCGGGCACGCGCTATCCTGCGCCGCAGATGAAGAGCGTGTACCTCTAGACGCCGAACCTCACGGCTGGGCCTTTCCGGGGGCCTTGCCCGCCGCGTCCGGCGCCGGCCCGCCGGGCGCCGCGCCACCCGGCGCCGCAGCGCCGGAGCGCTGCCCGCCGCCCGATCGGCCGCCCTCCTGGCCTGGCGCGCGGATCTCGACCTTGGCGCCGGCCACGAGCCGCGGCATGCCGTCGGTCACCACCTTCTCGCCGGGCTTGAGCCCGTCGCCGACCACCGTCTCGTTGCCCTGGGTGCGCTTCACGGTGATCCGCCGCGTCTCCACGGTGGAATCGTCCTTCACCACGAACACGAACGTACTGTTGCCCTGGCCGGTCTGCACGGCCTGCGCCGGCACCACGATGGCGTCTGGCTCGGTCGAGAGCACCAGCTCCACGTTGGCGAACTGGCCGGGCCAGAGCTTTCGCTCAGCGTTGGTAAAGGTGCCCTTGAGACGGATCGTGCCGGTGGCGGCGTCCACGATGTTGTCCACGAAGCTCACGGTACCCCGCTGGGGCTGAGCGTCACCGGCGGGCGTCGCCCGCACCTCCAGCGTCCCTGCGGCCATGTAGCGGCGGATGGCGGGCAGCTGCTGCTGGGGCACGGTGAAGGAGACGTAGACGGGCTGGATCTGGTTGATGACGACGAGGGTGGAGTCCGACGTCCCGCCCGCGCGTACGATGTTGCCCTCGTGGAGCATGAGGCTCCCAGTGCGGCCGTCCACCGGCGAGGTGATCTTGGTGTAGCCGAGCTGTATCTTGGCCGTCTCCACCATGGCCTCGTCGCCGCGCACCGTCTGCTCGGCGGCCTTGATCGCCGCCTCGTCCGCCTTCACCGTCTCCTCCGCGCTCTTCACGTCGGCCTCATCGGCCCGCACTGTCGCGGCGAGCGCCTCCGCGGTGGTGTGGAACTGCTCGGACTGCTCGAGCGAGATGAGCTCACGCTTGTAGAGCTCCGCGTAGCGCTTGGCCTCGGCATCGGCGGTGCGGGCCTGGGCCTGATCGCGCGCCAGCGCGGCGCGCGTCTGGAGCACGCGCGCCCGGTCGCGCTCGAGCGCCGCGCGCGCTTGCTGCACGAGGCCGGTGTCCCTGGCGAGGTTGGCCTGAGCCTGCGCCACCGCGGCCTCGAAGGACCGCGGATCGATGGTGAAGAGGAGATCGCCCTTCTTCACGTCCTGGCCTTCCTTGAAGTGCACACGCATCAGCTCGCCGCCCACCTGGGCGCGCACGGAGACCACCGAGAGCGCCTCCACCGTGCCGATGGCCTGGATCTGGAGCGGCATGGCCTTCTGCTCGACGGGCGCCACCGCCACCGGCACCGCGGGGGTCGCGGGCGGCGCCTTCGATTCGGCCTTGTCGCGCGAGCAGGCGCCCAGCGTGACGACGAGGGCCAGGATCAGCACGACGATGGGGACGGAGCGCGAGGGCCGGATCATGCGGTCTCCAGGGTCGGTGTCGTGCGGCGGGCCCGGCGCCCATGCCAGGCGCGGAGCCGGTCGAGATAGAGATACACCACGGGGGTCGTGTAGAGCGTGAGGAGCTGCGAGAGGACGAGGCCGCCCACGATCGTGATGCCGAGGGGCCGCCGCAGCTCGGCGCCCGTGCCGGCGCCCAGCGCCAGCGGGAGGCCGCCCAGCAGCGCAGCCATCGTCGTCATCATGATGGGGCGGAAGCGCAGGAGGCACGCCTCATAGATCGCCTCGGCGGGGCCCTTGCCGCCCGCGCGCTCGGCCTCGAGGGCGAAGTCGATCATCATGATCGCATTCTTCTTCACGATGCCGATGAGGAGGATGATGCCGATCATCGCGATCACGGAGAGGTCGGTGTTGAATAGCAGCAGGGCGAGGATGGCGCCCACGCCCGCTGAGGGCAGGGTGGAGAGAATCGTGAGG
>Ga0075424_100002309_pt1 | contig 17370 bp, 10 predicted proteins | sample SoiMethybrSBSTD3_FD_75301 | JGI IMG/M metagenome (GOLD analysis project Ga0075424, IMG submission 75301) | Bulk soil microbial communities from a Populus tree surrounding site in Tennessee, USA - Soil MetaG P. TD hybrid SBSTD3 | ecosystem: Environmental > Terrestrial > Soil > Tree plantation...
CACCTCCTCGAGCTCGGAATCAGCACATGCAGCACGCGCGCGCCGAGATCCTCAGCGGTCACGATCGGCGCATCGACGGCGGCGGTGATCTGAGGCTGCAGCCGCGTCTGCTCGTGAAGTCCGATCTTCAGATTCGCGAGCAGAATCCATGCGGCGCGGATGCCGGCGTCGGACTCGCGCCGCTGATGCTGATAGTGCGCGAACGCTTCGCGGAGATAACTCTGTCCGTCCGGCGGTGGCCCGGGACGCAGCCCCGACGCGAACGCGAGGAACTCCGGCGAATCCTCCGCCGCCTCGACCGGCACGGTGGCGAGGAAGCGTGCGAACTCGAGGCCGATCTCCGCGAACACTTTCAAGTTGCCAGTAGCCACCTCCCTGCTCGCGCGCTCGAACGCGTCAAACGGCGTGTGAATTTCCTTTACGGCGCGGCCGAGCCGCGAGTTGGGTTGAAACAATCCCTTCCGCAACAGCCAGCGCGAGAGCGATGCGAACGGCGCCAGAATCCACGACCGCCGGCCGAGAATGCGCGCGAGCGCGTCGAGGAAATCCTCGCCGCGAATGGTGCTACCCGCCTGCCGCGATGCCCATGTCGCGAACGTGCACCAGTCGGCGGCGGATCCGATACGCGCGCGCATCGCAGCCGAGAGCTCCGCGTAGCACTGCGTGATCTGCAGGTTGCGCAGCACCGGGTTCTCCATCGCGGCAATCGCATAGACCTCGTCCACACTCGGAGCGGAGATGACGGAGGCGTGCGGCATCGCGGGTGATGATACGTGACCGCGGCCCGCTGTGACGGAGGAGGCGTCGGATCGAATGTCGTATACTCCGCTCATCCCAGGGGACAGGACAGGGACCCATGCACTGTCAGGAGTGCGGCGCATCGAACACGATTGGCCCTCGCTTCTGCAAGCGGTGCGGCGCGGCATTGCCGGTGGACTGCCCTTCCTGCTCGCGGCCGAACAATCCCGGCGCCAACTATTGCGGCCACTGCGGCAGCCGCCTGCCGGCGGCACTCGAAGAGCGCAAGCGCGTCACGCTGCTGTTTGCCGACATCAAAGGTTCCACCGAGCTGATTCAGGGGCGCGAGCGCGATCCGGAGGAGGTCAAGCGGATCCTGGCTCCTGTGGTTCGCATCATGAGCGCCGCCGCGGAACGATACGGCGGCCGAGTAGACCGGAAGCCGCTCGGCGACGCAATCATGGCGACCTTCGGCGCGCCGCAGGCACTCGAAGATCATGCCGTGCGCGCGTGCCTCGCGGCGCTGTCGCTGCAGGACGCCATCCGCCGCTGGAACGAGGGGCAGCAGCGATCGGGCAGCGATCTCGAGTACCAGGTGCGCGTCGGCTTGAGCTCCGGAGAGATCGTGACGAGCGATCGCCTGGTGGACGGACCCTACGGCGAAGCGACGATTCTCGCCAGCCGGATGGAAGGGCTCGCGGCGCCCGGTAAAGTGCTGCTCACCAAGTCCACGTGGCTGCTCGCGAAAGGCTTCGTGCGCGCGGTGCCGCTCGGGCTGCAGCACGTTCGCGGCAAGGACCAACCGCTCGAGATCTTCGAGCTCGAAGGCGTGCAGGCGCTCACCCGCTTCAACGCGAGACAGAACCAGGGGCTGACGCAGTTTGTCGGGCGTGAAGCGGAGCTCGACGTGCTCACCAGGGCGCTCCGGCGCGCGGAAACCGGCACCGGCCAGGTCGTCACGCTGACCGGCGGCCCGGGCGTCGGCAAGTCGCGACTCATTCATCACTTTCTGCACCTCGGCATCGCGCGTGATGCGACGGTGCTCGAAACGAGTGCCGAACCCTACGACCGCGATTCGGTGTACCTGCCGATGGCCAATCTGCTTCGCGCGGAGCTCGACGTCCTGCCAAGCGATCCCGCATCGGCCATCCACGCCAAACTCGACGCGCGGCTCTCCTCCAAACCGGATTTGCTGGAAGCCGCGACGGCGCTGCTGGACCTGCGGAAGTCCGGTGAAGGCGGAAAGTGGCAGGATCTCGATCCGGTGCTCAAGCGGCGGCGCATCAGCGAGGCGGTCAGCGAATTGATCCTGATGACGCCGCGTTCCTCGGCGCTGATTCTCGTCATCGAAGATCTCCAGTGGCTCGACGAGGACACGAGCGCGCTGGTGACGACGCTGATCGACGAGGTGCGGAGCAGGCCCGTGCTGCTGATCCTGACGAGCCGCGACGCGGTTCCCACGCAGGGTCGGCACTGCCAGATTCTGTCGCTCGACACGCTGGAGCCGCTGCGCGCGCAGGAGCTGCTGACGCATCTGGTCGGCGATGCGCCGGAAATCGATCGCCTGCGCGACGTCATGTTCAGGCGCGCCGACGACCGCCCGACGCCGTTGTTCCTCGAGGAGGCGGTGAGCTCGCTCGTCGAACAGGGCGTACTCCAGGGCGAACCTGGCCGCTACCGGATCGTCGGCAACCTCGATGCCCTCGAGCGCGACATCCCGCACAAGGTGGAGGAAGTGCTCGCCGTCCGCATCGATCGGCTCCCGCGCGAACACACGCAGGTGCTCGAGAGCGCATCGGTGATCGGCATGGAGGCGCCGCTCGAACTGCTGGCCGCGGTTACGGGCGTGGAAGTCGGCCCGCTCCTGCGGATTCTCAGCGAGCTTGATGCCGCCGGCCTGATGTACGAGTCGCTCAGCTCGGGGCGATCGGAGTTCCGGTTCAAGCACACGTTGACGCGGGAGGCCGCCGTCACGCGCCTCCCGCTCGAGCCGCGCCAGAAGGTGCATGCGCGCACGGTCGAGGCAATCGAGGCCCTCTACGGCCATCGGCGTGATGAATGGATCGATCGCCTTGCCGATCATGCGGCGAGGGCCAGGCTGCCGGCGAAGGCGTTCGGCTACTTCGCCGAAGCGTGCCGGCGGGCAATCGAGCATTCCGCGAACCGCCACGCCGTGAGCATCTTCGAGAAGAGCCTCGCGGCGCTCAAGCAACTGCCCGACAACGACGAGCGATCGCAGGACGAGATTGACTTGCGCCTCATGGCGCTCAACGCCTTGCTGCCGCTCGGCGAGCAGGATCGCATCGGACAGGTGCTGCTCGAGGCAAAGGCGCTCGCCGAAGCTGCGCACGACGCGCATCGACTCGCGAAGGTGGAAGTGCTGCTGACGTTGTACCTGTGGGAAACGGGCCAGCACCACCAGGCGCTCGAGTCGGGCGCGGCGGCGTTGAGCCTGGCGACCGAGAACGGACTGGCACGGGTCGCTCTCGCCGCGCGCCTGCACATCGGCATCGTCCATCACGCGCTCGGCGAGTTCCGGAAGACACTGGCGCTGCATGGAGCCGTCCTCGCCGAACTGATCGCGGGCGGCTTGGAGCAGCGGCGCTTCAACTGGGCGGCGTATCCCAGCGTCATCACGCGCGCCTTCTGCGCTGACGCCTGCATCATCCTCGGCGACTTCGACCAGGCCGCCGAGCTCATTCGCGCCGGGCAGACGCTGACCGAAGAACTGGGCCACCCGTACTCGTGGACCATGATTGAAACCGTCAGGGGACGCTATCACCTGGCCCGGGGCGAACCACGCATCGCGATGGAGATCTTCGAGCGGGCGCAGCGCCGGTGCCGGGACGACGAGGTCCACACGATGGTTCCGGCGGTGGTAGCGGGCCTCGGCACGGCGTTGACGCGATTGGGCCAGCCGGACTCCGCGTTGCGGATCGTCCGCGAGGCATTAGATCAGAAGACGTACCAACATTCGGGCAATTTCGGTCTGTATTACCTGCTCTGCGCGCTCGCCGAGGCGCAGGGCGCGGCCGGGCAAATTGAAGAAGCCATCGAGACCATCGGCGAGGCCGAAGGGCTGGCGCGCAACAACCAGGAAATTGCGCATGCCGCACAGGCGCGCTATCTGCATGGCGCCATCGAGGCACGGCGGAACCCGGCCGCCGCCGAACCGCTGTTCCGCGACGCCCTGGCCTGCGCCAGGCAGTGCGAAATGGCGCCTCTCGAGGCTGCCTGCTCCAAGGGGCTGACGCAAATTTCGGTCTAAAAACTGCGCAATCGGCCTTGACTCATCCGCGCGGGACGCGCAGAATGTGCGCCCCGTAAGATGTCTGACCTCTCTACGTTTGTACTGTAGATGGCAACGTACAAGACGGGCGGCTTTTCTCCGTTGCGCCTGTTGATGCGGCCTGCGAGGGGTCTGTTCATCGCCATTTTCCATTACCTGGATCAGCATCCGCTCGCGATGCGGGCGCTGCACGTTTGTCTTCGCGCGCGACCCGTCTGGCGGATAGGGCATTCAGTGATAGTCACCGGCGATGCCCAGGTGGTCGAGGCCCTGCAGCGCGACGACGATTTTCCGCTTCCCGACGAGCGCGCCGAAAAGTTCCTGCACGGCGCTTTCGTGCTCGGCATGACGCGCACACCTCAATTCGACCTCGAGCGGGCGGAGTTGAAAACCGTGATGCCTGCGAGGGATGAGGGCCGGGTTCAACGCCTGTGCGAGGTCAGCAGCGCCGATGCGATTGGCAGGGTGGCCTCAGGCCGCAGTCTCGACGTCGTCACGGATCTGTCCACTCCGGTCGGACAATTTCTCATCATCAATTACTTCGGCATCCCTGCCGCGTACCTCGACGATCCCAACCCACTACGGTTCATCGACGATCTCCGCCAGCTCGGCGCGATGATCGCGTCGCCCAACTCGCTGCTTCCGGGATTTCGAGCGGAGGCTGAGGCAGCGGCCGTTCGGGTCTTTGCTCATGTCGATCGAGAAGTAAGAGAGGCCGAAGAGAACATCCTGACCGGCGTCCCGGTGGCGGACACAGTTCTCACGCGCCTCGTGTTCCGCCGGCTACAACGCGGGAGCGGCCTGAATCGCGACGCCGTCCGGCGAAACATCATCGGCGTGCTTCTTCCCGGTGTCGCGCTGGTCAATCGCGCGTTTGCCACCGCCGTGGTGCAACTGCTCAAGAGGAAACCACTGCGCGATGCGCTCAGAATAGCGCGCGCCCAAAACGGCGCTGCGAGGCAGGACACACTCCAGAAATGCCTGCTCGAGGCGATGCGCTTTCACCCCGTCTTCCCGGTCATGCCGCGGCATTGTCCGCACGAGACGGTGCTGCGTGGATTCCGGCGCATATACCGGATTCGACCAGGCCGCGATGTATTCCTGTCGGTGGCCAGCGCCATGTTCGATCCGCGCGGCGCGCTGTTTGACACACCGGGTGGCGGCTACCCGCCACAGGCGCGCCTTCGCAACCGCGACGCCTACAGGCACTTCGGCGGCGGTATTCACGAATGCCTCGGTCAGCACATTGCGTTGCCCCAGATGGGGGCGATGCTCGAGGCGCTGCTGCAACTGGACAACCTGAGGGTTGCCAGGGGAATTGAATATCACCCCGACGACGGCATCAGTCCGATGAGCCTCGAGCTGACATTCACCCCGGATCCCGCAGGTGGCCAGCCGGCTTCTGTCGCCGTCGTGCAAACGCCTGCTGCCGTGCCCGCGCAGGCGCCGGTTGGCGCAGCGGTGCAACCGCCTCGTCCTGCACAGGTGAAAACCCCGGCTGATCCCGCTGTCATGGCGAACAGCCCATCGGACGAAGTCACTGCGAGCAGATGAAGCACGGCATCCTCACCGTCGTGGCGCCCATTGCCCAAGGGCAGGACGACATCGTGCGCCAGCGTCTGCTCACAATGGGGAACGGCGGCCTTCCTACCGCTCCGCTGATTGGTCTTCACTTCGCGAGCGTCTCGGTGCTTGGCAGGTATCTGGATGCACCTGACGACTTCACGCCCCAGCTCCTCTTCGAAGCCAGCTTCGACGGTCCGCGTGAGGACTTCATCGACGACCTCGTGTCCACCGGCGGCATGTGGCTCGACACCGTATTTCAGGACTGCGAAGGCTACCCGCCGCAGGGCACGCAAATCCCGCAGCTGGTGAAGAACTATCTGTTCACGCACGACGCCGGCGCCGATTGCGTCTACATCGCCTATCCGTATCGCAGCGTCGGGCAGATTCAGCAGGAACATCAACTGCGCGATACGGTCGCCCGTCTCGATTACGACGACCGCGCCATGTTCGGACTGCGGCATCTGCCTCCGCCAATGAAGCGGTCGCTCGTGTCGCTCATTCGCCGGCAAGTCGCCGCGATCCCCGAGCTGTGCGGCGCGCTGACGCCTCCCGAGCGGCCGTTCGTGACCACGTATTGGCCTGCGATTGCCGACGGGTTGATCGGGATCCTCGCGACGCTCATCGCGCTTGCGGCAATACCGAAGCTGGCCGGGTTTTCGGCAAGCGGTGTGTACGCGACAACCTTTGTGCTTTTTATCTTGTCAATCGTGCTGAGTCTGCTGGCCGTCTGGCGGCCGCGATGGAAGCACACCGCCACAGGTCTCTTGCTGGCGGCGGCCCTCACGATAGCGGCAAAGCGATTTGAGACGGTTGCGATGTTCCTGCAGCTCATGGACCGAGTGCTCGCCGGGCTCGGTGTTGTCCTCGTGGTGCCGGTCATCGCATTGATCTGCGTCGTCATCGTCTGGATCCTCTTCGTGGAGGCACATGAGTGGTTCGACACGGAACCACCACTTCCCTCCTGGAACGCCAGGCGCGAAGACATCCTGCGACCCGCCGAGCGTCTCGACGCCCAGAATCTCCTGATAGGACTCAATCGGATCAAAGCCGGATGGTTCCGATTGTTGACCTTGCGGTTTGTCCTGTGGACGATCCATGCGCTCAAGTACCTGGACAAGGCCGGAGCGCTGGCGGGCGTCTCGTCGATCCACTTCGCCCGGTGGACCATCATCGATCGCGGGCGGCAACTGCTCTTCATCAGCCACTACGACGGCGACTGGGACGCGTACCTCGGCGACTTCGTCGAGGAAGCGAGCATGGGGATGACGGCAATCTGGAGCAATTGCACGCGCTTCCCGCGCTCGTGGTTCCTGTTCTTTGGTGGCACCAGGGACCAGCGCGCCTTCAAGGCGTACGCGCGCGCGAGCCAGCACCAAACGCTCTGGGTGTACCGCGCCTATCCGCAGCTCACCGTCAGCAACATCGAAAACCACACGGCGATTCGAGAAGCGCTCGGCCGCCCGCTCGAGGCGGCCGGTCTCGAGGACCTGCTGAGGAGGTTGTAGCCGTGGCGTCCGAAATCCCAATGGAGGTGCTCGAGCGACCGGACATTCAGGCGCTGATCCTTCGCGCCTACGGTAACCTGCCGCACACCCGCTATTACTTCCTCAAGATCGAGGACCGCGACGCGTTCAAAACATGGCTGGCGGGAGTGATACCGCAGGTCACGAACGCTGACTCCCCCACGGAGCCGGGAGACGGCCGCTGCGCGCTCAACATCGCGTTCACGCGCTTCGGACTCTCGAGGCTCGGTGTCACCGTCGCTCCAAAACCACACGGGTACGACGGTTTCGGCCTCGAGTTCAGGCAAGGACTGGTTCATCGTCACCGAAGCCGCTTTCTGGGCGACGTGGACGAGAACGATCCTCGTTGGTGGGAATGGGGCGGACGAACGGGAGCCAAGTCTGAAGGACGCATCGATTGTCTCTGCCTGTTGTTTGGTGACAAGCAAAAGACGCCGCTCGACGCGACGTGGCGCGACCTCGCTCTGCCGCCCGCTGCGGCATCCGTCGTTCACGTGCAGTGCGGCTATCTTTCGCGCGACGAAGGAGAACACTTCGGGTTCAGGGACGGCATCTCGCAACCCACCATCCGGTTCACCAAGCGCGATTACGAGACGACGGCGCCACGGGAACGAGCGCTCCACGTCGTCGAAGCCGGCGAGTTCATCCTCGGCTACGAAAACCAGAACTCGCGAATGCCGGTCAGCCCGGGGATCGTGGCGAACCTGGACCGGTGCAACCGCCTGATGCCGCTGACGCGCAAGTCGCGCTGGGGCATCACCAGACAGGTCTCCGGACTCAAAGACTTCGGACGCAACGGGACCTATCTTGTTCTGCGGCAGCTACGCCAGTACGTCGGCCGGTTTGAGGAGTTCGTCCAAACGCAGGGTGGATCTAACCCCGAGCTGCTCGGCGCACGAATCGTCGGGCGTTGGAAGAGCGGCGCACCGTTAACCGTATGTCCCGAGTTCGATCGCTCGGCGCAGAATCCCGGCCTGCGGACGGAGAACTCGTTCGTCTACGACGAGCTCGACCGCTACGGCTACCGCTGCCCGGTGGGCGCTCATATCCGGCGCGGGAACCCGCGCGACGCCACGTCGGTGCTTGATGGAGAGGCGCAGGCGCTCAAGCGCGTGAACTTCCACCGGCTGATCAGACGCGGCCGGCTGTATGGCGACAGGGCGCAAGGTCATGAAACGCCGCGCGAAAAGGATGCCGTGGACCGCGGGCTGATGTTTCTGTGTCTGAACGCGGATCTACGCCGTCAGTTCGAGTTCGTTCAGCAGTCCTGGGTGAACAACGACAAGTTCAGCGGTCTGATCGCAGAACAGGATCCCCTCATTGGTCCTGGCGGAACTTTGACGGTGCAGCGGCCTGAAGGACACCAACGCGTCGGCGGCCTCCAGCGATTCGTCACGGTGAAAGGCGGCGCGTATTTTTTCATGCCCGGAATCCAGGCGCTTTACTGCCTGGCGGGCCGGTAAAAGGAATGACCATGAACCCGCTCGAAGCCAGAATCGTCGTGCTCGCGGCGCTCGCGGTGCTTGTGCTACTGGTGACCGTTCTGCAGAGTCGTTATCGGTTCGCCCAGTACGCATTCTTCCTGCGTCTGCCGCTCTTACACACGCTCGTTCTTCTCTTGCTGCCGCTCGCCGTGAAGACCCCCTTTCACAACCTCTTCGTCGTCACGCCGCTGCAGTTTGCCGCCATCGTGTTCATGCTGGTCATCAATGCATGGGCGGTCACCTACGCGTGGGGATTGGTCTTTGTCGGCGCCGCTCCGCGGTTCGGTCTCAAGTTCCGCCAGCCGGACTTCGGCCAGGAAAAGGACTGGGACAAGAAGGATGTGCTCCCAAACAGGATCCTGGCGCTCATCGCGACCGAGAACCGCCGTACCTATGGCATCCCCATCGTACTCAGTGCGCCCGTGGTGGTCTGGTGCATCCGCGAATCCGGGTTGCTCTGGTGGCAGAACGCGGTCGCCATTGGCGCGGGGTTCGCCTTAGCCGTTGCATCGCGCGAGCTGTCACTGCGCATCGAGGAATCGTTCCGCAGGTGGCTGTACAAACGCGAAATCGCCGTGCCAGCGGCGCAACTTTTCCCGGTACGGAAATGGATTCGCGACTTCGCGTATCGCGCGAGCGACTGGTGGATCGGGCGTGCGTTCGTCTCGGCGCTTTCGAATGGGTATTCGAATCTCTCCGACGATGGGAGCGCCGCGCCGACGCCGGTGCAAGAGCGAGACAGTCCCTTCAGCCACTGGCGGGCGGCGGCATTTGTCGCGCTCGCATTCGTCCTGTACGTGGTTGCGGGCTTCGCACTCGATCCGGCGAAGGCCACCTGGTTCTTCGAGCGGATGCCGGCGCTGGTCTATCTGCTTCTTATCCTGACGATCCTGGGGTTATTACTGCCGGCCGCGACGTTTCTCTTCGACTTCTATCGTTTGCCATTTGTCGCCGTGGTTGTCGTCGTGCTGCTCTGGTCGTACCTGCAGGCGAACCTCGATCACTACTACGAGTTCTCGACCGAGTATTCCAGTGTCTCTCGACCGCTCGACGCGGTCGATGTCGTCAACGTGTGGCACACAAAGCATCAGGCGGACAGCAATCCGGTGATGGTGGTGATTGCCACGAGCGGCGGCGGCAGTCACGCGGCGCGGTGGACGACGGAAGTGCTTCAGAGGCTTCGCGCTGACGAGGCCCTCGGTGAGCGCTTCGTCAACTCGATCTCCTTCGTCAGCGCAGTGTCTGGGGGCGCGCTCGGCACGATGTACGCGCTCGAGCAGTTCGGCTCGAGGCCGCCGAGTGCTGACGCGATGGCGGCGGCACGCGACAACGCCAGCAGGTCGAACGTCGGTGCGCTCGCGTGGGGAATGGCGTACCCCGACTTCGTTCGAAAGATCTTCCCTGTCCTTTTCTCGAACGGCCGCGACCGCGCGTGGTGGAAACCGTTCGATGGACGCCGTGACCGCGGCTGGGCGCTCGAGCAGACGTGGCGGTCGAGGCTTGCCGCAGGTTCGACCAGAGATACGCTGGCGTCGTGGACCGAGAACGCACGCGCCGGGACCCGGCCTGCGGTGGTCTTCAACGCGACCCTGATGGAAACAGGCCAACGCTTTCTCATCTCGCGCGTCCGTATCCCGGAGACCAGCGCGGAGGAGTTCGTGAACCTGTATCCCGACCGCGATCTGTCGATCGTCACCGCGGTGCGGTTGTCCGCCGCGTTCCCCTACCTGTCGCCGATGGCTCGTCCTCTGGCTTCCAATAGCAATGAGGGAGGCAAGCCTTTTGAGGACGTCGCGTATCACGTCGCGGACGGCGGCTACTACGACGGTTCCGGAACGTTGACGGCTGTGGAATTTCTGAAGTCAGTCGTCACGCGCTATCGCGAACTTGGTCACAGGAAGGTGCTGCTGGTCGAGATTCGCACCGCGAGGGACCCTGAGAAGAAGGCGGGCGGTCATACCAGCTGGCTCGCCGGGCTGGTGGAACCGTTGTCCACCGCGCTCAGCGTATCGAGCTCGAGTCAGGCTTCACGCGCGCGGTTCGAACGCGATCTGCTGAGAGAACGGTGGAACAACTGCGATCTGAAGGGCGAGGATGCCACCAAGGACAAACGCGTGCAGATCGAGTCGGTTGTCTTCCACTTCAATGGAACAGGCTTGCTGCCGTGGCACTTGTCGACCAAGGACATGACAGATATCTCGGACGCGTGGGGCACACGCAAAAACCAGGAGGCGCTCAAAGCGGCGAAGACGTTCTTTAACGGTTCACCAGAGGTAACCGACACTGAGAAGTGCCCGGCGTCTGACAACGTCGCCGCCGAACGTCTCCCAGTGAGCGTTGTCAAAGACGTTCGCAACGTTGAGTCCGAGAGTCAGGCCACGCGGTAGCTTGTAATTCGCGGTGATGTCGGCGGTGCTATAGGCCTTTACATCTCCCTGAAACGGGCCGACCGACCATCTGAACGCGTCCACCCAGCGCAGGGCGAAGTCGGCGTCGAGCCGGCCCCGTGCATAGCCCAGACCAGCGCTCATCGTGTGATCGGGCGCGTTCGGCAGCACCATCGCGTCAAAGCCCGGCACCGGGTTGTGGATCGTGAAATCGAACCAGGAGTACGCGAGAGAGCCGTGCCAGCCAGCGGGCAGCGAGTAATCGAGCCCGATGTCGGAGCCCTGCGTATCGACACGTCCGAAGTTCGTGTACGAGACGGCGGCAAGAATGTTCGAGCCGTCGAAGTTATTCGAGAGAATCGGCGGCGCCACGGCGCGAATCTGCGCGGCGACGGCGGGCGGCAGCGCGGCGGGCGCCTGCCAGGGGCCGAAGTTCGGGTTGATCCGGCCGAGCGGAGTGCCAAGCTGAGGCAGAAGGTCGGTGATGAAATTCGACGCGCGGCTGCGGTAGTAATCAACCGTCAGCAGCGCACGTCCCGCAATCAGCCCTTTGTACCCTTCCTCGAGCGTCCGCGTCTTCTCGAGCTCCAGGTTCCGGTTGCCGAGCGCCAGAATCCGCGTCTGGCCGAAGCGGCAGTCGACGCCGAACGGCGTGCAGAACGCGTTGAGCGCGCTGAGGTTGACCGGTGCCGCCGCGTCCGCCTGAAGGAAGTACTCGGAGTAGTTCGGCACCTGGAACGCTTCGTTGTAGGTGAGGCGCACGCTGTGGTTCGGCGCGATCGCGTACACAGCGGACCCCTTCGGAGAGAACTGGAACTCGTGAAGGGAGCTGAAGTCGCCGCGCCCTGCCAGCACGAGCCGCAGTCCGCCCGCGACGTTCCAGTCGGCCTGACCGAATATCGCCTGCTGATTCGACTTGATGGGTTCAAACACCAGCGTCTGCCGCTGGACGCCTTTGTCGAAGCTATCTATCCGATCGAACTGCGTCGAAGCGCCGGCGACGACCTGCACGACGCCAAACGTGTGGTCGGTCTGTCCCTCGAGCTGAACGGTGTGACTGGTGAGCGTGCTGTTGGTTCCAGACGCAAGCGACAGTTGCCCCGGCGCGTCGCGTCCCGTGTAGGCCGCAAAGACGTTCGCATGGCTCGCATGCACGTTGACGCGTGCCCACGGCCGTTTCACGTCGGTGACCTGCGTGCGTCCGACGCCTGTCTGCACGACAGGGCCGGCCACGTGCGCAAGACCGCCTTCCATTGTGAGCACCACCCGGTTCTGCAGGTACTTGTCCGCCCGCGCGCCGGCAAACTGCACGTCATCGTCGTTGATTCGTTCAGGGACGACGGCTTCCTGCGGAAGACAATCGGTCGTGACGCCAGGCCGGCACGGCACGGCATATTCCGCGGCGCCTTTTCGAGGCACGAAGAAATCGCCGCTGCGACGAGCGCCGGCGATGACCTTCCCGTACCAATCGTGGCCCAGGCTGCCGGCCCACCGCAGATCGAAGTTCGCCGTTCCGAGCTGTCCGAACGTGAAGCGGATGGCGCCGCCGCGGGTGAACCGCGGTTCTTTCGTCACCATGTTCAGGATTCCGCTCGATGCGTTGGCGCCATAGAGCGCGGCGCTTGGACCGCGTACCAGCTCCACACTCGCGAGGTCGTCGAGTGGAAAGTCGATCGCCGCCCATTCCTGTGCGCCGAAAAACGATGCCGCGGGATTGCGGCCATCGACCAGCACGGCGACGCGTCGATTGAGGGAGCTGTTGAAACCGCGCGTGTTCAGATTGAAGTCATAGATACCGCTCTGCGTGGTCTGCACACCGGGAGCAAACTCGACGAGCTTCGGCAACTGGCCGTGAGCCGCCCTCTTCGCAATTTCCTCTTCGGTGACCTTCGTGACCGATGCAGGTGCCTCGACGATGCGTTCGGAACGTCTGGACGTGGCCGTGACCGTCATTGCGGTGCTGAAGCCGATGTCCCAGTCCACGACTTGGTTGAGTGTTTCGGCTCGACCGGCGGTCACCGTGACGTTATCGATCGTGACCGCGTGCTCGCCGAGCGTCGCGGCGACGGAATAGACGCCGGGCGGAAGTTCCTCGAATGTGAATTCGCCGCTCGGGCCGGTGATGACCGTAGCCTGCGATGGGGTCAGGACGACGGTCGCGCCTTCGACGCCCGATCCGTTCTCGCGAACGATGCGTCCGTCGATTCGACCCGTGTCGCGCTGCGCGGCCTCGACACTCGTGACCAATGTCCACGCGCAGCACATATAAAGCAGGCAGCGGCCGGCGAGCCGGAATGACATAGGGGGCAGGGATACACTACACCAAGACTGTCTCATGGCCGACGCGAACATCAGCGATTTCCCCTCCGTCGCCGATTTGCTGCGCAGCCGCGCCGCGAGCGGTCCGGATCTGATTGCGATCGAATGCGAGGATCGCAGGACCACACGCGCTCTGCTGGACCAGCGCGCCAACCAGGTCGCTCACGGATTGAAAGAAATCCTGATGCGGCCCGGCGATCGCGCCGCGGTTCTCGACAGCAATTCCGATACGTTCTTCGAGCTCCTCTTCGGAGCGGCAAAGGCGAATCGGGTCCTGGTACCGCTGAACAACCGCCTGTTGCCATCGGAAGTGGCGCAAGTGCTCGACGACTCGGCCGCCGAGCTCCTCTTTGTCGGCGCAGAATTCCTGCAGGTGGCGGCGGAGCTTCAACGCAGTTGCCCCACGGTCCGGCACATCGTGGCCATTGGCGGCGGCGATCACGATTGGGAGGATTACGTCGCCTGGCGGAATCGTCAGCCGGCGTCCGAACCCGGCGTCGCTGTCCAGCGTTCCGACGTCATTCTTCTGTGTTACACGAGCGGGACGACGGGCATGCCGAAAGGCGCGCAGCTGACGCATGAAAACCTGCTCGCCAACGCCCCGTTGCTGCAGCAGGAATATGGGAGCTCGCCGGAGACGGACGTCGGCCTGGTATCGATGCCTCTCTTCCATGTGAGCGGCAGCCTCTGGGCGCTGTCATGCTTCTATGCGAACGTTCGCATTGTCATCCTGCGGCGCATCACGCCCACCGATCTCATGGCAACGATAGCCGGCCGCCGGGTGACGAAAGCGCTGCTGGTGCCGGTGGTCATTCAGATGCTGCTCGATGCCCCGGGGCGCGACGCGTACGACATGTCGAGTCTCGATCTCGTGCTGTACGGCGCCTCGCCCATTTCCGTCGCGCTGCTGCGGCGGGCCATGGCGACCTTCACGTGCCGTTTCGGCCAGGTATACGGTTTGACCGAAACGTGCGGAGCCATTACGTACCTGGCGCCCGAGGACCACGACGTGGACAACCCCCGCCGGCTGCAGTCATGTGGAAAACCTCTGGGGCACGTCGAGATCCGGATCGTGGACGAGCGCGGTGGTGAGATTCGCGACGCCGGGCGGATCGGCGAGATCGTCTGCCGGAGCGCCCAGAACATGAAGGGCTACTGGAACAATCCGGCCGAGACCGCGTCGATGCTTCGCGATGGCTGGCTGCACACGGGCGATATGGGGTTCTTCGACGAGGATGGCTATCTCTATATTCACGACAGGCTCAAGGACATGATCATCTCGGGGGGCGAGAACATCTATCCCGCGGAGGTGGAACGTGCGCTCGCCGGTCACCCCGCGGTCGTCGACGTTGCCGTCATCGGTGTGCCCGACGATCAGTGGGGAGAGGTGCCGAAGGCGCTGGTGGTGAAGCGCCCCGGGCAGGACGCGAGCGCACAGGAACTGATTGAATTCTGTCGCGGCCGCATCGCCGGGTTCAAGATTCCAAGGTCAGTCGAATTTGTCGCCGTCCTGAAGCGGAATCCCGCAGGCAAGTTGCTCAAGCACGAACTGCGCGCTCCCTACTGGATTGGACGCGCCCGGAAGGTGAATTGAGACGCGGCGCTATCGCTGATACCACGCAATGCGATCGCCTTTGACGGCCGCTCCCGGCTGTTCGAGGTAGACGACGCTGGTCGAGCCGGCCGCGCGCAGCGGACTTGACGGGAGATCAAACAGGCGATCGTTGGTGAGAAAGATGCCGCCTGGCCGCAGCATCCTGGCGATGTTCGCCATCGCGAGCGACTGCTCGAACACGTCGTAGTACAGAAGGATGTTCGTCGCCAGCACGAGATCGAACTGCTGATTCGCGGGCAGCGGCTCGAGGCGCTGCACGACGACGTTCAGGTCGCGCGGCGTCACGGAGAGCACGACGGGCGGAGGAAGCGCGACGGCCCGCACCTCCAGCCGGCCGGCAGCAGGCGGCGGTGCCAACGGTTTCGCATCCTTGCCGATGCGATCGCCAAACCGCTGCCAGTACTTCGTCAGCTCGGCGGTCCACATGCGATCGACCTCGCGTGGCAGCACCAGCGTATACGAGCTGCCCTCACGCGCGCGGGCGCGGGCGGCGTCGAGATGCTGGATGACCCGCGGGCTCAAATCGAACGCCGTAACGTCGACACGTCCGGCGGCGGCGAGCCCGAGCCGAATCAGCGAATCGATCACGGCGAACGGCTGGATCGTCTGCTGCGGGTAGAAGTCGTGCCCTTCCTGCTTGTCGGTGAAGTCGAGCCCCGGCCCGACGATGGCGACTCGAAGGACGCCGGCGGGCTTGAGCATCCCGTTCGACTTGAGATCCTCCAGCGCCTTCTCAATTCCGAAGTCGATCAGGATCGACGTGTCGGACGAGAGACCCCGGTCGCGGAAGATCGTCACCTGGTCAACGAGCGCCGCGTCCGGGTTGAGCAGCGTCGCGGCGTGCACGGCGCTGCCGACCACCGCCGCCCGGTCCTCGAGATACTTCCGCACGCGAAGCTTTCCCTGCGCGGTCGCTGGGTTCATGCCGTTGCGCTCGATCACCCGGCGGGCAAGCTGAATCCGCTCGTTGCCGGCAGGCAGGGCAAGGGCGGTCATGAAATCGTCGATGCGCCCCTCGAGCACCGGCGAGGGAACAAAGGTCGTCGCGCCTGTTTCGCGCTGACGCACGACGATGCCGGCGAGCTGCTGTTCAGAGATGCGCGGCTGACTGGTGAACGTCGTTCCGTACAGCAGCAGGTTGATGATCGAATCCTCGTCACCGGCCTCGACGCGCGCACGAATGGCCGCGTCCTCGCGCGCGATCCACCCGGACCATAGCGCTTCAATCTGCGCGGGCGTTTTCGAGCGCAGATCCGCCGGCCACAACTGCGGCTGCAGTGCCTCGAAGATCGGCTTCGCCTCCGCGAACGGGATGTTCGCTCTGGCCAGCGGCGCCTGAGCGCTCGCAATGGTGGTGGCGGCGATCAAGGCGAGCCACGAGACACAGAGAGAAAGAATGTCTCTGTGTCTCTGCGTCTCTGCGGCTCGTCTCCTCAGAAGGCTCGTCCCCTCAGAATGTGATCCTGAACCCGAACTGCATCGTACGATTCTCGGCGGCCGTCCGCTTGAGATACTGCGGGCTCTGCTCCTGTGTCGTGATCGTCCAGTTCGGACGGTTGAACACGTTGAATGCTTCGGCCATGACGTCAATCGCCACGCGATGCGGAAGCGGAATCTTCTGCTGGATGCGGACGTTGGTCCGGTTGCGCGCCGGCTGCGTGAACGCGTTGCGCGGGACGATCGAGCCGTCCGGGCGCAGCCGCTGCCGTTCGACCGAGCCCGCGCCGAGGTTGCGCAAATCGCTGATCGCCTTCAGCAAGGCTCCACTCCCCTTTTAGATCCTGCGCGAGCGGGAACGTCACCTCGACCGGCGTTCGGCCCGGCACCTCATCCGTAGTGTCAAGGAACACTTCGCTCGTACATGCGCGGGATCAAGACTTCGCTGCCCAGTCGACGATGGTAGACTCCGGCGTTCCGCCGGAGTCTCGATCATCGAAGGAATCCGGCAGATGACACCCTCTGAGATGGAACAAGAGATCAAAAACCTCAACGTCTGGGTCGAGGAAGTCAGGCAGAATCTGCAACTCGTCGCAACCAAGCAGGACGTCCACGCGGCCACAGATCGCCTGCGCAATGAGTTGTTGTCTGAGCTCGCCACGAAAGAGTTTGTGCTGAATCTCATCAAGGCGACGCGAGGCGAAATCAGGCAAGTTGATGACAAGGTCAGGCAAGTTGATCACAAGGTCAGGCAAGTTGATGACAAAGTCACCTCGATGGCTGCGCACGTCCAAAAGGTTGCCGAACAGGTCGCGATGCTGAGCACGCAATTGACAGGCGTGAGCAGGCAAGTCGCGGCCTTAACGCCTCGAGCGCGCAAGAAATAAGTCAAGGACTTCGCGTCTAATCGTCGAATGCGTCAGGGACCGAGCGTGGCGAGCGCGGCAGCCATCGCGTCGGTCTCTGCGTTCATCGACGTGATCACCCTCTGCGTTTTCTTCAGATCCTTCGG
>Ga0075424_100002310_pt1 | contig 17366 bp, 12 predicted proteins | sample SoiMethybrSBSTD3_FD_75301 | JGI IMG/M metagenome (GOLD analysis project Ga0075424, IMG submission 75301) | Bulk soil microbial communities from a Populus tree surrounding site in Tennessee, USA - Soil MetaG P. TD hybrid SBSTD3 | ecosystem: Environmental > Terrestrial > Soil > Tree plantation...
ATACCCGAAGCCGCGCGAGGAACTGGAAGATCGCTGAGCAAGGGCCGCGCTGCCGGTCAACAGAAACGCGACCGCGACGAATCGCCACCAGAGATTCGTCTTCACCGTTTCGCGAACACCAGGAAGTACTTATTGGCAAACAGTTTCACGTCGTCCACCTGGGTCAGTCCGGCAGCGCGCATCCACGCCGCGAGCTGCTGGCGCGACACTTCCAGCGCCGGCTGGCCGTTGTGCGGACCCTCGCCCGGCTCGTAGTCGACGACGACGATGCGTCCCGTCGGCGCGAGATAGCCGGCGAGCGTGTCGAGGTATTCGGCGCGCTTCTGGATGTGATGAATGACGTCGTGGAACAGCGCCACGTCGATGTTCTTCACTGGCAGCCGTGGATCGGTGAACTGGCCCAGCACGGTTTCGACGTTCGTCACACTCGCGTCCGCCGCGCGCTTGCGAATTTCTGGAAAGAACCCGGCCTCGATGTCCTCTGCGTACACGCGCCCCTTCGGTCCGACCGCCTTCGCTATCGGCACCTCCAGCAGGCCAGTGCCCGCGCCGATGTCGGCGACGATCTGTCCGGGCTGCAGCTTCATCGCCGCAACGACCTCGGGGATCTTGAGCGCGGAGACGCGCGCCGGGCCGTCGAGCGTTCTGATCCATTCGTCGATCGGCCTCGAACCCAGCTGACCGAACGTCTCGGCCGCAGGGCCGAGAAGCAGCACGGCGGCGGCCGCGATGAAGAGTCGGCGCACTGGCATGGCGATATCCTACTTCGGGTCGCAGCGGTGTCGTAAAATGATCGACTCACCATGAGCACGTCCGCCTCGAGGGCCGCACGCGCGACGTTCTCGCCGAACGCGACGACGCGCACCGCGCGCGGCGGCGGCCGACACGCACGCGGCGAACATCTTCTCGAGAGCGGCGATCTCATCACGAGCCCCGAAACCAGTTTGCGTTATCGCATCGGACGGTTGCTGGGTCAGGGCGGCTTCGGACAAGTCTTTCTGGCGGCGCGCGTCGGATCCTCCGGCGTCGTGCCCGCCGAGGTGTGCGTCAAGGTCAGCGCGCACATGGACGCGTGGCTGCGCGAGGCGTACTTCGGCCTGCTGCTGAACGATCACCCGCGCGCCATTCGGATTTTCGATCGGTTCCCGCTGGTCGAGCCGACTGGACGGGTGCTCTACTGTCTCGTCCTCGAGTGCGCGCGGCATGGAGATCTGAGCGCGTTCCTCGCGCGCACGAGCAAGCCGTGGCGTGAAACGGCGGCGTGCCGTCAGATTGCGGGGCTCCTCGAAGTGCTGCGCAAACTGCACCGCGGTCAGATGCTGCACCGTGATCTGACGCCGATGAATGTTTTCGTCTGCGACAACAATCAGTTGAAGCTCGGCGACTTCGGCATCGTCCGCGCGCAGAGCGACAACCGGGGCGTCACTGCGCGCACGATGAATCTGATGACGGCGCCGAGCGAGCTGATCGATCGCGCCGCGCCGAAATGGCAGGCGCGCGACGACGTGTTTCAAGTCGGTCAATTGCTTGCGATGCTGGTCAAAGGAGACGCCCGCGCGCGTGTGCGAACCGCGGACGTGCGCGGGTTGGACTGCAGCGATCACTTGAAGGAGATCGTCTACAGATGCATCGGCGAACGCCGGAAGCGGTACGAAAGCGCCGACGAAATGATCGATGCGCTGCGCACTCCGGCGCCCACGCTGAGGCCGGGCGTCGTGCGAAGTTTGAAGAACGTGCACCTCGCGTTCACGGGATTCCTGAGCAAGCCGCGGCGTGAAGCGATCCGCGCGGCGCGGCGCGCCGGCGCGACCGTCCATCATGGGCCGTCAGCCAAGACGACCGTCGTCGTCCGCGGCCGGCCGAACTCGCTGCAGGCCGCTGGCAAGGACGGCGGGCTGAAGCTGATGGAGATCAAACGTCTGCGCGAACGAGGACATCGAATCACGCTGCTGACCGAAGCGCAGTTCTGGCGGCTCGCGGCGATGCGGTAACGGAATGACATCCGAGCGCACGTATATGCCGGCGGCGGGACGTGATCTGTTTCTTCCTCTCTACGACCCGCTGACGAAGCTGTTCGGAATCACTCGCCTTCACCGCATGCTGCTCGAACACGCCGGGCTTCAGCCGCACTTCAAGGTCCTCGACATCGGATGCGGCACGGGCGCCGTCGCCCTGATGATCAAGCAGAAGCATCCGACCGTCGACGTCGTCGGGCTGGATCCGGACGCCAACGCGCTCGCGCGCGCGCAGCGCAAAGCGTCCCGCGCCGGCGTGTCGATCCAGTTCGATCGCGGCTTCTCCGATACCCTCCCCTACGAGCCGGAAGTATTCGATCGCGTCTTTTCGTCGATGATGTTTCATCATCTGCGGAGGAGTGAGCGTGAGACAACGCTGCGCGAGGTCCGCCGTGTGCTGAAGCCGGCCGGCCGACTCGAGTTCCTGGATCTCGTCAGCACGGGCCAGAGCCGGCACGGGCTGCTCGCGCGCATCCTCCATCCGCCAAAGCAGCTCGATCAGAACGCCGATGCCCGTCTGCTGGATCTCATGTCGAGCGCCGGGTTCGAGCGAGCTCGACGCGTGGCCGATCGAAACACGATTGTCGGGGCGATTGGCTTATATCAGGCCTCGGTCCCAACGACGGCGTGAAGTGTCTCGCGCCGGGACGATTTCCGCGCGATTTGAAAGCTCCTGATCCGAAACGGAACACGCTTCCCGGCCCATATGGCCGAAGGTATAGATTTTCCGGGCGAAAGACGAGACACCCTGCTGGCACCGCCGTTGCCTCTCAGTCTGGTGCCATGCGAAAAACAGCCTCTGTCATGATCGTGGCGTGTGTCATTGTGGGAACGGCGTTCGTGTCCACGGCGCCCCAGCGGCACTGGAGGGAGAAAGTCGATCCCGCGCTCGTCACCGCTGCAAAGCAGGGTGGCAGCGCGCCGGTGAAGGCGTTGATACGGCTGCGGCCCGGCTCGACGAGCGAGTTCGTGTCGCATCTGTCGCAGCACGGCATCCCGGCCGCGACCGTCACGGTGGACATTGTCTCGGTGCAGCTGCCTGCGTCGATGCTGCGCGAGATCGCGCTCGATCGAGACGTCGTGCATCTGTCGCTGCCGTAAGCGTCGCCTCGCGACGTCTTACGGATTCCGCAGCGCCACGGCCGGGTCGATCCGCGCCGCGCGCCACGCGGGAGCGACGATCGAGACGGCCGCGGCGAGCGCCAGCACGATCGCGACGGCTGCGAACGTCGTCAGATCGAGCGGCCGCACTCCGAACAACATCGTCTCGATCAGCCGGCCGCACAGCACTGCGAGCACGAGGCCGACCACGGCGCCCGCGATGACAACGCGGATCGCGTTTGCGATCACCATGCGAAGCACATCGGCTGTCGTGGCGCCGAGCGCGCGCCGCACGCCGAAGTCGCGCACGTGCTGCTGTACCGAGTAGACGAGGATCCCCACCAGACCGACCATCGCAAGCACCAGCGCCAATGCCGCGAACGCCATCACCAGGACGGCGCGGAACCGCTGACGTCCGGTGGCGGCCCACGCGATGTCTTCGAGCGTCGTCACATCGCGCACGCTGACCAGCTGCTCGGTGTCCACCCGTGAGATGGCGGCGCGTACCGCCGGGGCGAGCGCGGCTGCCCGGCCGGACGCGGAACGCACCACGAGGAACATGTCGTCGGACGGGTCCTGCACCATCGGGACGTACACCTGCACGAAGTCCTTCGTCTCGTCAGGCCGACCCTTGACCTGCCGCGCCACTCCGACGATTTCGCGCACGTCCGGTTTTTCCTGCGGCGAGCCGGCGGGCCGCAGGGCGATGCGATGGCCTATCGGCGATCGGCCGCGAAAATTCCGCGCGAAGGCCTCGTTGATGATGCAGACGGGCACGCCCTCCCGCGCATCATGGCGATCGAACGCCCGCCCGGCGACAATAGGAAGATCGAGCGTCGAGAAATACGCGGGACTGACGACCTGATACTCGGTCGTCGGCCGCTTGCTCTCTTCGACCGGAGGATCTCCGACAATCTCGAACGAGAGCCCGCCTGCATCGAAGAAATCGAGCGGCAGCGATTCGGCCCACGCGGCGTCGGCCACTCCCGGCACCGCGCGGACTTCCGCTTCAACCTGATCGTAGAACTGCTGGAGCGACTCGGGCGTCGGATACTTCGAGCCCAGCGGATCCACGAGCATCGACAGCACACCTTGAGCGCGATAGCCGCGATCGAACGCATCGACGGCGATCAGCGTTCGCAACAGGAGCCCGGCGCCGAACAACAGCACGACCGCGGTGGCCACCTGACCCGCGACGAGCACGGCGCGAAGCCGCCCTCCGGTGCCGGCGATCGTGCGCCCGTCAAAGGCGCTGATGTCTGCGGTCGCGAAGTCCGTTGCCTTCCAGGCCGGCATGACGCCGAACAACAGGCCGACCACCAGGGCCGCTCCCGCGCAGAAGGCAATGACGCGCATGTCGAACGAGAGCGTGACCGTGGCGGGCAGCAGCCCTTGCGGAATGAATGACGGCGCGGCCCGCAGAATCGCCGCGCCAACCAGAGCGCCCAATGCGCCGCCGAGAAGCGAGAGCACGAGGCTCTCGGTCAACAGCTGGCGGATGACGCGGAAGCGTCCGGCCCCCAGTGCCGATCGGATGGCGAGCTCGCGCCGCCGCATGGTCCCGCGGGCCAGCAGGAGATTGGCGACGTTGGCGCAGCAGATGAGGAGCACGAACGCCACGACGCCGAGGAACATCATCGACGTGAACTGCAGGTCGCTGCCGACGAGAGAATCGCGCATGCGCTCGAACGTGACGCTGCGGCCCTTGTTCGTCTGAGGGAACTCCTCCGCCAGGCCCTGCGCGACGGCTGCGAGGTCGGACTGCGCCGCCTTAATCGACACACCCGGCCTCATGCGCCCGACGACCTGCAGCATGTAAGCCCCCCGTGCACGCGGATTCAGGTTCACGAGCGGCCGCATCGCCCAGATGCTCGTGTCTCCGAGCAGCTGAAAGTCCTTCGGCACGACGCCCGTCACGGTCCACAAGGAACCGTCCAGGCGAACCTCACGGCCGATGATGCCCGGATCGCCGTTGTATCGTGTGCGCCAGAACCCCTCGCTCAACACGACCACGTTCGCGCGGCGTGCCTCGTCGTCGGCGGTAAACGTGCGGCCGGCGATCGGCGTTACGCCCAGCACGTCGAAGATTCCCGCCGTTACCCACTGTCGCGACACCGTTTCGGCGGTGCCGTCCGCGCCAGCCATCACCATGCCGCCAACGCCCGGCGTAAAGCCGGCGATCTTCTCGAACGTCCGGCTCCGCGCGTTCCAGTCGAGCATATTCAGCGGCGACACGTAGCTGCGTACCGTGGTGGGGCTGTTCTCCCAAATCGCGACAAGGCGTTCGGGATCCTTGTACGGAAGGGGGCGGAGCAGCGTCGCGTCGACGAGCGCGAAGATGGCGCTGTTGGCGCCGATGCCGAGCGCCAGCGTCAACGCCGCGACGACGGTAAAGGATGGCGACGCGCGCAGCTGCCGGAAGGCCGATTTCACGTCGTTCCGGAACGTCTCGAGCGAATGTGTGACGGGCATACCGGGGTTAGACGACGTTCGGGCGTCCTACGTTGGCCGTACGCCATCCTGCCTGCATTGACAAACGCTCGCCGAAGCGGGTAGAACACGTCCCTTCACACTCCTCACCGTTATCGCCGATTGCCAGGGGGCCTCAGATGAGACTGAACGCGAGTGTTGTCGCTGTCATTGTTGTGGTTTCGACCTACGCAATCTCTGCGCAGGCACCGTCGCAGACGGGTCCTCGCGACGACGCATACGTCAGCACCCATCGACCGTCCACGACGCTGACGGCGGAGAATGTTCCCATCAAAGACGACGCGCTTGGCCGCATCGACTGGATGCGCGAGGTCATGGGAGGGGATCTGACGCCGGAATTCATGGAAGCGATGATGGTCGCCGGCGATACGCAGCGCGCGCAGTACGGGCCGGCCGGCCGCGGCGCCATTCAGGTGCCGGCCGGCGGCGCCTGGACCAATATCGGCCCATACCGATCCGACTGGATTCAGAACGGCCTGCAGGTCGCGGAATCCGACACCGGACGCGTGCGGACGTTCCTCGTGCATCCGACGAATCCCGACATCCTGTACATCCTCACATCGGGCGGCGGACTCTGGAAGACGACGAACCTCAGCGATCCGCGCCCCGCATGGCGTGCGACCACCGATTCCATCCTGAGCACATCCGGCGGATCGGCCGCGTTTGGCAAGAGCCCGGAGACCATCTATCTGGGAACCGGCGACCCGTTCGATCCCGGTGTCGGCGGCTACACACGGAAATCGACCGACGGCGGGCAAACATGGTTGAACGCGATCAAACTCGGCGCGTCAACCGTGATTCCGGATCTGAAAGTCGATACCAGCGGCGCGACCGACATCGTGCTCGTGGGGACGAATGCCGGTCTGTTCCGGTCCACGGACGGGGGCACGACGTACGCGCCCGTTCTCAGCGGTCTCGTCTGGAGCCTGGCGCGGACGAGCGCCGGCTGGCTCGCGGCGCGAACGGTGGGGAACGTCGGCTCTATCCTCTACTCGACGAACCAGGGCGCCACGTGGGTCGCGATTCCCAATGCCGGCGGCGTCTACAGCGGCGCGGGCCGCACGACGCTGGCCGTCGGCAAGCCGGGCGACGCGGTCGTATACGCGTTCGCCGCCACCGCGGGAAACGGCGCGCAAAAGGATTTGTACAGATCCACCGACGGCGGCCTGAACTGGACGGCGCTCGACCTCCCGCACAAAACGCCGATCAACCCGAATCCGGATCAACCCGACATGAACATCATGGCGGGACAGGCGTTTTACAACCAGATGGTGCTGGTGGATCCCAACGATTCGACGCGCAACACGGTGTACATCGGCGGACAGCTCAGCTCGGCAAAGTCGTTGGACGGAGGCGGAACGTGGGCGATCATCACCAACTGGCTCGCGCAGTTCAAGCTTCCGTACGTCCACGCCGACTTTCACGCTGCCTCGTTTGCGACGCTGCGAGGGGATCCTACGATTCTGTTCGGGACGGACGGCGGCTTCTTCCTCAGCACTGACGGAGGCGGCTCGTTCAGCAGTCAAAAGAACGACGGCATCTCGTCGTATCTGATCTACGCGATGACCGGCAACTCCAAGCACCCCGACGACGTGCTGATTGGCTTGCAGGATGACGGCACGCGGTGGCGCGAGGGTAAAACCGGCACGTACAACCAGGTACTTGGCGGCGACGGCTTCGGCGTAGGCTGGAGCCAGTCCGTCGATACCGTCGGACTCGGCAGCATCTACTACTCGTTCATCGTTCGCGACGTGACGAATCCGACGTCGACGCAACACAAGTGGCGAGTCGGCTGGAACGGCATCGAGGAGTTCTTCAATCCGACGCTGACCTACTTCAACACGTCGATCGCCACGCCGCGCGCGTCCGCCGATTCGCGCGGGCAGACGTTCTACCATCGCACCCGATATCGGCTTTATCGCACAACCGACGGCGCGGCGAGTTGGAAGTGCATCATGGAGACGCCGCTCGCGGCGACGCCACTCGCGGGAGCGTCATCGACGTGTGTGCCGAACCCCCCTGCACCGGCACCGCCCCCGAGCCGGGTTCTGCTGCGCGCGGGATCGCACCCAATCGGGATCAGCCCGCTTGATCTCAATCACTCCGGCGTGCTCGCCAACGGCGGGTGGCTCTACACGACGACCGACGCGGGCCAGAACTGGACGAGCCGCAACCTCATCTCGCTGGCAGCGCCCTGGCCCGGATTCAACGCGACCCTGGCCTATGCGAGCAATACGACGATGTATGTCGGCAACGAGGCGCCGATCGGTACGGCAATGCGCGCGATCAAGTCGGTTGACGGCGGCGCGACGTGGACCAACGCGAGCGGGAGCGGAATTACAGCATTGCCGCCAGTGCCGACGACGAAACTCATCGTCAGCCCGCGCGATTCGTCAGGAAATACGGTGTACGCCGGGACGTGGCTCGGTGTGTACGAGACGACCGATGGCGGCGCGTCCTGGCATCTGTACGGAACCGGCCTGCCGATGGTCGTTGTCAGCGATCTCTTCATGCCGACCGACGGCAGCTACCTGCGCGTGTCGACCTACGGCCGCGGAGTGTGGGAGACGCGGTTCTGATCGAGAACTGACGCTGCCCGCGCTTCGGGTCTCGAGTCGCCGAATCGCCAGTCGCGAATCGCGGCAGCGTCAGTCCGCGTGCAGCACGTTTGACGGGGCCAGCCTGGACGCGCGCCAGGCCGGGATCATCGTGGCCACCGCGGTTATGGCCACGACGAGCACGATGGCGGCGGTGAGCATCAGCGGATCCGACGCGCGGATGACGTAGATCCGGCTCGCGACGACGCGGCCTGACAGGTACGCAACGACGAGGCCGATCGCCGTGCCGGCGAGCGTGAGCGTGGCTCCCTGCTTCATCACCAGCCAGAAGACGCTCCGGGGCGTCGCGCCGAGCGCGAGACGCGTGGCCATTTCGCCTCGGCGCTCGGAGACCGCATACGCGACGACGCCATAGATTCCGACGGCGGCAAGAAGAATCGCGACGGCCCCGAAGATCAGCATCAACGTCATCCCGAGCTGCTGGCGCCGGAGCGTCCCGGCGACGAGGTCGGTGACGCGTTCGAACTCGACCGCGATCTGCGGATCCAGCCGCCGCACCTCTTCGCGTACTGAGCTCTCGAGCGCGGCCACGTCGCTCAAAGACGTGGCGAGCACGATGGTCTGACGCCGGAACGGGATCTGCTCGAGCGGCGCATAGAAGGCTGGTTCGGCTTCGTCGCTGACCGACTTCTGCCTCACGTCGTCCACGACCCCGACGACGAGGACCTCGTTGCGCGGGTCGGGCGCCGGGTATCCTGCCGAGAACCGCAGGCCGATGGGATCGCGCCCCGAGAGATAACGTTTGACGAATGTCCGGTTGATGATCGCCACCGGCGTGGAGCCATTGCGATCGTCCGGTCCGAAATCCCGCCCTTGCAGGAGTGTCGTCCCCGTCGCGGAGAAATACCCAGGGCTGACGATCCGCTGGCGCGTTCCGATTGGATGCGCCGCGTCGAAGGGTTCGCCGTGGAACTGCGCGAGCAGCGATCCCTCCGGCGTACTTCTGAACGGGAAGTGCGATGTCGCGCCGACCGCGGTGACCCCGGGCAACCCCGAGAGCCGGTCGAGGAGCACTCGCGATGACGTTCGAACGGCGTCGCCGTTCGGATACTTCGGGCCGAGGAACGACACGTCGAACACGAGCCGCTTGTCGGCGACGAACCCGAGGTTGGTGTCGCGCAGGTTTGCGAAGCCGCGCACCAGCCACCCGGCTCCCGCGACGAGCACGATTGCCAGCGCAATCTCCACGACCGTCATCACGCTGAGCCAGCGCGACGTGGCGCGCCCGGCGCTTGCGGACCGGCCGCTCTCGTTCAACAGGGTCCGTACGTCGGTGTGCGCGAGCCTGATCGCCGGCGCAAATCCGACGAGGAGTCCTGTGACGACGAGCATCCCGAGCACGAAGAGCAGGACCCGCATGTCGAACGCGACGCTGTCGAGGCGCGGCAGCCTTGAGGCCCCGAGAATCAGAAGCGCACGGACGCTCGCGAATGCGAAGACCGCGCCGAGAACAGCCGCGATGCTGCACAACAGGATCGATTCGGTGAGCAGCTGGCGGACGATGCGAGCACGCGCCGCCCCCAGCGAGACGCGCACGGCCATCTCCCGCGCCCGCGCGGCGCCGCGCGCGAGCAGGAGATTGGTGACGTTCACACACGCGAGCAGCAGCAGCAGGCCGGTGGCCGACATCACGATGATCAGGATCGGCCGCAGATCTCCGACCACCGCAGAGACGAGCGGCTTCGTGACGTAGGCGCGGTTGAAGTCGGAGGTCGGGAATTCCTTCGCGAGACCCGCCATGACGGACGCCATTTCCGCGTCGGCGCGCTCAACCCTGACGCCCGGCTTCAGGCGCATGTAGCCGTCGAAGAAGTGGTTGATGTCGTTCGGATCGAGCTGCTGACCGAACCAGAAGTCGCCGCCGTGCGGCGTGTCGAAATCGCGCGGCGCGACGCCTGCGATTGTGGTGGCCACTTCCGCGAAGCGTATCGGCTTGCCCACGATCGCCGCGTCGCTGTTGTACAGATCCTTCCAGACGCGATATGAGATCACGACCACGGGCGGCGCAGGTGGAGGTCCCTGTGTAGCCGCGGCACCTGCAGGAGGCGGAGCCGACCGTACGAAGTTCTGGTGCGTGAAGCCGCCAAGCGTCATCGGGAGGCCGAACAGCTCGAAGAATCCTTCGGTGACGCCGTAGATCTTGACGTGCTGCGGCGTGCCGTCCTGGTGCAGCAGCGTCAGATCCGCCGTCTGCATGCCGGCGGCGCGCATGATTGAGAGCTTCGGATCGTTCAGGCGGGAGACTTCGCCATTCGACAGCATGCCGGTCGTCACGCGGCCATCGACGAGCGTCGTGCGGATGTTGTACAGGTCCTCCGCCGCCGGGTACGGCAGCGGCTTGAGCAGGACCGCGTTGAGCGTCGCGAAGATCGCCGTCGTCGCGCCGATGCCGACCGCGAGCGTCGCGACCGCCGCGATGGGCACCGCCGGCGACCGGCGAATGCTGCGAAGGGCAAAACGCAGATCCTGAAGGAGTGTGCCCACGGACATGCCTCCCGGTGATTGACGCTGAAGTGTTGGAGTTTAGCACCGCCGCGGTTCGCGGTTGGCGATGCGGTTCGCGTTGGCCCGTCGTGACTCGCGAGCCGCGAGTCGCGCGAGTTATTCCGCGCGCACCGCGCTCATCGGCGAGATCGACGACGCCCGCATCGCGGGGATGATGGCGGCGCAGAACGCGCAGGCGCCAAGCGAAACGGCGGCAAGCCGAGCGCGAGCGGATCCCAGAACCTGACGCCGTACAGCTGCGCCGCGAGGAGGCGGCCCGCGCCGACTGCGAGCGGAAGCCCCAGGACGAGTCCGATCGCCACGCGGCGGAACGCGCCGCGCAGCACCATCTCGAGCACCTGTCCGCGTCCGGCGCCCGCCACGGCGCGCTGTTGATCGAATGATCGATCGATCCGCTGCTGCAGCGTTCTGACGCTGGTCACGGTCAGGTTCGGATCGGCGTCGGCGAGCGCCCGCTTCAACAGCGGCTCGAGCGTACCCGGCGGCGTGTTCGTGACCAGCAGCAGGCCGCCGGCGAAGTGTGATTGGAGCTCGAGTCGTACCATCATCGGGTTGACGTAGCGGACCGTCTGCGCGAGTGCCACGAAGAACATCGGGCGCGCGGGCTGGTCGAGCGCGAACCCCGCGAACTTCGCGTCTCGCACGATACCCACGATCCGATACGTGTTCGCGTTCTCGGGCAGATCGGTACCGAAGTGCTGATCGATCGGATCTTCGCTGCTCTTGAAAAAGCGGCGGACGAACGCTTCGTTCACGACCGCAACGTTCTCCGACCTCTCATTGTCGGCGGCCGTGAAGTAGCGTCCGCGAACGAGCTGCACGCCGAGATTCTGCAGGTAGTTCGCGCTCACGCGGTCCCACGATGAGCCCGCCTGTTCGCCCGGCTTCGGCGCAGGATGCCCGGCGACCAGGACGAGCTCGCCCCAGTTGTCCGTGAGCGGATTGTAGAGCGCGATCCCCGTCCCGCTCATGCCGGGCAGCCGGTTCAGCCGCTCCTCGATGTCGCGATACAGCGCCGCGAGACGGTCCTGTGTGTACGTGGCGGGCAGACGGTTCAACTGCACCAGGACTGCAACATGACCGCGTGGATCAATGTGAAAATGGCCGTGGTGCCGCCGATCCCGAGCGCGAGGGTCAGGACCGCGGTGACCGTGAAGATGCGCGCGGCCCTGAATTGCCGCAGCGCGTAGCGGAGCTCGCCGGTAAGGTTCCCACGACAGCCTTAGACGAGAGACGGCGTTCGCGGGTTGACCTCGTGCCGCTATTGCTGCTGGACCGGCCGCACGATTCCCAGCTTGCGCATCCGGAACTGCAGCGTCGATCGCTTCATGCCGAGCCGGGCGGCCGCGCCGGCGGGGCCCGCGATCACCCAGTTGCTGCGCTCGAGCGCGCTGATGATGTGACGGCGATCGACGTGCTCGAGGGTGTCCACCTTCGCGCTTCGCGCGTCGGTGAACACGTCCGCAGCGCGTGCTGCGGCCGATGCGTCGGCGTGTTCAACGGCCGAAACAGGAACGTCGAGCGTCGATCCCCTCGAAAGGATCACCGCACGCTCGATCAGGTTCTGCAGCTCGCGGATGTTCCCCGGCCACTCGTAGCGCGTGAGCGCCTCCATGGTCTCGGTCGGAATCGTGTCGATGCCCTTCTTCATCCGCCGCGCAAACTGCTGCGCGAAGTGCCGCACGAGCATCGGAATGTCTTCGCGCCGATCGCGGAGCGGGGGAACGCGAATCGGGAACACATCGAGCCGGTAGAACAGATCCTGCCGGAACTTCTGATCGGCCACGAGCGCCGCAAGATCGCGGTTGGTCGCCGCGATCAGACGCGCGTCGGTGCGCAGCGTGCGCGTGCTGCCCAGCCGCTCGAACTCGCGCTCCTGCAGAACGCGCAGCAGCTTCGGCTGCAGCTCGAGCGGGATCTCGCCGACTTCGTCCAGGAACACCGTGCCGCGATTGGCGAGCTCGAACCGGCCGATGCGCTGGCTGATCGCGCCGGTGAAGGCGCCTTTCTCGTGACCGAACAGCTCGCTCTCCAGGAGCCCCGTCGGAATGGCGGCGCAATTCAGTTTCACGAACGGGTTGTCGCGCCGCTCGCTCAGTTGATGAATCGCGCGCGCGACGAGCTCCTTGCCCGAGCCGGTCTCGCCGGAAATCAGCACGGTCGAACCGGTCGGCGCAACGGTCTCGATTTCGCGAAGGACGCGCTGCAGGGCGCGGCTGCGGCCGATGATCTCCTCGAACAGATGATCGCTGCGAATCTCGTCTTCGAGATACAGCTTCTCGCGCGCCAGCTGCGCGTTCAGCTCCTCGATCCGCTGATACGACATCGCATTGCGGACCGCGATCGCGATCTGGCCGGCAACCCTCGTCAGCAGCGGGAACTGATCCGCTGAAAACGCGTTCTCGGCGAATGCGCCCAGATCGAGCGTCCCGAGAATCCCGTGAGCGGTCGCAAGCGGCACCGCGCACGCCGATCGAATCCCGAGCGCGCGAATGAGCGCGCTGTCAGGAAGCGCCTCGAGCTCGCGAAGCGAGAAGATGCGCGGCTTGCCGGTCCGGAAGACGAGGCCGGATGCGGAGCCCTCGAGGGATCGCTCGAGCGTCGGCGGCGTCTCACCCGGCGGGCAGAAATCCGGCGGTCCGTCGCAGATGTGATGCCGGAGGATCCCCGACTCGGCATCGAAGATCGCGAGCGCCGCCACGTCCGCGCTGCAGCAGCGCCGCAGCGCCGGAGCCACCGCCCGGAAAAGATCACGCGTGTCGAGCTCCGTCACGACCGCGTTGGTCACATCGAGGAGCAGATCCAGCTGATCGCGCTCGCGCTGAAGTGTGGCGACAAGATCATCAATCTCTACGCTGCCGACGCTCATAAGTCTCCTGTCATTCGTACACGTCTTGGACGCTCCGGGGGTTCCGGGGGTGCCAGCCGGTTGGCGCCGTGCCAGCCCGCTGGCGTGCCGATCGTTGGCACTTCACCGTCACGGGCCGTCTCGTTATGAACGTAACTTGCCGTGCCTGCACGCCTTAGCGCCATTTGGCCCGAGCTCGATCCCGGCGGCACGCCCATCGCTTACAGATGACGCAACGACAGGGACCCATGTTCCGAATCACATCACTCATTGACGACGGCGCGATCGTTCTGAAAATCGAGGGCTGTCTGGCAGGCGCGTGCGTGAACGAGCTCGAGTCGTGCTGGCGCGCAGCGGAAGGGGTCCTGCCCGTCCGTGTTGATCTCCGGGAAGTATGCCACGTGGACGCTGCGGGGCGGGCGCTGATGATGTCGATGTATCGCGCCGGCGTTCGTCTATTGACCAGAGGCTGCCTGATGCCGGAGCTCGTGCGAGAGATAGCGGAGTCGGTGGACGGCGGGAGGAACTGATCGTGTCAATTCTCATGCGCGGTGCAACGGTCCTGTTCGGCGGATGCATGCTGGCGTCATGCACGCTCGGCCCGGACTACAAACGGCCGATCGTCCAGCCGCCCACACAGTTTCGTTACGCGTCCGGCGCCGCCACGGCCGAATCGCTCGCCGATCTCAAATGGTTCGAGCTGTTCCGCGACGATGCGTTGAACGGCCTGGTGGGAACGGCGCTGAAACAGAACTTCGAGCTGCGGATCGCGGCCGAGCGCGTGCTGCAGGCCCGCGCGCTCTATGGCATCACACGCGCCGATCAATACCCGGCCGTGGGCGGTTCGGTCGCTCTGAACGCGATCCGATCATCGCAGGTCGGCGCCAACGGCGCGGTGCCGAGCGGCGTCGACACCGGCGTCGCCTACACGCAAATGGGATTCAGCGTCGGATGGGAGATTGACGTCTGGGGAAGACTGCGCCGCCTGAGTGAGGCTGCGCGCGCGCAGTATCTCGCGACCGAAGAAGCCCGCCGCGGCGTCATCACGACGCTCGTCGCGGACGTGAGCGACACGTACCTGCGGCTGCGTGCGCTCGATCTGGAGCTGGAGATTGCCACGCGGACGCGTGACGCCGGCACGGAGAGCCTGCGGCTCACCGAGGCGCGGCGCACCAGGGGCGTAGCGAGCGGCGTCGACGTGCGGCAATCCGAGCAGCTCCTGTTCACGGCGACCGGACAAATCGCCAGCCTCGAGCGCGAAATTGCGCAGACGGAAAACGCGCTGAGCCTGCTGCTCGGCCAGTTGCCCGGAGATATTCCGCGCGGACGTCCGCTCGAGGCCTTCGCAGCGCCTCCGGAGGTCCCGGCCGGCCTGCCATCCGCGCTCCTCGAACGGCGTCCGGACATCCGGCAGGCGGAGCAGCAGTTGATTGCGGCGAATGCCGAGATCGGCGCCGCGAGGGCCGAATACTTCCCGCGGATCAGCCTCACGGGGTTCTTCGGCGTGCAGAGCCGCGCGCTGTCGGACCTTCTGACGGGACCGGCGCGCCTCGCGAGCGTGAGCGCCGGCGCTGCCGCGCCGATCTTCAACGCGGGCCGGACCCGCGCGAACGTCCGGTTCACAGAAGCGGTACAGCGCGAGATGGTCGTGAACTACCAGCGCGCGATTTACGCCGCGTTCCGCGATGTGTCCGACTCGCTCGCGGCGCACGCGAAGACGACCGAACAGCGCATGCAGCAGGAGCGGCTCGTCGAAGCGCTGCGCGAATCGGCGCGGCTCTCGACTCAGCGCTACGAGGGCGGGCTCGAGAGCTATCTGCCAGTGCTGGATGCGCAGCGGAATCTGTTTCAGGGAGAGCTGGAGCTCGCGCGGCTTCGGCAGCAGGAGCTCGCGTCGATCGTCCAGCTCTATCGGGCGCTTGGAGGCGGGTGGGTGTGACGGTGATGCCGGCCCTGAAGGGCCGGCCTACATCTCGGAGTCGGTAGGGCGGCCCTTCAGGGCCGCCAGAGCAGAGGCACAGATGGCGAAACGAATGATTCTCATGCTGACGGTGATGGCCGTGTTCGTCACCGTTCTTGGTTTCGTGAAATTCAAGCAGTTCCAGGCGATGGCGCAGCAGTTCGCGGCCATGCAGCCGCCGCCCGACGCGGTCACGACGATCGTTGCTGCGAAAGAGACGTGGCCGGTCACGATCGCCGCGATTGGGACGGTGGCCGCGGTCCAGGGCGTGACGGTCAGCGCCGACCTTCCGGGCGTCGTCGATCGGATCGCGTTCGAGTCCGGCCGGACGGTTCAACAGGGAGACGTCCTCGTGCAGCTCGATACGCGGCAGGAGCAGGCGCAGCTGGCCGCCGCGGAAGCGCAGCTCGAGCTCGCGCGGCTCAACTTCGAGCGGATGCAGGGGCTGGTCCAGCAGGACGCCGTTTCACGCGCCGAGTTCGACAGCGCATCGGCCGGACACAAGCAGGCCGACGCGCGGGTTCGCGAGATTCGCGCGACGATCGCGCGGAAAACGATCCGCGCGCCCTTCTCGGGCGTTCTCGGCATTCGCCAGGTGAACCTTGGCCAATACCTGAACGCGGGCGAAGCCATCGTACCGCTCCAGTCGCTGAATCCGATCTATGTGAACTTCGGCGTTCCTCAACAGCAGGCAGCCACCGCAAGGCGCGGCGCGGTCGTCCGCGTCACGGCCGGCGAAGCGCGCCAGTTCACCGGCAGGGTCAGCGCGGTCGATTCGATCGTCGACGAGACCACGCGCAACGTTCAGGTGCAGGCCACGCTCGAGAACCCCGGCGGCCTGCTCCGGCCCGGCATGTTCGTGCAGGCGCAGCTGAATCAGGGGGCGAGTGAAACGGTCGTCGCGCTCCCGGCCTCGGCAATCAATTACGCGCCGTACGGTGATTCGGTGTTCGTCGTGACCGACCTGAAAGACGCCAACGGCCACGCCTATCGCGGCGTGAGGCAGCAGGTCGTCAAGCTCGGCCCCGCGCGCGGCGATCAGATCGCGGTCGTATCGGGGGTCAACCCCGGCGAAGAAATCGTGACGTCCGGCGTGTTCAAGCTTCGCAACGGCGCCCCCGTCCGCGTCAACAACAAGGTGCAGCCGGCGAACAATCCGGCGCCGAAGCCGGAGGACAGCTAAATGAAGGCCACGGATCTCTTCGTCAGGCGGCCCGTTCTCGCGATCGTCATCAGCCTCGTAATCCTGATCGCGGGCCTGCAGTCGATCCGCGCGTTGAGCGTGCGGCAGTACCCGCGCAGCGACATCGCGGTCGTCAAGGTCAGCACCGTGTACGTCGGCGCCAACGCGGACCTGGTGCGCGGGTTCATCACGACGCCGCTCGAGCGCGTCATCGCGAGCGCTGACGGCATCGACTACATGGAGTCGTCGAGCGCGCAGGGGCTCAGCACGATCACCGTCCACCTGACGCTGAACTACGACACGAACGCGGCGCTCACGCAGGTGCAGGCGAAGGTCGCGCAGGTGCGCAACCAGCTGCCGCCCGAGGCCCAGGCGCCGGTCATCGAGATGGAAACCGCGGACAACCAGTTCGCGGCGATGTATCTCGGCTTCTCGTCGGCGAACCTCGATCAGAACCAGATCACCGACTACCTGACGCGCGTCGTCCAGCCAAAGCTGAGCGCGGTCAGCGGCGTGCAGCGGGCCGACATCCTCGGCGATCGCACGTTTGCGATGCGGATCTGGCTCAAGCCCGACAAAATGGCGGCGCTCAACATCAGCCCGCTCCAAGTGAGGCAGGCGCTGGCGGCCAACAATTACCTCGCCG
>Ga0075424_100002311_pt1 | contig 17365 bp, 12 predicted proteins | sample SoiMethybrSBSTD3_FD_75301 | JGI IMG/M metagenome (GOLD analysis project Ga0075424, IMG submission 75301) | Bulk soil microbial communities from a Populus tree surrounding site in Tennessee, USA - Soil MetaG P. TD hybrid SBSTD3 | ecosystem: Environmental > Terrestrial > Soil > Tree plantation...
CTCAGGGCTATCCGCCCATTGCCATCGTCCGCAAAGCGCTCCTCGGAGACTCATCTCCTACCCTCTGATTGCTTAGCTTGTCGGTTAATATATGGTATCTTGTCTCCTTGTAGATTGTTGGGCGACAGAGCCCGCGAGACTTCCTTCGCTAGCCTCGCCACGAACGACACTATAGTTTCCAGTCGCCCCTAAACCATTCAGAATATGGGAATTAATGAAGCCGCGGGCCGTTCCATTTCGCAACGGCCCGCCACCAAACCAGAACTATTAGTTCCGGGCTCCAATTCCTTCGTTGACCACTTTCGGGCAAACCCCGTATAATCAACGTTTGTCTCTAGCTCTTGGAGGAGTGATGTACGCCGTTATCAAGTCCGGGGGAAAGCAGTACCGTGTCGCTCCCGGCGACACCATTCGTGTGGAACGGGTTTCCGGTGAAGTCGGCGAACAGGTCAAGTTCGGGACCGTTCTCGCCGTTCACACCGACGACAAAAAGGTTTTGGTTGGCGCCGACGCTTCGAAAGCCAGCGTGACCGGCAAGATCGTCCGCCAGGGCCGCAGCCCGAAGGTCACCGTGCTAAAGTACAAGAAGACCAACCAGTACAAGATTCAGCGCGGCCATCGCCAGAACTTCACCGCCGTCGAAGTCAGCGACATCAAGCTGTAAGATTTTCATGCAGCGCCGGCCCTTAGCCCGGCATTCTTGCGCCTCGCGATGCGTTCGCACGCAAGACGATTTTCGATTTTGAAAAGGAATAGCAATGGCACACAAAAAAGGTGGCGGCTCCTCAACAAACGGCCGCGATTCTCACGGACAGCGGCTCGGCGTAAAACGTTTCGGCGGACAGCTGGTCAACGCTGGCACAATCTTGGTTCGCCAGCGCGGCACCAAGCACCAGGCCGGCGAAAACGTCGGTCAGGGCAAGGACGACACGCTTTTCGCACTCGTCACCGGTCACGTCAGGTTTGAAGACCGTGGCCGCCGCGGCCGCTTCATCAGCGTCACGCCGGCCGAAGCAAAAGCGGCCAACTAACTTCGCCGCGTTCGCCAGGACGTAGGGTGCCCCACGTTTGCTTGGTAACCTGAGTCTTGCCTTTCTTCATGTTCAACGGACCGCAATCCCGTAAGGTCTCCTGATAGGATTTCCTCGTGTTTGTAGATGAAGCCAAAATCTTTGTGAAGGCCGGTGACGGCGGCAACGGTTGCGTGGCGTTTCGCCGAGAAAAATACGTGCCGCGCGGCGGACCTTCCGGTGGCGATGGTGGGAACGGCGGCTCAATTTATGTTGAGGCGAATCCCAACGACAACACACTTTTGCGCTACCGCTACAACCGCGAATTCAAAGCCGATCGCGGACGCCATGGTGAAGGCTCCAACTGCACGGGCCATTCCGGCGACGATATGATTTTGCAGGTACCGGTCGGCACGCTGGCATACGACGAACAATCCGGCGAAACCATCGCTGATCTCGCCACACCGGGCCAGCGCGTTTTAGTCGCGCATGGCGGACGCGGCGGGCGCGGCAATCAGCATTTTGCAAAACCGTGGCACCAGGCTCCGCGCGAACACGAAGACGGGCAACCCGGTGAAGAGCGTCACCTACGCCTAGAACTGAAATTGCTCGCGGATGTTGGCCTCGTCGGATTTCCGAACGCTGGAAAATCAACGCTGATCTCTGTAGTTTCAGCGGCGCGTCCGAAAATTGCGAATTATCCGTTCACGACGCTCGAGCCCAATCTTGGAGTTGTAAACGCAGATGGTGGTTCAGGCAGCGAAGGCAGGCAATTGGGCCGCACGTTTGTTGTTGCTGATCTTCCAGGCCTCATCGAAGGCGCGCATGAAGGAGCCGGCCTCGGCATCCGCTTTCTGCGCCACGTGGAACGCACGCGCTTGCTCGTTCATCTCATCGACACCAGCGATTTCACCGACGCCGATCCGGTTCGCTCGTTTGAAATCATCAACGGCGAGCTGCTCGCTTTCAGTGAAAGCCTCGGCGAGAAGCCGATGATTGTGGTTGCCACAAAGCTCGATGCCACCTCGGAGCGCACGCGCCTCGAGGAACTACGCAAGTTCTGCGCGCAGCGTGATCTCCCGCTTCACGCCGTCTCGGCCGCGACCGGTGAGGGCATCCGCGACTTGGTTTTGGCGATCGCTGACACACTCGACAAGATCCCGAAGTCCACGGCGCCGCACCCCGATGCGCCTGACTCGGTTTCCAGCGCGGTGAACAATTCCTAGGGTTTTCCTGCAAAACAATGTGTTAGTATGCGAGTTCTGGCTTGGCACCTAATCCACAACGAATACCAGCCCATCGACAGAGGCGTAAGCTCCAGTCTGCAAGGATGTCTGGGCGGTTGTGGGGAATGTTGCTGCTTGCGACTGCTCTAGTAGTTTTCTTCTGTTGGCCCGTCAGGTCGCAGCAACGCGATTCTTCGGCGCCAGTTGTGGTGCAACCTGGAGCGCCGGGCCAGCCGACCAAAACTCTGCCGCCGTCAACAAAAGCCACGCTACCGCCACGCTCACCGGCCGATGTGGAGTTCATGCAAGGCATGATCATGCATCACTCGCAGGCGATCGAGATGACGGCGCTCATTGCAACGCATACGGAAAACAAAGAACTGCGCTCACTCGGCGCGCGTATCAGCCGATCGCAGGACGACGAAATCAGGTTTATGAAGCGCTGGCTTGCTGCGCGTGGCGAGTCCCTTTCGCTGCCGATGGCGGAGAATATGCCGGGAATGCCACATACGGATGCGCCATCTCACCACGACATGCACGCTATGCCGCTGATGCCCGGAATGCTTACCCAGGATCAGATGGAAGCGCTGCGCAAGGCGACGGGAATTGACTTCGATCGTCTATTTTTGACGGGGATGATCCAGCATCACAACGGCGCATTGACCATGGTGAAGGATTTGTTCGGCACGGCCGGCGCGGGGCAGGATGCGGAAATCTTCGGCTTCGCCACCGATGTGGATACCGGGCAGCGCGCCGAAATCAAGATTATGCACTCTATGCTGGAAACCGAGTTTGAGAAGAAGCCGTTAGAGGAGAAGAAATGAACCGAGTCACCGTCTCAGCGTTTCGTCTGGCGTTGGTTGCGTTGCTTTTGTCACTTGGCGTGAAGCAGATGCGGGCTCAGGATTCTTCGGCCGCTCAGCCCAAGCAAGATTCGGCGAAACAGGACGGCACTAAACCGGAAAACGGGAAGGCCGACGCGACCAAGAAAGAAGAGGGAGAGGAAGAAGCCAATCCGTTCGCGCCGAAACCGGCACCGCCGCTGCCCCCGGGGATGACCGGCTCCGATCCCAACGATCCGCGCGCCAAACTAACGCCGGGGTTGTACGACGCGGGCGAAACTTCGATGGGCCTCAATCACGTTCTGCTCTTCAAAAAACCCGAGGCACTCCAACTCGGTACGTCGGAGCCTGACGATCCGAAAGTGCAGAAGATGATTGCGCAGCTGGGCATTGGCTCCGCCGCAAAAATGCCGAAGCCGTTGCAACTCGTGATCGCGCAGCTGGCGTTTGCGAATTCTGATTTAGCGTTCCAGGGCAACCATCTTTTTCAAGGAAATTTTTACGGCCTCAACGTCTACGACATCTCTAATCCCGCGAAGACCTCGCTGTTGACCACGATGGTTTGCCCGGGCGGACAGAACGACGTCTCCGTTTATAAGAACCTGTTGTTCATGTCCGTCGAAATGCCGAACGGCCGTTTGGATTGCGGCACAGAAGGCTTTCCGCCGAATCCTCCGCCAGCACCAGGAGAGGAAAAAAAGCGCCGCTTGCCCGCCGCGCAAAAAGACCGCTTTCGTGGCGTGCGCATTTTCGATATTTCGGACATCAAGAATCCAAAACAAGTCGCGGCTGTGCAGACCTGCCGCGGCTCTCACACGCATACGCTGGTGACGGATGCAAATGACAAGGACAACGTTTATATCTATGTGTCTGGCACATCGTTTGTGCGTCAGACGGACGAACTTGCAGGATGTTCGGGAGAAAAACCGGATAAGGATCCGAATACGGCGCTGTTTCGCATCGACGTGATCAAAGTGCCGGTGGCCGCGCCGCAGGATGCAAAGATTGTTTCTACTCCCCGGCTATTCATCGATCCGCGCACGGGTGCGCTCAATGGCTTGAACAATGGCGGCCGTACTCATGGCAAGGTCGATGACAAACCAGAAGACACGGATCAGTGCCATGACATCACGGTGTACTCGGCAATTGGCCTTGCGGCGGGCGCCTGTTCCGGAAACGGAATTGTGCTTGACGTCAAAGACCCGGTGCACCCGAAGCGGGTGGACGCGGTGAACGATCCGAACTACGCCTACTGGCATTCCGCCTCGTTTTCCAACAGCGGTGACAAAGTCGTGTTCACTGACGAATGGGGCGGAGGGCTGGGAGCGCGGTGCCGCCAGAACGACCCGAACAAGTGGGGCGCGGACGCGATCTTCCGACTGAAGGACGACAAGCTAAGCTTTGCCGGTTATTACAAGATGCCGGCGGCGCAGGCGGATACGGCAAACTGCGTGGCGCACAATGGCTCGCTCGTTCCCGTTCCTGGGCGCGACGTCGAAGTTCAGGCCTGGTATCAGGGTGGCGTTTCGATTGTGGACTTCACAGACCCGGCGCATCCGTTTGAGATTGCCTACTTTGATCGCGGTCCGATTGATCCCAAGATGCTCATCCTGGGCGGCCAGTGGTCCGCATACTGGTACAACGGCTACATCTACGGTTCGGAGATCGCGCGCGGCCTGGACGTGTTCGAGCTGACGCCGACCAAGTTTCTGACGCAGAACGAAATCGACGCGGCAAAGACGGTCCATGTATCCGAGCTGAATGTCCAGAACCAGCAAAAGCTCGAGTGGCCCTCCACGCTGGTTGTGGCCAAGGCGTATGTGGATCAGATCGAGCGATCACAGGCTCTGCCCGCCAAGAAAATCGCGGACCTGCGCAAGTCGATTCAAGCTGCGGAAACGTCGCACATGAATAAGGGCAAGGTGAAGAAGCTGGCAGGCATGGCTTCATCACTGGAAAAGAGCGCAGCCGCTGCCAGCCCGACCGATGCCGCACGTCTGCACGCGCTGGCGGAATTGCTGAAACATCCATCAGCTTAACGTGCCGAGCGATTGATCCGTTTGCTGAGCTCGCGACTCCCCGGAGACTTGCAGGGCATTTATTGCGGAGTCAGTTTCCGCGCCAAGGATGAGGCTAAAACTGGCCAGATAAATCCACAGCATCATTACGATGAAGCCGGTCAGCGTTCCGTAGACCTGAGAAATCTCCGAGGTGTGTTTCATATAAAAATTGAACGCACTGGTGATGACACTGAGGCTGAGCACGGACAAAACCATGCCGGGCGTGATCTTGTGCTTTTCCTTCGGGCGTGCGGGAAGAAAATGGTTGATGAGGTATACCCCCGCGCTCAACATCAGCAGAGTCGTTAGGCCGCGGAACAGCATGGGGAGCAACTTGGATTCGGGGACGTAGCTTATTTTGCCTAAAAGGAGCGCCATGAGAGTTTCGCCGGCGGTCCAGATGCCGAACCACGCAATCAGCAAACAGGCCGCAAGGAAAGTTGCCCCCAGAGCGATCAGCCTGCGTTTGAAATAGTTGCGCGTCTCGCGAAGCGAATATGCTCGCGTGAGGGCTTCCATCAAGCTCATGAAGCCTGTGGAGCCGCTCCATACGGAAAGAATCAGACCGAAGGAAAAAAAGCCGCGATAACCCTTCGACAGACCCAGCATGATCATCAGCAACGTGTCCTGCGTGCGGGCCGGAAAATATGTGCTTAGCCACTTGGCGAAAGTTTGCCAGCCCGCGCTGGCCGGAGCCCAACCCAGAAGGGCGGCTACCATCAGAAAAAATGGAAACATGGACAGCACGAAGTAAAACGACACCTGCGCGGCGCCGTTGAGAGAGTCGTTATCGTAGCAACGCACGACGATGCGTTTCAGGAGCAGCGTCAGCGCTTTGCCCCTGCTTGTACCTCGGACAGTAGTCCGCTCTGCGGTCAGGACGTTCATCGGCACCGCGTCAGGGAGAAAGAAAAGGCCAGCGTTTATCATGGTCGCAGCGGGAAGAAGCGGGTCAATCAGTGCTTTGGTGTATCCAACCGGCTGGAGGCAATTGGGCTACGGTAGGGTTCCTGCGCCAGCTCGGGAGGCGCCCTTACAGACAGGCCACGTATAATGGTTTTTGCACGAACTTGGGCTCTCTTCCAGGACTGCAACCTTGCAACGTTCTTCGTATTTGTGCCGCGCAAACTTCCGCCGAAATCCCTATCTAACTTGGCTGCTTGGCGCATTTTTCTTTACCGGAGTGTTTCCAGCGCCGGGTAACGCTGAGAATCGAAGCAGCCCGGCACAGGAAGTCGCCGTCCGAGCGCAGGACGGACTGCGGGACGCGCGGAGCTTGCTCGCCCAAGACCGCTTGCCGGAAGCGGAAAACGCCGTTCGCCACTATCTCGCCGAACACAACGCGTCCGCGGATGGGCATTTTCTGCTTGGATTGATTCTTTTCAGGAAAATTCGAGCGGAAGCAATGGAAAGAGTGGCTGCTTTTGAGCACGATGACTCGGCATCGGAACGATCCGCGCAACAGTTTCGCGAAGAGAATGCAAAGGCTTCACTGGCCGAATATACGGAAGGCGCAAAATACCGCAAGCCGACCGCCTCAGATCTGAAAGTTGTGGCATTAGATTATGTGCTGCTCGGGAGTTACGCCAATGCGAGCAAATGGCTCGCGCTTTCTGTTGAAGAAGATCCGAATGACGCGGAAGCCTGGTACTTTCTGGGACGCGCGAAGTACACCGAAAACCGCTTTGAGGAAGCGATTCGAGCTTTCGAGCGGTGCCTTGCTCTCGAACACCGGAACCTCAAGGCGCAAAGCAATCTTGGACTATCCTACGTGGGACTGAACCGCGTTCCCGAGGCGCAGGCTGCGTTTCTGAAGGCGATCGAATGGCAGGCTGACGCTCCGCGCAAGGATCCAGAAGCGTACATTGGGATGGGCGACTTGTTGGTCCAGCAGAATCGCGCGGCTGAGGCTGTGCCCTATTTGCAGCAAGCGGTGCAAATTGCGCCACGCGAAAGCCGCGCCCGCGAGAAACTCGGAAGCGCTTACTTGAATCTGAATCAACTTGCCGCGGCGCAAGACCAGGTGCAGTCGGCCATCGCTTTCGATCCGCGGAGTCCGAGCTTGCACTATCTGCTGGGAAGCATTTACCGAAAGCAAGGCCAGCAGGAAAAGGCGAAAGCCGAGTTCGAGCGGTTCCAGACTTTAAAGGAAGCTACGAAAACAGCGCAGCCGTGAACATTCGATACCTAGCGCATACGGCTGTTGCGACTGGCATGACCCTGTCTGCGATTGGTATCTTGGCTGCGCAGGAATCGGTTAAGCAGGAGTCTTCGTCGAGCATAAAGTTTTCCGACATTACCGACCGCACTGGGCTGAAATTCCAGTACCTCGCTTCGCACACCACAAAAAAATATTTGCCAGAGACGATGGGAGCGGGTGTCGCTCTGTTCGATTATGACAACGACGGCAGGCTGGACCTTTTTCTGGTCAACGGCGCACCGATTGATGACCCGACGCCAAAGGGAACGATTCCGCGCAAGACCGGGCCTGAATACTGGAATCGGCTGTATCACCAGAGGGCGGACGGCACCTTCGAGGATGTGACCGAGAGGGCCGGGCTGCATGGCGTTGGTTATGGAATGGGCGTGGCCGTCGGCGACTACGACAACGACGGCTTTGAAGATTTGTACGTAACCGCGTACGGCGGGAATCGCCTTTATCATAACAACGGCGACGGAACGTTCACGGACGTCACGGAAAAGGCTGCCGTCAGCGGATCGGGCTGGTCGTCAAGCGCAGCATGGGTTGATCTAGACAACGACGGTTTTCTCGACCTTGTCGTTTTGCGCTATTTGCAATGGGATTTCGACAACATCTGGTGCGGTGAACACCGCGAGGGCTTTCGCGCGTACTGTCATCCCGACTATTTCAAGGCCGCCGTGCCACTGGTCTACCACAACAATGGGAACGGGACGTTCACCGAAGTGGCGCAGAAAGTTGGGCTGGCAAAGCCGGCGAAAGGACTCGGCATTGCGATTGCCGATTACGACCGCGACGGCCACATCGATCTTTTTTTTGCCAACGATTCGATGGTCGAGCACCTTTACCACAACAAAGGCGACGGCACGTTTGAGGAAGTCGGGCTCCTTACCGGCGTGGCGGCAGATATTGATGGGCACACCTACGCGGGAATGGGCGTGGATTTTTCCGATTACGACAATGACGGCTGGCCGGACATCGTAGTGACCAATCTAGCGAACCAGCGCTACGCGCTTTACCACAACAACGGCGACGGAACTTTCAATTATTCGAGTCCTGCCGCTGGCATCAGCCGAATCACCATGACGCACTCTGGCTGGGGCGTGCGCTTCTTCGATTTTGACAACGATGGCCGCAAAGATTTGCTCATCGCGCAGGGGCACGACTTGGACACGATCGAAAAAACGTCACCCAATTTGCGATACCGCGAACCGCTGCTTCTAGCACGCAACCTGGGGAAGGAATTCCAGGATGTCACAGCGTTAGCTGGGGCGGCGCTGCAGGAGCCGTATGTGTGGCGAGGGTTGGCGATCGGCGATTTGGATAACGACGGGCGGCTGGATGCAGTCGTAACGGCCAATGATGGGCCGGTTCGCGTGTTGCACAACGAAACGGCCAATGCGAATCACTGGATTCTGCTGAAGATGACGGGGCACAAGAGCAATCGCGACGCCATCGGAGCTGTGGTGAAAATCGTTACAGCTGAGGGCGCACAGTACGCTACCGTGACGACGGCCAGCAGCTATCTTTCTTCGGGCGATAAACGCGTGCATTTCGGGCTGGGAAAAGCCTCCGCCGTGCAATCGATCGAAATTCGTTGGCCGAGCGGAATCGTGCAGAGCATGAAGGATGTCGCGGCGGACAGGATTGTGCAGATTGACGAGCCGGCAACTGCAACGGAGTCAACCGGCAAGCCCTAAGTCGGAGTTATCTTTCCGTTGAGCCTTTCCACACGAAGGTGACGGCTTCGCCGCCGCCGAGTTTGTATTGAGCGAATTGGCCGCGCCAGCCGACGTTGAATTGCATCGCGCCGTCGCTGGAATTCAGGACGAGCAGGACGATCGAACCGTCGGGATTCTGAAACGCGACGTCTTCCAGGCTGCCTTGACCAAACGTGTTGGATTCGATCCGCCGCGCGCCTGGCTGGACGAATTTGCTGGCATGGCCAAGCGCCGTGTAATCGACGGTGGTTTTTACCTGTGCCGGCGAGCTCGATTCATCCACGACGATTTCGCCGCGGCACGTTGTGCACCCGCCGAGGTAAGGCTCATGATTCTGATTTAGCGCCAGATTCCACAGAATCACGCTTTTCGCCCAGTGGCGCAAGACGTTGATGACCAACTGCACTTGCTGCTGAAGAATTTTCCCTTTCTGCCAATCGCCGCCGGAACACTCAGTCATCCAGATCTCTTTGTTCGGGAAACGCTGGTGGAGTTCCTCTTGCGCGGTGGAGCTGCCGCCGTAGCAATGTGTGGCGACGCCGCCCGCGAAACGCGCGGCGTTCGCATCGTTCAAAATGTTGATGGGGTAGTCGATCAGGTCCCAGTTGTGGTCGAAAATCAGAATTTTGGCGTTGATGCCTGCTTTCTGGAATGCCGGGCCGAGATGGTCGCGCAGGAACGCCGTTTGCTCCCGCGCCATCATGCCCAGGCCGGGATAATCGTGGGGGACGTGCAGCGGCTCATTCTGCATGGTGACGGCGAAAATCGGAATGCCTTCGGCTTCGTACGCTTGAACATACTTCACAAAGTATTTTGCGTAAGGGTCATACGCTGGCGGGAGGAGCGAACCCTGGATCATCGCACCGGAAGTTTTCATCCAGCCCGGCGCGCTCCACGGCGAACCGATGACCTTGATTTTTGGATTTATTGCCAGAATGTCCTTGAGCACCGGAAGGATGTCGGCGCGATCGTGATCAATCGAAAACTTCTTCAGCTCAGGATCGGTCTCGCCTTCCGGCATTTCGTCGTAGCTGTAAATTCCGAGCGCGAAATCGCTGGCGCCCATGGGCTGGCGCAGCATGCTCAGGCCGATTCCCTTTTGCCGGTCGAAGAGCATGCGCAAAGCATCGGTGCGTTGCGCGTCGGTCAGCTTGCGTTTGAGCAGATACGCCGAAGATTCGGTGAGCGAAGCGCCGAAGCCGTCGATTTCCTGATATTTTTTGCTGTCGTCCACGGTAATCGTTAGCGAAGGCGAGTGAGCGAGCCGAAAATGCGTCGCTGGCTTCTGCAGCAAAACTTGGTGGAGCTCTTCCGACGATTGATACACTTCAATTTGCGGCGTAGATTCTTTTTGTGGCGAACCGAACGCACATTTTGGCGACATGAGTAAGAATGCGGAGCAAAGCAGCACCAGAGCTGTGCGCGAAGTTTTCATCGCATGACTCCTCGTCGTAACTGGCACAAGAAATCCCTTACTCCGGATCGGAAGATGAGGCCGCAGGCTGGGCAACTTCCGAGTCCTGCTGCATCTTGAATTTCTTCAACTCTAGGGATTTCTCCGCCTGCTCATCTTTCAGCCGTTGAAATGTGGCCATCGCCTGTTGCGCTTCGGTCATCCGATGCAGTCGGCGATAGACAATGCCCAGTTGATACCACGACTGCTGTAACACTTCTTCATCTTTCTCAGTGGTAACTGCTCGCTGAAACACCTTCAGCGCTGCGCCATCCTGCCCAAGCAGCATTTCAGCCCGGCCAAGGTTGTAGTCAGCATGACGCAAGTCAGATTTCTGCTGCAGCGCCGCTTCAATAAATTGCTTGGCTCTTGCTCCATCGCCCTTTTCAATCGACAACACACCGAGCTTGTAACGTGCCAGCACATTGGATGGATTAATCTCCAATTCTCGTTCAAATGCTGCCTCGGCTTCTTGAGGTTTGCCGGCCGCACGCAGTTCCGATCCCAACTCTTCATGCAGCCCGGGCTGTGTGGGAGCCAGCTTTATGGCGGCTTCGTACTCCGCGATTGCGTCTGTCTCGCGTTCGGCTTCTGCATTCGCTTGCGCCAGCACCTGATGAACCCGCCACGATTTTGGGTCGGTCCGAAACATCTGCTCATAGCTGTTCTTGGACACCAGCAAATGCGCCCGGCCACGGTGATACAAGATATCCACATTATCGGGCGCGAGCTTCGCGGCCTTGTCAAGCGCCGTAGCCGCTTCTTCGGGATGGTCCGTCGCCAATTCGATTACCCCCAGCCACATCCAGGCCGGAGCGTCTTTCGGATAGGCCGCGGTTTCTTTGCGAATCGCCGCCAAAGCCGTCTCGAATCGATTCGTGCGGTAATAGGCAACCGCCAAAAACAGGTTCGCTCCGTGCAGCTGCGGTTTCAGCGTCAGAGCCTTTTGTAGGCTGGCCACCGCTTCGTCGAGCCGCCCTTGCTCTTCCCGCACCAGCCCAAGATTGAAGTGCGCCTCCGCAAACGCCGGAGCCGACTTTATCGCGGCCGCAAATCCATCCCCCGCAGAATCCAAGTCGCCTCGCCGCATGGCCTCCGACGCCTGCCGGAATTGTTCCGAACCTTGTTGATTAGCTTGGCCGTGGAGCGAGAATGCCACAAAGCTCGAAACGCTCAGCGCCCGCAATAGGGAAATGCTCCATCGTGCCGCCAAGTTTTTAGTGGAATTAGGCAGTTGTTTCATCGTCCCCAGACCAAAGCAGAAGTCTATACCGGCTCATGCTGCTTCGCGACCTATCGGCAAACAAAAACCTCCTGTGCCGACGGCAGCGCAGGAGGTTCGATGCATTCTAAGCGGCCGTAAATCAGAATTGGTAGCGGAACGTGAACTGAACTAGTTTTTGTCCATTGAGGCTCGATGGCGATCCTCCGAATTGAGCGCCGGGCCGACCGAACGAGTCGCAAGTAACGCAGCCATCGCCGCGGGCGAGGGTGTGCCTGTTAAAAAGATTCACAAAATCTGCCTTGAAGGACAGAACTTGCGCTTCGTACAGGGTAAAGCGCTTGATGAGCGAGAAATCTTCGTTCATGTACGCAGGGCTACGGACGTCACCGAAGACTTTAGAAAGGTTGCCGAAGGTGTAGCCCCGCTGAGCGACAAGACTTGGGGCGTTTGGATCAAGGAACGCCGCGCAGTTGAAAAAGTTGTTTGTTGATTGTGGCAGGAACGTGCCATCGGGCTGCTCGTTGCATCCGCTGCCGCCCAAAAAGGGATCGTAAGAACCGTGATTAGGCGCTAGCAAAGGCACACCGGGAATCCGGCTCAACCTGGTGTTTGCCGTGCCAAATTTGGTGTTTTTTGCGTCGCTAGCGAAGGGGATGAAAGGCGCACCGCTCTGGTAGCGCATCACACCTCCCACTTGCCAGCCACCCAAGACCTTGTCAACGATCCCGCCTTTGTTCAGGAACTTCTTTCCTTTGCCGACAGGCAACTCATAGAGATAACTGAGCACGAAGGTGTGCGGGACGTCCTGGTAGCTCAAAGCCTTCTCCGATTTGAGGTCGCGGGGGTTCTGAGCTTTGAAGGTGTCCGAGCTGCCAAAGGACGTGAGTCCAGCATACGCGCTGTCCGCGTTGGTTAGCGTCTTCGAATATGTATAAGACGCGAGAAGATTCAATCCATTCCTAAACCGCCGCTCCAGTTTTGTTTGCAGGGCGTTGTAAGTAGATTGTCCCAGGTTTTCCAGGCAGCAATCGGTGCTGATGCCACCGCGCGTGCCTGGGCCGCCAGATTGATACTGGGGGAAGGGCAACAATAACTGGCCCACTTGGTCGTCTCCACTGTCCTTGTAGAGCGGCTCGAACCAGGCAGGAACGGTGACGCCCAGGCTCGCCAGCGTAGCGAGGCCCACTGCTCCAAAACCGGCACATTTCGGCACCGGAAGATGAGTGATGGGATCAATGGTGAAATCAGAATTCAGGCAATCGTCCAGCTTTGTTCCTAAAGAGAGATATTTCGGATCGATAGCGTTGAGCTGCTGAAGATTCGAATTCAAATGCGTGGCGTGATTTCCCACGTATCCGACGCTGAGAATTAGGTCTGTAGCGAGTTGATGCTGAACTTCAAGACTCCAGTTTTGCACCATGCCGGAACGACCATTGCCTGGCCCAGCGAAGGTGGGACTGCCTTGAAAATTTCCATTCAGCAGAGCCGGGTCTTGGGCATTGGACGGAGGTGGAAAATCAGGGAAGCCGGTGTCAAGCGATCCCTTGCCCCCAACCAGGACAGGCGAAAAGTTGTCCCCAGAAAAAGTCGGGTTGACTGTGCCTCCACTACTCATCGAGTCGCCAAAGTCGGTGTAAAAGAGAGCGGCATGGTAAATGCCATAGCCGCCGCGAATCACCGTATTGCTGAAACGGCCAAATAATTTCTCCGGCGCGTATGCAAATCCCAGGCGCGGTCCGAAATTCTTGTAGTAAGTCTTAGCACCGGTGGCCCCAGAACCGTAAATGAGCGCTCCCAGAGTCCCATCCGCGCCGGGGTTTGGAGTATTGAGATCCAAAACTGACTGAGCTCCATGCGCTTCATGCCGAGGCGTATCCACGTCATAGCGGAATCCGAGATTTAACGTCAGATTCTTGCGGAACTTGAAATCATCCTGGATAAAAGCGGCGTAGTAGTTCTGGTTCCAGCGAGGAACCACTGACGAGAACCTGGCGCTCTCCTGCTGAGGAAGGCCGAGCAGGAAGCTGGCAAAGGCGTCTCCTGTTTGAGCGTCATTTCTTTCGAAGGCTGTCTGGAAATTACTAAATTCGTAGCTCGGAGAGGTGTTGGTGTTATTGAATCTGGAAAACTGGGAATGGCGCCACTCAAATCCGAATCGTAGCGCGTGGCGGCCCTTGATCCAGGACACGCTGTCGGCGACAACTAGTCCGTTGGGAATGGCCACATCAAAGTTACCGGCGCTAAACCCGGTATACCCAATACCAAGGGCGTTCGCGTCAAAGGTAAACACCGGAAAGAGCACGCCGCTGGCGTTGGGAATTCCGAGTGTGCTTGGCCAATCCTGTCCTGTAAAGCTATCAGCCCTGCTGGGATCGTACAGCCGGTTGAAGCCGACATTAAAATGATTGAGCAAGGACGTACTGATGGTTCTGTCCCATCCAAAGCGAAGATAATGAGAGAACCGTGATTTAAAAAAGTTGGAGTCGAGAGGCGCAGGGAGAGCCTGGGTTCCGTTGAACTGTTCCTGGTCGCGGCTGCTATAGGAGAAGAAGAACCTATTGTTGGCACCCCAGTTTTGATCGATTCGAAAGGTCATGGTCGTATCGAGAATGGGGTTAGCGGAGTTGAAGATAAAGTTGTTCCTGAGCGGGTCAGCAGCGTTTGGATCAGCATGAACTGTCAGGAAGGAAAGCACATTTTGCGCGACCGGGCTAATATTCGTGATTTTGTTGCCGGGGAAAGCGATGCGACCGCCAACAAAACCAGTGGGGCACGAAGGAGTTGAAGGATCAAAGATTTGGCCTCTCAATATGTGAGAGTTGTCACAAGGATTTATCAGACCAGTATCCGCATTTGTTGCAGGGATCAGCGCGGAAAAGTCGCCAGATCGTTCGGCATCGGTAGGCAACGTGCTGACCTGGGTACCGCCTTGATTGTTGCGGTACTGCTCCCAAGAGAAGAAAAAGAAGGTCTTGTCACGGCCGTTGTAAACCTTGGGAATCCACACGGGGCCACCGAAACTTCCTCCATAGTCGTTTTGATGGTCGCGCGGTTTGACGTTTGACCCGTTGGAAATGTTATTCCAAGGAACGGCATTCAATTTGTCGTTATGGAGGATGTCGAACGCTGAGCCGTGGTAAGAATTCGTGCCGGACTTTGTGGTGAACGATTCGATACCACCGGATGTACGGCCAAATTCTGCAGGAAGGGTCGAAGTAGTCACCTTGAATTCGTTTATGGCTTCAATAGAGGGCGCATTTTCGTCGAACGTTGGACCCAATTCGGCGTGAGCAATGCTGGCGCCGTCTAATATGACTTCGGTGCCCAGGTTCTGGCCGCCGGCGATTTTGGATTCAAAAATACCGGACGCCGACGAATCACTGAATGTGCCTGGCCCTACCGTGCCCGGAGTCAAGAAAACAAACGCTTCCGCCGATCGCAAGTGACTTTGTCCCGTACCGTTGAGGGAAAGCGGAAGGTCCTCGATTTGTTTTTTGCTTACGACCGTGCCGATGTCCGAACTTTCCGATTGCAGCGAGGGTGCATCGGCTACAACCGTCAGCGTTTCTTTTATGTCTCCCGGTTGCAAGGTGAAGTCTAACGAGGCCGTCGAATTTACCTGTACCACCAGACCCGTGCGTTGCTCGGTCTTAAAGCCTTGCGCAGCAGCTGTGACTGAATATGTCCCCACGCGCACGTCCGGAATACGGTAGCCTCCAGTAGGGCCGGTCACTGCCTCATAGGCCGCACCAGTGTCCGAGCTGGTCACGATGATCTTGGCATCGCTGACCGCAGCTCCGGAGCTATCGAGCACCGTCCCGGCGATGGTGCCGCGGTCGGATTGGGCGGCGGCATTACTTATCAGGAAGAAGGACCCGAGAACAAGCAGAATGGTAGAGAAATAAGAGCGCGTTCCGTGCATAACACCCCCCGTAAACCAACCCAACGATGGACGTCGCGCGTCCATAAACAATCCAAGGCCGTAACATTCCAGGTACCTTGGATCCTTTAGAGTGAAGGCGGCCCTTTCAGGTCTGCGCCAGTCCCCAAACTCGCTTGGCGCGCGGAAAGTAACCCGGCTTCGGGGATATCTCAGGATTCAAGCGACGTTGGCGCTCGATTTGCCTGAAGAAACCATTGCCCCGGCGCCAGCTCTCCGGCTTCGCTCTACTTGCTTGGGGTCATTTGGCCCTATTCAAAGAACCGTTGTCAAGCAGAAATCTTCTAAATGCTCTTAGACAAACGTTTGTCTTAGCCTAATTTGACCGTATCTTTACGGCTTTTCTCTGCATCGTCGTATCCGGCCGGAAAGTTGTTTGTTCTGAGAGCTGGGCCAAATGCGCTGAAATCCGCAGGTGTCAGTTTCGCGGCAAGCCGCGGTTCAGGCTATGCTAAGGCTCTCGCCGCAAGCTCATGTCGGTTACTGGAGGGCGCAGCGGCGGGCATTGCATGGCACCTCGCCCAAAGCCTCAAAACGCCGGCGACCGGCCGGTCAGCCTAAAAATTCTTGCGGACTATCTCGGCCTTTGCCCTGCGACTGTATCTGTCGTTTTGAACAACGTTCCGGGCCGCTCCATTCCTCACGAAACGCGCGAACGGGTCCGCGCCGCCGCCCGCAAGTTCAACTATCAGCCCAGCCTGCTCGCGCGCTCACTCCGCAAGCAACGCACATTCACGGTTGGTGTGCTCGTTCCCGAATTGAGCGACGGCTACCACACGCTGGTCATGAGCGGCATCGGCGACCACTTGATGCGCGAGGGCTATTTTTACTTCAGCGCACACCATCGCCATAAACCGGACCTGATCGAAGAGTATCCTCGCTTGCTTTTGGGTCGCGGCGCCGAAGGAATCATCGCGATTGACACTGTGCTCGAGCATCAACTTTCGGTTCCAGTGGTGGCCGTCGCGGGTCACAAGAAAATCAATGGCGTCACCAACGTTGTGCTCGATCACAAGCGCGCAGCAGAGCTGGTGATTCGTCACCTGTATCAACTCGGCCACCGGAGAATCGCGTTTATGCGGGGGCAGCCGTTCAGTTCGGATTCTGACGATCGCTGGCGAAGCATTGTGGCCGTGGCCAAGGATCTCGGGTTGGAAGTTTCGCCTGAGCTTACCATTCAGCTCGAGAGGGACCTGACTTCACCGGAGCTCGGATATCCCGTAGTGCAGCAGTTGCTTCAACACCGGAAGAAATTCACCGCGCTAGTTTCCTTCAACGACATCGCCGCGATTGGAGCGATCCGCGCCCTGCGCGATGCGAACCTGCGCGTACCGGAAGATGTCTCCGTGGTTGGTTTCGACGACATCCACGTCGCCGCGTATCACAATCCGCGGCTCACGACGGTTCGCCAGCCGCTGCACGACATGGGAGAAACCGCGGCGCGCATTCTACTGCAGCGCATCCAGGGCTTTAAAGACTATCCCGAAGACTTTGCCGTCGCTCCCGAACTCATCATTCGTGAAACGACGGCGGCGCCGAAGCGTGGCCATCGCCGCCCTTCCGTGTAATCGTACCCGCACACCGCGACTCCGAAAAAAGTCGCTTCTGTTCGTGATCCAAAGCACTGCCTTCTGGGGAATTGCTTTGGGTGTCCTGGTGGACGGGAGCCGGGCTTGAACCTCTGCCCC
>Ga0075424_100002317_pt1 | contig 17342 bp, 12 predicted proteins | sample SoiMethybrSBSTD3_FD_75301 | JGI IMG/M metagenome (GOLD analysis project Ga0075424, IMG submission 75301) | Bulk soil microbial communities from a Populus tree surrounding site in Tennessee, USA - Soil MetaG P. TD hybrid SBSTD3 | ecosystem: Environmental > Terrestrial > Soil > Tree plantation...
GCCGACGAGACGACACTGCGCCGCGCGTACAGCGCCGCCGACGTGCTGCTCTTCCCTTCTCTCTACGAGACGATCGGGTTCCCGGTGCTCGAGGCGTTCGCGTCGGGCCTGCCGGTTGTGACGTCCGACGCCGGCGGCTTGAAGGAAGTCGCGGGAGACGCGGCGGTCATCGTCGAGGGGCGCGACCCGGCGGCGTACGTGGAGGCGCTCGTGGAGTTGTCGGAGGATCAGGACCGGCGCGAGGCGTTGATCGCGCTCGGGATGAACCGCGCCGAGGGGTTCACGTGGCGGCGGACGGCGGAGCAGACGGCCGAGGTGTATCGGAAGTTCATCGCCACCCGGTGAGCCAAGGCTAGTTGCGATTGGCGATGAAAGCCTGCAGGATGTTTTCCAGCAGACGTTGCAGCGGTGGTCGCGCGGTCCGATTTCGAAATGTTTCCAATCCCCACGAAAAGCCTGGCTCCCCGCCCGCAAAGACCAGCGCGCCGGAAGGTTGCCAACGATACACCGTCGACTCCATCAGCCCGGGCGTGACAGAATCCGCGGCCGAAACGAACGGGCTGTGGAACAGCACATGGATTCCGGGAGGCGCGAGGCCGTTCTCGATCGTGCGATCGGCTTCCCACCCGGCGACCCTGGGGATGTGCTCCCCTACCGTTAGTCCTGTGCCCGCCATGAGCGAATCGGATGCGTCGTCGACGACGAGATCTATCGGCGAGCCCTTCACAAGGCTCGGCTGACTGCTCATGACGCCGACCAGGGAATTCTCCGGCGTATTGTTGGGAGGCGACCGGAACAGCACGGTGGCAAAGCCGGGTGTCGTGCCCAGGGGATCCTGCGTCGCGTCCCGGTAACACACCAGGACTGGTGCATCGAGTCCGCCGACGGACACGGTCTCGAACCGGGACAGCCAATAGATGTCGTTCCCGCCGAGGAATCCCAGATTGATTCCCTGATCGCGCGCGGCGTTGGCGCGCAGCCACATCGGCCACGTCCAATACTCCGAGTGGCCCACGAACAGCCATCCACGTGCTCCCTGATCGACGCCAACGCCCAAATGAAAGTCGTAATCGGTGATGTAGTTCACGTCATACGAGCTTCGCTCCAACCAGCGGACCAGCGGATAATCCACTCCCAGGAAGTGGCCCTGAACCACCGCGTCACTGAATGGGCGAGCGAAGGCAACTTTGACGGCCCGGTTGCTGTAGGCTTCCTGACGAGTCGCCCCAGGCCCCGCGTACAGGCTTGCTCCGCCCCATTGGTTGTATGCCTGATAGGTGGCGAACGGCAGGATCACCGTGAACGCCGCGGTGCCCACCGAGCGAACCACGAACGGGGCCGAACGCACTCTGCCGAGTGCATCAGTGAACCGTGCGAGGTAAACGCCCGGAATCCAGGAGTCGACGACGAACCAGTCGCTCTCAGACCAGTTACAGATAGACGGCCCGGGCGAGGGAGCGGTGCACGGACCCTGATTCACGGCGGGCAAACCAGAATGTGAGCGGATTAGCCGACCCCCGGCACCGCCGTACCAACCCAACCGATAAATCTTGATCGCAACCGGACCGCGTCGGGCGCTCACGAACAGGTGAAGCGTATCCCCATCTCGTAGACTCAACGGGAGGCCGTAGCCGCTCAGGTCGGAGTCCGCCGCTGCAGGTCCTTCGTCCCATGCTTTGGACCCCAACCGCAGATTCTCGCTCCACAGCGCCAATGATTTTCCCGGCAACCGCGGATCAGGATCGCCCAGGGAATCCAGACAGGCGGAGAGAACCATTGCGGCAACGCCAGCGACGCATGCTGCGACGGCTCGATTCCTCGAACGCACACTGCAACCTAACACCTTGACGGGCATCTAGTTAGGAAGCATCTTACCGACCCCGATCCCTCACACGCCCTTGGAGGAGGTCCCGTCTTTGAGATTTCCCGGCTGGGGAGTAGTCCCCCTGCTGACGATGTCGCTGGTCGCCACGGTGTTGGATTCGGCCCACGGTCAGAATCCTCCCATCGCGCTACCTCCTCCATCTCAAGCTCAGAGCGCCCTCGAGCAGGCATTGCAACAGAACCCCGCTCTGGCGAATCAGATCCGCAATCGCTTGTTGCAATCCGGTATGACACCGGATCAGGTGCGAGCGCGACTCCAGGCATCGGGCTATCCCCCAACCTTGCTCGATGCGTTCATGGGCGGCGACACGCTCGTCGGGAATCCCTCGCACATCTCCGTGGATCAGGTCGCGGCCATCCAGGCGATAGGCCTGCAGCCCCTCTCCGCCAGCTTGGTGAACCTGCCGATCGACACGGGGTTCATTCGCGCCGTGCGGGCCGGGCGCGCACGACCCGAATCGGCTAACCAGGTGTTCGGCGTCGATGCCTTTCGGCGTACCACGACCCAGTTTCTCCCACTCCTGGCTGGTCCCGTTCCCCCGGACTACAAGGTCGGCCCGGGCGATCAGCTGGTGCTGATTGTCACCGGCGATGTGGAGCTGACCCATACTCTGACCGTCTCCCGGGAAGGGTTCGTCCTGATCCCACAGGTCGGGCAGCTGTTCGTTTCAAACCTGACGCTCGACCAACTGCGCGCCGCGCTGTACACCCGCCTCGGGCGCGTGTACTCCGGCGTACGCCGTACGAACGCGACGACGCACTTCGACGTCTCGGTCGCGAATGTCCGCGTCAATCAGGTGTACGTAACCGGTGAAGTGAACCAGCCCGGCGCCTATCAGATCAGCTCGCTCGGCACGGCGCTCACCGCGTTGTATGCCGCGGGGGGCGTGACCGATCGCGCCGACATGCGCCAGGTATTGATTCGCCGCAATGGTCAGGTCGTGGATACGCTCGACCTCTACGAGTACCTGCTTCGGGGCGATACGAAGCGCGACCAGCGGCTCGAGACCGGGGACGTCGTGTTCGTACCGGAGCACGGGCAACGGGCACGGGTCATCGGCGCCGTCAGCCGGCCGGCGATCTACGCGATCAAGCCGGGCGAAACGTTAGCCGACCTGCTGCGCGCGGCGGGTGGGTTCCGGCCTGATGCGGCGTTGCAGCGCGTCACCATCTTCCGCTACCTCCCAGCCGCAGAGCGGCGCCAGCCGCCGCTGGCGCGCGGCGCCGTGGACGTGGCGCTTGCCCCCGCCGGCGCGGGTGACGCCTCCGTCGGCGACGTCGCCGTGCCGTCGGTCGGGCTGGAAGACGGAGATTCGGTGGTGGTCGATTCCCTGCCGCCGCTCTCGGCGCAGTATACCGTGGGCATCGCCGGTATGGTCAACAAGCCCGGAATGTTTCCCTGGCACCCCGGGATGACCCTGCGAGAGTTGATGCTGTTGGCGCGCGGTCCGCGGATCGGCGCGTATTTGAAGGAGGCCGAAGTCGCCCGGCTCCCGGTCGATCGATCGGCGGGGCAGCTGGCGACGACGGTTCGCGTCTCCCTGGACTCGTCGTACCTGATCGATCGCGATTCGGTCGGCCGTTACATCGGACCGCCGGGTCTCCCCTTCCCGGCGAGTGGCACGGCCGAGGTGCTGCTCGAGCCGTTCGATAACGTCCTCATCCTGCGCCAGCCGGATTTCGACTACCAGCGCACCGTGTCGGTGAGCGGCGAGGTGCGCTACCCCGGCGTCTACTCGCTGCAGACGAAGAATGACCGGTTGGCCGAGGTCATCGCGCGGGCGGGCGGACTCACCCCGCAGGCTTACGCCGACGGCATCCGGTTCATCCGGACTCAAAACGACGTCGGCCGGATCAACGTGGATTTGACGCGTGCGTTGCGGGAAACGAGCTCCTCAGCGAACCTCGTGCTGCAACCGGGCGATTCGATCTACTTGCCTGAGTATCAGCCGAGCGTAAAGGTAAGCGGCGCGGTGAATTCGCCGGGGAGCGTCCTGTGGCGTCGGGGCTCCGATCTGAATTACTACCTCAGCGCCGCCGGTGGGTTCGCGCAGCGCGCCGACAAAGGTGCGGTCAGTGTCCGGTTCGCCAACGGCGAGGTACGCACTCGAGGTCGCGGATTGTTCCGCGGCGATCCCAAGCCTGGACCGGGGTCCGAGGTGTTCGTTCCCGCGGAGGATCCGACGGCGCACAAGACCGATTACGTGGCGTTGTTCGCGGCCATTGCCCAGATCCTGGCCAGTGCGGTGACGATCGCCGTCGTCGCGACCAAGTGACCGCCCCTACTTCCCCGGTGGACTGGTACACGAGCGCGCTGGGCCTGGCGCAACGGGCCCGACGTCATTGGGCGTCGCTCAGCGCTCTGTCGCTCGTCGGCGCAACAACCGCGGGAATCCTGGCCTTCGTTCTTCCGGCGTATTACACCGCAACCGCGACATTCCAGGCCGAGCCCAGCGCGGGCGCACCGCTCAGCGGATCGCTCGCGGGTCTCGCCGCCCAGTTCGGGGCGATCCAGCTTCCAGGACAGAGCAATCCTCAGTTGTTCGCGGATATCCTGATGACCGACGCCGTGCTGCGGCGAGTTTCCAGGGCCACCTACCCATGGTCGACCGGGACTGCCACGCTCGCCGCCGTCTACGGGTATGACCGAGAGTCGCCCGCCTGGCGCGACTATCACACGGTGCGCAAGCTCCGCCGCGCGATCAACGTCGACGTGAACATACGCACCAGTGTCGTGAGCTTCTCGGTCGAGGCCCGCGCCCCCGAGCTCGCTGTCGCGCTCGTGGATACGGCGCTCGTCGCCCTGGATGAGGCGAATATTGCATTACGCAGGGCCCGGGCCGCCGCCGAACAAACCTTCACCGCCGACCGGGCGGAGCACGCCCGCCAGGAGTTGGCCGATGCCGAAGCCAATCTGGCGGGCTTCTACGAGCGTAATCGCACGATCGCGAGCTCACCTTCATTGCAGATCGAAGAAGGGAGACTCCGCCGCTCGGTCGACGTGGCGCAACAAGTGTTCGTGCAGCTCAGGCTGCAAGAGGAACAGGCCGCCGTCCAGGCCGTTCGCAACACGCCGGCGATTACCGTCATCGACCCGGCCGTGCAGCCGGTGAAACCATCCTGGCCGCGGAAGAAGCTGGCGATCGCTGCCGGGTTCCTGTGTGGCCTGCTGCTCGGGATCGCGCGCCTTATGCTGCTTTCGTAGCCGCCGCTTCGCGTCGGCGATCGGCGGAGGGTGCCCCGGTCCGCTTCGACGCGGTCATCAACCCCAGCATCGTGTATACCTCGTACTGCACCGCGGTCTGCGTTCCGAACTCCGGTGTGCCAGCGGTCAGGAAGAACAGGGCGATGAATGCCGCTACGACTCCCAGCGCCCCTGAGCCTTCGGCAGCCGGAACCGCTCGGGCAGCTCGCAAGGCCCACATGGACAGCAGGATTCCGTAGACGATGTAGCACACCAGGCCAACCGCCCCCGTCTCGAAGAACACCCTCACAAAATCGTCGTGGGCGGTATAGGGCAGGTCGGTGGCCGGGTCACGCTGCGGGTTCAACACCGCGGTCATCCCCATCCCGTGCCCGGTGTATGGGTGCTCGGTCCCCACCACGATGAGTCCGCCCCAGTTGAGCAGCCGCCATTCGAACGAGTTTTCGGTCTGCCCGGTCCGAGCGGCTTCAATCGCCTCGCTGCCGATTCGGATACCCGAGAATCGCTCGCGCACGGCGTTGCCGACGACTGCCCATCCCAACGCCGCGAACAGGAGGACGGCGACGGCACTACGAACGACTGCTCGCGGATCGAGCTGCCCTGCCTGCAGCAGGAGATACAACACCAGACCGGTGAGCAGGACGAGCTCGGCTGTGCGACTGTAGGTGAGCCCGAGAAGAACCGTCAGCCCGCCGGCCACCGTCAGGAGCGTGAGACGTCGTGTCAAACCAGGCTGGGTGGCTTGGGCGACCGCCAAGAGAATGAACGGCACGAGGTAGGGCCCGAAAGTGTGCGGATGGCCGAATGTGCCCTGCAGTCGATTGATCCCTTCGAGCTCCAGATTGCCGCTGACGGTGATCCATTGCCAGATCGCCACAACGATCGGGGTCACGGCCCCGATCGTGAGGTAGACCCAGCCACGACGCCCGCGATCCGGGCGCCCCTCGACCCACCACAATACCAGCAGGAAGACCCCGATCACGCTGAATAACCGTGCCGCCTCCCGTACGCCCGTTGCCGCGCCGGTCATCCCGTACCATCGCAGCCCTGCAACCAACCCGATGACATACGTCGCCAACAACCACCCATGCAGGCGCAACAACGCCGGGTCCGGCCAAAAGCGTTTCCCGTCCCTGGCGCGACGTACGCCGACCACCAGCGCGACCCACAAGACGCCCGCACCGAACACGACGGCCGGGCTGATCGCGAACGGCCCCAGTCCAAGGCGCCGTTCGCTGTACATGTCGAGCGCGGGCCGCCCCACCAGGAGCACCACAAGAGCGGCACTCAACAGCACATCGGGCCACCGCCAGATCGCACAACTGAGTGCAATCGCGAATGCCAATGTCGCAACGCCATTGTTCCACGCGGCCAGCACCCCGAGAGCCGCGACCGCCAGCGCCCATGTCGCGAGCCTCGGGATTCTCCGGCTGCCGGCATCGTTGAGCTCAGGCGGCACGTCGCCCCACGACCACGAGATTTGATGCCGACCAGGCGTGCTCGAAACGTCGCAACGCGCCACGAAACGGCAGGCGGCCCAGTACGCGTTGCAGGTGAGGCACGTACAAACCGCTATGTTCTCGACGCGTCACCGTAAACCCGGCGCTGGCCACCAACTCGGTGAGCTCCACCAGGGTATATGGCCGATGCGCTTCAAAGACTGCCCGCCGGAAGGTCCGCCAGTGCCAGCGACATAAAGAGCCTCTGCTAAGATTCGGCACGAGCCAGATGCTCAGCCCGCCCGGTCGCAACACTCGGCCGGCCTCGAGGAGAATTCCCGTGGGATCGTCGAAGTGCTCAATCAGGCCGATCGAGTACACCAGGTCGAATGTCCCGGGCGCAAACGGCAGGGAGAAGGCATTCCCCCGAACGATCGAGACTTCCGAAAACAGTGTTCGACTGAGGCGCGCCCCCGCCGGATCCAGCTCCAGCCCGACCGGTCGCACGTGCGGATGGCGAGCCACCCATCCCAGCCACCGGCCCGGGGCGCACCCCAACTCGAGGATGCGGGCGTCGACCCGTGCGGGAAGATGAGCACCCAAGGTCTCGAGGAAACGCGCCGGAGAATAGGCGTGCTCCAAGTGGGCGACTGTCGTGGCCTCACGATCATACCACTCAACCCAGTTGATTCGGCGCAGCGTCACGTGTTGCGTGCCTCCGGCGTGGGCGCCGGCGCGACAGTCACCTCTGCGGGACGCAGCAAGACGACGAGGGAGATCAAGTATAGCCAATCGGCTACCGCATAGCCGACTCCGAAAGCAAGGAGTCCGAGCGAGGGCAGGAACAAGATGACCGTCGCTAACCGGACCGTTGCCCTGAGGACGGAGAGCACAGCGAGCACCCGATTGCGCACTGCGGCCAGATAAAATCGCTCCAGCAAGAGCGCACTCATCGTCGCGAGAAACCCGATGCAGAGAACCCGCAGCAATGACGCCACTGCAACCTCGTCGGCGACACCGAATCGGCCATGCCCGAGTAGCACATGCACGAGGGGAGAGGCCGTCAGCGCGAGGAGTCCTCCGCATGCTGTGGCGAGGCCAAGACCGCGTGCGACTATCCACAGAACCGCCCGCGGCGACGGGACGCTCTTGGCTTTCGTCAGGACCTCCGTCCAATGTGCCAGCAGGAGGGGCGCCAAGGCTCCGTCGAACAGCACGCCCGGGATGATCAGCAGTCGAGCTCCGTATTCGAGATGCGAGACCGCGCCGGGCCCGAGACGAACGGCGAGCATGCGCTCGACCACGGGAGCGACGGCGATCGCCGCGCTGGCGGCAATCTGTGCGCCCGCGGCCAGGGCCAACGGGCGCACCGACTCGACTGCTCCAGTATCAGCCGGCGAAGCGATTGCGAAGAGTCTCGACCGCAGCCACCAGGCCCGCGTCAGCTCACCCATCCCGAGACCTACTGCCACCGCGCTCAGGCCGGCGCCGAGCGGTATCAGACAGGCACCCATCAATGCCCCAAGGCCTCGCCACAACAGCGACCCGGTGGCGGTCGCGATCTTCCATTGCGACACGAGTCCGCCGGAGTAGACCGATGCCACGCACCAACCCAGCGCCAACGGCGTGAAGAGAACCGCGAAGCCGAGCACCGCGTTGCGGAGCCCTGCGCCCACGGCGAGTGCGAACAGGGGAACCCCGACCAGCCACACAACGGAGGAAGCCTTGCCCGTCAGGAACGCAGCGCGATCGAGGTACGCTCGAGCGCGCCCAGGGCGAGCGTGCAGCTCTTTAGCCGCGAACGGCACGACCGCCTGCTCAAGGCCCTGCGCCAGCGTGCCCCCGAGGAACAACACCGCGCTGTACGCGACGAAGTACGCGTCTGTTGTGGAGCTTGCGCCGAACACGGTCGCGATGAGAACCGGGATGATGAATGCCGGGGTCCGCGCCGCGGCGCTCACCGCTGCGAGCACCAGCGCGCGACGTACACGACGCATTAGGGCTTGCTCCCTTCGCCCTCTTCAGGGACCGGTCGGACGATGGTAAGTTGGCTGCGCCGCCCTCCACGCAGAAGGACGTCGTGACCGCCCGCATGCCTTTGACCGCGTTCCGCAACTTGGCCGTTTCGCTCGATCCCGCCCAGCGGCGACTTCGGGCGATGCTGCATGCACTCGCGCAGCAGGTCAGCCCGGTCGATCGGATGCTCGATCTGGGGAGCGGGCGGGCGCCGTACGTCGGCATGTTCTCCCACCGAACGTGCGTGACGGCGGATCTGCAGGCGGGCGCGATGGTCCGGTGTGATGCCGGCCAGCTGCCCTTCGTCGATGGCAGCTTCGGCCTGGTGCTCTGCACCGAGGTGTTGGAGCACGTCCCCGACCCGAATCGTACGCTGACGGAAATCCGACGCACCCTCACTGCGTCCGGAGCCCTGGTCCTCACTACCCCACTGACCTGGGGGGTGCACGACGAGCTCGACTACCATCGTTGGACGGAGCGTGGACTCCGCCAAGTCTTGGCACGCCACGGCTTCGAGGTCATCGAGCTGAAACCCCGGGGTGGCGTGTTGCTCTGCCTCGGGGCGCTGCTGCTGATCGTGCCGTGGCAACTGTTCGGTCCGGCGCGGGAACGCCACTGGTGGCAGACGGTTCTCTTCGTCCTGGGCTATGCCGTGCTGCTGCCCGTCGGCGTGGCCCTCGGCGCACTGGATGGTCTCGACCGGCGACAACACTTCACGCACGGCTACGTGGCGTTGTGTCGTCTCTCCGGGCCTCCTGCCGCCGTGTGACTGCCTCGGCATACAGCCCCAGAATGCTTTGCGCCGTCCGAGGTATGTCGAGCTCCTCGCGCACGCGCGTGCCATCTACGCGATGCCGGTCCCGGACTGCCGCCACCAGGCCACGCGCAATCGCATCCGGGTTGCGATCAACCAGGTGACATCCTGGCGTGAGGTCGGTCCACCGCCGGGCATCGCCTGCGTCGACCGACACGACCGGTAGATCGCAACAGATTGCCTCCTTGACGACATTCGCCGAGCCTTCCCAGTCCGAGGTCAAGAGCAGGCAGTCCGCAGCTCGATAGTAGTCCGGCATCTCGACCGGAGGGACGCCCTGCACCACCCACAGCCTGCAGGTCAGCCCGCGGGCCGCGAGCAGCTGCGTGGCCGCTTGGGCGAGGTCCAGTCGCTTGCGGCGCTCCCCGGGCGCATTCGGAAAAATGATGAGGCGCTCATCCACTGAGAGCCGCAGTCGTGAGCGGGAGGACGCACGGTCGCCCGGATGGAACCGTCGGGTGTCCACTCCGTTAGGAATGACGTGAGCCTTCGCTCGATCTCGCGACCGCCGAAGGCGCGAGCGCATCTCTTCGGACTCGCAGTTGATTGCTTCGGCCCGGTGAGCGGCTATCGACGAGATGGAGAGAATGATCTGGCTCTTGATAGTAATCCCACCGGCTGCACTGGGAGTCCCCAAGAGATCGTCTCCCCAGAACGACACGACGAGTGGCAGTGGCTGGAACGCGCACACGAATCCGCACAGCCCATAGTGCGCGTGAACGACGTCGAACGCCCCGCTCTGGGCCTTGCGTCGAATCCGCAGGATGGCCTTGAGGTACTCCCGGTCGCTGCGCCGGCCGTTAATGAAGTCCACCTGGACGTGGGCTCCTGCCGCGGCCACGGCGTTCATCTGTGTTTCGATGAATCCGCCGTACGTTGGCCGCTGGGACGTAGGGTACATGTTGGTGACCGCGAGCACGCGAAGGCCACCGCTGGCGGCAGGCGAACGGATCACTGACTACCCCGGATTTGTTGTTGAGCAATACCGCGAATGGCGCCCGGAAGGCTTAGGGTTGCTGAATCCGTGCGACCGAGAGGTGCGCTCCCAGACCGGGGCCGTAGTGGACATAGTACAGCTGGTTGCCAATCACCGTCGGGTAGCGTGGCCCGGCGCCCGGTATGCCCAGGTCCAGGACAACCCCTTCCAACACCCACGTGAATCGATCACGGCTCACCGCCGACCAGATCCGCGCGCGGCCGCCGTTCGGCCCCAGTCCCAGATCGTCGCCGTTGAGAAACATGCGGTACAGTCCTGGTGCGACCTCGGCGACGCTCGGCGCGCCCACTGATCGTTCGCGTCCAGACCCGGCCGGCCCCGGATATAGCACGGTTCGAACGAATTGCCAGTGGCGCTGGTCGCTGCCGCGATACAGCCCCACGGTCCACGTCCGCACGTCGCCCGGCGTGGCAGGATAGGCGCCCGTCAACATCCAGAGCGCGCCGGTCGAATCCTGCCATACGTACATCCCTTCGCCAATCGGTCGCCCGATCGTATCTCCTTCGATCACCCCAGGGAGTGCCGGTCCATCCTCCCACGCCCAATTCGTGCAATCGGTCGATACGGCGCTGTAGATCTGCCAGATCCACCACGACGATCCTGCAGCCGCCAGCATCCGGCATCCCGGGCCGTCGTCGCGTGGCAGCATGAAGACGTTCTCCACCCCCTGCGACCGGAATCCCGAGTATCCGCTGTCACGCGGCAGCGCAACCCCGACGTACGTGAAATGCACACCGTCCGGGCTCGTCGCGTAGTGCAGGCTTCCACTAAATGGCGGTCGCTGGATGGAATCGTACACATATCCCGTGAAGAACAGCCGCGTGGACCCATCGGGCATTCGAATAGCGGTGGGCGCCCAGACACCGAGTGAGTCCGGCAAGCCTGCGACCGAGAAATCCGGATCCGCCGAAGCCTCCACCTGCACCGGTGCGACCACGGTCACGGAGTCGTTCAGGGTTAGCGAGTCGAGCACGACATGGATTGTCGTGATCCCGGAGCCGAGGGCGCGCACAACGCCAGCGACGTCCACTGCCGCACGGCTCGAATCGGAGAGCGCGACCTGCACGTTCAAAGTGGAGAGCCCGATGCGGTACCCGTTGTGGTCCTCAACCCATATGGCGCCGACGCTATCGCCGCGAGCTGCAAAGGTGAACCCGTTCGAGCGGCGCACATCGATCCCGGCTCGCGCAACCGCCGGCTGCACGAGCACCGTCGCCTCCGCCGTCCGACCACTCAGCGTGTCCGTCACCCTGACCTGCGTGGTCCCCGGGCCGAGAGCCTCGATCGTTTGGCCGTCTACGATTCGCCCCACCGTCGAATCCGTGACCGCTACGGTGACGTCGGGATGGGCGATCACGGAGCCCAGACTGTCGTGGGCGACGATCCCCACGCTTCCCGTATCGTGGAGAGCCGTCAGCCGGATGGTATCGGGAACAAGAGTAAGGCTCGCGGAGATCTGCTGTACCTGGACGATTGTCGCCGCCGTGGTCTGACCGAGGCTCAGGTCGATGACCGTCCGACCGGGCGCGAGACTACGGACGTGCTGACCGTCGAACGACGCGATTGTCGTATCAGCGATGGAGAGGGTGACCGCGCTGTCTTGAACCACTTGTCCGTGGTCATCAAGCACATTGTACTGGAGCGTCTGCTCCGCTCCGAGACTCGTAAATAACAGTACGGGACTCCCCGGTTCGATGGTCGCCACCTGCTGCACCACCTGGAGGGGAAACGAGTCGCGCACGTTCTGGCTGACCATGCGCACCCACGTCCGGCCTCGCCCGGGGCCCCCGATAATCGACGACCGGACGCAAGTCGCGCGGCCCGTATCCGCCGACTCGAGTTCGACCTGCGGCGTCTCGAACGCGTTGCCGTAGGGATCGAGCGCACCGACATGCGCAACGAGCGAATCGCCGACGTGGACGACGGCAGGGGTATCCGACAGGAACCGAAAATGCGCCACCACGTGCGGCACCGCGCGGGCGCGCCCGACGCCCGCGCCTTCCCGCCCAAGTGAGGTGACCGTGATGCGTAGATATTGAGAGTCTGCAGCGTTGGTGCCGAGCACCCAGCCCGCTTGCGCCAGCCCGGACGCGCCGGTCACGCTGTCCGCCTCGACCACGTAGGCACCGACACCCGAGGGCGTCCAGGTGACGCGCGCGCCGGAGACCGGCGCTCCGCGTTCGTCGGTCACGCGCACTCGCAGCGGCGCGGGAAGACGCTCCCCGGGGGCCCCGACCCATAGTGAGTCGCCCGGGCTCATCACGGTCAGTGCGAGTGAGCGTAGCCCAGCCGGATCGGCAAGACACCCGGCGGCAACTACCACGGACACCCAACTGGCGATGACGAGCCGACACGAGTACTGCCCTCCGGAGGTCGGCATTCAGCGGCGGGACAGCCATTTGCACGATTCAGGCCAACTGTTGGCTGTATCTGTAAATGATTGTCAATGAATAGCTTAGTGATGACTCCGGGTAAAGAATTGTGTCGCGCGCGCAGAATATTGCAGCGCACAGTGTTGTTCTGCAGCGGCGCGGCGGGGACTGCCTGACAAGGGACCAGAATCACGGGTGAACTACACCCCGCAGCTCTTTCAAGTCAAGATCGCCGAACGTTCCGAATCGAAATCGGCCGGGCTGCTTTTCAACGAACTCGAGAAATGGCTCGAGACGACGCTCGTTGGCACGCGAAAACAGCTTTGAGTGACCGATGAGCACGAGGGGAAGGGTGCGGTGCACAGCAGCCGCCTTGGCCTCAGCCCGACGCAACCCACCAATCAACTGACGGCTGTCGCACTGATTGATGTCCATCTTCCACGCGTGGCGCTGGAACATCCAGGCGAGCCGGCTCCAGCGCCCGCCCGCGGCGGTCGCCGCGACCTCCTCCCCCACCGGGTGCCGTCGACTCATGAGCACCCGCCGCAGCCGCAACGTACTGAAGAACGCTCCCACCCAACGGGATTCCGCGTAGATGGGCACTTCGACCAACTGACCCGAGGGATCGATTGCGCAGACGTCGCGCGTACTCACGGGCCAGGGAACGATATCACTCCACGCTGCCGCGTAGTCGAAGCACACGGGCCCGCTGCGGCGGCCGAACTTGAAGACAGATGTATCGATCGCGATCCCGGCCGCGACCAACGCCGTGACGACGTCGTGCGAGGGCTGCATTGCCCAATTGCCAGCGCGGAATGCGATACAGGCGTACTCCGGGCGCACCGGCCGCAGGGTATCCTCGAGGAACGTCTTGCAGAGTAGAATGAGATTCAGGGCGCGATGATAATCCAAGCGCGCGAAGTCGTATTCGCCATAATCCTGGCGCCACCGCGCCCCGTCCCAGACCGCTCGCACGTACCCGGGGTGGACGTGCAGCTGGACATCGTGGCCCCTTGCTATCACACGGCGTAGTTGCTCGACAATCGAGCTTGCCCCGAAGCGATCGTCCCCCGTTTCCGTGACGTGCTGTTGAAACCGGAGGATTTCCGCCACATCCGCCATGATCGTCAGCTTGGCCCCGTGCCGCTCGAAGAGGTCGAGCATGCGGTCGGTGGGTTCCACCATCAACGACTGCGGCGCGCCTTCCCCATTCCCGTGGATTTCATAGTCGACGGTAATGATGATTCGGAGCATGCTCGCGTCTCAGACCGCGGTCGCGGGCAGTGCCCCATAAATAGTGACGCCCTCCCGGAGCAGCTGCTCTAGAGCGTGCTGCAATCGATCCGCCCGCATGGCCGATACGACGCCGAGTCCGAGGTCCACCGTGTGCAACACATCGCGCGCTGCGAGCAGTCGCTCGAACAGTGCCTCGATGTCTCTGGCGTTGTCGATCCGTCGTCGACTCACCGCGGGGTTGTGGCACTTGACGGAGATTTGATGCTCAATGCCTTCCGCATCAATGACGCGGGCGACAAACTCCTGCTCCAGATAGACGGGCAAGGGGAAGTTGGGTACGGCGTCCTCCAGGACGTGGTAGGACGTGATCTTACCAATACCGCTGCCCAACGCGACGATCCACCCCTGGTTGCGGATCAGCTGGATAAACGGGCTACCAGGACCGCAGGGCGTGACACTCGCCTCATGGCCCGCGCAGTAGGCGTCGGCGCGCGGTCCATGAGCGGCCACACTGTGCGTCGGATGCAAGCTCCGGCGGCTGCCGGGTCGTAAACGAACTGTCTCGCTGATCTTGCCCATTTGCGACGGGGAGTGGCGGCAGTCCAGGGCGATGCCGCCCGCTTGCAGATGCTCCAGCATGGTGCTCGAGAGCGGATAGGCGGGCACGAGCAGCGTCCCACCTGCACCGATCACCTCTGCCAGGCCGCGCACGACAGCGTCGGCGCCACCCTGAACGACCCCCAGCGCCCGTAGCGAACTGTGCACCAACACGTCGTCACCCGGACGGATGCCCAAGGACCGGAGTGCCTGCGCGACCTCGGTCGCACCCACGGGCGGCGCGCCGCGCAACCTTCGGACCCGGTACCCCCAGCGGTGCCACACACGGCGCATGTGCCGCAGCAGGTGCACGACCGGAGAAGGAAGGATGCGCCGCAGAGTGTGCCGGACGGTTTCGAGCACGCCTCCCGTCACAGATACAGGCCCCCGTTTACATGGATCACCTGACCCGTGACGTAGTCGCTCTCCGGCCCGACCAGAAACGCCACTGCCTCGGCGACATCCTCTGCCCGGCCGAACCGGCCCACGGGGATGCGGCTGCGGATCTCTTCACGCCGCGGAACGGGAACCGTCTCCAGCATCGCCGTTTCGATGAATCCAGGCGCGACCGCATTGACGCGAATTCCCAGCGCCGCGTTTTCCAGGGCCACAGACCGGGTGAACCCCAGCAGCCCCGCCTTGCTCGCCGCGTAGCCTGCCTGCCCCAGGTTTCCACTGAAGGCAACCACTGAGGCGATGTTCACGACACGCCCCGATTTCATCTCCCGCATCGAGGGGAGCACACTGCGGGTCACATGAAACGCCCCCGTCAGATTCGTCTCGATGACGTCCTCCCAACGCGGGGTGTCGAGCTTATGCAAGAACCCATCGCGCACGATGCCGGCGTTGTTGACCAGAATGTCGATGCGGCCGAACGTCGTGAGGACTTCATCCACCATCGCCTGGACCTGGTCGGGACGACGCACGTCGGCCGCGATCGCGATCGCGCGTGAGGCGACCGTGCGCAGCTCCCGCAGCGTCCGCGCCGCCTCGTCCTCGCTGGTCAGGAAGTTCACGACCGGAATCGCACCGGCGTGCGCCAGACGCATGAGGGTCGCTCGGCCGATACCGCGCGCGGCGCCGGTGACGAGGGCAACCCGATCCTTCAGCGGTGACTCACTCACGCCATGTCCTCTGCGTCTCCGTCTCAGGCTCGACGCGGGTGAAAGGTGGGCAAACGTGCGACGGGGACTCCGGCGATCCGCGCGCGCAACCAGATTTCCAGAACATACAGAGCGAGGACGGTGCGATAGTGACCACGCCGGTTCTCCAAGTAGCGCTCCGTCACGCGTCGTAAGAACCCCTGATCCACGTAAGCCGGGAGGCAGCTCTGCCCTCCGGTCAACACCTCGAGCAGCCCGCTGCCGAAGCCACTCCGCAGCCACCTGTCCATGGGAACCTCGAAGCCCCGCTTGGGCGTAAGTGGACCGAACACACCGCCGGCCAGCCTCCGGGCGAGCCGAGGAGGAAGGAAACGTCTCGCCAGCAAATGCTGTATCCATTTGCGGCGACGCCACAATGAGAGCCGTTGGGTTCCGGGCAGCGATTCGGCGAGACGCAGATACTCCAGGTCGAGGTACGGCACCCGCGCTTCCAGCCCATGGGCCATCGCGGTCTTGTCCCCCATGAGGAGCAGGTCCTCTGCCAGGGACGTCCGCACATCCACGTAGAGAATGCGGCCCATGTCGTCCAACCCGTCGCCCTTGGCCCACCAGGCACGGACACCGTCCACAATCACTTGCTGTCCGACGTCAGCACCGCACCCCCGCACAGCCCGGCCGACGTCGGCCGGCGTCGTGATGCCAAATGCGGCCGCGGCGAGCGGGGCCCCGCGTGGCGCGCCGAGCAGCTGAGCAAACCGCCCCAGGAGCTCGTGGCGTTCGCCGAGGCGCCGCACCAGTGCCGCGCCCCCGAGATCCGGGAGGAGCAGCGACAAGCGAATGGCGTGGTGTCGCCGATAGCCCCCCAACAACTCGTCCGCTCCCTGACCGGTGAGCACGGTTTTCACGTGGCGGGCGGCGAGGCCCGCCAGGTCCGACAGCAACAACATGCCCGCTTCCGCGAGGGGCTCCTCAACCTGCAAGACGGCTTCCGGGAATCGTCTGAAGTAATCGTCCGGGGAGATCTCCAGGTGCGCGTGAGCGGTGCCAAGCGCGAGGCTCGCCTGCGTCGCCGCCTCGAGCTCGCTCGGCTCCGATGCCGTGGACGGAAACCCGATGGCAAACGTCTGAGGCGTGGCGTGCGCCCGTGCCGCGGCTACCACCAATGTCGAGTCCATGCCGCCGCTCAGGAACGCCCCCACCGGAACGTCAGCGATCAATTGTCGCTGCACGGCTTCCGCCAGACGATCTCCCAGCAGGCGCCCAACCGCAGACCGGCCCAGCGCCTGCGGCGGCAGTGGGGGCGACGCGAAGTCGCAATCGGCGACCACGGCTCCGGTGGCGTCGAAGGTGAGCGCATGACCCGGGGTCACCTTGCACACGCGCAGCCACAGCGTCCCGGGTGCCGGAACGAACCGGTAGAAGAGAAACTGGGCGAGTCGCTCCGGCGCGACTTCGCGTGGCACGTACCCCGCCGCATCCAATGGACGGACCTCGGATGCGAACGCCATGCCCTCGGCGTCCGCAGCCCAATACAGTGGTTTCACTCCCACTGGGTCGCGCGCCAGTATGAGCTGCTGCCGGCGCGCGTCGTACATCGCGAACGCGAAGATGCCGTTCAAGCGCGAGAATCCGGCCGTGCCCCAGCGGCGGTACACGCGCAGGATGACCTCCGTATCGGA
>Ga0075424_100002318_pt1 | contig 17341 bp, 13 predicted proteins | sample SoiMethybrSBSTD3_FD_75301 | JGI IMG/M metagenome (GOLD analysis project Ga0075424, IMG submission 75301) | Bulk soil microbial communities from a Populus tree surrounding site in Tennessee, USA - Soil MetaG P. TD hybrid SBSTD3 | ecosystem: Environmental > Terrestrial > Soil > Tree plantation...
CCCGCGGCACCACCGCGGCACGCCCCCGGCACCACCGCGGCACGCCCCGGGCACCAGCGCGGCACCCTCGTCACCGACCGGTCGCAGCGGCGCGAAAGCGCGCCGCCAACTGCCTCGGCTCCACAGTGACACGGCCGATGCCCGGCTGGTTGCCGCGCTCGACGGTGATGAGCAACATGGCCGGACCAGGTTCGGCGAAGAACGTCCGCAGGACGCCCGCTAGCGTCCCGTCATCCGCGACCCGTACGGCGGAGCGATAACCTGCGGCGGCTGCCACTTCCTCGATCGGCACGCGATTCGAAATGGTCGCCTGACCGCCGGTCGATTCGTGCGACCCGTTGTCGAACACCACGTGGTACAGGTTGCGCGGCGCTGCGGCGGCGACGCTGCCGAGCGCACTCATGTTCATCAGCACATTCCCGTCGCCGTCGAAGACCACGACGGTTCGCGCCGGCTGGACAATGGCGACTCCGAGCCCGATCGACGATGCGAGCCCCATCGAGCCGACCATATAGAACCGCGTCGGCGCGTCGGCATGCGCGAACAGCTCGCGTGAGATCATCCCGTTGCACGCGATCGCGAGCCAGTCGGACGCCAGCGCGTCCGCGACGAGCGCAACCGCATCGGCGCGCGTCATCGCTGCAGCTCGCCTTCGACGACGATCAGTGCGACCGGTTTGTGCGTCGAACGCATCGTATCGGTGAGTGCCGCGATGTCGCGCTCGATCGTCCCGCGCTCGAACACGTTGAACGGAATGCCGAGCAGACGGAGGAAGTCTTCCATCATCGCGCCCATGATGAGATGCTCCGGCGCGTCGGTCGCGCGCTGCCCGCGCCAGCTGACGACGAGCAGCGCGGGTATGTCGTAAATCTGATTGAGTGACACGATCGCGTTGACGCTGACGCCGAGCCCGCTGTTCTGCATGAACACGACCGGCTGCCGTCCGCCGAGGTATGCGCCCGCGGCGAGGCCGAGCGCACAATCCTCGCGCACGGCGCCGACATATCCGTACCGCGGTTCGCCCTCCAGAATGCGCAGCACGCCCGCGAAGAACGAACACGGAACGCCGGTGAAGAACGTGTAGCCGTGATCGTCGAGCAGATCGACGAGCTGGCGCGACGCGCTACCCAATTTCCGTCCACGCGCGCCGGTAGTCGTCGAACGTGTCGACCTCGAGCCAGCCCTGATAGATGCCGACCGACGCGACGGCGTGCCCGCGGCGGATCACCTCGTGCAGCAGATCCGTGAGCTTCGCGGTCCTGAGTGATGCCGCTTCGTGCACGCGACGGTCCGCCGGCTGCTCGCGCAGCTCCCGATACACCTCGCCGAGAATCTGACAGCCACGCGCGGTGAGCTTCGCCATGCCGATGAATTCCGCGGTGGCGTTCGACGGATCGAGCGCCTGACCGACTGCCGTCACATGCACCGGTTGCGCGTCGGCGAGAAAGCGGTGATGACGCCGCGGCGCGGGCGATTCGACGACGAGATCGCATCCATCGATGGCGCGTCCCGCGCGTGTATCGGGAAACGAGCGGTCGCAGACGAGCGTGATGTCGGCGGCGCTTTCGAGCAGCCGCTCGAGGATGTGGCGATCGAACAGGATGTCGCCGTACATGACGACGACGGCGCCGGACAGCTCGGCGCCGGCGCGCAACAGACTCTCGAGCTCGCCGCTCTGCTCGAACGCGTCGTTGTCGTAGTAGCGGACGTTCGGCACCGCAATCTGCTCTTTCTTGTAGCCGCGAACGACCGCAATCTGACGAACGCCGCACTGGTGCAGCGTCTCGATCTGGCGTTCGAGAATCGCCTTGCCGCGCACGTCGAGCATCGTCTTCGGCCGGTCCGAGACGAGCGGCAGCAGCTGACGATCGAATCCGGCCGCGAGGATGACTGCCTTCACCGATTCGGAATCGGCGGGCAGATAGATCTGCTCGTCAGCTGAGAGTTGCGCGAGGTTCACGAGCCGGTAGACCTCGGTCAGCGGCACGATGCGATCCTCGACGGCGGCGGCGGCGCCGGTCTTCCGCAGGAGGCCGAACGTCTCCTGCATCGCGCGAATGGACGCGCGCAGACCGTGATTCGCGAAGATGATCATCTTGAATCCGAGTCGCGCCAGCGTCTCGACATCCGCCGACGTGTACGTCGTCGGCACGCAAACGAGCGGCGTCAGGCGATCCCACTCATCGGCGAACTGCGCGACCTCGTCGACGGTCGCGTGATTCGAGTGGACGAGGATTGCGTCCGCGCCCGCGTCGGCGTACGCGCGCCCGCGACGCAGCGCTTCGTCGAGGCCCCATCCGGCGATCAGCGCTTCGGTGCGGCCGATCACGACGAAGTCCGGCGATCCGGCATCGCACGCCGCGCGAATCTTCAGCGCCTGCTCGTCGGTGTCGGCCAGCAGCCGTTTGACGCCCGGATAGAAGCTGCAGCGCTTCGGGTAGACGTTGTCTTCGATGCAGATGCCGGCGATGCCGGCGGCCTCGAAGGCGCGCACCGTCCGAATGGCGTTGATCGCGTTGCCGAACCCGGTGTCGCAGTCGGCGATGACCGGGACGCTGACCGCGTCGCTGATCGAGCGTGCGGCGTCGAGCGTTTCAGTCATCGTCAGAATGCTCGCGTCGGGGACACCGGACGCGGCACTGATCTCGAAGCCGCTCGCCCATACGCCATCGAAGCCCGCTTCCTCGACGAGACGCGCGCTGAGACCGTCGTGCGCGCCGACAATCACAATCGGTTCCGGCGCCGCAAACAAACGGCGCAGCGCCGACGCTTTCACATTCTGAGACCGTGCCGCGTCGCTCATCGCGAGCGAACGATAACACACCGGAATCAACCCCCGATATCCTTACGCGTGCGCGTTTCCGAGTGGGTTGCCGTGGTGTACTTCGCGTACGTCGCGGCTGTGTGCGTGCGACGGCGGCCGGCGGTCGCCATGCGAGCACTCGCGATGGGCGTCATCGTCATCGTGTTCGCGCGATTCGCGACGGACTACGTTCGCGACTGGATGCCGCTCGTCTACATTCTGGCAGGGTACTATTTGTGCGCCGCGTTGTTCGTCACGCCATCGACCGCCACGGAGGCGTGGCTGCTCGAGTGGGATCGTCGAATCCTCGGCGATCCCGCGGCGCGGTTCGCGCGTTGGCCGCGTGTCGTGCTCGCGTACCTGGATATCGTCTACGTCGGCTGTTTTCTGATCGTGCCGCTCGGGTTCGCGCTGCTCACGCTGAATGGATTTGCGAGCCACGCGGACAGGTACTGGACCATCGTGATGAGCGCGGAGTTCGCATCGTTCGCGCCGCTCGCGTTCGTGCAGACGCGGCCGCCGTGGGCGATCGAGCGCAACGAGCCGGTGCGGAAGGATCGCGCGATCCGGCGGGCGGCGGTTCAATTCGTTCAGCGATTCACCATCCGCGCGAACACGTTCCCAAGCGGTCACGCCGCAGGATCGATAGCCGTCGCGCTCGGCGTCTGGACGGCCATGCCGACGGCCGGCGTCGTGCTCCTCGCCGTCGCATTCACGATCTGCATCGCGTCGGTAGTCGGCAGATATCACTACGCGATCGATGTCGCCGCCGGAATCCTGCTCGCAGCCGCCGTCTGGGTGCTCGCGCGATGAACTCGCCCGCGCATTGATACCATGCTGCAATGCGCCCAGCGATCGCCGTGCGGGCCGTCAGCGGCCGGCGTGATCTCCGCCGGTTCGTGGATTACGCGTACGAGCGGAACGCGGATGATCTCCATTGGGTGCCGCCGCTCCGGATGTCGGAGCGCGAGCGCCTGATGCCGGCGAAAAATCCGTTCTTCGCACACGCCGAGGTCGCGTTGCTCCTCGCGTGGCGCGGCGATCGCATTGTCGGGCGCATCGCGGCAATCGACGATCACCTGCACAACCGGACGCATGGCGACAACGTGGGGATGTTCGGGTTCTTCGAGGCCGAGGATCGCGACGCCGCGCTTGCGCTCCTGGCGGAAGTGGAACGATGGGCACGTGCACGCGGCCGCGCCGCGGTTCGCGGTCCGGTGAATCCGTCGCTGAACGAGAGCGCGGGCCTTCTCATCGACGGATTCGACACCAATCCGATGCTTCTGATGCCTCACAACCCGCGCGAATACTCATCACACATCGAGTCGGCCGGCTATGCGAAGGCGAAGGATCTGTTCGCGTGGCTCTACGATTTGCATTCCGGCGTTCCGCCGGTCGTGCAGAAACTCGCGGAGCGCGTTCGCGATCGGGAGCGGATTGTCGTGCGTCGGCTCGAGATCGCGGAATTCGCGCGCGAAGTCGAACGGATCCGCGCGCTGTATTCGGCCGCCTGGGCCAACAACTGGGGGTTCGTGCCGCCGACCGGCGACGAGTTCGGCCGGCTCGCGCGAGAGTTGAAGCCGATCTTCGATCCGCGATGCGCCGTATGTGCCGAAGTCGACGGTCGCATGGTCGCCTGCGCCGTCGCGCTGCCCGACATCAACCAGGCGTTGAAGGGGACGGACGGACGCCTCTTCCCGCGTGCGTTGATCCGGCTGCTCCTCCGGAACCGCTACATCGATCAGGTCCGGCTGCTGCTGCTCGGCATTCTGCCGGAATACCGTCCGTGCGGCCTCTATCCGCTGCTGCTCGTCGAACTGCAGCGTCAGCTTCGCGCGACGCCGTACCGCCGCGTCGAGTTCTCATGGGTGCTCGAGGACAACCGCGACATCAATCAGCCGGCCGAACTGGCCGGCGCACAATGCTACAAACGCTATCGGATCTACGAGAAGGCGTTGTGACGGAAACGCGAATCGCGTGATGCGCGTTGCGATCACCGGCGCGAGCGGCTTCATCGGCCGAAATCTCGTCGAGCACCTCGCGTCGCGAGGCGTCGACGTCCGGCCGATCGTCCGGCCGGAGACGCCGCTCGAAGACGCGGCGCTCGCGTCGGCCTTTCGCGGCATCGATGTCGTCGTGCACCTCGCAGGTGTCGTGTCGGCGATCGACGAGCGACAGTTCATCTCGGTGAACGTCGATGCCACGCGCATCGTCGCGATCGCCACGCGGAACGCCGGCGCACGTCTTGTTCACATCTCCAGCCTCGCCGCAGCCGGGCCGGCACCCGCATCCGATCCGCGGGTCGAAAGCGATCCGCCGAACCCGGTGACGCCATACGGGCGCAGCAAGCTCGCCGGCGAGGATGCCGTCAAGGAGATCGACGGGCTGCGCTGGACGATCCTCCGTCCCGGTGTCGTCTACGGACCGCGCGATCGAGCGGTGCTGCCGCTGTTCCGCATGGCAGCGTTCGGCGTGCTGCCGCTCGTCGGCAACCGCAACAGCGCATATACGTTCGTTCACGTCGGCGACGTCGTTCGATCGATCGACGCCGCAATCGCCGCCGATGCGCACGGCGAGACGATGTTCGTCGGTCACCCTCGACCGGTGACAACGTTCGAGATCCTCGACACCGTGCGTGTCGCGCTGGGGCGCCCCGTCGCGATCGTGCAGGTCCCACAACAGCTCATGCCGTTCGCCGTCGGTGCGTGCGAGTTCGCCGCGACGATCGCCGGACGACCGCTTCCGCTCGACCGATGGCGCTACGTTGAGATGACGTCGAATGGATTCACATGCCGCGTCGATCGACTGCGCGATCGTCTGGGCGTCGTGGCGGCGATCGATCTACGCGAAGGTTTCGCGGCGCTTGCTGATTGGTACCGTCGTGCTGGTTGGATCTAAGAGCGCGTCGCGTGACGACGGTCTAGTGCAGTTTCCAGATGCGTGTAGCGCGGCCCTTTCAGGGCCGCGTCTCGAACGGGGCTGAAAGCCCCGCGCTACGTCAAGACGAAAACGCGCTAACGCGTGGCAACGCCGACGTTCGCCTCCGCGGCGGCGAAGATCTCCAGGGCGCGCGCGAGCTGTTCGGACGTGTGCGCCGCCGAGCAGCTCGCACGCAGCACGCACTCGTCCACAGGACAACCAGGTGGAACGATCAGGTTGACGTACAACCCTGACGTCAGCAGGTACTGCCACAGCGTGACGGTCCGCTCCTCATCGCGCGTGAGGATCGGGACGATGGGCGATTCGGTCTCGCCGATCGCGTAGCCGAGCGCCTGCAGGCCGCTCCGCAGCGTGCGGACGTTCGCCCACAGCCGATCGCGCAGCTCCGGATGTTCGCGGACCACGCGCACTGCCGCGGCGACGCCGGCGATGTTCGACGGTGATCCGGACGCGGTGAACACATACGCGCGCGCGAGGAAATGCAGCGCGCGCAGCTCGGGATGATCGGATACGCACACGCCGCCGATGCCCGCGAGCGACTTCGAAAACGTGCCGACCACGAAGTCGACGCGATCGAGCACGCCCTGCGCCTCCGCGCAGCCGCATCCCTTCTCGCCGAACGTGCCGAGCGAGTGCGCTTCATCGACGAGCAGGTACGCGCCGTACTCGCGGCAGATCTCGACGATGTCGCCGAGCGGCGCGACATCGCCGCGGATTGAATACAAACCCTCGACGACCACCAGCCGGTTGCGCAAGTCGCGACCGGGAAGCCGCTCGAGCTTCTTGCGCAGGCTGTCGGGCGAATTATGGCGGAAGCCGATCACCTGCGACGCAGTCTGCCGCGTCGCGTCGTAGATGCTCGCGTGGCTGTCGCTGTCGATCAGGATCACGTCACCCGGACCGCACAGGCCGCCGATTACGGAGAGGTTCGCCTGGTATCCGGTGCTGAAGATGATCGCGTGACGCTTGCTGAACCAGTCGGCGAACTGCTGCTCGAGCTGCTCGTGGAGCGCAAACGTGCCGTTCGCGGTCCGCGATCCGGTGGTGCCGGTCCCGTAGTCCGCCAGCGCGTCGCGCGCGGCGTCGATGACGTCGGGATGCAGCGTCAGCCCGAGGTAGTTGTTCGACCCGAACATCAGCGTCGGCCGTCCCTGAACGACGACCTCACACGGGCCGATGACGCGTTCGATGACGGTCTGACCCGGCAGCGCGCGGCCGTCGGCAAACATCGCCGCGCGAGTTTCGGCGGCCCGCAGCTTGTGCAGCAAATCAATCACAGCTGAACCCCGACTCTACCAGCTGCTGATAACGCTCCCGCGTCAACGCGCGCTGCACCTTCCCGCTCGTCGTGCGCGCCACCGTTCCGCTCGGCACGATTGCGACCTCGTCGACATACAACCCGAAGAGATCACCAACGCGTCGGCGCACAGCGGTCGTGAGCGCTTCCGATGCCGACGTCCCGCTCGACTCGACGACGACGACAACGCGATCGGGACGCCCGGCCTCCGACACGGCGAACGCGACCGAGCGTCCGCGCCGTGCACCCGCGAGATCGTCGACCGCCCATTCGAGATCCTGCGGGTGGTACTTCCGCCCGTTCGCGATGATCACGTCCTTCGATCGCCCGCAGACGAACAGCTCGCCACCGTCGACGTACCCGAGGTCGCCTGTATGCAGCCATCCGTCGCGGATCGCATCGGCGGTCAATGCGGGCTGCCTATAGTAGCCCAGCATCACGGATGGGCCGGCCAGAACGATTTCGCCGACGTGTCGGTCGGCGACGTCGCGACCGTCGTTGTCGACGATGCGGAGCTGATGATCCGGGAGCGCGGTGCCGCAGGCGACGAGCGTCATCGCCCGATCACATCCGTTCGCGGGCACTGCGATGCGCTGCGACGTCAAGGCGTCGGCCGAGACGACGTTCGTGCGCGTCGGCCGGCCGCGGCGGGGCAGCGTCGCCGCGAGGACGTGCTCGGCGAGACCATAGCAGGGCAGAAAGCTCGACGAGTGAAAGCCGACCGGCGCGAACTTCTCCGCGAACGCGGCGAGCGTCGGTCCGTGAATCGGTTCGGCGCCGCAGCCCGCGATGCGCCATGACGACAGATCCAGGCCGTCGAGATCGCGATCCTTCACGCGGCGCACGCACAAGTCGTACGCGAAGTTCGGCGCGAAGCTGATCGTGCCGCGGTAGCGCGTGATGGCGCGCAGCCATTCGACCGGCCGCTTCACGAATGCCTGCGGCGTCAGCAGCACGCCGGGACGCGTCGAGTACAACGGTCCGAGCGCCATGCCGACGAAGCCCATGTCGTGATTGAGCGGCAGCCAGCTCACGGCCACATCGTCCGCGCCGGTGCCGAGGCCGGCGGGACCGTTGATGGCGTCGACGTTCGCGGCAACGTTTCGATGCGACAAGGCGACGCCTTTCGGCGCCGACGTCGATCCCGAGGTGAACTGCACGAACGCGATCGCGTCGAGCGAACAGGGCGGTACATCGTGGAGCGGCGGAGCATCGAGCGCGTCGAAGGACAGCACGAACATCAGATCGGGACACGAACTGCGCGCGCTCTCGAATTCAGTGGCGAGCGCCGGCGTCGTGACGACCGCGCGCGCCGCCGCGGCGCGGAGGATCGAGCCGGTCAGCTCGACGTAGCGAGGAACATCGGCAACCGTGACCGGCGGATAGAGCGACGCGGGAGTCGCCCCGGCGAACGACGCGCCAAACAACGCGGTGAGAAATTGTTCCGCATCCGGCAGGACGAGCGCGACGAGATCGCCGGTGCGCACGCCGGCGGCACGAAGCGCGCTTGCCACGCGCAGCGATCGCTCACGCAGATCGGCGTACGATCGATAGACGTGTGAGCCGGCGTTGTCGGCGTTCGAAGGGGCGACGAACCAATAGCCGGCATCGGCGCGCGCTGCCTGCGCGAGCGCGTCGTGCAGCGTGCGCGCGATCTTCATCGAGCGTTCGATCGCTCGGACACGAGAGCAGCGACCTGCTCGACGACCTGCGCGACGGTTCGCGTGGACGGCACGTCGTTGAGCGGAATCGAGATGTCGAACCGGTCCTCGAGCTCCGCGATGACTTCGAGCACCTGCAGCGAATCGAACCCGAGATCGGCAACGAGATCGCTGTCGAGCGCCGGCTCGATGGGGCGCCGGCTCACGTTCTTGAGCACATCGATTACTCCGTCGACAAGGGCGTCGGAGGCAGGCTCTGGCATGGACAGGCGAATGACGGCCGTAAGAATAGCATTTGCCAGTGAGGAAACAATAACAGCTGTCGGCAGCCTACAATGGTTGTGGTGCGAAACATTTCGATTCGGCGCGCGATGGGCGGGCTGCTCTTCGCCTGCCTCTTTGCGCTGTCGAGCGCGCAGATCGATCCGCGGTCCGCTCTGCTCGAGCGCGCGGGATTCGAAGCGCTTGCCGCGGGACGCGCGCACGATGCGGCCGAGGCATTCACGCAGGCACTCGGCGCCGATCCGAAAAATCCACGTCTGCATCTTGGCGCCGGCATGGCGGCGACGCTCGAGCGGCGCGACAGCGACGCGCGCGACGAGTTCGAGCGCGCGCTCGCGCTCGATCCGAAGCTCACCCAGGCGCGCGCGCTGCTCGGTCAGGTGCTGTATCGGATGGGCGACGTGACCGGCGCGATCCGTGAGTACGAGACGCTCACGGCGGAAGCTCCTGCCGATCGCGACGCGCAGGCGACGCTCGCGCGCTGGCGGCGCGAACTGGACCTTCACGAGCGGATGCAGCAGGCCGTCGGCTCGCATTTCACCGTCTCGTTCGAAGGTCCCAAAGACGCCGCGATCGCCACCGAAGCGCTCGAATCGCTCGATCGCGCGTATTGGCGGATCGGTCAGCTGCTCGGCGCCTATCCGAGCGATCCGATTCCGGTCGTGTTGTACACGTCGGAGCAGTTCCGCGACATCACGCGATCGCCCGCGTGGGCGGCCGCGACGTACGACGGCAAGATTCGCGTGCCGATGCTCGGCGCGACCGAGAACCCGAAGGAGCTCGATCGCGTGCTCGCGCACGAGTTCACGCACGCGCTCGTCCGCATGCTCGCGCCGCGGAACGTGCCGACGTGGATCAACGAGGGTCTTGCGACCGCACTCGAGTCGGGAGAGCTCGACTGGGCCGACCGCGTCGTACGTGACGCGGGCGGCGCTGCACCGCTCTCCGCGCTGCGAGCGGGATTCTCGCGGTTCTCCGGCCCGCAGGCGGTCGTCGCCTATGCGACGAGCGCGCTTGCCGTGCGGCGGATGCTCGACGAAGCCGGCGGCTTCGCCGTCGCCAACCTCTTGCGCGACCTCGGCGAGGGCGTACCGTTCGAGGAGGCGTTCCAGCATCGCATGCAGCGATCGTTCGCCGATTTTCAGACCGGGCCGTTCTGATCGGCACGGTCCGATATACTGACGCCGGTGTTCAAAGGGAGCATCGCGGGAGCGATGATCGTCGTGCTGCTGACGCTGGGGGCCATCCGGGCAGCCGACCTGTGGTGGTGGCGGGCGAGCACAATCGAGATCGCGAACGCGCGCGCGTCGAATCTGGCGTACATCCTCGCAGAATACATCCACGAGACCTTCGCCGCGACGGATGCATCGCTGCGCCAGCTGGCGCTTCACAGCCAGCGCATCGGCGGTCCGGATGCGCCGGATAGCGAATGGGCGCCGACGCTCGCCTCCGCGCGCGCGGGGCTCACCGGCGTCGGATCGATTTCCGTCGTCGATGCGCACGGCATCATTCGACACACGACGCAGCGGGCCATCCTCGGTCAGTCGCGCGCCGACCGGCCGGTGTTCCGCCGCCTCGCGGCAGCAACCAGAGACGATCTGCTCGTCGACGATCCGATCCTCACCGTCGTGCAGCCGCCGCAGTACGTGCTGCCGGTCAGCCGCCGTCTCACCGACAAGAACGGCGCGTTCGCCGGTGCGGTCGTCGCCGTCATCATCCCGGCCGCGCGGCGCGCGATGTTCCGCACGGTCGACGTCGGAACCCGCGGCGTCGTGTCGGTGTTTCATCCAGACGCCATCGTGCTGTTTCGCGAGCCGTCGGCGAGTAATCCTGCGGGAGAATCGGCGGCCCAGGATCCGGTCTTCGTCGCGGCGCACAAGGCACGCGACGGCGGCAGCGGGTTAATCGAGTCGCCGGCAACCTCGGGAGGCGCAATACTTCTCACGGCGTATCGCACGATGGCCGAACCGAACGTGATCGTCGCGGTTTCATTGGATCGCGACGAAGTGCTGACGGAGTGGCGCCATCAGGCGCTCGGATCGATTGTCGTGTACGCCGTGCTGACCCTGATGCTGGCATTGACGGCGCTCATCCTGTTCCGGCAGATGAGCGCGAAGACCGCTGCCGAGCGGGCGCTCATCGACGCGCAGAATCACGAATCGCAGCATCTGAAAGAAGTCAATGCGCGCCTCGAGCAGGCGAACCGTCTGAAGGACGAGTTCCTGATGACGATCTCGCACGAGCTCCGCACGCCGCTGACCGCCATTCGCGGATGGGCGCGCCTGCTGCAGACCAACACGCTGCGCGAAGAGAAGAAGGACGCGGCGCTGCAGACGATCGAGCGCAATGCGCGTACGCTGACGAAGCTCATCGACGATCTGCTCGACGTGTCCCGGATCGTCGGCGGAAAGCTGCGCCTCGATCTGCGGCCGGCCGAACCCGCCGAAGTCATCCGCGACGCCATTGAGACCGTGCTGCCCGCGGCCGACGCGAAGCGGATCGCCATCGAGACGCACATCGATCCGACAGTATGCGCGATCCTGTGCGACCCCGAGCGGCTGCAGCAGGTGGTGTGGAATCTTCTGTCGAACGCGATCAAGTTCACGCCGCCGGGCGGACGCGTGGAGGTGCGCATCGAACAGGACATCGACGCGCTCGTGATCGTCGTGTCCGACACCGGCGTCGGCATCACCCCGGCCTTCCTGCCGCACGTGTTCGAGCGCTTCCGTCAGCAGGACGCCGGCACGCAGCGCCAGCACGGCGGACTCGGGCTCGGCCTCGCGATCGTCCGTCATCTCGTCGAGCTGCACGGGGGCAGGGTGACGGCGGAGAGCGAGGGTCCGAACCGCGGCGCTACCTTCCGCGTGTGGCTGCCGTGCGCGACGGCCGACGATCGCGTCGACACCGATCGAGCCGCCGGCTCAGAGATCCAGCTCTCCTAACAGCCGCTGCAGCGCGCGCAGCCTGTACATTCCGTCCTCGGGATTGTGGTAGGCGATCGCGCGTTCCTGCGGGCTGAGCGCCGAGGCGTTTTTCATCGGCTCGAACTGATGTCCCTCGTGCCACTCGTTGAACGAGTTGATGTAGGTGAGAAAGAAGCCGTGCTTCACATTCGCGAGATGCGGATCGAGCTGCAGCCGCAGCGTCGTCCGGAACGATTCGCGAATGCGTGCCTCGGCCAGGGTTGCCGCCGCTTCGCGCGCACCAGGACGCGTCCAGTCATAGACGACGCGGCCCGGCTCGAACGTTTGTGGACTGAAGCAGGGACCGGGATTCGGATCGCGATTCGTCAGGCCATCGAAACCCGGGTTGGTGTTGAACGAGAACACGAGGTCGCGCGACGAAGAGCCGTTGGCGTGAGCCGTCCACGAATCCGGCTCGACGTAGTTGTCATAGATGGCGATGCCGTCGAATCCGGCCGCACGCGTCGTGTCGACGGCGAGCGAATCGGCCAGCAGCGTGATGCGATCGAACGCGCGCACGAACGTCTGACGCACGGTATCGGTCTGGCGGCGCCACACATCGGTCGGCGCATAGATCGGAATGTTCGACACAACGCCGCGGCAGTCGGTACTCGTCGGCGGCACGATCGTGGCGAACGACTTGAACACCGGCCCGACGGTGCCGTCTGCATGCTGCACCAGGAGAAAGCAGTCCCAGTGCCGGCGATCGCCGTACTGCGTGATCAAGTATTGAATGTCGCGTGCGTAGTTGAACGCGCGCGCGTTCGTATACGGCTCGAGATGAAACGTGACGTGGATGTCGTGATCGGCCATGACGTCCATCAGCGTCGGCACGACGCGATCGGTGAAATCGCCGGGTCCCCACCAGCTGACGTTGATGGCGCCGACGCCGACGTCCGCGATCCACTTCGCGTGCTGTTCGATGACGCGCGTATCGCGCGAATCGTACGGGCCGAGGAGCGGCATATAGTTCGACGCCACATCGATCGGCGGCACGCGGCCGTCCTGGTTCCAGTGGATGTACGGCGACGCGGCGTACCACGGGTAGTACTCGAACACGAAGTGGCGCCGCAGATCCGCGAAGCGCTCGTTGAGCGTGCGCTCGGCGCGCTGCCCCTCGCGCTGCGGATCGCCGAGCGCCGGCCGATCGCGATCGATCGATGGCCGTTGCTCGCGATCGACGGGTGGACGTTGCGCGATGCCGGCGAACGCGGGCGCGGCGTATGCGGCCATGCCTGCGCCGGCAGCGGTCCGGATGAATCGCCGTCTGGAAATGATCACGGATTGTGATCATACCGCGCTGCCCGTACACTGGGCATGCGGATGTCCACCAACACGTCCACATCCACGGTCGCTGCGATTGGCGCGGCGTTTGTGGAGTTGAAGCGGCTGCTCGGATCGCGCGCGACCGACGCGGCGAGCGTCCGCGAGCATCACAGTCGAGGCGAGTCCTATCACGTCGCCGCAGCGCCGGACCTCGTGTGTTTCCCGCGCACGACGGACGAAGTGGCCGCCGTCGTGCGCATAAGCGCGACGTATGGATTGCCGATCGTCCCGTTCGGCGCCGGCACATCGCTCGAAGGCCACGTTCACGCGGTGCGTGGCGGCATCACGATCGACCTGCGCGACATGAACCGGATCGTCCGGATTGGCGTCGACGATCTCGATGCAACCGTGGAAGCGGGCGTCACGCGACTGCAATTGAACAAGGCGCTTGCCAACACCGGCCTGACGTTTCAAATCGATCCGGGCGCCGACGCCACGATCGGCGGCATGACCGCGACGCGTGCGTCGGGCACCACGGCGGTCCGCTACGGAACCATGCGCGAGAACGTGCTTGGCCTGACGGTGGTGCTCGCCGACGGCGGCGTCATCCGCACGGGCACGCGCGCGCGCAAGTCGGCGGCCGGCTACGACCTGACGCGACTGTTCGTCGGATCCGAAGGCACGCTCGGCGTCATCACCGAGATCACGCTTCGCCTCCATCCGCTGCCTGAGGCTGTCTCGGCAGCGGTGTGCGCGTTCGACACGATAGAGGGCGCGGTCGAGACCGTCATCGCCACGATTCAACTCGGCACGCCGGTCGCGCGGATCGAGCTGCTCGACGAAGTGCAGATGGATGCCGTGAATCGTCACTCGAAGACGAGCTACGATGCGGCGCCGACGCTGTTCTTCGAGTTCCACAGCGACAGCGCACGCCACGTGAGCGATCAGGCTGAAGCAGTGCAGGCGCTCGCCATGGACCGCGGCGGCCGCGGATTCCAATGGGCGACGAAGCTCGAGGATCGCGAGCGGCTGTGGCACGCGCGTCACGACGCGCTCTATGCCGCGCTGGCGCTGCGCCCCGGCGCGCGCGCGTGGACCACTGACGTCTGCGTCCCAATCTCCAGGCTCGCCGAGTGCGTGCTCGAGACGAAGAAGGACAACGCCGGCGTCTCGTTTCCCATCTGCCTGGTCGGTCACGCCGGCGATGGAAATTTTCACCTGCTCTACGTGATCGATCCCGAGAGTCCGATAGAGATCGAGGAGGCGCGCCGGCTGAACGATCGGATGGTGCGCCGCGCGCTCGCGATGGGCGGCACGTGCAGCGGTGAGCATGGCGTCGGCTTCGGCAAGATGAAGTATCTCGAGGCCGAGCACGGCCCTGCGCTCGAGACGATGCGCACCATCAAGCGCGCGCTCGACCCAGACGGCCGGATGAATCCTGGGAAGATGATCGCTGTGTAGCGCGCGCGTGCGTGCGCGCGCAGGGACGCGCAGGGGTCAGGGAGTAGGGACTGGGGATTAGTGGGGATTAGGGATTAGTGGGGATTAGGGATTAGGGACTAGGGATTAGTCGGGATTAGGGATTAGTAGGGATTAGGGCATAGGGAGTAGTTGCACAAATGCGATTTCGTAGAACAGGCATCGTAATCGCGGCCGCGGTGATGCTGCTCTCGGGCCAGCTGCAGGTTGCTGCGGGTGCACGCAATTTCATTTGGAAGGCGACCGGCAAGGGCGGCGTCGTGTATCTCGTCGGGTCGGTGCATCTGCTCACGAAGGACTTCTACCCGCTGAACGGCGCGATTGAAGGCGCGTACAAGGAATCGGATCTGCTCGTCGAAGAGGTCGACATGGGCGAGCTGCTCGCGCCGGGATCGCAGATGCAGGTGCTGTCGCGCGGGTTGATGTCCGGCGATCAGTCGCTCGATAAGGTGCTCTCGCCCTCAACCTACGCGCTCTTCAGCAAGCGCGCGACCGACATCGGAATGCCGGTCGAGGCGCTCCGGCGCATGAAGCCGTGGATGATCGCGCTGACGATCGAGGCAATGGAATGGCAGAAGGCCGGCTTCGACGCCGACCTCGGGCTCGACAAGCACTTCTACGATCGCGCGCAGGCCGATGGGAAGACGGTGAAAGGACTGGAGACCGTCGACTATCAGATCGCCCGGTTCGACGAAATGCCCATGGAGCTGCAGGACCATCTGCTCGCGGAAACCATCAAGGGCATCGACACCGAGCAGGCGAACATGAGCAAGCTGATGGAATCATGGCGCATCGGCGACGCGGCGGCCGTCGAACGGATCGTGCTGAAAGATCTGCAGCAGGAACCGCAGCTTTACCAGCGGCTGCTCGTCGAGCGCAACAAGAACTGGATGCCGCAGCTCGAATCCTTCTTCGCCCGCCGCGGCCCCGCCTTCGTCGTCGTCGGCGCGGCGCATCTGGTTGGACCAGATGGACTGATCGCGATGTTGAAATCGAAAGGCTACGCCGTCGAGCAACAATAGAATCAGCCGAGCCGTCGCCCTTAAACGTCTACACCGGATCCGCGTGCCGAAGTCGAGTCGATCGCAGACGCGGCAGGAACCGTCCGGTGTGCGTCATGTAATCTCGATACTCTTCGCCGAAACGAGCGAGCAGCCTCTCCTCTTCTCTTTTCGTTCCAAGCACGAGCAGACCAACGACGACAGTGCCCGTAAGGATCCGAACGCAGTCGGCGAAAGCATGCGCCGGCACCTTCAAGCGATCAGTGGTCCGACGGGCTTTTCGCTTGAGGAAAGTGCTTCTCGTACCACTTGATGCTCCGATCCGTCTGATCGACGACGTGCTTCGATTCGCGGATGCCGTGGCCTTCGCGCGGATAACGAACCATCACCGCCTCGGTTCCGACGTCTTTCAGCGCGATGTAGAACTGCTCCGCCTCGGCAATCGGCACGTCGTTGTCGTTCTCGCCGTGCATCAGCAGCGTCGGCGTGTGCGCGTTCGCAACGTGGCGCAGCGCCGATCGCTGCAGGAGCGTGTCCATCAGGTTGCCCTGATGCGGGTACGTTCCCCACTCCATCGCTTCGTACTGGTTGTAGTAGGTCATGTAGTTGTAGCTGACGATGTTCGTGATCGCCGCCGTCGGAATCGCCGCCTTGAAGATGTTCGTCTGCGTGATCAGCCACGTTGAGAGCTGGCCACCGTAGCTCGTGCCCTCGACGCCAAGGCGATCGCGGTCGAGCCACGGGTACCTGCGCAGCGCCGCGCTGACGCCGTAAAGCACGTCCTGCCCTTCGTTGCCGTTCTGATCGGCGAACACGGCGTCGGCAAATGCCTGGCCGTAACCAGTCGATCCGCGGTAGTTGATCATCAGCGTCGCCCACCCCCGCGCGGCATACACCTGGTTCTTGAAGTTGAACGCCGGGCCCTGCTGTCCGTGCGGGCCGCCGTGGATGTTGACGATGAGCGGATATTTCGCCGACGGGTTCAGCGCGAGCGGCCTGGTGAGGAATGCCTCGACCTCGAACTTGTTGTCGTTCGACACGAACGTGAACGACTCCACCTCCGCGAGGCGTTTTCCCGCGAGCAGCGACGCGTTGACGTCGGTCACTCGCTTCGCCGCGCCGGAGCCGACGCGAACGTACAGCTCCGCTTGATCGGACGGCGTCGCGAGCGTATACGCGAGCACGTCCTTCGCCGTCGAAAAGGATCCGACGGCGCCGCGCTCGTTCACCACCACTTCGGGCCTGCACGCCGGCTCGCCCCCACCGCACGCGATGGACGCACGATACAACCGCACGCTGCCGCGCTCCTGCACGGTGAACATGACCGCGCTGCCGTCGCGCGTCCATGCCGGCGGTCCCTGACGGTTGTCGATGACGCCAATCTCTCTCCGCCCCGTCCCGTCGGCGTTCATCACCCACACATGCGTGTCCTCCATCGTCGTCTCGCGATCGGTGAGGCCGCGCTTCGTGGCTTCGAATGCGATCAGCGTGCCGTCGGGGGACCACGTCGGACGATATTCATTGCTCTCGGTCGCGCTGATACGGCGCATGGATTTGTCGGACAGCTTCAGCGCGTAGATGTCGTAGTTGAAGAATTCGTCCGCGTCGGCATCCCGGTTCGTCAGGAACAACAGCTCCTGACCGTTCGG
>Ga0075424_100002323_pt1 | contig 17332 bp, 18 predicted proteins | sample SoiMethybrSBSTD3_FD_75301 | JGI IMG/M metagenome (GOLD analysis project Ga0075424, IMG submission 75301) | Bulk soil microbial communities from a Populus tree surrounding site in Tennessee, USA - Soil MetaG P. TD hybrid SBSTD3 | ecosystem: Environmental > Terrestrial > Soil > Tree plantation...
TCGCACCGCGAGCTCGCCCAGGCCGACGTGATCCTGGTCGGCGTCTCGCGCAGCGGCAAGACGCCGACCAGCCTGTACCTCGCGCTGCAGTTCGGGGTCCGGGCGGCGAACTACCCGCTCATCCCCGAGGACTTCCAGCGCATGCAGCTGCCCGAGGCGCTGCGCAGCCAGAAAACCAAGCTCTACGGCCTGACCATCGCCCCGGAGCGCCTGCACGAGATCCGGCAGGAGCGCCGCCCCGACAGCAGCTACGCCAACCTCGACAACTGCCGCTTCGAGATCGAGGAAGCCGGCAAGCTGATGCGCCGGGAAGGCATCCGCTCGATCAACTCGACCAGCAAGTCGATCGAGGAAATCGCCACCACCATCCTGCGCGAGCTCAAGATCTCGCGCCACGTCTACTGAACGCCTCGTAGAGGCAGATCGCCGCCGCGGCGGCGACATTCAGCGATTCACTCCCCGGAGCCATCGCGATCGTGACCTTCAGGTCGGCATGCTTCGCGGCTGCCGCGCTCACGCCCTGCCCCTCCGCGCCGAAGAGCCAGGCGATCGGGCCCTCCAGATTCGCTTTTTCAAGACTAACTCCGGCCCTCGGAATCGCGCAGAGGATCCGGCCGGCAAACCGCTCCAGCTCGTCCTCGAGCGACGCGACCGTTTTCACCTGAAGCGCGAAATGCGCGCCCATCCCGGCGCGCAACGTCTTGGCCGACCAGGCATCCGCGCACGCCCGATCCAGGACGACGCAAGCCACGCCCAGCGCGGCGGCGCTGCGCATGATCGCACCGACATTGCCCGGGTCCTGGACGCCTTCGAGAAATACGACATCTCCCTGCTTCTGAACCGACGGCATCGCCACTTCGGCAGCGATGCCCGGCGGCGTTTCCGCATCGACGATGCTCGCGAACACCCGCTCGCTCAAGACCAGCGGCTGGGCACCCGCGGTCAGGCTTGCGATCTCGGGGTCCTGTTGTGCGCGCTCGCTGACGAGAAGCGCATGCGGCTGCAGTCCGGCGCGCAGCGCCGCCTCCACGAGGTGCGGCCCCTCGACCAGCAGCCGGCCCTCTTTCTTGCGCAGCTTCGCGTCGCGAACCAGCTTCGCCCAGCGCTTGACCTTGGGGTTGTCCCGCGAGGTCAGCTTCATGCTGCGCAGGTGCGGAAGCCGCAGAACATGTCGGCGCGATCGGGCGTGAAGAAGTTGCGGAACTTCGCGTGCGTGACATGCGGCGGCGTGGCGAAGCTGCCGCCGCGCAGGACCCGGTGCGTGCCGAACCAGGGCTCCGAGTACTCGGCATAGGGATCGCGCACGAAGCCGGGGTAAGGCAGAAACGGCGAGGAGGTCCACTGCCAGGCGCTGCCGAAGAGCTGCTCCATGCCCGCCTCCTGCGCGGCGCGCTCCCATTCCGCCTCGGTCGGCAGGCGCCGGCCGGCCCAGCGGCAATAAGCCTCGGCTTCCCGAGCGCTGACGTGCAGGACCGGCTCGTCCAGGGGAATCTCGATCCAGCGGTCGAAGCGGCGCATCTTGCGGTCTTTCCAGTACACCGGGGGCGTCTGCCCGGTGGCCTCGATGAATGCCAGGTACTCGCGGTTCGTCACCAGCCGCCGCGCGATCCGGAACGGAGCCAGCAGCACCACGTGGGTCCATTTCTCGTTGTCGAAGGCGAACGCGGCATCCCTGGTCGAGCCGAGCCGGAACGGCCCGCCGGCAACGTCGAGATCCCCGGTCGCCGACGACACCTGGGGAATGGAATTTATTTCCTTAGGTGCGGGATAGCCGAGCGTCTGCCGCGTGTAGTGGAACGCCTCGGCGTGCATTCGCTCATGCTTGATGGACAGCTGAATGAAGTAAGGGTCGCCACCACCGGCCACTACGCGCTCCAGCACCCGGTCGCGGTAAGCGATGGTGTCCTCGAAGGTCGGCAGCGGCAGCTGCCAGCGGCTGTCATGCGGCACGGTCGCCGAGTTGTAGAGCTCATCGGCGTTCGGCAGAATCGATGCGGCTCCCTTTTGTCGCAGACACCAGAACTCCTGAAACCAGCCGATATGGCCGATTTCCCAGCGCGGCGGATTGACGATCGCCAGCACCGGGCCGAATTCCCTTTCGCCGCGCAGATCATCGGCCACTGCACGCGTATGAGCTCTGGCTTCCTGCAGTTCGTTCACGCGCCAGAGTCTAAATGAAGATCGCGCTCATCACGCCCGCCCGGCCCGGGACGCGCACCGGCAACCGGCACACCGCGCTGCGCTGGGCGGCGTTCCTGCGTGCGGCCGGCCACCGCGTCAGCATCAGTACCGAATGGAACGGCGAGCCCGCCGACGCGATGCTCGCGCTGCACGCCCGCCGCAGTCACGCCTCGATCAAGGAATTTCCCGGCCCGGTGGTGCTTGCGCTCACGGGTACCGACATCTACCAGGACATTCATCGCTCGCCGGAGGCGCGCCGATCCATCGACCTCGCGCGCGAGCTGATCGTCCTCCAGGCGAAGGCCGCCGAGGAAGTTCCCGGACGCAGGGTGCACGTGGTGGTGCAGAGCTCCTCCACGCGCCTGCGGCACAAACCCGTCCGAAAGTTCAGGGTGTGCGTCATCGGCCACCTGCGGGCGGTAAAGGATCCGCTTCTGACGTTAAAAGCCCTGAAGCATGTCAAGCGCGACCTTGAAGTCATCCAGCTCGGCGAGCTGCTGGAACCGGACTTCAAGCCGAAAACATCGGATCCGCGCTACCGGTGGCTGGGCAGCGTCCCGCACGGCCGCGCGCTGAAGTGGCTCGCCTCCAGCCACGCGATGGTGATCAGCTCGCGCATGGAGGGCGGTGCGAACGTGGTCTGCGAAGCGCTGCGCATCGGCGTGCCGGTCCTCGCCTCGCGGATTCCCGGCAACGTCGGCCTGCTCGGCGGGCGCTATGCCGGCTATTTTCCGGTCGGCGACGAGCGCGCGCTTGCGCGACTCCTTGAGAGAGAAAGTTCGTTCTACGACAAACTGAAGCGCCAGGTTGCCCCATTGCGCGCGAAGGTCGCGCCGCAGAGCGAAGCTAGAGCGTTGCTAGCCACTTTTTCGTCTCTCTCGCGATCGTCTCGAGGTCCGCGACGCGCTTGAGCGAGTGGTCGGCGCCTTCCAGCCACTGCATGTTCCAGGTCGGCGGCACGTGCTGCTCCATGAGATCCCTTCGGCAGAGCGCGTCGCGCGTGCCGTTGAAGCACAAGACGGGCACTCGAATTTCAGAGAAATGCCCGATCCTCAGCTTGTCAGGCTGCCTAGCGGGATGAAGCGGGTAAGCGAACAGCAATAACCCTAGACACGGAAAGCCATCCGCCGCGAGCATCGAGGCCGCTCGTCCACCCATCGAGCGCCCGCCAATGATGGCGTTCTTGCCGCGTTCAGCGATGCTTGCCTTCAATACCGGCATGGGATCCGGCCGCTTCGATCCTCGCTCGCGGTATGGGAAATTGAATCGCACGACTTCGAGGCCGATGCCCGTCAGGGTCCGATCGAGGGCCAGCATCGCGCCGTCCTCTTTGTGGCCGCCGGCGCCGTGCGCGCAGACGAAGATCAATTGGCGAGCTGCTGCCTCGCGTTGCGCAGCATCAGCAGGGCCCGCTCGGCGTGCTCGGTCGACAGGACGTCGGCATATTCCCGCTTCAGGCGGCGCCGTTCCGCGTCGAACTGGTCGAGCTTCTTCTCTGCGCACAGCTTCAACGCCTCGCAGTAAAGCCGGTAACTGCGGATGCGAATCTGCTCGGGCAGGCCGGCCCAGGCGTCGCTGAACAGATCCCTCTCGTAGAACACGCCGATGGGGTAGAAGCTGCGCCGGTGAATCTCGCACGGGCCGCTGCGGCCCAGCGCGTCGAGGTGATCGGCCGTGGCATAGCCCTTATGCTGGTCGAAGCCGTAGCCGGGGTAGCGCTCGTGCAACAGGCGCATCTCGGCGTCGCGCGCCGTCTTGGCGAGGATCGAGGCAGCCGAGATCGGCTTGAAGCGCGCATCGCCGTCGACGAACGCCTTGCCGCGGCACGGCAGCTCGCGCGGGCACTGGTTGCCGTCGATCCAGGCCTCCTCCGGCCGCACCCCGAGCGCCTCGACCGCGCGCTTCATCGCCAGCATCGCGGCATGGAAGATGTTGAGTCGGTCGATCTCCTCGACGCTGGCCGAGGACACCGCCCAGGCGGTGGCGCGCTCCTTGATGCGCTCGGCCAGCACCTCCCGGCGCTCGGGCTTCAGCACCTTGGAATCGGCGAGACCGCGGATCTGCTTGATCGGGTCGAGGATGACGGCGGCGGCATAGACCGGGCCCGCCAGCGGGCCCCTGCCCGCCTCGTCCACCCCGCAAACGACCGCCTTAACCACGACGCTCCAGCACTTTGAATACCGCTTCGGCCGCCCGCTCGGCGGTGTTGCGGCGCAGGAGCCGGTGGAATTCGGCGAAGCGCTCGCGCTGCCGGCGCTGCGCGTCGCTGTCGCGCAACAGGTTGACCAGCGCCGCGCACAGCGCCGCCGGCGTGGCTTCGTCCTGCAGCAGCTCGGGAACCAGCCTCTCGCCGGCGAGGACGTTCGGCATGCCGACGTACGGCAGGTACGCCATCGCGCGCATCAGGTGCCATGATAGCGGCGACTGCCGGTAGGCAATGACCATCGGCGTCTTGAACAACGCGGTCTCCAGCGTCGCGGTGCCGCTCGCGACCAGCGCCAGATCCGCGGCGGCGAGCGCCTCGTGGGAATGGCCGAAAAGCAGAGTGAGGGGCAGGTCGGTCCGCTGGTTCTCGTACAGCGCGCGCTCGAACAGATCGCGGGTGTCGCGCGTCACCATCGGCACGACGAAGTGCACGTCGTGTACCTCCTGGCGGAAGCGGTGCGCGGCGAGGACGAAGGCGCCCGCCATGTACTGCAGCTCGGAGCGGCGGCTGCCGGGCAGCAGCGCGACGATCAGCTTGCCCGGCGGCAGGCGCAGCTGCGCACGCGCCTCCTCGCGCGGCGGGTTCTCCGGGATGATGTCCGCCAGCGGGTGGCCGACGTAGGTGACCGGCACGCCGATCTTCTCGTAGAGCGGCACCTCGAAGGGGAACATCACCAGGATGTGGTTGGCCGAGCGCGCCACGCGGCGCACGCGCCAGCGCTTCCACGCCCAGACCGACGGGCTGACGTAGTGGATGGTCGGGATACCGGCGTCCTTGAGCTTGCGCTCGAGGCCGAAGTTGAACTCCGAGGAATCGACGCCGATGAACAGATCCGGCCGCTCGGCGAGCAGGCTCTTCGTCACGTGGCTGCGGATGCTCAGCAGGTCGCGGAAATGCAGCAGCGCCTCGGTATAGCCGCGCACCGAGAGCCTCTCCATCGGGTAGTGCGAGACGAAGCCCTGGCTCACCATGCGTGGCCCGCCGATGCCCGCAAACTCCATCGGGCGGCCACGGGCTTTCAGCGCAGCGATCAAATGCGCGCCGAGCTGGTCGCCGGAAGCCTCGCCGGCCACCATGCCGACGCGGATGGGTGCAGCCATCTAGCGGATGAAGCCGCGCTTGCTTTGGGAAATGAATTCCAGGAACTCGCCCACTTCCCGGCAGCTTGTAGCTTGCAATTCAAGTTCCTTTTTTGCTTCCTCGAGACCGAGACCATTGCGGTACAGCGTCCGATAGGCCTTCTTCAGGCCGGCGATCGCCTCCGGTGTGAAGCCGCGGCGCTTCAGGCCCTCGGCGTTGATGCCGATCGGCCGCGCCATCGGCCCCGCAGCCATGATGAACGGCGGCACGTCCTGCGACAGGCTCGAGCCCATGCCGGTGAAGGCGTGCGCGCCGACGTGCACGAACTGGTGCACCAGGGTCATGCCGCCGAAGATCACCCAGTCGCCGACGTGGACGTGCCCGGCGAGCTGCACGCCGTTGGCGAAGATCGTCTTGCTGCCGACCTGGCAATCGTGGGCGATGTGGCTGTACGCCATGATCCAGTTCTCGCTGCCGAGCCGAGTAACGCCGACGTCCTGCTTCGTGCCGCGGCTGATCGTCACGTATTCGCGGATGACGTTGTCGTCGCCGATCTCCACCGAGGTCGGCTCGCCGGCGTACTTCTTGTCCTGCGGCGGCGCGCCGAGCGAGGCGAAGTGGAAGATCTTGTTGCGCTTGCCGATGCGCATCTGCCCATCGAGCACGACGTGCGAGCCGAGCCAGGTCTCCTCGCCGATCTCGACGCGCGCGCCGATCACCGAGTAAGGGCCGACGCTGACGCCACGCGCGAGCTTCGCCCCCGGGTCGACGATCGCTGTCGGGTGGATCATTTCCCGGCAGGCTGGATGGTGCACATGATCGAAGCTTCGGCGACGACCTCGCCCGCGACTCGGGCGGTGCAGTTGAACTTGCCGATTCCTCGCATCGCGCGGTCGAACAGAACCTCCAGCTCGAGCTGGTCGCCCGGCAGCACCGGCTTTTTGAAGCGCGCGTTGTCGATGCCGAGGTAGTAGTAGACCTGGTTCTCCGGCGCGCCAGGATCAGCCGCGAGCATGAGGATCACCGCCGCCTGTGCGAATCCTTCGAGGATCAGCACGCCGGGCATGATCGGCCGCCCGGGGAAATGCCCCTGGAACTGCGGCTCGTTGTTGGAGACGTTCTTGATCGCGACGATGCGCTTCTTCGGCTCGAGCTCGCGCACCTTGTCGATCATCAGGAACGGATAGCGGTGCGGCAGGAGCTTGAGGATGCGCTGCAGGTCGACTTCAGCCATTCTTGTCCTTTCCTTCCAGGGCTTTCACCCGCTCGGCCAGCCCGGCCAGCCTGCGCACCAGCACCGCGGTGCGCGCCCATGCCGACTTCTCCTCGATCGGGAACAGTGCCGTGTAGGTGCCCGGCTTGAGGATCGAGCTCGGCACCGCCGTGCCGCCCGAGATCACCACCCGGTCCACGATCTTCAGGTGGCCGCCGATCATCGCCGCGCCGCCGATCATGCAGTGCCGGCCGATGTCGGTGCTGCCGGCGATGCCGGTGCAGGCGGCAATCGCGGTGTGCGCGCCGATGCGCACGTTGTGGCCCACCTGGATGAGGTTGTCGAGCTTGACGCCCTCCTCGATCACCGTGTCCTGCAGCGCGCCGCGGTCGATGGTGCAGTTCGCGCCGATCTCGACGTCGTCGCCAATGCGCACGCCGCCGATCTGCGGGATCTTGACCCAGCGGCCGGCGTCGTTGGCGATGCCGAACCCGTCGGAACCGATCACCACCCCGGCATGCACCACCACCCGCGCGCCCAGCGTGCAGCCCGGATACACCACCACCCGTGGATAGAGGCAGCTGTCGTCGCCGATGCGCACCCCCTCCCCGACCACGCAGCCCGGCCCGACCGACACCCGCGCGCCGAGCTGCGCGCCGGCCGCGACCACGGCGGTGGGATGCACGCCGGGCGCCTGGCGCACGGTCGGGTTGAAGAGCTGCGAGACGCGCGCGAAATAGACGTAGGGCTCGTCGCAGACGATGCGCGGCAGGGCGGTCATGCCCTCTCCGGCGGCGTCGACGATCACCGCGCCGGCGCGGGTCGCCGTCAACTTCGCTTTTAACTTCGGGTCGGAAAAGAAGGTGATCTGCTGCGCCGTCGCGTGCTCGAGCGAGCCGACCTGCGCGACCAGCGTCTCGGCGTTGCCGGCGACCCGGCCGCCGAGGCGCGACGCGATCTGCCCGAGCGTGAGCGGCCCCGGCATCGCGCTATTTCGCCGGTGGCTTGCCTTCGAGCGCCTTGATCACCTTGTCGGTGATGTCGATGCGCGGACTGCGGTACACGGCGTCCTGCAGGATCAGGTCGAACTTCTCCTGCTCGGCGATCTGGCTGATCACCCGGTTCGCCTGCTCCACCACCTGCGCCAGCTCCTCGTTACGGCGCTGGTTCAGATCCTCGCGGAACTCGCGCTGCTTGCGCTGGAAATCGCGGTTCAGCTCGCCGAACTCGCGCTCGCGGTTGCGCCGCTGGCTTTCGCTCATCGTCACCGCGTTCTTCTCGATGTCTTCCTGCATCTTCTTCAGCTGGTCGGCGAAGCGCGCCAGCTCCTGGTCGCGCTTCTGGAACTCGGCTTCGATCTTGCGCTGGGCGCGCACCGCCGGCGTGGCCTCGCGCAGGATGCGCTCGGTGTTGACGTAGCCGATCTTCATCATCACCGGCGCGGGCGCCTGGGCGAACGCCAGCGCCGCGGGCGTCAGGAGTGCGGCCATCAAAAATCGCATTTGCGAGCTATTCAAGCTTCAGAAGGTGGTGCCGAAAGTGAATTGTAGCCTCTGCACGTGGTCCGTGGTTTTGGCATTCAGCGGCTGGGCGAACGACAGCCGCAGGGGGCCGAACGGCGAGGACCAGGCGAACGACAGGCCGGTCGAGTAGCGCAGGTTGTTCAACTCGTAGCGGTTGTTGAACACGTTGCCGCCGTCGACGAACCAGGCGAGGCGCAGCGACTTGTCCTGCAGCGCGCCTGGCACCGGGAACAGGAATTCGGTGCTGCCGGTGAACTTGCGATTGCCGCCGAGCGTGGTGCCGAGCTCGTCGATCGGGCCGAGGCTGAACGGGCTGTAGCCGCGCACCGTGCCCGGCCCGCCGGCGTAGTAGTTCTTGAAGAACGGCAGCGGATAGCCGCCCAGGCCTCCGGCGTAGCCGATGTCGAGCCCGAGGTAGAGCGTGTAGATGCGCGTCAGCGGCGTGTAGTACTGCTGCGTGATGCCCAGGCGGTAGTACTTGAGGTCGCCGCTCGCAATCTCGCCGGTCGTGCGGGTGAGCGCGCCGGCGTTGGTCTGGATGATGCTGTCGCGCGTGTCGCGCGCCCAGCCGGAGGTGAGCGCGCCGTAGGTGTACTCGTGGCCGAAGATGTTGACGAAGTCGATGTAGCGCTGCGGGCTGCTGTCGAAGGTGTCGAGCTTCACCCGCTCCACCACCAGGCCGGCGTCGACGCGCGAGTACTCGGAGATCGGGTAGCCAAACTTGAGGCCGCCGCCCCAGGTGTCGGTGGCGTACGCGCCGATGGCGAGCTGCGACGCATTGGTCTTGCGCCGGTAGACGTCGAAGCCCTGGCTGACGCCGTCGACCGTCCAGTACGGGTTGAGGTACGACAGCGAGTACACCTTGTTGACGCTGCCGCTGTTGACGTTGAACGACAGGAAGTTGCCGGTGCCGAACACGTTCGCCTGGGAGAGCGACGCCGAAAGCGCGAGCTTCTCGACGTTGGAGAAGCCGACGCCGAACAGCAGCGCGCCGGTGGGCCGCTCCTTCACCGCGTACTGCACGTCGACCTGGTCCGGCGTGCCCTCCACCGGCTGGGTGTCGACGTTCACCTCGCTGAAGTAGCCGGTGCGGTCGATGCGCCGGCGCGAGAGCTGGATGCGCGAGGCGTCGTAGTATGCGCCCTCGATCTGCCGCATCTCGCGGCGCACCACCTCGTCGCGCGTCTTGGTGTTGCCGGTGACGTCGATGCGCCGCACGTAGACGCGCCGCCCGGGGTCGATGACGATGTTGAACGCCACCGTGCGCTTGTCCCGGTCGACGTCGGGGATGGCGTTGGCGTTGGCGAACGCGTAGCCGTCGTTGCCCAGGCGGTCGGTGATCGCCTTGGTGCTCGCGGCGAGCTTCTCGCGCGAGAACACGTCGCCGGGCTTGAGCTGCACCAGCTTCTCCAGCTGCTCGCGCGGCACCAGCATCTGGCCCGACAGGCGCACGCCGGTGACGGTGTACTTCTCGCCCTCGCTGATGTTGACCGTGACGTAGATGCCGAGCCGGTCGGGCGTGATCGACACCTGCGTCGACTCGATGTTGAAGTCGAGGTAGCCGCGGTTCTGGTAGTAGGAGCGCAGCGACTCGAGGTCGCCGGCCAGGCGCTCGCGCGAATACCGGTCAAACTTGGTGTACCAGGTGATCCAGCCAGGCGTGCGCAGCACGAACTGGTCGACCAGCTCGCTTTCGCTGAACGCCTTGGCGCCGACGATGTTGATGCCGCGGATCCTCGCCACGTCGCCTTCGCTGACCGTGATGATGATCGCCACGCGGTTGCGCTCGAGCGGCGTGACCGTCACCTGCACGGTGGTCGCGTACAGTCCTTTGGACAGGTACTGGCGCTTGATCTCCTGCTCGGTCTGCTCGAGCAGCGCCCGGTCGAAGATGCGCCCTTCGGCGAGGCCGATCTCGCGCAGCGCCTTCTTGATGTTGTCGGGCTCGAACTCCTTCATGCCGGCGAAGTCGATCTGCGCGATCGCCGGCCGCTCCTGCACGAACACCACCAGCACGTCGCCGTCGACCTCGAGGCGCACGTCCTGGAAGAAGCCGGTCGCGTACAGCGCGCGCACCGCCTTGCGCGCCTTGTCCTCGTCCATGGTCTCGCCGACCTTGATCGGCAGGTAGCTGAACACCGTGCCGGCCTCGGTGCGCTGCAGCCCCTCGACGCGGATGTCCTTCACCACGAAGGGCTGGAACGACTGCGCAACCGCACCCGTGGCGGCCGCGAGCAGAATCGCGGCGCAGACCGCGGCGAACCCTCTTCTCATTCCCTTAGCCGGTGAGGAGGCGGTTCAGGTCGTTGTAGAAGGCGAAAGCCATCATCACCAGCAGCAGCGCGAGGCCGACGCGCTGGCCGAGCTCCATCGCCCGCTCGGAGACCGGCCCGCCCTTGACGATCTCGATCGCGTAGTACAGCAGGTGCCCGCCGTCGAGCAGCGGGATCGGCAGCAGGTTGAGCACGCCGAGGCTGATGCTGATCAGGGCGAGAAAGCTGACATAGGAGATCCAGCCCATCTGCGCCGATTGCCCGGCGAAGTCCGCGATCGTCACCGGGCCGGACAGGTGCTTCCACGACACCTCGCCGATCAGCATCCGGCCGAGCATCTTCAGGCTGAACGCCGAGATGTCCCAGGTCTTCGCCACCCCGCGGCCGAGGCTCGCGAGCGGGCCGTGCTGCACGCGCACGAACATCTTCTCCACGTAGTCCTCGGACTGGCGGACCTGGGCGCCGATGATGCGCGTCTTCGGGTCGGCGGTGACCTCGATCGTCAGGCTCGCCCCGCTCCGCTCGACCCGCAGCGGGATCGGCGTGCCCGGCTTGGAGCGCACCACGGCGACGAAGTCGTCCCAGGTCTTGATCGCCTTGCCGTCGGCGCTGAGGATGCGGTCACCGGCGGCGAGACCGGAGCGCTCGGCCGAGCCGCCCGGCACGACCTTGCCGATCACAGGCTCGAGCATCGGCCGGTAAAGCCGCAGGCCGATGCGATCGAGCACGTCGCTTTCCACCTCGTTGGCCGGGAAATCGCGCAGGTCGAGGGTGGCCGTCGCGATGTGGCCGCGCTCGTCGAGCGTCTCGACGCGCACCGCCTGCCGCTGCAGGGCCGCCTGCAGGATCTGCCAGCGCAGGTCCTGCCATGTCGAGACCGGCTCGCCGTCGATCGCGCGCACCGTGTCGCCCGCGCCGAATCCTGCCGCGGCGGCGAGCGTGCCGGCTGGAGGCGCGCCCAGGATCGGCCGCGCCTCGGGCAGTCCGTACATGAACAGCCCGGCGTAGACCAGAACGGCGAACACGAAATTGAACAGCGGCCCGGCGATGACGATGACGATGCGCCGCCAGACGGTCTGCCGGTTGAAGGCGCGATGCGCCTCCTGCGGCGCAACCGGGCCTTCGCGCTCGTCGAGCATCTTGACGTAGCCGCCGAAGGGCACGGCGGCGATCACCCATTCGGTTTGATCCTTGCCGATTCTTTTGACAAACAACGCTCTTCCAAAACCAACCGAAAAGCGCAGCACCTTCACGCCGCAGAGCCGCGCGACGATGTAGTGGCCGTACTCGTGCACCACGATCAGCACGCCGAGCGCGACGATGAAGGCGATGATGGTGTTGAGGATGCTCATGCCGCCCGGGCCAGAACGCGCGACGCGGCGAAGCGCCGCGCCCGGTCGTCGGCTTCGAGAACCTCGCCCAGCCCCGCGGCGGGCTGCGCCGGCAGCGCCGATAGCGTGTCGGCGATGACGCGAGCGATGGCGGTGAACGGCAGGCGCGCGGCAAGGAACGCCTCGACCGCGATTTCGTTGGCCGCGTTCAGCACCGCCGCCGCCGTGCCGCCGGCGCGCAGCGCCGCATAGGCAAGCGGCAGGCACGGGAAGCGCGCCTCGTCCGGACGCTCGAAGCTCAGGCTCTTGAGCGCCGCCAGGTCGAGCGATCGGGCACCCGACTCGATGCGCTCCGGGAAGCCGAGCGCGTGCGCGATCGGCACCCGCATGTCGGGATTGGAGAGCTGCGCGATCATCGATCCGTCGACGTATTCCACCAGCGAATGGACGATGCTCTGCGGATGGATCAGCACCTCGATGCGCTCGGGCGGCAGGTCGAACAGCCAGCGCGCCTCGATCACCTCCAGGCCCTTGTTCATCATGGTGGCCGAATCCACCGAAATCTTGCGGCCCATCACCCAGTTCGGATGCGCGCACGCCTGATCCGGGGTGACCTTGGTCAGCAATTCCGGCGCCGTAGACCGGAACGGTCCGCCCGATGCGGTGAGGATGATCTTGCGCACGCCCTTGCCGCCGGAAAAACACTGGAAGACGGCATTGTGCTCGCTGTCGATCGGCAGCAGCTCCGCGCCGGAGCGCTTCGCCGCCTCCATGACGAGCGCGCCGCCCATCACCAGCGCTTCCTTGTTGGCGAGCAGCACTCGCCTGCCCGCGCGCACCGCGGCGAGCGTCGACGGCAAGCCGGCCGCGCCCACGATCGCCGCCATGACCACTTCGGCTTCGCGCGCGACCTGCTCGAGCGCACCCGCGCCAAACAGCAACTCGGTCTCACCGAACTGTTTGCGCAGATCGCGATTTTCGGCGACCCCGGAAAGCACCGCGTAGCGAGGCTTGTGCAGCTGGCACAACTTCAGCAAAGCGTCCGCCGAGCCGTTCGCGCTCAGCGCGAAGACCTTGTAGCGATCGGGATGCCGGGCGACCACGTCGAGCGTGCTCGCGCCCACGGAGCCGGTCGCGCCGAGGACCGCAAGGTTCATGACAGCCCCCGGACGAGCGGCAGCAGCAACGCGGCCGCGGGCAGCGCGGCGGTGGCGCTGTCGATGCGATCGAGCACGCCGCCGTGGCCCGGCAAAAGTGTGCCGCTGTCCTTCACCGCCGCCTGCCGCTTGGCTGCGGACTCGAACAGGTCACCCACGATGCTGAGAATGGCGACCAGCGTCGCCGCGAGGAGGTACGGCACCCAGGAAAATCCCTCGATGAACGTTGCGAGAATGATAGCGTAGACCAGCGCCGCCGCCGTCCCGCCGAGCGCGCCCTCCCAGGTCTTGCCGGGACTGATGCTCGGCGCCAGCTTTCGCCGGCCCCAGGCGCGGCCGACGAAATAGGCGCCGATATCCGCGATCCAGACGAAGATGAGGACCAGCAGCAATTCGAGCGGCAGCAGCACCGCGAAAGCGAGCGCCGCCGGCAGCACCACCAGGAATCCGGCAACCGCGAGCCCGCGTACCTGCACGCCCGCGCGCAGCCACCAGGGCGCGACCGCGACCCAGAACAGCGTTGCGAGCGCGAACGCGGGCGAGCGCGGCTCGCTGTTGTAGAGGGCGATGAAGCCGAAGACCATCGCCGCGGCATAGAGCCATGCCGCGCCGCCCTGCAGCCGGCAGAGGCGCGCCCATTCGAAGCCGGCAAGCGCGACCACCACGAGCACCACGACTGCGAACCATGGCCGCGGAAGGAAGAAGAGCGCCGCGAGCAGCGCGGCGATGAGCGCCGCGGCCGTGGCTACGCGCGCCGCAAGCGCGCCTTTCAGGCGACCTCGGCCCGCTTCGCCTGCTCGACCTGGTCGCTGGTGCGCCCGAAGCGGCGTTCGCGGCCGCGGTAGGAGACGATCGCTGCGTCGAGCGCCGCGGCGTCGAAGTCCGGCCACAGCGTGTCGGTGAAGTACAGCTCCGAATAGGCGAGCTGCCACAGCAGGAAGTTGCTGATGCGCTGCTCGCCGCCGGTGCGGATGAAGAGGTCGGGCTCGGGCGCGTAGCTCATCGCGAGGTACCGCGCAAGCTGCTCTTCCTGAATCTCCTTCGCGCCCGGGTTTTCCTTCAGGAACCGGTTCATCGCCTGCAGGATGTCCCAGCGGCCGCCGTAATTGGCGGCCATGGTCAGCGTCAGCCGCCTGTTCCCGGCGGTGGTCTGCTCGGCCTGCTCGATCAGCGCGCGCAGCTTCGCGCCGAAGCGCTGCGTGTCGCCGACCACCCTGAGCCGCACGCCGTTCTTGTGCAGCTTCTCCACTTCGTTGGTGAGCGCGGAGGTGAAGAGCTCCATGAGCAGCGCCACCTCCTCCGCCGGCCTGCGCCAGTTCTCGGAGCTGAAGGCGAACAGCGTCAGGTAGCCGATGCCGCGCTCGACACAGGCCGTGACCGCGCTACGCACCGACTCGACGCCGCGGCGATGCCCGGCGATGCGCGGCAGGTGCCGGCGTTTCGCCCAGCGGCCGTTGCCGTCCATGATGATCGCGACGTGCTGCGGCACGTCGCCGTGCGCGGGAACCTCCTTGGTGGAGCTTGGCTGGCTCATATCGCCATCAGCTCCTTTTCCTTGTCGGCGAGCAGCTTGTCGATCTCGGCGATGTGCTTGTCGGTCGTCTTCTGCATCTCGTCGAGGGCACGGCGCTCGTCATTCTCCGACACTTCGTGCTTCTTCAGCCCGTCCTTGAGATGCTGGATCGCGTCGCGCCGCAGGTTGCGCACCGCGACGCGCGCGTTTTCCGCCTCGTGCTTCACGACCTTGATCAGCTCCCTGCGCCGCTCTTCCGTCAGGGCCGGCATGGGCAGGCGGATGGTGTCGCCGCTGGTGGTGGGATTGAGGCCCAGGTCGGATTCGCGGATCCCCTTCTCGATGGTGGGGATGAGCTTCTTCTCGAACGGCGTGACGCCGATGGTGCGCGCGTCGATCAGGATCACCTTCGCGACCTGGTTGATCGGCGTCGGCGTGCCGTAGTAGTCGACCCTCACGTGGTCGAGCAGGCCGGTATGCGCGCGGCCGGTGCGGACCTTGCCGAGGTCGCCCTTGAAGGACTGCACGGTCTTGTCCATCTTCTGCTCGGTGCTTTTCTTGAGATCGGCGATCACCAGCGCCATAGCGACTCCATCATACGTGAACCAGCGTGCCTTCGTCCTCGCCCGTGACCACCCGCCGCAGCGCGTCCTTCTTGAAGATGCTGAACACGTTGATCGGCAGCTTCTGGTCGCGGCACAGCGTCAGCGCGGTCGCGTCCATCACTTTCAGGTTGCGCGCGATCGCCTCGTCGAAGCTGATCTTCGCATAGCGCTGGGCGCGCGGATCGCGCTTCGGGTCGGCGGTGTATACCCCGTCGACCTTGGTCGCCTTGAGGACGATCTCGGCGCCCATCTCGCTGCCGCGCAGCGCCGCGGCGGTGTCGGTGGTGAAGAACGGGTTGCCCGTGCCGGCGGCGAAGATCACCACCTTGCCTTCCTCGAGGTAGCGGATCGCCTTGCCGCGGATGTAAGGCTCCACCACCTGCTCGATGTTGAGCGCCGACTGCACGCGGCTCGCGAGACCGCTGCGGCGCATCGCGTCCGACAGGGCGAGCGCGTTCATCACCGTGGCGAGCATGCCCATGTAGTCGGCGGTGGCGCGGTCCATGCCCGCCGTGCCGGGCGAGACGCCGCGGAAGATATTGCCGCCGCCGATCACCACGCCGATCTCCACGCCGAGGCGCGACACCTGCGCGATCTCGGTGACGATCGACTCGATGGTCTGCTTGTTGATGCCAAAAGGGTCCTCCCCCATCAGGGCTTCACCCGACAGCTTGAGGAGGATTCTTTTGTATTTCGGTGTCACTAGTGCGCGGGCTGTGCTTTCTCGATGCCTTCGCCGACCACCAGGAAGGCGTAGGCGTTCACCTTCGCCTTCTTCGCGTTCAGCATCTTCTCGATGGTCTGCTTGTCGTCCTTGATGAACGGCTGGCCCATCAGGCTGATCTCGCCGAGGAACTTGTTGAGCGAGCCCTCGACCATCTTGGCGACGATTTCCGGCGGCTTGCCGGACTCTCTGGCGCGCGCTTCCTGGATCTTTCTTTCCTGGGCGACGACGTCCTGCGGCACCTCGCTCCTGCTCAGATGCTTCGGCTTGGCGAAAGCGATGTGCATCGCGACGTCCCTGCCGACCTCCTCGGCGCCGTCGTAGTCGACCAGCACGCCGATCTGCGCGCCGGCGTGGACGTAGAGGGCGAGCTTGCCTTTCGCCTGCAGCCGCTGGAAGCGCCGGATGGTGATGTTCTCGCCGATCTTCTGCACCAGCTTCTGGCGCTTGTCTTCCTCGGCCGGGCCGGGATCGCGCGTCGCGACGATTGCCGCGAGCGCCTTGGCGAACGCGACGAAATCTTCGTTGCGCGCGACAAAATCAGTCTCGCAGTTGATCTCCACCAGCGAGCCGAGCTTCGCATCCGGCGAGAGGTACGCGCCGATGATGCCTTCGGCCGCGATGCGGCTCGCCGCCTTGCTCGCTTTGGCGCCGCTCTTGATGCGCAGCAGCTCCTCGGCCTTGTCGAGATCGCCGTGGGTCTCGGTCAGGGCCTTCTTGCACTCCATCATTCCCAGGCCGGTGCGCCTGCGCAGCTCCATCACCAGCGCTGCACTGATTTCCGCCATTTCCTTGCTGCTCCTTCAGGTTGAAAAAAAGGGGCACTGGGCCCCTTTTTGTTGATCCGCACGGGCCAATCTACTTCTCCTCGTCGCCCTCTTCCACCTCGACGAACTCGTCGCGCGAGGCCGAGACGACCTCTTCCAGCGACTGCGTGCGTCCCTCGAGCACCGCGTCGGCAACACCGCGCGCATAGAGCCGGATCGCCCGGCTGGAATCGTCGTTGCCCGGAATGACGTAATCGATGCCTTCCGGGTTGTGATTGGTGTCGACCACGCCGATCACCGGCACGCCGAGCTTGTTGGCCTCGGCGACGGCGCCCTTCTGGTAGCCGACGTCGATGACGAACATCGCGTCCGGCAGCGCCGACAGATCCTTGATGCCGCCGAGCGAGCGCTGCAGCTTGGCGAGCTCGCGGGTCAGGCCGAGCGCCTCTTTCTTGGTGATGCGCTCGAAGCTGCCGTCCAGCTGCATCGCCTCCATCTCCTTCAGGCGCTTGATCGACTGCTTGACCGTCTTGAAGTTGGTGAGCATGCCGCCCAACCAGCGGTGCTCGACGAACGGCGAGGCGCAGCGCTGCGCTTCCTCGCGCAGGATGTCGCGCGCCTGGCGCTTGGTGCCGACGAACAGGATCGTTCCCCGGTTCGCGGTCAGCTGGCGCACGAACTTCATCGCCTCCTGGTACATCGCCAGGGTCTTTTCCAGGTTGATGATGTGGATCTTGTTGCGGTGGCCGAAGATGAACG
>Ga0075424_100002324_pt1 | contig 17332 bp, 16 predicted proteins | sample SoiMethybrSBSTD3_FD_75301 | JGI IMG/M metagenome (GOLD analysis project Ga0075424, IMG submission 75301) | Bulk soil microbial communities from a Populus tree surrounding site in Tennessee, USA - Soil MetaG P. TD hybrid SBSTD3 | ecosystem: Environmental > Terrestrial > Soil > Tree plantation...
TCGCCGTCGCCCACGGCCTGCCGTCGCTCGTGGTCGAGGTGGCGGTCGCCGGCCTGGTGCTGGCCGAGATCCGCCGCCGCACCGGATCGGTGCTGCCCGGGATCGGGGTGCACATGGCGTTCAACGGCCTCGCGCTCGTGATCGCGTTCCTCACCCTATGACCTTCGCCTGGACGAGCCCGGCTGCCTAGACTGCCCCGGTGCCGAACGTCGCCCAGGATCCCATCGTCGACGAGCTCCGGGCCCGCATCACCGCTGCCGACGCCGACATCGTCGCGGCCGTGAACGAGCGCGCCTCGGCCGTCGCGGAACTCCATGCGCACAAGCGCGCCCGCGGGTACGACGTGTTCGATCCTGCCCGCGAGGAGCAGGTCATCGCGACTGTGCTCCGCGCCAACGGGGGGCCGCTCTCCGACGAGGGTCTGCGCGAGCTCTTCGGCCTCATCCTGTCCCTCTGCACACGGGAGGCTGCACACCCGTGAACGCCACCGCAACCCCGACCGCCGTCGTCTCCGCCCGCGACGTCACCCGCCGCTACGGCGAGGGCGACGCGGCCGTCGACGCTCTCCGCGGCGTCACCCTCGACATCGTCCCCGGCCAGTTCGCGGCGGTCATGGGGCCGTCCGGCTCCGGGAAGTCGACGCTCATGCACATCCTCGCCGGTCTCGACAAGCCGACCAGCGGCACGGTCGAGATCGCAGGCACCGACATCACGGACCTCTCCGACAGCCGCCTGACCCTGCTGCGGCGGCATCAGGTCGGGTTCATCTTCCAGTTCTTCAACCTGCTCCCGATGCTGACCGCCGAGGAGAACATCCTGCTGCCGCTGCGGCTCGCCGGCGAGAGCATCGACCGCACCTGGGCCGACGCGGTCATCGACCAGGTCGGGCTCTCCGATCGGCGCAAGCACCGGCCCTCCGAGCTCTCCGGCGGCCAGCAGCAGCGCGTGGCGATCGCCCGTGCGCTCGCCTCGCGGCCGGCGGTGCTGTTCGCCGACGAGCCGACCGGCAACCTCGACTCGTCCACGAGCGGCGAGATCCTGAAGCTGCTGCGCGAGATGGTGACGCAGTACGGCCAGACCATGGTGATGGTCACCCACGACGCGAACGCCGCCGCGATGGCCGACCGCGTCCTGTTCCTCGCGGACGGGCAGATCGTGCGGGACCAGGGTCGCTCCGAAGCCTCGGACGTGCTCGCCGCGATGGCGGAGGTCAGCGCGCTGTGATGCAGGTCGCGATTCGCGGCCTCTGGGGCCGCAAGCTCCGCACGGTCCTGACGGCGCTGTCGATCGTGCTCGGCACGGCGATGATCACCGGCACCTTCATCCTCCGCGACCAGATCAACAACGCGTTCTCGGACATCTTCCACGAGGGCAACAAGGGCATCGACGTGGTGCTCTCCAAGCAGACCGCGTTCACCTCCGACAACGGGACGGTCGCCGGACCGCTCCCCGAGTCGGTGATCGCGACCGCGAAGACCGCGGACGGCGTCGACAAGGTCGAGGGCCAGATCCAGGCCACGGGCTCGATCGTCATCGACGGCAAGTACGTCACCAGCAGCGGCGGCGCGCCGAACCTCGTCTTCTCCTACGTCACCGAGCCGTTCTCGAACTCGCAGTTCATCGCCGGCGGTCCGCCGACGGACAACAAGGTCGCCATCAACCAGAAGCTCGCAAACGACGAGCACTTGAAGACCGGCGACCGCGTCAAGCTGGCCACCGACGCGGGCGTGGTGCCCGTGACGATCTCAGGCGTCTTCAAGCTGGCCGGCGTCTCGTCGATCGGCGGGGCGACGCTCGTCGTCCCCACCTTCGCCGACGCGCAGAGGTGGTATGACAGGGTCGGCAAGACGTCGGTCGTCTACCTGTCCGCGCAGCAGGGCGTCTCGCCGGCCGAGCTCAAGCAGAACGTCGAGGCCGTGGTGTCGAACGACGTCAAGGTGCAGACCGGCCAGGAGAACGCCGACCAGCAGACCAGCGACGTCGAGGGCGCGACCAGCTTCCTCACGTACATCCTGCTCGCCTTCGCCGGCGCCGCGGTGTTCGTCGGCCTGTTCATCATCTTCAACACGTACTCGATCACCGTCGCGCAGCGGATGCGCGAGTTCGCGATGCTGCGCACGCTCGGCGCCAGCCGACGGCAGGTGATGCGCTCGGTGCTGCTCGAAGCCGCCCTCATGGGGGTGGTGGCATCGCTGATCGGGATCGGCTTCGGCATCCTGCTCGCGATCGGGCTGAACGCGCTCTTCAAGGCGGTCGGCGTCGACCTGCCGACCGCGGCGCTCTCGATCCCGATCGTCTGGAGCGTGCTGCTTCCGCTGGGCGTCGGCTTGGGAGCTGCCCTCGTGGCCTCGGTCGCGCCGGCGGTGAAGGCGACGCGGGTGCCGCCGATCGCCGCGCTCCGCGAGGGCTTCACGCTGCCTCGAGGGGTGCTCGCGCCCTACATCCCCTACATCGGGATCGCCGGCGCCGCGCTCGGCGTCGGCGTGATCGCGTTCGCCATCCGCGCGGGCGGCGGCGGCTCACGCGTCCTTCTGACGATGGCTGCCGGGGCGATCATCGCGTTCCTCGGCATGAGCATGCTCTCGCAGCTCCTGATCGTGCCGATCGCGGGCGCGCTCGGCGCGGTCCTCGAGCTGGTGCTCCGGGTCTCGCGGTTCCTGGGCCGGATCCGCGACCGCATTCCGGTGCTCGGCCCGCTGGTCCGGCGAGTCATGTACGGCCTCACGCTGGGCTACGTCTGGGCCGCGATCATCACGGCGCTGATCCTCTTCTCGGTGCTGCGCGGGGGCGTCAAAGCCGGCACGCTGATCGGCGCCGTGGTGGTGCTGGCGATCGGCGGCGCCCTCATCTACTTCCTGTGGAGGCGGCGCCTGCGCGAGTGGCCGTGGGACGCCTCTTCGCCGACCGCCGGCGTGCTCGCCCGCGAAAACACCTCCCGCAATCCCAACCGGACAGCCGTCACGTCGGCGGCGCTGATGATCGGCGTCGCCCTGATCGTGTTCGTGGCGGTCTTCGTGAACGGGTTCAAGGAATCGTTCCTGGGCGCGATCGACCGCTCGATCACGAGCGACATGATCATCCAGGGACAGAGCTTCCAGTCCATCCCCGCGCCGGTCGTGAACGCCGCGGCCAAGGTGCCGGGCGTCGCGACCGCCTCCGGCATCCAGTTCGCCGACGCCAAGATCGGAAACGGCGGCATCGACACGGTGAACGGCGTCGACCCGACCACGTTCTCGAACGTCTACCGGTTCGACTGGCTGAAGGGCGGCTCGAACCAGCTCTTGCGCACGCTGACGCCCGACGACGCACTGATCGAGGAGCAGTTTGCGAAGTCGCACGACCTCAACCCGGGCGACACGTTCAACATCACCAGCATCGACGGGAACAAGCTGCACCTGACCGTCCACGGGGAGTACAAGGATCCGAGCCTGATGACCGGGCTCATCATCCCCTCGAGCACGCTCGCAAAGTTCTCGCCCGGCAGCAAGGATCCGGGGATCGTGCTCGTGTCGTTCGACCAGGGGCCCGCCGGGGCGCAGGCCGAGCGGGCGATCAGGCAGGCGCTGAAGTCGTTCCCCGCGGCGAAGGTGCAGACGAACGCCGAGTACAAGAGGGACGCCGAGGACTTCGTGAACGGCCTCCTCCAGTTCCTGTACGTCCTGCTGGCGATGTGCCTCATCATCAGCCTGATCGGGATCGTGAACACGCTCGCGTTGTCGGTGTTCGAGCGGACGCGCGAGATCGGCATGCTCCGCGCGGTCGGCATGACCCGGCGCCAGCTGCGGCGGGTGATCCGCTACGAGTCGACGATCACGGCGATCATCGGCGGGATCCTGGGGATCGTGGTCGGCCTCGTGTTCGGCTGGATCGTCGCCCAGGGCCTGTCCGACCAGGGGCTGATCTTCGTCGTGCCGTACAGCCAGCTGGTCGGCTTCCTGATCGTCGCCACCCTGTTCGGCATCCTGGCCGCGATCCTGCCTGCCCGCCGCGCCGCGAAGCTGAACGTCCTGGAGGCGTTGCAATACGAATAAGGACCGCGGGGGAACCCAGGGTTCCCCCGCGAGCCCCCTCCTTGAGGGCCGGCGCGCGTTCGCCGCGCGACGCGGGCGCGATACGTCACAAGACCGTGTCGAATCTCCGCGGCGGCCAACCGGGGTCTGACCCCGGTCCCGCCTCCGGTGCGGATTGTGACTGCGGCGTGACGGACGTGGCCGATTCGACACGGGCCGGCTCCGCCCGAGCTGGTGCCTGGGCACTAACGGCGGATCTGGCCGTCGCCCCAGGCGATGTACTTCGTGGTCGTGAGCTCCTCGAGCCCGATGGGGCCGCGGGCGTGCAGGCGGGAGGTCGAGATCCCGATCTCGGCGCCCATCCCATACTCGCCGCCGTCGGTGAAGCGGGTCGAGGCGTTCACGTACACGGCGGCCGCGTCGACCTCGTTCGCGAACCGGGCCGCAGCCTGGAAGTCCTCGGTGACGATCGCCTCGGAGTGGCCGGTGCCGTAGCGGTTCACGTGCTCGATCGCCTCGTCGAGCGAGTCGACGGTGCGGACGGCCATGCGCAGGTCGAGGAACTCGGTCTCCCACGCCTCCTCGCCCTCCAGGAGCTCGACCCCGGCGGCGCGCAGCGCGGCGCAGATCTCCTCGCGCAGCTCGGGACGGTCGCGGTGGACCAGCAGCGTCTCGGCCGCGTTGCACACCCCCGGCCGCTGCGTCTTCGCGTTGACCGCGATCGCCACGGCGGACGCCGAGTCGGCGGAGGCGTCGACGTACACGTGGCAGTTCCCGCCCGCCGCGGCCAGGACCGGGATCCGGGAGTCGCGAAGCAGCCGCTTCTTCAGCTCCTCGCCCCCGCGGGGGATGACGACATCGGCCGTAGCCGGGTCGGCCAAGAGCTCGTCGAGCGCCTCGTGCCCGCCGCCGACCGAGACGACCGCATCGGCCGGGATGCCGGACGCGTACAGCGAGTCGCGGACGATGTCGATGAGGACCGCGTTCGTGCGCGCCGCGAGCCGCGACCCGCGCAGGATGCAGGCGTTGCCGGACTTGACGCACAGGGCCGCGGCGTCCACGGCGACGTTCGGCCGGGCCTCGAAAACGACCAGGACGACGCCCAGGGGAACGCGCAGCTTGCGGATGCGGATGCCGTTCTCGAGCGTGAAGTCGCGCAGCACCGCCCCGATCGGGTCGGGCAGCTCGGCGATGCCGAGCACGGCCGCGGCGATGCCCGCCACCCGCCCGGGATCGAGGCGCAGCCGGTCGACGATCGCGGCGGTCTGCCCCTCCGCGCCCGCGACGTCCTCCGCGTTGGCGGCGAGCACCTCGTGTGTGCGCCGCTCGAGGGCGGCCGCGACCGCCGCAAGGGCGGCGTCTCGGGCCGCGCCGTCCAGCGCCGCCAGGGCGCGCGATGCCTCGCGGGCGCGGGCCGCCGGCGTCGGAGCAAGGCCGGTCGCGCTCACACCAGCACCAGGTCGTCGCGGCGGACTGCCTCGGGCAGGCCGCGCCGGCCCGCCAGCCCGGCCAGCTCCCGGGCCTGATACCGGCTGACGCCGATGGCAAAGCGGCTGCCGTCGGGGCCGACCAGCTCGACCGCATCGCCGGCGTCGAACGAGCCGTCGACCTCCACGAGCCCCACCGGCAGCAGGCTCGTCCCCCGCTCGGCGACCGCGCGCCGCGCGCCGTCGTCCACCACCAGGCGGCCACGCACCGGCGTGCCGTGACGCAGCCACAGCTTGTACGCCGAGGGCAGCGTCGCGGCCGCGGCAAAGCGCGTGCCCGCCGCGCCGTCGGCGGCAGCGATGAGCGCCCCCGGCTCGAGCCCCGACGCGATCACGGCCTCCACTCCGCCGGCGCCCGCCGTGCGCGCGGCCGCCACCTTGCTGCCGATCCCGCCGGTGCCCCAGCGAGACAACCGGCTGCCGGCCTCGGCCACGTCGACCTCGGCGCCCTCGTCGACGCTGCTCAGCCGCCGCGCGCCCGGCAGCGCCGGGTCGCGGTCGTACACGCCGTCGATGTCGCTCAGCAGGACGAGCATGCGCGCCTGGAGCATGATGGCGACCTGGGCCGCGAGGGCGTCGTTGTCGCCGAAGGTGATCTCCTCGGTCGCCGTCGAGTCGTTCTCGTTCACGACCGCCACCACGTCCCAGCCGATCAGCCGCCGCAGCGTGCGGCGGGCGTTCACGTAGGACACGCGCCGGTGGACGTCCGCCTCGGTCAGGAGCACCTGCGCGGTGCGGAGGCCGTGGGCCGCGAATGCCGCCCGCCAGAGGTCCTGCAGGAGCGTCTGGCCGACCGCCGAGGCGGCCTGGAGGTCGCCGACTCCGCGGCGGCGGGCCCGGCCGTCGAGCTCGCCGACCCCGAGCGCGACCGCGCCCGAGCTCACGAGCACCACCGGGACGCCGCCCGCCTGGAGCCCGGCGCACTCGCCGGCCAGGCGGGCGAAGGTGTCCGCCCGCGCGTGGCCCTCGCCGTCGACGATCGTGCTCGACCCGACCTTGACAACGACGATCCGGCGCAGCCCCGGCCGCCTGCTAGCCATCGCGCACCGCCGCCCGCGCCCGGGCGAGCTGGAGGGCGAGCGCCTCCGGCGGCTGGCGGGCCGCCGCGGCCTCGGCCGGCGCTGGTGAGGCGAACCGCTCGCCGGCGGCGACGCGCCCGGCGACCGCGGAGTGGGCCTCCCGAAACGGCGTGCCCTGGCGCACCATCGCCTCGGCGACGTCGGTGGCGACGCACCAGCCGTCGCCTGCCGCGGCCGCCATCCGCTCGGGATCGAACGTGAGGCCGCGCACGCACACGACGAGCGCCCGCAGCGCCCCGTCCAGGTCGTCGACCGCGTCGAACGCGGCCCGCTTGTCCTCCTGGAGGTCGCGGTTGTAGGCGAGCGGCAGGCCCTTCAGCGTGGCCAGGAGGCCGGCCAGCCGCCCGGCCGCCGTGCCCGCCCGGCCGCGCACCAGCTCGGCCGCGTCGGGGTTCTTCTTCTGCGGCATCATCGAGGAGCCGGTGGCGGCGGCATCGTCGAGCTCGGCGAACCCGTACTCGGCCGAGGTCCACTGCACGAGCTCCTCGGCGATCCGCGACAGGTGCGAGAACGCGAGCGCGCACGCGAACACCAGCTCGACGCAGTAGTCGCGGTCGGCGACCGCGTCGATCGTGTTCTCGTGCACGGCCGCGAACCCGAGCTCCGACGCCACCGCCGCCGGGTCGAGCGGCAGGCTCGACCCGGCCAGCGCGCCGGCTCCTGAGGGGCAGGCATCGGCGCGGCGGTGGACGGAGCGGAAGCGGTCGATGTCGCGGGTGAGCGCCCAGACGTGGGCGGCCAGATGCTGGCCGAGCCAGACGGGCTGGGCCCGCTGGCCGTGGGTATAGCCGGGGAGGACGGCCGTGCCGTCGCGCTCGGCCCGGTCGAGCAGGGCGCCGGCCAGGTCGCGAACGCCGGCGGCCAGCCCGTCGCAGGCGTCCTTCACCCACAGCCGCATCGCCGTCTGCACCTGGTCGTTTCGGCTGCGGCCGGCGTGGACCCAGCGGCCCAGCTCGCCCAGCTCCCGCTCGATCGCGGAGTGGACGTCCTCGTCAGTCGCGTCGGCGCCGACCTCGACGTCCTCGAGCGCGGCGCAGATCCGGATCGCCTGCTCGGGCTCGAGGATGCCCTGCGCCGCGAGCATGCGGACGTGCGCCGCGGTCGCCCGCAGGTCGTAGGGCAGGAGCCGGCGATCGACCGCCAGCGAGGCCGTGAAGGCCTTCACCTCAGGGTCGAGCCCGCCGGGCAGGCGGCCGGACCAGAGCACCGTCGTCATGCCGGCGCCGTCTCCCGGGCCCGCTCGACCGCCGACCACGTCTTGGACGGGAGCGACCAGATGTGGATGAACCCGGCGGCGGCCCCGTGCTGGAAGCTGTCGCCCTGCTCGTAGGTGGCGAGGCCGTGGTCGTAGAGCGCGGCGTCGGCCCGCCGGCCGGCGATCTGGCACGAGCCGCGGTAGAGCTTCACCCGCGCCGTCCCGGTCACGGCGGCCGACGTCTGCGCCATGAACGCATCGAGCGCGCCGCGAAGCGGCGAGAACCAGAGACCGTTGTAGACGAGCGTCGCGTAGCGCGCCGCCAGCTCGGCCTTCATGTGGGCCAGGTCACGGTCGCACACGAGCTCCTCCACGCCGGCGTACGCGGTGAGGAGGAGCGCCGCCGCGGGCGTCTCGTAGACCTCGCGCGATTTGATCCCGACGAGCCGGTTCTCGATCATGTCGATCCGGCCGACGCCGTGCGCACCAGCCAGCGCCGCGGCCCGGGCGATCAACTCGACCAGCCCCAGCTCGTCGCCGTCGACGGCCACGGGCACGCCGGCCTCGAACTGGACCTCGACCTCCTGGGAGGCATGGAAGGCGCGCTCGGGCGAGAGCGTGAGCGCATAGGCCTCCTCGGGCGGTGCGACCCACGGGTCCTCGAGCGGGCCGGCCTCGATCGACCGGCCCCACAGGTTCTGGTCGATGGAGTAGGCCGCGCCGCGCTTCACCGGCACCTCGATCCCGTGGCGCTCGGCATAGGCGATCTCCTGCTCACGCGTCATCCCCCAGTCGCGCACGGGGGCGAGCACCGCCAGGTCGGGGGCGAGCGCCGCGACCGCGGTCTCGAACCGCACCTGGTCGTTGCCCTTGCCGGTGCAGCCATGGGCGACCGCGGTGGCTCCCGCCTCGCGGGCGACGGCCACCAGGTGGCGGGCGATCAGCGGGCGCGACAGCGCTGAGACCAGTGGGTAGCGGCCCTCGTACAGGGCGCCGGCCTGCAGGACGGGGAGGACGAACTCGCGGGCGAACTCCTCGCGGGCGTCGGCGACGACCACGTCGGTCGCCCCGGCGGCCAGCGCGCGCTCCGTCACGGCCTCGCGGTCGACGCCCTGGCCGACGTCCACGAGCAGCGCGATGACCTGCGCCCCGTACTCCTCGGCCAGCCAGCGAAGCGCAACCGACGTGTCCAGCCCGCCCGAGTAGGCGAGCACGATGGTCTCAGACACCCAACACCCCCATGGTCATTCCACGATCATCGCCAAGAGCGCCTTCTGCGCGTGCAGCCGGTTCTCGGCCTCGTCCCACGCGGCCGAGCTCGGCCCCCACAACACGTCCTCGGTGATCTCCTCGCCGCAGTGGGCGGGGAGGCAATGCAGCACCACGTGGCCCGGCGCGGCGGCCTCGAGGAGGGCCGCGTTCACCTGATAGCCCGCCAGGTCACGCAGGCGCTGGTGACGCTCGTCCTCCTGGCCCATGCTTGTCCACGTGTCGGTGACGACGGCGTCCGCGCCGGCGACCGCCGCCCGCGGGTCCTCGACGACCGCCACCGGCGCGGCGGCCGCGGCGACGACGCCCGGATCGGGCGCGTAGCCCTCCGGCGAGGCCACGACGACCTCCATGCCGGCCATCGCGGCGGCGGTGAGCAGGGAGTGGCACACGTTGTTCAGCCCGTCCCCGACCCAGGCCAACCGCCGTCCCTCCAGCTCGCCCAGCCGCTCGCGCAGCACCATCAGGTCGGCCAGCGCCTGGCACGGATGGTGCTCGTCGGTGAGGCCGTTCACCACCGGAACGGACGCCGCCTGCGCGAGCGCCTCGGCGCGCGCGTGCGCGCCGGTGCGGATCATGATCGCGTCGACGTAGCGCGAGAGCACGGCGCCGGTGTCGGCGATCGGCTCGCCGCGGCCCAGCTGGCTCTCGGCCGTCGCCAGATGAACGGCGTGGCCGCCCAGCTGGGCCATCCCCACCTCGAACGACACCCGCGTGCGGGTCGAAGGCTTCTCGAAGATCATCGCCAGCGAGCGGCCCGGCAGCATCGGGTGCGGGATGCGCTCGTGCTGGAGCGCCTTCAGGCGCTCGGCCAGGTCGAGCAGCGCGAGCAGCTCGCCGGCCGCGAGATCGTCGATCCGCAGCAGGTCGCGGCCGCACAGGCCGCCCAGCCCGGGCCGTTCCTCGACGAGGGCCAGCTCAGGCATCGACCGTCCTCGACTGGATGTCCGTGCACACGGCGGCGACGTCCGCGCCGGTGTGGGGCTCGCGCGCGACGACCAGGATCACGTCGTCGCCGGCCACCGTCCCGGCCACCTCGGGCAGCTCCGACACGTCGAAGGCGCGCGCGACCGGCATGGCGTTCGCGGGCGCGGTCCTCAGCACGAGCAGGTTGCCCGACGCCTCCATCGACCGCACCAGCACCAGCGCCTCGCGCAGCCGCTCAAGCGGTTCGACCGGCTCGTCCTCGGCCGGCAGGGCGTAGACGAGGTGGCCGCCCTTGCGCACGCGCACGGCGCCCAGTCGCTCGAGGTCGCGCGACACCGTGGCCTGGGTCACGACGACGCCGTTTCCGGCCAGGAGCTCGACGAGCTGCGGCTGGGACGTGACGGCGTGGCGGTCGAGCAGGGAGGCGATCAGCTGGCGGCGGTCAGGCATGGACGCATGACAATACCGCTGTTTGCATGATCATGCAACGCGGAACCGTCCCTGCTCGTAGAGCGCGCGACCGACCACCACCGCGTCCGCGCCGGCGCCCACTGCGGCAGTCACGTCGACCGGCGCGTGGACGCCGCCGGCGGCGATGAGCTCGCCGGGCACGGCCGGGCGCAGCCGCCCGATGAGGCTCACGTCGGGCCCCGCGCCGGTGCCGTCGCGCTCGATCGCCGTCACCGCCACGTCGCGCACGCCCGCCGCGACAAGCCGCTCGACCAGGGCCAGCGGATCGGCGCCCGAGTCGTCCGCCCAGCCGCGCACGCGGACGCTGCCCTCGCGGCAGTCGACGGCCGCCACCACGGCGCCGGTCTCGCGCGCCAGGCGGCCGGCCGTCTCCGGCTCCCTGGCGGCGAGCGTCCCGACCATGACTCGCCAGGCACCCGTCTCGAGGGCAGCCGACACGTCTGCCGCGGTGCGGATGCCGCCGCCGAGCTGAAGCCGCACGCCCTCGAGGGCGGCGATCCGCTCCAGGATGCGGGCGTGCCCGGGCGAGCGCGTCCCGTCTCGGGCGGCGTCCAGGTCGACGACGTGGAGCCGGGTCACGCCGGCCGCGGCCAACTCCTCGGCGACGGCGACCGGGTCGTCGGCATAAACGGTCGCGCGGTCGTAACGGCCCTGCTGCAAACGCACCACCCGGCCGCCGAGGATGTCGATCGCGGGCACCGCATGCTTGCCCCATCGTGTTAGCATGCTAAAATGCTAGCACGATGAGCGAGTGGCGCACCCCGGAGGTCGACGACCTGTGCGACGCGATCGTGGCGCTGAAGACGCGCGACGAGGCGGCGGCGTTCCTGCGCGACGTGTGCACCCTTCACGAGCTCGAGGTCCTGGCCCACCGCTGGCACGCCGCCCAGCTCCTCGACCGCGGCATCCCCTACGCCGAGGTGGCCCGGACGGTGCACGGCTCGACCGCCACCGTCACCCGGGTGGCCCACTGGCTGCGGCACGGCGAGGGCGGCTACCGGCTGGTGCTCGACCGCCGCGGCCGCTCCACGAGGCGGCCGTGACGCGCCCCTTCCGGCTGGCGCTGCCCTCGAAGGGCCGGCTGCACGCCCCGGCGCTCGAGCTGGCGCGGGCCGCCGGCGTCGAGGTGGACGTCAACGGCCGGGCGCTCCACGCCCACTGCTCCAGGTGGGACATCGAGGTGCTGTTCGCCCGCGCCGACGACATCCCGGCGTGGACGGCCGACGGCGCCGTGGACGCCGCCGTCGCCGGGCGCGACCAGATCGTGGAGGCGGCGGCCGAGGTCGACGAGCTCGTACCGCTCGGGTTCGGGCGCTGCGCGCTCGAGGTGGCGGTACCGGCCGCCGGCGCCATCGCCGAGGTCGGCGCGCTCGACGGCGGCCGGGTTGCGACGGCGCACCCGCGCACGGCGGCGGCGTTCTTCGCCGCGGAGGGCCTGGCAGTCGAGACCGTGCCGATCCGCGGGTCGGTCGAGCTGGCGCCGCGGCTCGACGCCGCCGACGGCATCGTCGATCTCGTCTCGAGCGGCGACACCCTGCGCCAGAACGGTCTGCGCTCGATCGCGACGGTGCTCGAGTCCGAGGCGACGCTGGTCGCCCGCCGCGACCTCGACGGCCGCGCCCGCGCGGTCGCCGCGGAGCTGGCCACCGTGATCGAGAGCGTGGTGGCCGCGCGCGGCAAGCGCTATCTCATGCTGAACGCCCCCGACGAGTCGCTGGACGACGTGATCGCGCTCCTGCCGGGGATGGACTCGCCGACCGTGCTGCCGCTGGCGCGCGGCGGCCTGCACGCCGTCCACGCGGTCGTCGACGCCGAGGCGGTGGCCGATCTCCTGGCCCCGCTCCAGGCGGCAGGGGCCCGCTCCCTGCTCGTGCTCCCGATCCAGAACCTCATCCCATGACTGAAAAATTGGGGTCAGACCCCAATTTTTCAGCGGCTGTCACGGCGCCGCCGATCCGGGCCGACCTGCTCGACGCCGAGCCCTACCACTGGGAGGAGGGCCTGCCCGCAGGGCGGCTGCGCCGGTTCGACATGAACCTCTCGCCGGTGCCGCCCGCCTGGTACGGGCGGGCGGTCGCGACGCTCGGCCGGGTGGCGGTGCAGAGCTACCCCGACGCGACCTACATCGGGCTCAAAGAGGCGATCGGGGAGCACACCGGCTTCGACCCCGAATGCGTCGTCCTCACGGGCGGCGCCGACGAGGGAGCCCAGCTGTGCGCGCTCCTCACGCTGCGCCCAGGCGACGAGGCCTACGTTCGGCGGCCGTTCTACTCCTGGTACGCCAACGTCACCCGCCTGGCCGGCGCCACCCTCGTGCACGAGCCGTCGCCGCGGGTGCGGCTGTGGTGGTCGTGCGTGCCCCACAACCCGACCGGGGCCGACGCGACCGACGACGACCTCGCCGAGCGCGACGGCCTTGTCGTGATCGACCAGGCGTACGTCGAGTTCGGCGGCCGCGACCTGGCCCGGCTGGCCCGCGAGCGCGAGAACACGGTGATCCTGCGGACGTTCTCGAAGGCGTTCGCGCTCGCCGGCGCGCGTATCGGCTACATCCTCGCCCCGCCCGCCGTCGCCCGCCGCCTGGACGCGATCCGCCCGCCCGCCTCGATCTCGACCTTCTCGGTGGCGCTGGCCGCGATGGCGCTGCGCGACGCCGACGAGATGCGCGCTCGCGCCGCGGCGACCGTGGCCGAGCTCGACCGCATGGCGGGGGCGCTTCGGGCCGCCGGCCTCGATGTGGCCGACTCCTGCGCGAACTTCCTGCTCGTCGACGTGCGGGAGCCGGCCGCCGGCGTCTCGAAGCGGCTGCTCGACCAGGGCCTGGTCGTGCGGACGTTCGCCGACCCTGCGCTCTCGACCCACATCCGCATCAGCCCCGCCACGGTCGCCGACGACGACGTCCTGCTCGCCGCGCTGGGCGCGCACGCCGCGCCGAGCGCCCCGGCCGCCGAGGCCCGCGTCGGCACCGCGGAGCGCCGCACCGCCGAGACCGACGTCCTGTGCCGCGTGGTCCTGGACGGCAGCGGGCGGGCGGCCGTGGCCACCGGCATCGGCATGCTCGACCACATGCTCACGGCCCTCGCCGCGCACTCGCTGATCGACGTCGAGCTCCACTGCACCGGCGACCTGTGGGTGGACGAGCACCACACCGTGGAGGACGTCGCCATCGTCCTCGGCCAGGCGCTCGACGCAGCCCTCGGCGACCGGGCCGGCGTCTCCCGGTTCGGCGACGCCCGCGCGCCGCTCGACGAGGCCCTGGCCCACGCGACCGTCGACCTGGGCGGCCGCGGCGTCTCTGCCGTCGAGCTGCCGTTCGCGGGCGAGCGGATCGGCGTCCTCCCGGGCAGCCTCGTCCCCCATTTCTTCGACACGCTGGCGCGGAGCGGCCGGATCGGGATCCACATCTCGGGCGCGGGCGCCGACGACCACCACGTGCTGGAGGCCGCGTTCAAGGCGCTGGCGCGCGCGCTCCGGGCCGCCGTCGCGCTGGACGAGCGCCGGGCGGGAGCGATCCCCTCAACGAAGGGCAGCCTGTGACCTCCGTCACCGTGGTCGACTACGGCGCCGGCAACCTGCGCAGCCTGCGGGCGGCGCTCGAGCGGCTGGACGTCGACGTCGAGGTGACCACCCGCCCGGGCGACGTCGAGCGGGCGGCGATCGTCGCCGTCCCCGGGGTCGGCGCGGCCGGCCCGGCGATGGAGCGGCTGGAGACGGCGGGCCTCGCCGCGGCGATCCGAGCCGCCGCCGAGCGCGGCGCGAACATCCTCGGCATCTGCCTGGGCCTCCAGCTCCTCTTCGAGCGAAGCGAGGAGGGCGACACGCGGTGCCTGGGCCTTCTGCCCGGCGCCGTCCGCCGCATCGACTGGGCCGCGACGGTGCCGCACATGGGCTGGAACGACGTCACCCCGGCCGGCGGCGATGCCCTCGGGCGTGCGCTCCCGGCCGTCTGCTACTTCGCCCACACGTACGTCGCGGAGCCCGCGGACGCCCGCGACGTCGTCGCCACCACCGAGCTCGACGGCCGGCCGTTCGCCTCGGCCGTCGCGCGCGGGCGGGTGGCCGCGGTGCAGTTTCACCCGGAGCGGAGCGGGCCGGCCGGCCGCGCCCTCCTGGCGGCGCTCCTACGCCGGGCGGCCGATGCTCCGTAGGCGGATCATCCCGTGCCTCGACGTCCGCCGCGGCCGCCTGGTGAAGGGCATCCGCTTCCGCGACCTGCGCGACTGCGGCGACCCGGTCGACGCGGCGGCCCGCTACGCCGACGCCGGCGCCGACGAGATCGTGTGGCTCAACATCTCGGCGGGCGAGGAGGCCTGGGCCGAGCTCCTGCGCGCCGTCGAGCGTGCGGCCCGGCAGGTGGACGTGCCGCTGTGCGTGGGCGGCGGTGTCGACGGGTTCGAGCGTGCGCACGACCTGCTGCTGGCCGGCGCCGACAAGGTCAGCGTCAACACGGCAGCCCTCGACCGGCCCGAGCTCCTGTCCGAGCTGGCGGGGAAGCTGGGATCGCAGTGCGTCGTGGTCGCGGTGGACGCCGCCCGCGCGAACGGGGGCTGGGAGGCGCACGCCGCCGCCGGCAGCCGGCCGACGGGCCGCGACGTGGTCGACTGGTCACGCGAGGCGGTCGAGCGGGGTGCGGGCGAGCTCCTCGTCACGAGCATCGACGCCGACGGCGGGCATGCCGGCTACGACCTCGACCTCATCGCCGCGGTCTCGAGCGCCGTGCACGTCCCGGTGGTCGCCTCGGGAGGGGCAGGTGGGCCGGCGGACATGGCCGCGGCCCTCGCCGCGGGTGCCTCCGCGGCGCTGGCCGCGTCGATCTTCCACGACGGCGAGGCGTCGGTGGCCGGGGTAAAGCAGGAGGTGGCCGCATGCGGCCTTCCCGTCCGCGCGTGAGCATTCCCCAGGGCGCCCTCATGCCGTGCGTCGTCCAGCACGCCGACACCGGGCGCGTGCTGATGCTGGCCTACATGGACGCTGAGGCGCTCGAGGCGACCGTCGAGACCGGCTTCGGCCACTTCCACTCCCGCTCGCGCGGCCGGCTGTGGAAGAAGGGCGAGACCTCCGGCAACGTCCTCGCGGTGACGTCCCTCGCGAACGACTGCGACGGCGACGCGATCCTGATGCTGGCGCTGCCGGCCGGGCCGACCTGCCACACCGGTTCCGAGTCGTGTTTCGACGCGGCTGCTCCGGCGCTCTGCGACCTGGCCGGGACGATCGCCGCGCGGGCGGCGGCGGGCGACGGCCGCTCCTACGTCGCCGGCCTCCTGGCCGAGGCGCGCGAGGCCCGCCAGCGCAAGGTCGGCGAGGAAGCGGTCGAGACCGTGCTCGCCCAGCCCGGCAGCGACCACCTCGTGTCAGAGGTCGCGGACCTCTGGTTCCACTCGATGGTGCTCCTCCAGGGCGACGGCCGCGATCCGCTCGCACCTCTCGCGGAGCTCGGCAGGAGGCGGCGCGATCCCGCTGTGTGAGCCAGATTGGAAACTGACGCGCGTAACGCCTTGCTCGCTTGACACGATCTGCATGCTGAGGTATCCCTGGCAAGCGGGTACCATACGGCCCGCCGCTCACCTTTTTCAGGGAGGAAGGTCGCGTGATCGATGATACTGGGCGTCCGGGCCGCCCCATGGGCGATTATCTACGCGTCATCCGCCGTGGGTGGTGGATCGTCGCCGCAACGGTGGTCCTCGTTGCCGCGGTCACGTACCTCATCTCGTCCAAGCAGTCGCCGAAGTTTGAGGCAACCGCGACCGACCTGATCGTCGCTCCGACGTTCGACCCGACACAGAAGCTGTCGTCGAGCGCGCTGACTCAGTACGTGAACACGCAGGCGGCGATCGCTCAGAGCCCGGAGGTCGCCGCTCGCGCGCTCGCGCTCGCCCCTGACATCAAGGACATGACGCCCGGGAAGCTCCTGAAGAGCTCGACGGTGACCGCCGACCCCGTGGCGACGATCGTCTCGTTCAGCGTCAGCTACCACAGCCGCGAGGGCGCGGTGACGCTGACGAACGCCTACGCGACGGCATTCGCCAACTACAGCCACGAGCTCGTCCAGAAGCAGGCTCAGCACCGGCTGACGACCGCCGAGAACACGGCGAGCGATCTGCACGGCCAGGCCGACCGGGCCTTCAACCAGATTCAACGGGACAAGTCGCTCAACCTCGACCCGACGCAGGACGAAGCCACCTACCGGTCACTCGTGCGAAAGGCGGCCGATGCGGATCAGGCCGTCACCGACCTGAAGTCGCTCAGCCAGGACAATCTGGGTCAGAGCCGCGTCCAGAGCAAGGCGTCGGGTGCCGCACAGCTGGCGCCGAACACGAAGCGCAACACGGCCGTCGGGGTCATCCTGGGGATCGTCCTCGGCATCGGCCTGGTCTTCGCCCGCGAGGCGTTCGACACCCGCGTGCGTTCGGCCGAGCACGTCGCCTCCGAGCTCGGCCTGCCGCTCTTCGGCCGCCTCCCGCGTCCCGAGAAGGAGATGCGAAAGCACGACCAGCTGACGCTGCTCGCCGATCCGCACGGGATCCACAGCGAGGCCTATAAGAAGCTCCGCGTCAGCCTCGACTTCGCGAACCTCGACCCGCAGGCCCAGATGATCCTGATCACGAGCTCCGTGGCCCAGGAGGGCAAGTCCACGACCGCCGGCAACCTCGCGGTGGCGATGGCGGCGGCGGGCAAGAACGTCATCCTGGTCGACCTCGACCTGCGTGCGCCGTACCTTGACCGCTTCTTCGGCCTCACGGGCCGGCCCGGCGTCACCGACGTCGTGCTCGGAAACGCCACCCTCGACGAGGCACTCGTCCCCGTCGTCGTGCCCGGCGCGCCCGATCCCGGCGCCCGCCGAAACGGCCACGGCCACGCGCCGCCCGGCTCGCTGCTCCACGTCCTGATCGCCGG
>Ga0075424_100002327_pt1 | contig 17327 bp, 17 predicted proteins | sample SoiMethybrSBSTD3_FD_75301 | JGI IMG/M metagenome (GOLD analysis project Ga0075424, IMG submission 75301) | Bulk soil microbial communities from a Populus tree surrounding site in Tennessee, USA - Soil MetaG P. TD hybrid SBSTD3 | ecosystem: Environmental > Terrestrial > Soil > Tree plantation...
AGCGTCATCTCTTGCTGTGCTACACCGGCGGCGTCCGGCGCAACGTCGGGCTGATCGACCGCCAGATCACGATGCACCGTGAGGGGCGCGAGGACACGATCCTCGGCATGAAACGGCTCCAGGAGATGGCGTTCGCGATGCGGCGGTCGATCGAGGAGGGGGACGTCCGGAGTATCGGCCCCCTGTTGACCGAGGCGTTCCAGGCGAAGAAGCAGATGAACCCATTCATCACGGAAGGAACACCGATCGAGCGGATGCTCGAGGCGGCCGGCAGCGCCGGGGCGACGGGCGGCAAGATCTGCGGGGCGGGAGGCGGCGGGTACCTGCTGATCGCCGCGCCACCCGAGGCGCACGGCCCCGTCCGGGACGCCCTCACCGCGCTCGGCGGACAGTTCGCGACGTTCGCATTCACATCCGCCGGCGTCCGCGCCACGCGGGACGGCCGGACGTGGTCGCCGTCGGCATGACCCGGCGGTTCGTCCTGGTCGACCGGGACGGGACGATCAACGTCGAGCGCAACCACATCACCGACCCCGACGAGGTCGAGCTGATCCCCGGTTCTGCCCGCGCCCTCGTCCGCGTGCGCGACGACCTGGGGATGGGCATCGTCGTCGTCACGAACCAGGCACACGTGGGACGCGGGTTGCTCTCGACCGAGGGCCTGAGCCGGATCCACGACCGTTTGCGATCCCTCCTCGCGGCGGAGGGCGCCTCGGTGGACGCGATCGAGGTCTGTCCCCACGCACCGGAGGACGGATGTTCGTGCCGGAAACCGGCGCCCGGGCTTGCCCTCCGGGCCGCCGAGCGGTTCGGCTTCGACCCGGCATCCTCGATCGTGATCGGCGACCACGCCGGCGACATGGAGATGGGCCGCCGGATCGGGGCCACGTCGATCCACGTGATGACGGGTCACGGACCCGAGGAGCGCGAGGCCGCGGCGGCCTTCGCGGAACATGTTGCCCCCGATCTGGCGAGCGCGGTCGATATCATCGCCGGGCTCGCGCGAACGGAGGGCTGAGTGGATCTCGACGTCGCGGCCGAAGACGCCCGCTCCTACCTGACCGAGACGGCCGACCTGCTGCGATCCGTCGCCGACGCATGCCTCGACGACATCGTGGATGCGGCCGAGCGGATCGCCCGGACCTTCGCCTCGGACGGGACACTGCTGATCTGCGGCAACGGTGGGAGCGCAGCCGATGCCCAGCACCTCGCGACCGAGTTCGTGAGCACGCTGACACTCGACCATCCGCGCCCGCCGATCCGGGCCCTCGCGCTCACGACCGACACCTCCTTGCTCACCGCGATCGCGAACGACTACGGGCCTGACGGCTTGTTCGCCCGGCAGGTCGACGCGATCGGACGCCGCGGCGACGTGCTCCTCGCGATCTCGACGAGTGGCAACTCACCGAACGTCCTGCTCGCGGCCGAGCACGCGCGCGCCCGCGATCTGGTCGTCGTCGCGCTGACGGGGAGCTCCGGCGGTGGCCTCGCGTCCCTGGCCGACGTCGCGATCAGGGTGCCCTCCTCCGTCACGGCGCACATCCAGGAGGCCCACATCGCCGTCGAGCAGCTGATCGCGCTGCTCGTCGAGCGCGATCTCTACCCGACGCCGCTCACGCCCACGGCCTGAGGGACCGCCGTCTACCCGAGAACGGGTAGGGATTTCTCTTCGCGGCAGCCCTTCACCACCACCGGACCTCGCGCCGATATCCCCCAACGACGGGACACCGGATGCGAGCATGCGCAGCCGATATCTCGCAGGGATATCAGTTGGTCTGGTTGGTATTCGGAGGAAAGGATCCGGGATGACCCATCGTCCATCGTTGATCGCGCGTGTGCTCGGCACGCTCGTTGCGGCCGGGGTCATCCTGGTCGGGATGCCCATGTCGGCCGCGTTGGCCGCGCCGACGGACCACTTCACGATCGTGGCCAACGCCAGCCCCGTGACAGAGGGCAACGCCGGCACAACGGCCGTGACGTTCACGATCTCCTACTCCGGGCCCCCGAACGCGGTCTCCGTCGATTGGGCAACCGTGGCAGGCACCGCGACGGCGGGCAGCGACTACGTGGCGGCCTCCGGCACGGCGAGCTTCACGGGAGTCCCGAGCGACCGCACGCGGACCGTCACCGTCTTCGTGAAAGGCGACACGACGTACGAGGGCGATGAGACCTTCACGGTCCACCTCTCGAACAACCAGCCTTCCGGTTCCACGGTCATCGATACCGCGAACGCGACCCAGACGATCACCGACGACGACGCGGCCCCCTCCTTCTCGATCGACGACGTCACGCACACGGAGGGCGATGCCGGCGGCACCACGTACACCTTCACCGTGACGAAGGCCGGGACGACCGCCCTAAGCTCGACGGTCGACTACGCCAGCGCGGACGGCACGGCGACGACGGGCGACAACGACTACGCCGCGACGTCAGGCACGCTCACGTTCCTATCTGGTGATACGACGAAGACGTTCGACGTCACCGTGAACGGCGACACGAAGAACGAGGCCGACGAGACCTTCCTCGTCAACCTTTCCGGGGCGACGAACGCCACGATCTCGGACACCCAGGGCGTCGGAACGATCGCGAACGACGACCCGGTCCCGTCGATCGGCGTCGACGACCAGATCCTCGGCGAGGGCGACGCCGGAACGAGCACGATGACCTTCCACGTCTCGCTGTCGAACCCGAGCGGCCAGACCGTGACGGTCGACTACACGACGAACGACGGCACCGCCACCATCGCGGACAGCGACTACGTCGCCGCCTCGGGGACGCTCACGTTCACCCCCGGCCAGACCTCGAAGCCGGTCGGCGTCACGATCAACGGCGACACGAAGAAGGAAGCCGACCAGGACTTCACCCTCGACCTGTCCAACCCGACCAACGCCACGATCTCGGACGCATCCGGCGTCGGGACGATCACGAACGACGACCCGGTCCCGGACGCGAGCATCGCCGACGCGTCGTTGGCCGAGGGTGATGCCGGGACGGCCACCCTCTCGTTCGACGTGACGCTCTCCCACCCCAGCGACGACACGGTGACGGTGGACTGGGCGACGAGCGACGGCACGGCCACGACCGGCGACGGTGACTACGTCGCGGCGTCGGGAACCGTCACCTTCGATCCGGGAGACACGACGAAGAGCGTCGACGTGACGGTCAACGGCGACACGACGTACGAGGCCGACGAGGACCTCACCGTGACGCTCTCGAACCCGGTGAACGGCGGGCTCGCCGACGACACCGCCACCGGGACGATCACGAACGACGACCAGGCCCCCGACATCTCGATCGACGACCAGAGCGCGAACGAGGGCGACGCCGGGACCTCGACGATGACGTTCCATGTCACGCTCTCGAACCCGAGCGACCAGACGACCACCGTCGACTACACGACGAACGACGGCACCGCCACGGCAGGCTCGGATTACGAGACGGCCGCGGGCACGGTGACCTTCGACCCGGGCGACACCACGAAGCCTGTGGACGTCACGATCGACGGGGACACGACCCACGAGGCCGACGAGACCTTCACGGTCGACCTGTCCAACGTGACCGGGACGGCGAACCTCCTCGACGACTCGGGCCAGGGGACGATCACGAACGACGACCAGGCCCCCGACATCTCGATCGACGACCAGATCGCGAACGAGGGCGACGCCGGGACCTCGACGATGACGTTCCATGTCACGCTCTCGAACCCGAGCGACCAGACGATCACCGTCGACTACACGACGAACGACGGCACCGCCACGGCAGGCTCGGATTACGACACGGCCGCGGGCACGGTGACCTTCGACCCGGGCGACACCACGAAGCCTGTGGACGTCACGATCGACGGGGACACGACGAACGAGGCCGACGAGACCTTCACGGTCGACCTGTCCAACGTGACCGGGACGGCGAACCTCCTCGACGACTCTGGCCAGGGCACGATCACGAACGACGACGCGGTCCCACAGATCTCGGTCCACGACGCGAGCGTGCTCGAAGGCAACGCCGGCGACACGACCCTGTCGTTCGATGTGACGCTGTCGGCGATCTCACCGGGGACGGTCACGGTCGACTACACGACGGCCGACGGCACCGCGACGGCCGGGCTCGATTACGAGACCGCGACCGGGACGGTCACGTTCGACCCAGGTGACGACACGAAGCAGATCGACGTGACGGTCCACGGAGACGCGGTCTACGAGGGTGACGAGACCCTCACCGTCGCGCTCTCGAACCCATCCGGGGCCACGATCGCCGCGGGCGCCGACACCGCCACGGGCACGATCCAGGACGATGACGCCGCGCCGACGCTCACGATCGACGACGTCTCCTTGAACGAGGGGAACAGCGGCACGACCGCGTTCACGTTCACGGTGACGAAGACCGGGGCGACCGAGCTTCCGGCGTCCGTCGATTGGGCGACCGGCGGCGGCGACGCGACCCCGACGTCCGACTACCTCAGCGGCAACGGAACGTTGAACTTCACGAAGTCCCAGACGTCGAAGACGATCACGGTCTTCGTGAACGGCGACACGGCGTTCGAGGCCGACCAGACGTTCGACGTGACGCTCTCAGGCCCGAGCGGCGCCTCGCTCGGCCTGAAGTTCGTCGGAACGGGCACGATCAAGAACGACGACAAGGAGCACACGACCCTGACCCTGAAGCGGCGGCTGACCCGCAGCTCCGTGATCGTGAAGGGCCTGCTGGAGCGCGGGACCCCGGCTGCGAAGGTCCGCGTGGCCTTCTTCCGCAAGGTGCACGGCTCGTGGGTACGGCTCACGGTGAAGATCGTCACGGTCAAGAAGATCAGGGACCGCGACGGCGACACGATCCCCGAGGGCCGCTACCGGGCCGTCTTCAACCGACCGGCGGCCCACGGGAAGTTCCGGCTCCTGGCGAAGTTCGCCGGCTCTCCGACGCAGACGAGGGCGAAGCGCACCGTGGTGTTCGACCTCTAGCGGGACGCTGCACCGATGCAGGGCCGGGGCCCGCCGCGTTCCGCGGCGGACCCCCGGCCTCTCCGCAGGTCTTCGGACTTGACCGCCGAACACATGTTCGATACCCTCGCCCTCCTCGCGCGGCCCCTGCCGACGGAGGGCGGATGCTGCTCGAGCCGCTGCAGACGACGCTCGCCGAGGGCGTCCCGCTCGGCGAGGTGACGTTCGTCGTCGTCGACCTCGAGACCACGGGCGGGTCCCCCCTGGAGGACGCGATCACGGAGATCGGCGCCGTCTCGATGCGCGGCGGCGAGCGGCTCGGTTCCTTCGAGTCGCTCGTTGCGCCCGGGCAGCCGATCCCGCCGTACGTCGCGCACCTCACGGGGATCGACGACCTGATGGTGAGCGACGCTCCATCCATCCAGCACGTGCTGCCGACGTTCCTCGAGTTCGCACGCGGCTCCGTCTTCGTCGGGCACAACGCTTCGTTCGACTTCGGCTTCGTGAACGCGAACCTCCTCCGCCTCGACTATGAGCCGCTCCCCGGGCCGCCCGTGTGCACCGCGCGACTGGCCCGGCGCGTCGTGTGGCCCGACGTCCCGAACGTCCGTCTGCGGACCTTGTCGACGTACTTCCGGACGCGCGCGACGCCGATCCACCGCGCCCTCGCCGACGCCGAGGCGACGGCGGAGGTGCTCGCGGGGTTGCTCGAGCTCGGCGAACGACTGGGGATCACGACGCTCGGCGACCTCCGGGAAGCCTGCACGGCGCGCGGTCGACCGAACTTCGGCAAGATCCGTCTCGCGGAGACGCTGCCGAGGGCTCCGGGGGTGTACGTCTTCGAAGGTCGCGACGGCGGCGTGCTGTACGTCGGCAAGGCGGTCGATCTGCGCACACGGGTGCGCTCGTACTTCTACGGCGACGAGCGGAAGAAGGTGCAGGACCTGCTCGACGCCGTCACCACGGTCCGCGGGATCCCGACCGCAGCGGGCGAGGCTGAGGCGCTCGTGCTGGAGGCCCGGCTCATCGCGCGGCACGAACCGCGGTTCAACAGCCACGGCAAGCGGTGGCGCCGCTACGCCTACGTGAAGCTCGACCTCACCGAAGCCTGGCCTCGGCTGAAGGTCGTCCGCGCCCCGCCCGCGGGCGAGCGATGCGTCGCCCTCGGCCCCTTCACATCGGCCTCGGCGGCACGCGAGGCGAAGGACGCGCTCGAGGACGTCTTCCCCATCCGCCGGTGCACGCGCGCGATGGCTCCGCGGACCAGGTTCGCTGCGTGCGCCCTCGCCGACATGGGGCGCTGCCTCGCGCCGTGCGTCGGCCGGACCAGCCTCGAGCGCTACGGAGAGCTCGCCGGGTCGCTCGCTCACGCCCTCACCTCCCCCGGCGGGCTCCTCGCGGCGCTCGAGGCACGGATGCAGGCGCTCGCCGCCGACGAGCGCTTCGAGGAAGCCGCACTCGCGCGCGACCGGCTGCGGTCGATCGCGGAGTCGCTGTGGCGGCTCCGCGTCGACCGCTGGCTGACGGCCGGCCGACTCGTCCTCCGCGGCCCGTCCGGCGAACGGCTCGAGCTCCATGGCGGCGCGCTCGCGCGGAGCGACGAACCACCGCCGGACCCGATCGGGTCGCCCGCTCCGCGCGAGCGCGCCGACGAACTCGCCGCGCTCCGCTCGTGGGTGTGCCGGCGCCGAACGCGCGTCGAGGCCTGTGACGTCGCCCCCTCGGAACCGGTCGACGGCGGCGCCGCGCTCTCGCGCATCCTGCGGATGCTGCGCGAGAGCGGGCGCCGCGAACGCCGCCGGTAAACTGGTTCGCATGGAGTCCGCCGTCATCGTCGAGGGTGCACGCACGCCGATCGGGAGGTTCCTCGGATCGTTCGCCGAGACCTCCGCGGTCGAACTCGGGACCCTCGCCGCCACCGAGGCGATGCGGCGCGCCGACGTCGATCCGGGGCAGGTCGACCAGACCATCTTCGGACACGCGCGGCAGGCCGGGAACGGCCCCAACACCGGCCGACAGGTGAGCGTTCGGGCCGGCGTCCCGGTCGACGTCTCCGCGTACAACGTGAACATCGCGTGCGGTTCGGGGATGAAGGCCGTCCAGCTCGCGGCGCAGCAGATCGCCCTCGGCGACTCGGAGGTGGTGCTCGCGGGCGGGATGGAGAACATGACGCAGGTCCCGTACCTGCTCCCCGAGGCCCGCCGCGGACACCGACTGGGCGACACGAAGCTCGTGGATGCGATGTACCGCGACGGGTTGCTCGATCCGCTCTGCGGCCTCGTGATGGGCGAGACGGCGGAGAACCTCGTCGACCGCTACGGCCTGACGCGATCGGAACAGGACACCTTCGCGCTCGGATCCCAGCGGAAGGCGGCGGCCGGCGCCGAGCGCCGCGCGGCGGAGATCTTCCCCGTCGAGGCGACGATCGGTCGCGAGACGCGGGCCGTCACGGAAGACGAACATCCCCGACCCGACACCACCCTGGAAGGGCTCGCGAAGCTCGCGCCCGTGTTCCGCGAGGGCGGCTCGGTCACTGCCGGCAATTCGAGCGGGCTCACCGACGGTGCGGCGGCGATGGTGGTGATGTCGGCGTCTCGTGCGAGCGCGGAGGGTCGTGAACCGCTCGCGAGGATCCTCGCGTGGAGCTGGGCCGGCGTCCCGCCCGAGATCATGGGTATCGGCCCCGTCCCCGCGACGAAGAAGGTCCTGGACACGACGGGCCTCACCATCGACGACTTCGACCGGATCGAGATCAACGAGGCGTTCGCCGCCCAGGTGATCGCGTGCGAGCGGGAGCTCAAGTTCGATCGCGATCGCCTGAACGTGAACGGTGGGGGCATCAGCCTCGGGCACCCGATCGGCATGAGCGGGGCGAGGATCATCCTGTCGCTCGCCTACGAGCTGCGCGCCTCCGGCGGATCGCTCGGGCTCGCGACGCTGTGCATCAGCGGTGGGCAGGGACTGGCGGTCGTCCTCGAGCGGGCGTGAGGAGGCGGATCACGTGAGCGTGCACGCGGTCGTCCTGATCCAGTGCGACATCGACGAGATCGGCGAGGCCGCGCAGGCGATCGCCGACGTCGAAGGGGTCTCCGAGGTGTACTCGGTCGCGGGCGAGTTCGACCTCGTCGCGATCGTGCGCGTGGCCGCGCACGACGACCTGGCGAAGGTGATCCCCGGTGGCATCGCGAAGATCGAGGGTGTGGTCAGGACGGAGTCGCTGATCGCCTTCCAGGTCTACTCGCGTCACGACCTGGAACGGATGTTCTCGCTGGGCTTCGACGGGGACTGACGCGATCCCGTCACGAGGTCCCGGAGCCGGGTGACCACTCGATCGCGACCGGCAACGACGTTCGAGCCCACTCCTCCAGGTCCTCCCCCGGGCCCGAGTATTTCTCGAAGAGCAGCCGTCGGGCGGTGGCATCCTCGTCGGTCCCCGGTTGCACGACGCGTGCCCTCGTCAGTCGACGTACATCGCCGATCTCGAACACCACGTCCGGCGTCACCTGGATGTTGCGGACCCAGTCGGATCCATCACCATCGCCGGACAGGAGATACACGACGTCGCCGTCCAACGCGAACCAGATCTCGATGCGATGCGACCGGCCGGTGATGCGCCCGGTGGTCGTGAGGTAGCCGAACGGGAGCGGGGAGAGGTCGGTCCCGTCGGTCACGACCCGAAGAAGGCCCACGCCAAGAGCAGGCCGATCACGATCAACGCCACGACGAGGTAGAGCAGGTCGCCGCGCTTGATCTTCCCCGGCTGCATCGCGTTGAAGCCCATGTGCTCCGTCCTACGGTTGCGTGATGAGGTTCTCCTGCACGCGCGCGACCTGCTTGGAGATCTCGCCGGTCACCGAGGAGACGTCGTACGTGAAGGCCGGGTGGATGTCGGCGATGGCTTCGAGCGCCCGCTCGAGCGTCGTCCCGGCCTCCTCCGCGGCTCGCAGCGCATCGACCAAGACGATCGCGTAGTCCGCGCTGAACGGCTGACCGTCCCACGGGCACCGGCCTCCGTTCTCGATCGCCTGCTCCACGAGGAACTCGCGGCCGCATCGCTTGCAGGTCCCCTTGATCCTCACGCGCGAACCTCCTGGGGCACGAGGCCCTTCTCCTCCAGCAGCTCCCAGAGGCGGTCGGCGACCTCGAACGGGTCGGCCGGCTTCACGAACCACGCGTCCGCACCCGACCATCGCGCGAGCCACGCGTCCTGCCGTCGCTCGAGCAGGATCACGATCACCCCCGTGTACGGATCCCGGTCGTCGCGCAGCGTCTTCGCGAGTGAGAACGCCCCCGCGCGGGAGGCGAGCTCGTCCGCGACGACGATCTCCGGGCGGTCACGGAGCGTCACCCGCGTCCCGAGGTCGCCGTCCGCCGCCGCTCGGAACCGGAGCTCCTGTCCGAGCCGTCGCTCGATGCTCCGCACGGTGAGCGCCATCAGCTCACGGGACCGAGCGTCGGGAGACACGAGCACGACATCCACGGTCGGGCAGGCTACCACGGCCCCTTCTCGGCTTTTGCCCGGGGCTGGTCGCTCGGCTAGCGTTCCGTCGGAACGCCGACGCGCGGAAGGAAGGACCCGTGGAGAGCACCGGCAAAGCAGCGGTCGCGGAGTTCATCGGCACGTTCGCGCTCATCTTCTTCGGGGCCGGAACGATCATCGCGACCGGCAACGGCAACCTCCTCGCGATCGCGCTCGCGCACGGGCTCGCGATCGCGATCATGGTCTCGCTCATGGCCCACATCTCGGGCGGGGTGTTCAACCCCGCGATCCAGATCGCCTTGTGGGTGACGGGCAAGATGCCGACGAGACGGAGCGCGGTCTACATCGTCGCGGAGCTCGCCGGCGCCGTCGCCGCCGCAGCGCTGCTGAAGTACTTTTCTCCTGGGCCGGCGTTCGACTCCGTGAACGGCGGGACGCCGGCCGTCATGCCCGGCTACGCGATCGGCAAGGCGGTGCTCGTCGAGGCGGTCGCCTCGTTCTTCCTGATCTGGGCCGTGTTCGCGACCGCGATCGACGACCGCGGCGCGTGGAACAAGATCGGTGGCTTCGCGATCGGCCTCGTCATCACGATCGACATCCTGGCGGTCGGGGCGATCACCGGCGCAGCCATGAACCCAGCTCGGTGGTTCGGCCCCGCGCTCATCACGGGGACATGGACGAACTGGTGGGTCTGGATCGTCGGCCCGATCGCGGGCGGCATCATCGCCGGCGTCGCGTACTGGTACCTGTACCTGCAGGGCAAGGAGCCCGCGACCCCGTGATCCGGAGGGCTGCCCGCTAGGCTTCGGCCGATGCAGCCCGTCGTCTACCTGGACGCGGCCGCGGCCGCGCCGCTCCGCCCCGAGGCGCGCACCGCGATCGCCGAGGCGCTCGACGACCCCGGCGACCCGTTGGGGATCCACGGATCCGCGAGGACGGCGCGCGCGCGCCTCGACGAGGCTCGGGCCTCCGTCAGCCAGACGGTCGGCGCGCAGCCCGACGAGATCGTCTTCACGTCGGGAGGCACCGAGTCCGTGTCCCTCGCGATCTGGGGATGCGCTCGCGCGCTCCGGGACCGCGGCACTCACGTCGTCGTGAGCGCGATCGAGCATCCCTCCGTCGGCGGCGTCTGCGAGGTGATCGCGCGCGACGGGATCGACGTCACGATCGTCCCCGTCGACGCCTCGGGCGTGTTGGACCTGGATCGCTACGCGGCCGAGGTCCGCCGTCCGGGGACCCTGCTCGCGAGCGTCCAGCACGCGAACCACGAGATCGGCAGCCTGCAGCAGATCGCGGAAGCTGCGCGCCTGGCCCACGGGGCGGGTGTGCGCTTCCACACCGACGCCTGTCAGACGGTGGGTCGTCTCCCGGTCGACGTGGGCGCGCTCGGGGTCGACCTGCTGTCGCTGTCCGGCCACAAGTTCGGTGGGCCGCCCGGTGTCGGAGCGCTGTACGTGCGACGCGGCGTGAGCGTCGCCGCGTTCCCCCGCGGCGACGATCGCGAGCGCAAGCGCCGCTCGGGGATGGAGAACACGCCGGGCATCGCCGGGCTCGCGGCGGCGCTCGCCGCCGCGAGCGCGACGATGGCCGACGACGCGGCACGCCACTGGGCGCTCACGGCCGCGATCCGCGAGCGGATCGCGGCCGACGTCCCCGGCGCGACGGTCCTGGGACACCCGACGCACCGCGTGCCGCATCTCGTGGGGTTCGCCGTCGACGGCATCGACCCCGCGACCCTCGCGATGACGCTGGATGATCGAGGCTTCCAGGTCGGGGCGGGATCACCCAGCAGCGGCCGGCCCGAGGATCCGTCACCGGTCCTCGAGCGGATCGGACTACCCGCAACGAGCGGGTTCCGCGTGGGCCTGAGCCCCGGCACCAGCGCAGAGGACGTCGAGCGGTTCCTCTCGACGCTCCCCGAGGTCGTGGACGGCCTCAGGAAGGTCGAGCGCCGCTCCCGGGAAGCGATGGCCACCCTGCAGCGGCCGCGGAAGGCGCCGTCGTGACGGACGCGCGCGGACCGAGCCTGCCGATGCCGGTCTGGGTGGTGATCGGGGCGGCCGTCGGCGCCGCGATCGGGAACGGGGGCGGCGGGAGCACGATCGGCCTCGTCCTGGGCTTGCTCCTGGGCGCTGCCGCGGGCTACGGCCTCGCCACGTTCTTCGCGCGCCGGAACTGACCCGAGATCCGTCGGACGGTCAGCCGACCGTCCAGGTGTCCCCGCCGTGCAACAGGGCGCCGAGGTCGCCCAGACCGAGCCGTTCGACGGCTCGATCGAGCTGCGCCCGTACGGCCTCCCCGTAGGTCGGGCGCTCCTCTTCGTGGAACACGCCGATGCACGTGGGCTCCGTGGGTCCGTGCGAGAGGTGTGCGAGCGCGAACGCGAGCGACGGGCGGCCGTGCGCGTCGTGCGTGACGATCGACGCCGGGTCCGACGCTTCGACCGGCGCGATCTCCAGCCGGCCGTTCTCGCCGACGCGGACGCACCTCGTGCCCTCGTCGAAGACGATCGGCTCGCCGTCGGCGAGCCGTATCTGGTTGTGTACCCCCTGCGCCTTGTCCCGCAGCAGGTCGAACGCACCGTCGTTGAATACGTTGCAGTTCTGATAGATCTCGATGAACGCGGCGCCGGGATGCTCGGCCGCCTGACGCAAGGTGTCCGTCAGGTGTTTCCGGTCGTTGTCGACCGTCCGCGCCACGAAGGTCCCCTCTGCGCCGAGCGCCACCGCGACCGGGTTGAACGGGTGATCGACCGAACCGAACGGGGTCGACTTCGTGACCTTCCCTTCCTCCGACGTCGGGGAGTACTGGCCCTTCGTCAACCCGTAGATCTGGTTGTTGAACATCAGGATCTTGATGTTCACGTTGCGCCGGAGCGCGTGGATCAGGTGGTTGCCGCCGATGGACAGCGCGTCGCCGTCACCCGTCACGACCCAGACGTTCAGCTCCGGGTTGGCGACGGCGACGCCGGTCGCGAGCGCGGGGGCGCGTCCGTGGATCCCATGGAACCCGTATGTGTCCATGTAGTACGTGAACCGGCCGCTGCAACCGATCCCGGAGACGAACACCGTGTTGTGCGGCTCGACACCGAGCTCGGGCATGAACCCCTGGACGGCCGCGAGGATCGCGTAGTCGCCACAGCCGGGGCACCAGCGCGGCTCCTGATCGGAAGTGAAGTCCTTCTTCGTCAGGGTCGCCACGCGGGACCCCGACGACTCGCCGTTCGTCTCACTCATCGATCAACCTCCGGATCGCGTCCTCCAGGTCGTCCGCCCAGATCGGGAGTCCCTGCACCTTCGAGAACGACCTGGCGTCCACCAGGTACCGGCCCCGGATCAGCAACGCCAGATGACCGGAGTTGAGCTCGGGGATCAGCACCTTGCGGTACCGCGTCACCACGTCTCCCGTGTTGACCGGCAGCGGGTTCAACCACCGCAGGTGCGCCGTGGCGACCGCGGTCCCGCTCGCGCGGATCCGCCCGGCGGCGGCGCGGATCGTGCCCGCCGTCGAGCCCCATCCCAGCACGAGGACCTCCGCATCGCCGGTCGGGTCGTCGACCCCGAGCTCGGGGAGCTCGTCCGCGATGCCCTCGACCTTCCGTCGCCGGAGCTCCGTCATCCGTTCGTGGTTCTCCGGGTCGTAGCTGATGTCCCCCGTGACGTCCTCTCGCTCGAGCCCACCGATCCGGTGCTCGAGCCCCGGGGTCCCAGGGATCGCCCACGGCCGGGCGAGGCGGTCGTCACGCGCGTACGGGAGGAACTCTCCGTTCGCGGACGCGAAGTTCGGCTCGAAGCTCGGCAGGTCGTCGACGTCGGGCAACAGCCACGGCTCCGACGAGCTCTGCAGGAAGCTGTCGGAGAGCAGGAACACGGGCGTCCGGTATCGCACCGCCACCCGCGCGGCCTCCATCGCGACCTCGAAGCAGTCGGCCGGCGAGGCCGCCGAGACGATCGGGATCGGCGACTCGCCGTGGCGGCCGAACATCGCCGGCAGGAGGTCGGCCTGCTCGTTCTTCGTCGGCATCCCGGTCGAAGGGCCGGCGCGCATGACGTCCACCACGATCATGGGGAGCTCGGTGATCACCGCGAGGCCGATCGTCTCCGACTTGAGGTCGATCCCCGGACCGCTCGTCCCGGTGACGGCGAGCTGACCGGTGAAGGCGGCGCCGAGCGCGATGTTGGCTGCCGCGATCTCGTCTTCCGCCTGGATCGTGAGGACGCCGAAGTTCTTGTGCTTGGAGAGCTCGTGGAGGAGCTCCGAGGCCGGCGTGATCGGGTAGCTCGCGTAGAACAGCGGCAGGCCGCTCCGCCGGGCGGCCGCGATCAGCCCCCAGGCGAGCGCCTGCGCTCCGGCCACGTTCCGATAGGTGCCCGGCGCCGCCGGCGCCGCGTCGACGTGAACCTGGTGCGCGAACAGCTCGGTCGTCTCGCCGAAGTTGTACCCGGCGTTGAAGGCCGCGAGGTTCGCCTCGTAGATCTCCGGCTTCCCGCCGAACTTCTGCTCGAGCCAGTGCAGCGTCACGTCGACCGGACGGCCGTACATCCAGCTCACGAGCCCGAGCGCGAACATGTTCTTCGCCCGCTCGGCCTCCTTCTTGCCGACCCCGAGGCTCTCGACCGCCCGAACGGTGATCGACGTCATCGGCACCCGGTAGACCTGGTAGCCGTCCAAGGAACCGTCGGTCGTCGGGTCGGAGTCGTACCCCGCCTTGTCGAGGTTGCGCTGCATGAACGAGTCCTCGTTCACGATGATCGTGCCGCCACGGGCGACCTTGTCGAGGTCGGCCTTGAGGGCGGCAGGGTTCATGGCGATCAAGACGTCGGCATGGTCCCCCGGCGTCGTGATGTCGGTGGATGCGAACTGGATCTGGAACGCGGAGACCCCATGGACGGTCCCGGCCGGTGCCCGGATCTCGGCCGGGAAGTCCGGCAGGGTCGCCAGGTCGTTGCCGAGGATCGCCGTTGCATTGGTGAAGCGATCGCCGGTCAATTGCATCCCGTCGCCGGAATCCCCGGCGAAGCGGACGACCACATGGTCACGTTCCTCGATGGTCTTACTCATCGGACGGTGGCCAGCAGGCCGATCTGCTCCTTCATCGGGTATCGGTTCGATGGTCCGGCCGCGCGCCTGCGGTCCGTTGCATCTAGCGTAGCGCGCGGCATGGTGACCGACCGGGAGCGGCGCCCCGGATGCCACACGGATCGCTGTGATTGGATGGAGATATGCGGACGAGGCGGCTGGGAGCGCGCGGTCCGGAGCTCTCCGTCGTCGGGTTCGGGGCGTGGGAGGCCGGCGGGGACGACTGGGGGCCCAACGAGTCCGAGGCGTCCGTGATCGGCGCGATCCGGGCAGGGCTGGACGCCGGGATGAACTGGGTCGACACGGCCGAGGTCTACGGGGACGGCGTCTCCGAGACGCTCGTCGGCCGGGCGGTCGCCGATCGGCGAGCCGACGTGCTCGTCGCCACGAAGGTCGCTCCCCAGCCGGCCGGGACGGGGTTCCGCCCCGAGCAGGTCCAGGCCGCCTGCGAGGGCTCGCTCCGACGGCTGGCGATCGACGTGATCGATCTCTACCAGCTGCACTGGCCGGACGGGCGTGTCCCTGTCGAGGACACCTGGGGCGCGATGGTCGGCCTGCTCGACGCCGGGACGGTCCGGGCGATCGGCGTCTCGAACTTCGACCGCGAGCTGATCGAGCGGTGCCTCGCGATCCGGCACGTCGATTCCCTGCAGCAGGAATCCTCGCTCGTCCATCCGGACGACCGCGAGCTGATCCGCTGGTGCGGGGAGACCGGCATCGGGGTCGTGACCTACTCGCCGCTCGGCGCGGGACTGCTGACGGGGGCGGTCGACCGAGCCGACGCGGACCGCATCGACGACTGGCGGGCGAGCGAGGGCCTAACGGGGGCCGCGCACCTGGACCGGGCGTTCGGGATCGTCGACGGCATGCGTCCGATCGCCGAGCGCACGGGGATCTCGATCGCGCAGCTGGCGCTCGCCTGGAACCTGGCCCAGCCCGGTGTGACGAGCGCGATCGCCGGGAGCCGCAGCTCCGCGCATGCGGGGGACAACGCGGCCGCCGGGGATGTCGAGCTCGACGCTGCGACCGTCGCCGAGCTCGACGCGCTCGTCGACGCCTCGGCCGTGCGCTAGCCGCCGCGCTCGACCTGACGGATCCTCCGCACGATGCCGTCGAGGATCTTGATCGACAGCCCCGGATCCTCGTCGAGGAGTTTGCGGAGCGTCGCGCGGAACAGCCGCAGCACCTTCATCGGTGTCTCGGCGACGACGGTCGCGGTCCTCGGGCCGCCGTCGATCGTCGAGAGCTCGCCGAAGAAATCTCCGGGCACGACGGACCCCACGCGGCGGCCTCGCCGGACGACCTTCCCCTTGCCCTGCAGCACGACGAAGAGCGTCTCGCCCAGCATGCCCTCCTCGACGAGGTTCTCGCCGGGCTCGAAGGTGAGCTCGTCCGTCGCCTTCGCGAGTCGCTGCAGCGCCCGCTTCGGGAGATCCGCGAAGAGCGGGACCCCCCGGAGCGCGACCACGCTTTCCCGCTTGGTCCGCACGGCGGAGACCTCCGGCCGGCTCCCGCCGATCGGCCGGCGCTCCCGGAGCAACGCGTCGGGGCCGCTCTGGCTCACGCGCGGAGCCTAGCGGGTCTCGAACCGGGGCGGGAAGAGACGAGAAGCACAGGTCGGGACCGATACTCTTGGTGAACGATGGACGTGCGATCCCGCCTCGAGGCGACGCTGGCCGAGCGCATCATGCTGCTCGACGGCGCCTGGGGCGTCCTGCTGCAGGGACGAGGGCTGACCGAGGAGGATTTCCGGGGCGATCGGTTCCGTGACCACCCTCGCGACGTCAAGGGCGACCCCGACCTGCTGAACCTCACCCGCCCGGACATCGTCTCGGAGATCCACCAGGCCTACTTCGAGGCCGGCGCCGACATCACGACGACGAACACGTTCACGGCGACGTCGATCGGCCAGGCGGACTACGAGCTCGGGGACGCGGTCCGGGACATGAACCTCGAGGGCGCGCGCCTCGCGCGCGAGGTGGCCGAGCAGCACGGCGGCCTCGTCGCCGGGTCGCTCGGCCCGCTGAACGTCACGCTGTCGCTCTCCCCTAAGGTCGACGACCCCTCGTTCCGCACCGTCACGTTCGACCGTGTGTACGAGGCGTACGCGGAGCAGATCGGCGCCCTCCGGGACGGAGGCGTCGATCTGCTCTTGATCGAGACGATCTTCGACACGCTGAACGCCAAGGCCGCGATCGCCGCTGCGATCGACGTCGCCCCGGAGATCCCCAGGTGGATCTCCGTGACGATCGTCGATCGCAGCGGCCGCACCCTCTCGGGCCAGACGGTCGAGGCGTTCTGGCTGTCGGTCGCCCACGCCGACCCGGTGATCGTGGGTGTGAACTGTTCGCTCGGCGCTCGCGAGATGCGTCCCTCGGTCGAGGCGCTCGCCCGCGTCGCGACCGTCCCCGTCGCGAGCTACCCGAACGCGGGCCTCCCCAACGCGTTCGGCGGCTTCGACGAGACGCCGGAGATCACGAGCGACCTCCTGGGCGAGTTCGCGCGCGCAGGCCTCGTGAACCTCGTCGGCGGGTGCTGCGGCACGACCCCGGACCACATCCGCGCGATCAAGGCCGCGATCGACGGCGCCGACCCGCGAGCGCTGCCCGCACCGGAACGGTTCACCTCGTTCTCCGGCCTCGAGCCATTCCGGATCACCCCGGAGACGGGCTTCGTCACGGTCGGCGAGCGCACGAACATCACCGGCTCGAAACGCTTCGCGCGGCTGATCGAGTCGGGTGACTTCCAGGCGGCCGTCGACGTCGCACGGGATCAGGTCGAGAACGGCGCCAACCTGATCGACGTGAACATGGACACGGACCTGATCGACGGCG
>Ga0075424_100002328_pt1 | contig 17326 bp, 22 predicted proteins | sample SoiMethybrSBSTD3_FD_75301 | JGI IMG/M metagenome (GOLD analysis project Ga0075424, IMG submission 75301) | Bulk soil microbial communities from a Populus tree surrounding site in Tennessee, USA - Soil MetaG P. TD hybrid SBSTD3 | ecosystem: Environmental > Terrestrial > Soil > Tree plantation...
TTGTGATTGTGATGATGAATGATCGTTATCAGTATTTTTTTTCAAACGAATATCTATTCCTCTTATTTATGTCACTTATTTATACTCATAATTTGAGACGTGATCTCTATCTCAGCATCATCTCTTTTCTCATTGCTGTTGTACTAGTTGTCCCCATGTTAGACTTTAATATTGAAAAATCTACAATAATATTAAAAGCGGTTTCAAATTTTTTTAGTGCGTTTCTAAATAACATTTCGGGAAATTTAATATTATCATCATCTAGCACAACTGCAACAACAACTTTCTTTTCATTATAAAATGTCAAATTGATATGACATTTGGTTCTTTCAAGAATAGCTAGTATTACTATACATGCCGAAATTTTTTCAATGGATCTTTTATTTTGGGATCGTAGGATCGAGTCATATCTTTTGAATAACCAGTTTGCGATCTTCGGTTTCTTTGTATATATTATAGACAATGCCAATATCAATTGCTCACTGTGAGTTAGATATGCAAGGTCTTCGTCAATGAGCGTATAAAAGAGATTGTATAGACTGGTGGTGGCGGGTATCTTTGACATTTGTTTTATAGCCAAGTTGAGAATTAGGTATTCTTTTTCTTTGAATATCCTATTAGAAATTAGTGGCGATATTAGGTCTCCGCTATGCTTCGAAGTTATTGCTAGTTCACAATTAACTCGAATGTGATTTTGAATTTTATTCTGAGTTATACTTTCTTTATCATATTGTTGTGGTGACTCCAAAAATGATAAAAGAATACCTTCCCTAAGTCCTTGAGCACTTACAACAAGGACGTTGAACCCAAGTTTTTGCATGAGTATCTTAATTATACACGAACCAGCGGTTATCGTTTCTGCCCTGTTGTTTCCAACAGCATCAATTCCAGCAATTTCATCTACAGTCATTTTAAAAAATTTCCTACTAATTAAGTCGACAGATTCATAATCTAGTCTATAATTGTGAATTTTGTCAAGGATATAATGATTCAAATCTTGATCATATCTTGTTATAGCTCGCAATGTACCACCCACACCAACGAGAATAGCATCTGGACTTAATTCAAGCTCTTTTCTTTCTGGAAGCTCTTGCAGTATATGTTGTTCAAGTCTGCCATAATTTTTCTTGGTAAATGATCTGGAGTTATTATCATCATCATTATAAAGTTGCGACAGCCTTAATGCACCAAGAGGCAGGGACATAATTTTCTTAATTTTGAAGTTTTCTGAATACACCATTTCCAAACTACCACCGCCTAAATCAAAGAAAAGTGTAGTAGGAAGACAGATACTTCTCAACGCTCCACCATATGAGTATAGAGATTCTTCTTTGCCTGATAGTACTCTTAACCGAAAACCAGTCTTTTGATAAACCTCTGCAAGAAAATTATTCTTGTTAGTTGCCTCCCTTACAGCGCTTGTTGCGACTGCAAGCACATGATCTACTGATTCAAACTTGATAATATCTCGGAATAGTTTTAAAGCATCGATAGTGCGGCAAATAGATGATTCATTCAGAAATCTAGATTCATCAACGCCTTCTCCAAGTCTGACTGTCACTCCTTCCTGACTGTATGGTGAGTATGAATGATCTTTATCTATATAATAATTGACCAGTTTGGCAGAATTAAAGCCAACATCTATTACCGATACTTTCAAAGCTGTTTCCGTCCTGATGAGTAAGCATCATGATCTTTATTTTATTTCTGATGTAAAATTATATAATTTTCTTGCTAGATTCTAATTGACATGTCATATAGATGATATAGTTCATTTCATGAGTATATATCAACTATATTGTATTGAAATCTCTCTAGCCATAGACCCGAACTGCATTTTATTAATTGTTCTGTATACACGATGATTAAACATGTGATGATAAAATACATTAATTTTGTATGTAATATTACCTACATATATCAAAGAAAATTTATTTTCCCATTTTTCTTATATGCCTTGGAGTAAGTAGCCATTTTAATTCGCCATGTAAGTTTGGAGGTGTAAAAGAGGTTATTGTCAGTCTTGCAAGTCCTGCCTTCTTTAAGACAATATGTCCATCTCCGCCCTTTCCACCAGATATTATATCACTTATCATGTCTGTAAGATATGGTTCATGTCCTACGATAAGAACGGATGAATATTGTTTGAATCGTGTTGACGAAGATAATTTACGGTAAAGGTCTTGTCTGTTACCTTCAGGCTTGAGTTCATTCCAATCTTCCATTTTCTTTTCATTCTTCAGTGTCTTTGCAACAATTGCCGCGGTTTGATGCGCTCTCTTTAAAGGACTGCTAATTATAAGATCAAACTTAATTCCCAAATCTTTGAGCGAATTTGCTATACCAGCCATCTCTTTTTGACCGGTGACAGTTAAAGCTCTTTCAGAATCTTTATTATTTCCCCCAGTGATCTTTTTGCCTGCCTCACCATGTCGCAAAATGAACATATCCATAACAAAAAACATATAGTAATTGTTATATTATCTTAACCGTACGTACACGCCAATCTAAAAATCTAAAATTTCGTTTTCGTCTTTTTCCGCTGTTAATGTAAAGTTATTAGATATCATAAACAAGTAAACATAGACCATTAAATATCAAATACGTCTAACTCAAAATCCTATAACAAAGTGTATTATTGTCCGTTTACAGAGATATATATAGATCTATGTGATCCATACTATCATCATGTGATAATCTTGTTTCATTTTGAATAGATTTTTGTTCTATAAGTAACTATTTTGATTATAAGATGTATCTTAATATTCACAGGCTTGAAATTGCAAATGGCCTCAAAGATGCGCTTATCCATGCAGATTTTACTATCGACTCCATAATCAAGAGTGGACCGAGTCAGATTGCTTCAACAATGGGAATTGATCTATATGTTGCAAAAATCATCTTTAATGCTGCAAAAGAAGCTGCTAAAGCTAATGGTTTTATGGAGCTGGAGAATAATAAAGATATTATCAGGCCAATCAAGATTGCCAGATGAATTCAAATTTGATGTCTTTCTTGTCATCAATGTTATTATTGTGCTTATATCTGCACCCATTTAACGGTACATTATTTTCAGTATTAATTCACATGTATTGAATAAGCGAATGTCGTAGACAGCTATTTATCTTACAATCAGATTAGTGTTGAATTTACTTCAATGATGATCTTCCAATAATTACATTATGTAATGATTATTCAACATTGAATCCTTATAATGAAACGGCCTGAGGTTTTGACTGTTGCAGCTGTAACTACAATTACTACAACGAAGATCGAGAATGCCACAGCGGGACTGCCGACTAACTGCTTTAACCGACTTCATAACAGGGTATTATGTGCTGGAGCTAAAGCTAAAGGTGAAGGTAAAGGTAAAGGTAAAGAAAACGCCATGGCAATATGTGATTATATATCTTCCTTAAGGTCAGAGGTCAACCCTTCTGACAATTACAGGAAGACTGTAATAATGCTGCTTTGGTTTAGTTAGCCATAATAAATTTTTATGTGTTATGACCCAAATCATATAGGAATGCTAATTCAGATTAAAAGCTGTAAGATTGTTTTCCCTGCGAGTATAAAGTGCAATGCAACTGCATAATAGTACTACTTATTAGTGTAAATACCATATATAGTCTCTCCAGTATCGATATTAACATAACTCCAAATTTCAGGGCTCATAGCAAGTTGTCGGAAAAGCGATTTTTGATTGTCATCTAGCACATCATAAACTAGTTGACCTATTACCATATGATTAGGATCGGCTAGTGTGGTCATTTTTACTGCAATACTTGTACTGTAGCCTAAAATGTCGTAAACTGGTTTCTTTATGAGAGGCTGTTCATTTTCGGAGATGTTGTTATTGTTAGCAATTTTTTCTACATTAGTTATATTAGGGTGAATGTCCCAACCACTCTGTATTATTGCATTTTCACCAGTGTCTATTCCTATCCTTACATTCATTACAGGACAGTCGTATTGATTGAGAATCGGATTTATCCCTTCATGGGCCACCTGAATCATGCATCTTGCGCAGTTTATTGCATGGGTACAGGCCACCTTTAGTTGAGATTGATGACTTGGAACAAGGAAAAATGCAAGAACTGCGTCTCCTACATATTTCAGAACAAATCCCCCGAATTCTTTAACTATGAGCGACATCTCCTGATTGAAGGCTTGAATCATCATTGTGAGTCTATCTAAAGGGAGACTCATGGATAGCTTTGTTGATGCTACAAGATCGACATTCAAAATAACAAAATTCATTTTTGATCTAGCAGATTTAGCTAAAGTATTTTGGGTATCGGCAACAGAAATAATAAATTGTGGTTCTCCTTCTAGAGTTTTCCAAACTCTAGTTTGAGATCTCGTCATTATATCATTCACATCAACGGTGGGAGTAGAAAATGACACTAATTTGTCCATCCAAATAATCAGAATATAATTGCTACACAATTATAGATATCGATCATCGCAGTTGTTTTGCTGCTTTAATCACATAATTGGTCTACCACAAAAAGATGGAAACGACAAGACGTTGTATGATTAGGTGGTAGCAGACATCTATGGATTAAGGAAAGCAACAGGTCTTGGCATATATGGTTTATATTTAGATTCATGGCCCGGCTATGTCTCAAAGACAATACATTATCAGGTCCTAATTAAGTGGTATCAAGAAATGTATCAATTCGTCCTTGTAAGTCATTATTAATTTCTACTATAGATCGATTTCCGTTTATATACTCTATGCTATAGTGTTTTTGCAATCTGCGAAATTCCTTTGCAAGAAGTCGTTGATAAATCAAGAATGAATTTAACATATCATCTGATAACCTGAGATCAGCACCTGATTCATAATAATCTAGTGAAGAATTTTTCTGAAATACTCTGTGAATCAGCTCGTTTGGGCTAACATCAAGATAGAATACTAGATCTGGTTTTATAGCAAATCCAAATAGATTGTGTGACCAGACTCTTCCTATTCCTCTAACAGCGTCTCGAGCCATAAGTGTATATATGTACCTATCAGCAAGTACAATGTAGCCTGCGCGTAAAGCAGGTATTATTCTATTCTCAAGCTGATCTGCAAAATCGGCAGCGTAAAACAAACTTAATGTTCTCTTCCCAAGAGCAAAGTTTCTTTTTGCCTCCAGTATTCCCTCACTAATCAATTCTGAACGTCTCAAACCCGTATTCAAAACAGCATGACCATCTGATTCAAGCTTAGAAGTTATCGTTGTAATTTGTGTACTTCTACCTGAAGCATCAGGTCCTTCTATCACAATGAATCTACCTTTAATTTCAATTTTCTGCAAATAAGGGATAATATGAGCATAATATTCTATTGGTCTAGCATCCATTGAAGGTATAATTGGAGTGCTAACTTTTCGTCTCTTTATTCTTCTGTACGAATTAGACTTATGCTCTTGTTCTATATTGTTCACTCAACCTATCACCACAAGTCTATTTAATCCGCTTTATGAAAACATAGCTGATTTCTTAGAATTGTAAAGACATAAGAGAATCAATACAGACTGTATATACACATATATGCATACCCAATAAATCACATATGTAAACCAATACTACTTCTTTTCCAGCTCATTTACAAGCCTTGACCAAATTTGATAGTGGTTGTGAATATATTGTAAAGTTATTCTTTGCCTCTTCTTGATCTATTCTAAACCATAAAGTATTCTCATCATATTTTTCTAATAAATACATGGGGATATAGAATCTTCCATCATCATATGATGTTTCTTTTTCTATCAAAACATAATTGCAATCCACTTCCAGTACTTTGCCTAAATCTTGATCATTAACATCTCTTGCTTCCTTCTTTGACAGATTAAAATTCAATATACAGTACTCCTTTTCAGTATCTCCGTAGTTTAACTTTATAATGTAATCATATATGAAACATCGACATGTTATGATCTCAATATAGATCGCATAAAACATAATTGACTATATAGTAATTTGATATGTATATGTGGTTTACATAGATATAGAAGAAAAGATTAGAAGTCAAATCAAAAACCATGTCTTATATATCGCCTAAAACAAGTTCATATGTTTGCTATGCCTATTTGGATAATGATCAACAACTTGTTGCTTTGATAAATTAGATCAATATGAAACCCGTAGATATAATTTACTATGTAGAGATATGATATTTCTATAGGGTAGGTTTTTGTTGTGCCCCGTGATACTAATTGATGGTGTGAAAAAGTACTCACAAGTGGCTCAACCCAAGGTACATGAGTATTTAAGAGACATTAAATATACATACTGTAACTCCTGCAAAAACAGAACGCGATTCTCTTGCTTTAGATGCGGGTTTTGCTGGACTTGTCACTGGATCAAAGAGGAGATGGAGAGAATTTCTCCTGTAATAATCCCAATAGAGACATATGGTTAGCAGGATAACAATGACTACAATAACACCCTCATCAGATAATTCTCTATCCCTAATACAAGCTCTTCAATATTGTCTTGATATATTAAAAATGAAACAGCATTTCGGATTTATGATTAGAACAACAACAAGTGTTCCTATAACTATGACAAGAACTTTCGGAAATTGGATAATTGCTATGAAATTAATTGCAGATTGGAATGGAGCTTTGGGCTATCGCGATTACGTATTCTCTCAGACACAACTATACGATTTTCTGGCCTTAGCTTCGAAAGCTTTAGAAGGAAAGGAAACAAGCGATAACAAAATAGTACTTGAGATCTTAAGAGATATTATGGAAAATTATGAAAGCTTCAATCATAGTTTAAAGTCAAATTATCCTCGAATTATAGTTGATGTTATTTCTATTCTTCATAGAGGTATTGATACGAATGGAACTAAAGTAAATCCAATCAGTGTTGGCAAATACTACCAATTAAGAAAGCAGCAAGATATCATGATTGAAGAAAAATGGCAAGAGAAGACTTCAATTGCTACTACTGTGGCGACAACAACAATTACTTCACATATGATTAAAATTCTTATACCATTGTTAAGATAGTGTAAATCACATCAGGTTAATCAGTTCTCTCATGTTATTATATATCAGTAAGAAGTGTATACCTTTTTCTGTTGTTCGATAAAGTCTACTATCTTCATTGCCGGAGATTTCAATAAACTCTTTTTCAATTAGGAAGCTCATGATTGATCGGAAGCGTTCATAATTCAAAAACGATTTATTATATATACTTGACCTGGTTGCTTTGCCACTAGTCGTAGCTTCAAGGATTGCTGCCATGACATCTGTCCTGCTTCTGTATTTTATTCTCTTATATTTTTTAATACCTACGAAAATATCCTGCATAAATACATTAAATATCACCTTATGAACACTAAGCATCTATAGGCATTGTGAAATGTGATAGCTTAGATGACCTTATTCTATATTGATCTCAATAATTCATTTTGGATAATGATTTATTGTTAGTAATAACATACTTTCAATCGAACCAGTTAAAGAGCCCCCTAGCAAATAGTGCATGACTCCTCCTACAGCAGGATTATGATATATGAATGCTGCAATGCTGGGGGTACGCTAACAATCATCATGAACTTATACTATGGAACTAACTGTTAATGTCATGAGCTGATATGAAACTATCATTTGCCAGGTTAAGAAATAGGGTAGAAGGAACAGTTGTTCTCTTTGTTTGAACACAAAATGTAAGTACAAGTTATATAGCTGAAGCAATTTTTTAGAAAATACGCTTCCACAGGTTATTGGTATAAGACATTATAAAAAGAAGTCTGGAATAAGGCCAGCAGAAGAAATAGTCCTTAGCTATACAAGTAATGAAGAACTAGGCATTGGTATGAGCAAGTTCTCCCTATAAACATGACAATATCCCAAATCCAATAGCAAAATTATAAATCGTTACTTTACTACCATCACAGGACAATGAGCATAACTCACAACCGAAGATGCGACACTTCCAAGTAATAATTTCTTAAAACCGGATCTTCCTCTTGTTCCAACTACGATAAGATCAATATTCTTTTCTTCTGCATATTCTAATATAACATAATCTACTGGTCTGTGACTGTTAATTAGTTCTGTTTCTAATTCGGTATTGCCTGTTTTTGCTGTACGACTAAATTCTTCAAGCCATGCCTTGCTATCGTCCATTTCACTTGATTCTTCTAATACATCCTCTTGTTTAAGATGATACGACTCTGGAACAGAAGTGACAGTAATTGCAAAGAGCCTAGCATTGAAAGATTTTGCTAAGTCTAAAGCGTATTGTGCTGCTTTCAATGAATGTTCTGAACCGTCAATTGCTACCATTATTTTAGAAAATTTTGGATGTGATTCTGCTATTGATGAAGACAATCTCTACTCTTGTATGACAACATTGAAGTCATTATAAAAAGGAATCTTTGGATTTTCTCTACATATTAGTTAAGACTAAAAATAAGAAAAGAATTTCTGACGCATCAGTCAAGTAATTCTAGAATTAGACTGATCTTGCGATTCAAGCAACAAGCCCTATATACATCAACCCTTAGCAGCCAATTCTGCTATCATTTTAAAATAAGATAAATCCATATTATAAATTTGGATACGTATTTTTTCCTTTAGCTAAGCTTCGTTGTGGTCAGACTCGTTTAATTCTTTGTTGTTATACATTGTCATTCAATGCTTACCACAAATTTGTATATCACATATCCAGTAACATCTTCACTTCCAGGTAGCCAAGTTGCTACCGCTATCAATATGTAATTTCCGCTGTTTAGGTTCATTCTAAATATTGTATTGTCATAATCTGTAGCATCAAGCACTGCAGCTGCAGTTCCGTTAATAGCATGATATGCTGTTACTGCTAAACTGCTTGGTGGAAGTAGTTTAGGAGTGCCTACAATTATAAATTGGATACAAGAACCATTCTTGATGTGTACAATGTTTGAAGGAAGATTAGCAGATATATTTTGTGGTCGAATGTGAAGTTCGGGAAAGTTTATTCCTGCTCTATATTTTGCCTCAGACAAGTTTCCAGGATATACTATGCCAGCATAATTCATCAGTATCTTTGGTGGAAGTACATTGACATTAAGCCCACTACTATTAGCGTTTAAGGGGGCAGAAATAGTACATGTAGACCTACCACCATTAGTGGTACTGCCAGTGCCATTAGTGCTAATGCTACTTGCATTACCATGTCCGTTACCATCACTATTGATATTACTTGTATTATTCTCTACAATACCAGCTTTTGAGATTAGGTTTTCATTTGAGGGATAATACGGATAATAGTAATGATAATGATACATTTCACCGTTAGCTTTTGGCACCATGATTGCATTGAAGCTAGTCATCAATGGTAGTATTAACATGCATGCAATAAGACATATTTTGATATAGTGTTTCATCATAATGTTTAGCTTGGTCCCATGATAATTTATTATGTAGCTAATCGAATTCAGATTCATACCTAAGTAAATAAATAAATCACAAATATGTTAATCTTAGGTCAATCAACTAATTAATGAGGACATTATTTATATTCAGTTTTGTCCGACCTCACATCACATTCTCTATAAAGAGATACATTAAGTATCAATCAAGGAATAAATGATATTATTCCAATCAATAACTATATGAACATCGCTATTATTATTATTATTATTATTATTATTTTATATCTCTAAAACCTTCAGCTTCAGCTCCCTTGAATCTTTCAAGTTCTGGTTTCTGTACATTAAGTGACACTTGATGACCATCAAAACCCTGCACAATATGTTTTGGTATCTTGTACCTTGTCCTTCCACCTTCCGTGGACACCAGTATGGAATTTTCATCTATTGCATCAACGTTTCCTATTAAATTTCCATCACTTGATCTGACTGTTTTTTGAATAGTTGACTCCCAGTTTGCTACTGAACCTGACATATTTTATTTCAAGATATTGAACTAGGGATACTATATAAGAACTCCCTGAATCCTACAGCATAGTGAGCATAAAGAACAAGGGGCACGCTAACAATCCCAACATAAAATTCGTTGAGCTGCAAAGTGTGCCTATTAATGATTCTTTGCAAATAATACAAGATTAAGTCCTCAAGTGAAAAATAACAAGCCATATGGTATTTGTAGATCCATTGACAGGAAAAATATTTGCAAAAGGCATAGTTAAAAATACTGGAACCTGTACCATAGCTTCGGTAACTACATATGCAGACGAATTTGATAATGCCAATCACTTCATAAACAGAACACAACCTGCACCTAATACAATGCCACTGAAGCCAGGAGATTCCTTTAACTATACCATAGATCTGGGAGGATATTTTACCGGTAAATTTGATAATCATGAAATAGCAGCAGTTACATACCAACTTGCTGCCAAAAATGCAGTAGCTGCAGCACCATCAACATCAACATCAGCTGCAGCACCATCAGTCACTGCTGCCACAGAAAGATAGGTCAGAAAATATATTTTTTGGTTCATGACAATAACTATTTTTCCTATCCGAGAATATATCTAATTAAAACATTTGGTAAAGATTTTCTTTAACTAGTATGCAAGCATATTGATGAATGTAATGGGAATATTGCGTAAAATAACCAACAAAATTACTAAACCCAAAGAGAGAGAAATAGAAGTAGAACGAAAAGTACAAGTAGATAGTAGTTCAAAAACAAATAATACATCTGAAAAGATTTATTGCAGATTTTGTGGTACAGCTAACTCGCAAGAACAAGAAGTATGTTCGAGATGTGGAAGTAAACTCAATGTACCACCCTCCACAATCATGAAAGCATGTACAAAATGCGGTTTGGCAGCAAATGATGACTCAATATTTTGTACTAGATGCAGGACCAGGTTTGAAGATTTATAAATTGTGAAATTTTTAGATTATTGAAATAACGACTTTATTACCACGAGTAGCCAGCATTAGATCTAATCCTGTTTTTGCTTTGAAAGCCCAGAAGTTGATATTTGACCCAAATTAACGTAGATTTTGCATATAAATTAGAGATGTCAAATTTCAATTCTCTCTCTTATCTTCACCAATTCTTTTCTCGAGATCTTCTAATATTCTGCGTATCTCTTTTATATCGTGCATAACGTCCTGTTGTGTTATAGGTATGGCTGATTCCTGCTGTACCTGTTTATATGCCTCTTCTGATTTCCTGACAATCACAGAGATAAAGAGAGTGATGATGATAAAAGTTCCAATTACAATAAAGCTTGTAAAATATAACCAATACAGCGGTCCAAGACTACTTACTATTGGTTCCATTATATTGGGCCATCCTTCTAAAGTGATAACTTGAAAGAGAGTTGTTAATGAGGTTGGAAAAGAAGACCAGTGTTCATGGTCTGCGTCTCTGAAAAGATGGTATCCAATTATTGCATATATAAAAAATAGAATTGAAAGCAGAATCAAAATGTTAAATATACTGGGTATTGAGCGTACTAGCGTAGACACTATCGCGCGTAGCTCAGTGGATTTTGTTATCAGTCTTGTTATCCTCAACAACCGAATTAATCTGGCTATAGTTGAAAACTGGCCCGTTGTTGGTAAAACAGACAGAATTATGATTGCAAAATCAAAGCAATTCCAACCATCTCTAAAATACTTTTGTGGTCTTGGATATACTGCAATCAGCCGCAATGCAGCTTCAATAATGAAGACAGCGACTACTATGTTTTGAATCGATCTAAATGTTCCCTGTTCGAGTATGTCATCATACTTACCGCCGATCGAAACGACAGCAGGTGTTGCTTCAAGTGCTAGAGCGAGCGCTTGGAGAAGAATTACTCCTGTTATTATCCAATCAAATGTACTGCTAGCTACAATGTCTTGTGCCAGACTAACAATTCTATTCGTGCCTCCTTCTGACGGTAATGATTGTTCCGCTAAAGGCCGGCGAGATAATGATTTCTTTTTTGCCATGGACTCCTTGGCTAATGCAATGGTGTATCTCTATATCCTGATCAATAGTACTTCTTTTGCGAGAGGTTATGTGTATGCAAAACCAGATGCAGGACTATGCTCATTAGTATCCAAAGACATAGTATAATAAATCGAATCGTGATCTATTGTTGATGCAGATACTAATATGGCCAATTTTTTACCACTGACCTTTGTTTCCTTCTAGCAATCCTAAACCTGTATGTATTCTATCTATATGTTTCGATAGTTCTGCCTTATTTTTGAATTTAGACTGACAATAAGCGCATGTTAGAATTTCTTCTTCTTTTACTTCTTTTGTGATATCCATATTCAATATTAATGATGAGTATGATTTAGAGTATTTAGTCAATACGTTTACGTTGCAATACAAAGCAAACTTTGTAATTAAAACTCATTTATTATAATAAAAATTGAGTACCACAATGCAATACATTAGAAACGTACTATCAATATATCACATTTGATCTAGCTCTTGATAGAATAAAGCATTGGATTCTATCATTGTTGGAGGTAGTAATGCAAGTTATGAGATAATTTGGCTATTTTTCACTCTTTTCGTTGGTGTTGCTTTGGCAATAGACTTTGGGATAATCGGTAAGATACAGTATATTTTTAAGATTAGAAATAGAAGTAGAAATAGCATTAATAATAAGTACCAACAAAGAGAAACTTCTTCAGTTCTATCTGTAGAACCAAAGTTTCCTCAACAACAACATGTTTTCAAAAGAGCCTTCGTATGGACGATAATATGGATATCGCTTGCCATGATATTTGCTGCAATAATATATTTGGCTCTAGGGTATGAAAAAACATTACTTTTTGTAACAGGATATGCAATTGAAAAATCTTTAAGCGTAGATAACATGTTTGTATTTTTGCTTATATTTTCTTCCCTTGCAATACCGCATATCTACCAACATAAAGTCCTGATGGCTGGAATTCTTAGTGCCATTATTATGAGGGTTGGTTTAATCCTTGCAGGAGTATCGCTTCTTGAAAGCTTTCACTGGATGATTTACATCTTTGGTGGCTTACTATTGTTTACAGCAATTCGCATGCTTATACAAAAGAAAAACGAACATGGAGAAAAGAACGAGATGACGATTGAAAAAAATATTGCTGTTAGGATAATGAAGAAATTTGTTCCCATTACATTTGAGTTGGATAATGATAAGTTTTTGGTACGCAAGAATAATAATAATGGTCATAAACTTTTGTATGCCACACCTATGCTTGTCGCACTTGTGATAGTTGAACTGACAGATTTGGTATTTGCATTAGATTCGATACCTGCAATACTAGCAATAACTACTGATTCGTTTATAGTAATAACTTCAAATATCTTTGCTATTCTTGGTTTGAGAAGTTTATACTTTTTACTTGCTGGTATGATGGAGAAATTCTATTATCTTAAACCAGGTTTGGCCATGATATTATTCTTTGTTGGCAGCAAAATGTTAGTGTCAGAATATTTTGAGATACCACTTGTCATATCTCTGATGGTAATATTTGGAATACTAGCTTCAGCATTAGTCCTATCCTTCATTAGGACTCGTCAACAACAAGCTAACATGGTTATTGATAAATAGAGCTTTTTTACTAAAAATATCACCGATATTACAGAAGCGAGAGATTATTTGTGATTTAATTGCTACACTACAAGTAGCTTAAAAGACTCCGTTGTTGTTAGCTACTTTTCTTATGATAACAGTACGCAGGGTTTTGAGGTTATCTCACAGCTTCTCTCCAATAGATTTTGTTGCTTTTGCTTATAATGACAAAAAATAATAATAATGCTATCTGATTAAAAATTAGATTTGAAGCCATTTGTCAATTTTTGATGATATAGACTTTTACACTGTTTATTACTATTATTATTGTTTTGTATCCCATCTTGCACAACAATTTGTCTAACATTTTTCATTCTCTTCTTATCATATATTGACTGCAGAAACTTATAACATGCTGGACATACTTCTTCCACCAATTCAATGTGATTAAGCATTTACAACCATTTGAATTTTACATTCGAATACCGCCTATCTTACTCTAAAGAACCTGTTTTTTACATGCTGGATGATTGTTTATGATGTGACGAATATGAGAAACACTATAAAAAGTCTTGCAACTAATCAAGTTTTATGTTAGCAAAGTTACAAACGCGCGGATAATTCAAAAATGAAATTAAAATCAAATATATTCAAAAGATCTATAGCAATTTCCCATATTCTGGAAGACTACTTTTGCATATTTTGCAGCCAAACATAGACACTTCAACTCCTTCCCTAATTTCATTTAAACTTCCTATAATCAATCTTCCTTCATTTTCTGCTTCAGTTAAGGCTTCCTTATCTTTTTCGGCAATCCCGTAGATTATTGGTATAATTTCAACAACATCTTTACACTTATGACAGTAACCTTCAGATATTCTGCGGGGATTGTTTTCATGATAGTCTACATGAAGATTCTCTGCTTCCTCCTTTGTAATTTCAAATGCATCCATAAGCTTGTAATTAATTCGATAATAGATTAGATTACTCTCATCGTACTTATTATCTTTAAGATAGGATTCATGAAGATTCACAAGCAAATGTTTAATGTCTGCTGCATTTTTATGATACTTCGTTTATTTGATCACCAAATTGAAAAAATCAATATGGTATATAATGGCTATGATTGTACGTATAACCATAGTTAACATTATTAGATTCCCAAGTGAGTAATCTAGTCATGATCTTTATGTATATTTCATTATAATTTATTTCATCCGCGCATTATAATTATAATAATAGATCTTTATATTTCCAAGTCCATTTCCGATATTTTGGTGAATAAGTTATAATATATCATCATATACTAGCTGCAATTTTTAAACTAAATTTCAAATGCTAACGTTTTGATTTGTTCTTTTGTTTAACACTTGCCTTTAGCGCTTCGAGTAGGTTTTTGCTAACGTCATCTTCCTTTGCATTGCCAGATTCTGTTACGTTCAAGGTTTGCTTTCCAGCTATCTTTGCATTTATTAGCTGTTCTAACTGCTTAGTATACTCATCAGAATATTGGCTGATATCGAATTCTTTGCTTGAGAGATTTTCTACTAATGTTTTCCCAAGTGATAATTCTTTATTGTCAATTGAAGGTTGTTGCGAAGAAACAGAGCCATCCATGCCTTCAACTTCATCTACCGGCTTTATCTCGTCTATATACCGTAGTTGATGCATCACTATCCCTCTTTGATATGCACGTAATGCAACAAGATGTTCTCTGTCCTTTAATACAACTTTACCAATTGCTATTTTGTTTGTTTCGTTTATTACTCTAGCAAATAATGTATATGCCTTATCAATAGCGCCAGTTTTTTTATTCTTCTCTGGTGCTACATAGTAACTTTTCTCTATTAACAAAGGATCAAAATCCTTTGAATCAATAAACTCTTTAACATCAATACTTTGGGTTGTTTTCAATTTTATCTTATCTAAGTCTTCTTTTTCAATTACGGCATAGTTATCTTTTGAAATCTGATAGCCTTTCTTGAGTTCTGAATATGGAACTTCTCTTTCTTCTACAGGACACCACTTTTTGTATTTAATTCTATGGCCCTTGTCATCCAATTGATTAAATGAAAAATCTTTGTTATTATCAGAAGTTGTATAGAGCTTTACAGGAATATTAACAAGTCCAAAAGATATGCTACCTTTCCACATACTACGAGCAGCCATATTCTTTAATCTAATTAGAATTAGAATTCTATTTTATTTTAGCACGTTGAAACAAATTAACAAAAGATTATAACTATAATAATATCTAGATACGCAAAGTATTTTACATACTTCTATATTTATGCATGCTTATAGTCAACTAGCTACCGTAATGACTACAATGGCTATTGAACATAGCATCATAGGTGCTGGTATTTTGCCAGCACTGATAGACACCAGCCAGCAGGTATACAAATAGCTATAACATTTTTGATTCAGCTGTTGTCCTAGTCAGAATGAGTAAATTATGACAATTGTAGTGATGTCCTCAGTAAAGGTAGACCGGGCAATGGTGTTGTAGCTCCTCCCCCTTCAGGCGTTGCAACTCCGCCATCAACAAAAACATGTCCTGAAAATACAGTATTAGATGCTAATGGTAATTGTGCTCCAGTGTCTCAAGGTCAAACAGATCAAGTAACAACAACACAACCTCCATCAAGTGACGATAATAACAAACCTACTAAACCTAAATTTCCAAAAGAAGGTGACACCTTGGAACTAGAACCACAGACAGATGATAGTACAAAGCAATCAAAAAAGGATTAAATATTAATACTAGTCCGATAATTCAGCGATAGTCTAGCTAAAATGTTAGACCCTTAGTCTACGAATGTTTGACCCAGGACAGTAATGACTTGATCTATCTTCTATATTCAGATACTCAAACCTACCGGTTTCAGGATGCATGATTATGTATACAGGTCGATGACAAACGTCTCAGCCAAAAAAAAGAAGTGTTATGAAACACAACATGGTTTAAACTGCTATAACTTTTGCTCTTTGTTTTTTTCTATAAATGGCATAATCTTATATTCAATTATATCCATGACATTAAAATTCAAATCAAATGATAGCAAAAGATAGTAAGATTTGCTTTCATGTTCTTTCCCAGAAAGCTTTATTGGTATCGTTACACGTACAAGCCTTTCATATTTACCTATTGAATATACGAGCCTTCCTATTTTTGATTCAAAGTCTTCCCTTGTGGCAGCACGAAGAACAGCTTGTATCGCATAATGTGAGGTTTCTTGTTTATCCATTAAGGGAGTCAAGCCATTTCTGTATGCTGTTGCAAGTAGACTGCCAAGGTTGTTAGCTATACCTGCAAATCTGATAGAATAATCTAATTGTTGTATTTCTTTGCAGAGACCATTTAAGTGCTCTTCAGTTGAAGATGACATATACTGATAACATGATGATAATCCTGTTTGTTCTTATTAGAGTTCTTTTTTTCAGCAGGTTGTTCTATTAGGAGAAAGACTAGAACAAATACCTCTCTATAAGCCGTCAATAAGTGAAAATCATTATTTTTCATTGCAAGATGTTCATGTTTAGAGTCTGGTTCAATGCGTGTAACTCATATGTTATACTCTGGGCTTAGTTCTTTTCTTAATCCTTTGCTCAAAGCAGTAATATCATGTTTTGTTGCGCAGTAGATGCTTCCTCCAGCAAATACTATTCTTCCTGCTACCAAAGATAGATTAATCATATGTCCTGACTTTTATCTCACATATGGAATCACTGCAGAGGTACAATAGAAAACTCCTTTGACATTTACATCAATCATCTGTTCCCATTCTTTTACTTGCAATTCTTAAGATAACTCAGAGGCATCAAACCAGCATTGTTAATTAGA
>Ga0075424_100002329_pt1 | contig 17322 bp, 14 predicted proteins | sample SoiMethybrSBSTD3_FD_75301 | JGI IMG/M metagenome (GOLD analysis project Ga0075424, IMG submission 75301) | Bulk soil microbial communities from a Populus tree surrounding site in Tennessee, USA - Soil MetaG P. TD hybrid SBSTD3 | ecosystem: Environmental > Terrestrial > Soil > Tree plantation...
AGAGGCTACCAAGCTCAGTTTGGCAGACGCCCGCGAGGCAGTGAAGGCCGCGCAGACCCACTACGCAAACCACCTATGGGCGCCCGCTCACATCTCGGGTGATACCTACATGGTGGTGGGGCAGGAAAAGCCAAAGAAGAGAGTCTTTGAAACGTTTTGAAACGGATACGGCTCATCGTGCCAGTTTACGTTTGGGAGTGCCGCGCGGTAGAGTGACGCTATTCCGAGCACTCGTTAGGCTATTTGCGCGTTGCCATTATTCTCCGCCGGTTCTTTTATCGGCTTAACCACCCATTCTTCAGCCTCGCTGGAAGAGAAATTCCTCTGGCCGCGAATGGGATGACACTGAACCCGGCAGCAAGATCTAGAGCCCAATCTCAATGCACATACTTAACCGAGCACCCATATGGGCGACTAGTCGGTACGCTGACTGACTTGCCCGCGGTTGCTTCCTCCAGGGCCTGGGAGACGTAGTTCTTCGCGCTTGCGATATCAGACTCCTCAGTCGTGGGCTTATCATCGATGGCGCCGTCGTAGATCAGTGCCCCGTCAGGATTGATGATGAACATATGGGGAGTTGTCTTCGCAGAATAGAGCTTCCCCACTTCGCCTTGCGGATCCAGCAAGGCGGCCGTCGGAGAAGCTTTCATGTTCTTTAAGTACTCATTTTCCTGCGCAGCCGTGACGTAGCCTTGTTGTCCCGGAGCAGAAGAGATGACGGTAAACCAGACGACGCCCTTGCCCGTCCACTCTTTCTGCAGGTGTTGCATGTTCCCGCTTTCGTAGTGTTTCTGCGTGTAGGGACAGCCGTTGTTGTGCCATTCCAGCACCACGAACTTGCCGTGATACTTTGACAGCTGATGCGCTTGGCCGTTGCTGTCCGTGGCCTGAAAATTCGGTGCGGACTCGCCAACCTTCACTGCCAGCATCGTCGAACTCAGCACCAGCACGACCGCAAAACGACACCACAGTTTCCGATGCATATCTCCTCCATTCGTATTTCGGTTACATGGATCCTTCCGGGCGCGACTGCGAAACGGCAACATCCACCAGGTATGCTTTATCGACTCCCGTGACAACTACGCCCCGCAAGCGGGTTGGTGGCTTCGTCAGATGCTTCGACTTCTTCAAGTGCAAACGAACCCCACCGGAAATCCGTTTTGCCTCCTGCGGAGCCGCATTTTCGATCTGTTCTTCCTCGAGCGGAAAGAATTGCGGAGCTTCAAGAGAGTGTCCGGCTTTGACGGTCAGAACGAACTCGCCCCCAGCAGAGGCTGCTGATACTTTCCAGTCATGCGGTACGGGTTTTGGTAATCTGCGCCGTGTGGCCTCGAATTGTTCGCGGGCGGCGGAAGGACCAGAGTCTTTCCTCACGGGCAGGGACAATTCCACCTGCTTCTTACCTGGAATACACACCTCTCGGCACACAAGATAGTTCACCCGAGCGGCAAGTCGCATGCTGTCTACATCCTTGAGGTTGGATGGTACAGTCAGCGAAACCGGCAACAACACTTCGTGTGCATATCCGTAGTCCATAAACGGAGGTACGGGCAATCGCTCAGGATATGGCCAATGAATCTCATCGGCTTGAAATCCCGGTGGCAATTGCCATTCAATACGGGGAGCTTCCCCCGAATCACCGGGATTGCTCCAATAGGTGTGCCAGCCATCCTGCAGGTCAAACTGAATGCCTAGCCAAAGCGTCTTTCCTGCGACGAGGGCGTCTTGTTCGGAAACCAATGCCAGTTTGGCGTGCTGGTCAGCCGGTCCCTGCCAAACGGCAATTACCGGCCAGGGCATCCCCAGCAAGGCGACTAGGAGAAACCCGTAAACGAAACGATGCAGCATGCAGATTCAGTCCCACTTTTGTGGTTGGATGCTGACCAAGGCCGACGAAGACATTTAAAATTTCACTCACGAGCTACTCGCCCCACTCTTACTCTCAGCGCGTCGCCTGAATGTGGCGATGGTGGGGGCTAGTCAAATAATGTGCTCGCAGCGGATCGAGACCAAAGTCGTGATCAAAGTCGCGCCACACAGTATGAATGTGATTGGCGTTGTCCTGAGTGTTATCGTACTCGACCACGAACGTCGGGCCTTGGATGCGATAGTAGTGCGGCTGGCCGGGTTCGCTTCCGCCCGCCCACGCAAAGTGGATGTTCTCCAGTCCGGCAGCCCGGAGTTTCGCCCACTCCTCATCGGCCAGTTCCTTGTGCAGACGATGGGCATAAACCTCGATAAGCTCCGTCAACATCTTGCTTTGCGCTGTGTTCATTTCACGCATGGATACGCCCACCGGTGCACCCATTTGGGCCCGTTGGGAGGCTCCGGTAACAATATCAGCCGGTGCGGAAACATTAATCATCACCTTCTCGCGCAGTGGACCTGAGAAGGTGTGCAGCAAGGTACGCCCCAAGTCCTCTTCTTTGGCCAATACCCGTGTTCCTTTTTGTGGTCCCTCATGAACGGTCGCCGGATTTGCGCCCATGAACAATGGTGTGCTGCTCACAACGTGATCACCGCGCAATGTGAAGTTCAAAGAAAGATGATGGCCCTCCATCCGCCACCCCCAATCGCGTTTCTCATCGGGCGTACCGAAAATCGAGACATAGTACAGTCCCGGATCTCGAATCGAGCTGCCACTCTCGGCCCGGAGCACGTCCTCGAGCCTTTGGATCCCGCGTGCTTTCTGCAATCCTTCAGGACTCAAGCCACTTGCCATAAGCGAATTCGCTAACTCGCGTTGTTGCGACGTCATGCTTTTGTATGGCAGCCCCTTCCGCTCTCTCGGAATGTAATGCCAGTTCAGGCGCTCTTTATCGTCAAAAGGAATGGTGGCTTGACTCTGCTGCTCCTTGCCAAGTCCCGCCAGGAATTTCTGTCCGGCCGAAACTATATCCGCGGTCGCATTACCGGCCAGTTCGCGTGCGGCGACTCCTGCTGCCAGAACACCCAAACCAAGAAGTAACGGTCTGAGACGTGTACGCTTCATAGCTTCAGTCCTCAATTGTGCTGAGCATCATACATCGCGCAGCCGGTTCTTCTCGAAGCGTAGCCGCCTTTAAGCTGACGCTATACCCTTGTACTAAAGCATTTCCTCCTGTTGTCGATGAACTCTTGTGGCGCGGATGTATCGCGCCGCCGCCGCCGCCGCTCATTGGATTGCGAGGATCAAGTACAGAGTTCTCGCCGCCCAAAAGAAACAATCCTCTCGTAATCGCTTACCTGACGTTCGTGGTGGCGAATTCCGGGGGATAGATGCGCGAGTGGACTTGTTTACTGGCTTGCGCGATCTGGGCATGGGTGCGAGAGGATTCTTTCTAAAGGACAAGCTGCAATATCGCTTCGGCGTGTTCCAGGGCGAGCGCGAGGCCAACGCGCGCAACTCGCTGCGTACGAGTGGATACGTTCAGTACGACTTCTTCGACAGCGAAACTGGATACACCTTCGCGGGCAGGGCTTTGGGTAAGAAGAAGATTCTGGGGCTGGATGCAGGGTTTGACGCGCAAGGCTCGTACCATGGTGCATCCGCCAACGTGGCCTTCGATCTGGCAGTGCATGCGGGCAACGAACTGGGCGGCCAATTCCAGTTCTTCCACTACGACGGTGCCAACAGGTTCGTCGCGCTTCACGAGCAAAACGACTGGTTTGTTGAAGGCACCTACTATTTGCACCGAATCAAGATGCAGCCATTCACGAAATTCGAGAACCAAAAGTTTGCTTTGAGCTCCGATATCAAGGACAACAACCGTCGTGTCGGTGGAGGACTCAACTACTACGTTCGCGGCCAAAACCTGAAATGGACGTTTCAATGGATGAGGGTGCTGCCGCAACAAGAATCCACGCTGGAATCCACCAACGAGATCAGCATGCAGTTGCAACTGTTTTACTTTTGATGATGCACACGCGCGGTGCGGGCCGACAGGCCGACTGCAGTAGCGACCGCGGGGTTCGCTGGTCCGATACTTCCACTCTCGGCGATTGCACAGGAAATTGTTCGCCACGTCGCCTTGCGCAGGGCGCTGACGGGCACGCGCTTCTTCACTGCGCCCGTGATCTGCCCGCCGATGGGTCCGATGACGTAGCCGCATTCACATCCACAAAAATGTGCTCTGCGCGCGGGATTGCAGGCGGATAGCAGTTTCCATCTTGATCGTAGTTAGTGGGGCACCCGGCCGCGATGTCGCGCCGTTTCGGAGACTGCGCAAATTGCCACACCTCAGCAAAGGTCACTCCACTCTGCCTGGGGCGTGGCGCCCGTGTCGGAAATGCGCAACCGGCCGAAGGTGGACACGCATCATTCACGACCCAGTAAACAATGTTGCGTCCGTTCGCATTCTCACGGATGTCGGCAGCCGTCGTCACAGTGATGCCATTTCGCTCTGAAAAAGGGATCCCAGAACAATAAATTCCGGCGCGAAATCCACTCGCGTTTACTCCGTCTACCCACGCGAAGATATACGACTTCTGCTCGGCCAACATCCGGCCGCCTTCTTCCTGATCCAGGAAGATGATTGCGTTTTCAGGAAATCCTTCGCGCCGGACGGCAGCCACGGCTTCGGCTGCATCGGCTATTCCTAGCCTTCCTGCGTCGGGATCCTTTTTTAGGTCGGCATCCAGGCGCCCGTTGAACAAAAGCAAGAATCCAAAACCAGCGGATTGCAGAGCCTTACGATGACCGATCCAGGTGTTGGTGGCAGAACCGGGAGGCGTATTCAGCCAGTATCCAGAAAAGGCGAAGGTGCGCCGCAATGCCGCAAGGTTGGCGTCACCGGGATATTTATTGCGATCGAATCCCAAGTACGTTTGATGGGAGGTGGTCGCGTGAGCGTCAGCAGCGCGTGCTGGGCTCGAGTGCCGGTCACTGGTGGCCAGCATAAGAAAGATGAGCGACAACCATGTTCCCTTCATCGTGTCACGCTGCTCTCACCTTAAGACTATCGCGTCGGGTCGCACGCTCAATGAGTCGCCCGAAGCAAGATCTTGCGCGCCAGTCCCGTGAGGGGAAGGGAAGATAGCCGCGAAATCGGAATCCATTTTCCCGCGGCATCGTCAGGCTCGTCGAATTTGAATACTTGCACCGTGTAGTCTGTCACAGTAATGGAGTGACGGAGTGATAACAGGGCATTGTCGCTTGCGACTGGTGCGGCGAGTTCCGGCAGTTCCCACATTCCCGGCATCAGGGATTCATCGCTGCCTCTTTGAACCAGGAAGACGGCTCCGTTGCGCCGCGCCAGTCCGAAATGAATTGTCCGCTTGATCTGCCGGCTAGCCGCTTTCGAAACCGGCAAGTCGCCACGCGAAGTGCACAGACCCGCGACGGGACACAAAAGACATCGCGGCTCGCGCGGCAGACAAACCATCGCACCCAACTCCATCAGGGCCTGGTTGAAGTCGCCCGGGCGTTTCTTCTCTAGCAGGCTGTCCCCGATTCGCCAGACCTCCACCGGCTTAATGGCCTTCCCGACGTAGCGCTGCAAAACACGCTCGACGTTTCCATCCACCACGGCGACAGGCTCGTCAAACGCAATACTGGCGATCGCGGCAGCCGTGTAGCGTCCAATGCCTGGGAGCTTCTGCAAGTCATGGCTGCTGTGAGGAAACTTGCCCCGGAGTTCTCGCGCCACAACTTTCGCGGCAGCGTGCAACATGCGCGCTCGCCGGTAATAGCCCAGCCCACTCCACGCCGCCAACACCGACGCTTCACGAGCCGCAGCCAATCGCTGAACCGTCGGAAATTTCTCCAGAAATCGCTGGTAGTGCTCCAGAACAGCCGCCACACGTGTTTGCTGCAGCATGACCTCCGATAGCCATATGCGGTAGGGATCGTGTTCTTTACGCCAAGGCAGGTCGCGCTTGTGCTTGTCATACCAGGCCAGCAGCTGTTGCGCGAAGAGTCTAGCGCCGGGCAGGGTGTGTGGAGTCCCTCCCGTAGCCTCTTCGCCTTCCCTTTCGCGAACTCTGTGGGAGCGCTGTTTGACTCGTGTCGGCGGTTGCTGAATCATCTTGGCAGAAGCCGAGCCCATGAAGCGTCGAATCCTCATTACCATCCTTGCAGGGATGGCCGCATTGTACGTGGGAGACGATCTCTCTGTCCGTTATCGCATTCCCCGAAACCGAGACGCATTCGGCGTAGTCACGATCCGTCGCTTTGATGCAATCTCCCAAAAAAACAACAAGACCGAGTACGTCTACGAGGAGCCGACGACGGTGACCTGCACCCATTCGCTCTTTCCTCATTTTGGCTACCAACCCTGCTGGTATTTGAGCCGTCACGCCGACCAGCGAGTCAATTACTGACAAACGTCTGGGGACGTTTCTACTTACGACTGTCGAGCCAGACCCGAATACAAGTCAACCTATTTTCCATTTCGGAACCCGACCCCCCGTCTAAAGTATCTTCCTGCTAACAACTCCGTTGCCGACCGGGTATGCTATGAGAGTTATCTGGCCGCCTTGGAGGGAATCTTTGAAGCCCAACTTCGCCTCGCTTAGTGCTCAGGAAGCGCTCCACGTCGCGATCTTTATTGAAGAGCGAAACGCCACCATCTATCGCGAATTTTCCGAAATGTTTGCGGAGTTCCGGGATCCGGAATCATTGGAGATCGCCGCGGCTTTCTGGGAAATGTCGAACGAGGAGCGTCGTCACGGTACCACTCTGCAGAAGCGCTACTTCGAAAGGTACGGAACTCGTCCTTGTGCCATGACCGAGGACGACATCGCGGATTTCATCGAGGTTCCTCGCCTGGAAAATGGCGAGATCTTCACCGTCAGCAAGCTGAAAGTGGGCCGTTCGCCGCGCGAGCGCGCCTTCGAAGTTGCCTTGGCCGCCGAGGAGAGCGCCGTTCGTTTTTATCGTCGCCTGGCCGAATCGACGGAGGAAAAAGATCTGCGCTCCGTGTATGAGGAGTTCGTTGCCTTCGAAGAGAATCATAGCGGCTGGCTGGAGCACAAGGTGGCGCAGGTTCGGCGAACCGCCGGCGGCACCAAGCGAGCCTGATCGGTCCCGACGAAAACCATCATTACTCGTCCGCCAGTCGCGCAGGCAGACCACACACGCCTCCTGCAACTCGCATCCCTGAAACACTGCTAGGATAACTACACGCAGTCTCTGGTGTCTTTCGCTCCATGCTTGCCATTCGAGACAATCTTGCGGAATGTTTCAGCGCTCTGCGTGCGCACAAATTGCGCGCCTCACTGACGATGCTCGGCTTGACCATGGGCGTGGCGACGCTCATCACGGTGATGACCATCGTGCAGGGGGCCAATGTCTATGTTGAGCAAAAAATCGCCAACCTGGGCACCAATGTTTTCCAGATTGCCCGCACTCCTTTCGCGGTCACTGATTTCAACATCATTATTAAGGCCCTGAAATATCGCAAGATCGAACTCGAAGACATGCAGGCAATCGCCGAAAGCTGCACACTTTGCCAAGAAGTTGGGGCCACTGCGTCAGTGAGCGGAGTGCGGGTTCGGTATGCCAACAAAGAAGTCACGGATGTGAGCCTTTCCGGCCAGACGCCCAGCATGGCCGACATCGACACGCGCACGGTCGATCGCGGGCGTTACTTTACAGCTTCCGAGGGCGAGCACCGCACCAACGTTTGCCTGATCGGCGATACGCTGGTTCAGCAGTTGTTCCTCGGTGTCGATCCGCTCGGCAAGACCCTGCGCGTCGGAAACGAGGAATTCATCGTCATCGGGGTCATGGAAAAAGTTGGAAGCGTTCTGGGTCAGGATCAGGACAACTACGTTATGATCCCGCTCTCCGCCTACCTGAAGATGCAAGGTGCCCACAGCAGCGTTACGATCAACGTCAAAGCGAGTACACAAAGGTTTCAGGATGCCCAGGACCAGGCCCAGCTGATTCTGCGTGCCCGTCGTCACCTAACTGCCCATACAGAAAACGACTTCTTCATCGGCACCAAGGAAAGCTACATGGCCCTGTGGCGCAGCATCAGCACGGCATTTTTCGCCGTCTTCATCATGGTGAGCGCAATCTCGGTCATTATCGGTGGGATTGTGATCATGAACGTCATGCTGATGAGTGTGACGGCACGGCGGAGAGAGATTGGTGTACGCAGGGCCGTAGGAGCGACGAAACTCGATATCATGCGCCAGTTCATTACCGAGAGTGTTGTGCAGTGCCTCGCGGGAGGACTAATCGGGATCTCGCTGGGATTCCTGGTTGCCCTGGGCTTGCGTTCGTACACCCCTTTTCCTGCTTCTGTGCAAAAGAGTGTGGCTGTGCTGGGAATGTTTCTCAGCTCTGCGGTCGGATTGTTCTTCGGCATCTACCCGGCGTTGCGTGCCGCAAATCTTGATCCCATCGTTGCCTTGAGGTCCGACTGATGGCCATCATGACCGCTTCGCAGGCGCGTGAAAACTTTTTCGCAGCGGTCGGGACCCTGCGCTCGGCCAAGGTGCGCTCCGCGTTGACGATTCTCGGCATCGTGATCGGTGTCTCCTCGGTCATCTCGATGGCGGCCATCATTCAGGGACTGAATAAGTTTGTACAAGATAAGGTGGAATCGCTGGGCTCGCGAACGTATTTTGTCTCCCGCTTTCCGCCCGGCACGGATCCCTCCCGATGGCCGGAGGGCATTCGCACTCGCAAGTACTTCGAATACAACTACGCGGACCATATCCGGGATGCGGCGCCGCACGTGCAGATCATCACCACCTTCGGTACGCGTGCTTTCTTCTTCGGGGACACGAACCAGATCACCTATGAGAACCACAGCGTAGACAAGGTAATCGTCCGCGGAACCGAACCGCAGTACGTCGATGCAATTCCACTGTTTGCAGTGGAACGTGGCCGTTTTATCAATGCTTTTGACGAAGCACACGCGCGGCCCGTTGTGGTGCTCGGCGCCGCGATTAACGAATCCCTTTTCCCATACGAAGACGCGATCGGCAAGACCGTGCGCATTAACGGCCAGCTCTATGAAGTCATCGGTGTATTCGAGCATGACACGGGACTGTTCGTCGGTCCAGGAGTCGACGCTTTCGCAGTGATTCCGCTGAGCAGCTTCAGAAAGCACTATCCCGAAGCCAAGGAACTCATCCTGGCTTTTACGGTGCCGGAGGGCGTCAAAGTCGAGACCGCACAGGACGAGGTTGTCCAGGCGATGCGCCGTCTGCGTCACGTCCCTCCCGATAAGGAGAATGACTTCGAGATTAGTTCGCCCGACTTTTTGAGCAATCTGTGGAACCAACTCACCGGCGCCCTCGTAATTCTGACCGGGGTCATCAGTTCGATTGGTCTGGTGGTGGGCGGCATCGGCGTGATGAACATCATGCTCATCTCGGTGACCGAACGCACTCATGAAATCGGCCTGCGCAAGGCGATCGGGGCGCGCCGCGCCGACATTCGCCTGCAATTTCTTCTCGAAGCGGTAGCGCTCACTTTATCTGGTGGAACGATTGGAATTCTGATCGGGGCTGCAGTGTCGACGCTGGTACGCACTTTCGTGCCGTCCATCCCCGCCAGCTTGTCGTATCTTTGGGTAGCGATTGGCTTCACGATCTCGGTAAGCGTTGGACTCTTTTTTGGTTACTATCCTGCCAATCTCGCCGCCAATTTGGACCCGATTGTGTGCCTCCGCTATGAGTGAAGTCCATAGCAGAACGAAACACGAAAACCCGTGACATTTGTTCTGTCGATCCGTCTAAGAATCATCCCGGCAGCCGCCTCGGGGGCTTGCATAGGATCCACAAAACCCTGTGCTCCATCGCATCACAATCCACCCCGTCGTGCTGCTGTTCCTCTCACTACTAGCTCTGCCTTCTTTGGCGCAGCCGAGCCCAACAGTTACCAAAGGTGCTCTTGAACACCTGACGACTCTCCACATTCCGCGCCTTACACGGGAGCCGAAGCTGGAAGACTTTGCCAACATGGAACCCTCACCGGCAGTCGCCGGCACGATGCTCAAGATCGACCAGTTCTGGCAGCACGATCCCAAGGACGGCGTTCCTGTCTCGCAGCGTACCGAGGCGTATCTCGGCTACACCGACAAGAATCTCTACGTCATCTTCCTAGCTTTTGACAACGAGGTCGACAAACTCCGCAACCACATGGTCCGCCGTGAACAGATCAATGAAGAGGATCAGGTTGGCATTTTTCTCGACACGTTTCATGACCGCCGCCACTCTGTCTTCTTCTTCATTAACCCTGCCGGCATTCAGCAGGAAGGTACTTTCATGGAGGGCGAGGAGGAGCCCGATTTTTCCTGGGATACGATCTGGAATAGCGACGCGCGTGTTCTGAAACAAGGATGGATCGGCTATATATCCGTCCCCTTCAAGTCCCTTCGTTTCAAATCGACTACTGAAGTACAGGATTGGGGCATCCTGCTCGAGCGTGATATTCCGCATAACAGCATGGAGCATTCGTTTCATCCGCGGTACTCCATGAACGTGCAGGGCTTGCTGACTCAGGAAGGCTCACTTTCAGGACTCGAGAGAATTTCTCCCGGCCGGAATTTTCAGTTCATACCTTATGCCTCCATGCGATCCTTCCGCGCTCTCGACCAGCGCGATCCCAACAATTTTCACTTCGAGTCAAAGAACATCGAGGCGAAAGCTGGGTTGGATGCGAAGGCTGTCATTAAAGACAGCTTCGTGCTGGATGCCACAATCAATCCCGACTTCGGCCAGGTGGAATCCGACGAACCGCAGATCACCGTCAACCAGCGATTCGAAGTTCTGTTTCCCGAAAAGCGGCCGTTCTTTCAGGAGAACTCGACTTATTTCTCCACGCCGATCAACTTAGTATTTACCAGGCGCATCGCTGATCCTCTCTATGGCATTCGTCTCACCGGCAAGAAAGGTCCGTGGTCGGTGGGAACTCTGTTTGCCGACGATCAGTCTCCGGGTGAAAGTGTCGGTCCCAATGATCCGCTGTTTGGCCGTCAGGCGTATTTCGGCATCGTACGCGTCAGCCGCGAATTTGGGAAAAATGGCAGCAATATCGGTGTTCTCTATACGGACCGGGAACTCGATACCGTGCCGAACACCGTTTGTGAGGATGACCCATGCCTCACGCGGACTAATCGTGTGGGCGGTGTCGACGGCCACATCCAGTTCAACAAGATCTGGCAACTGAATGGCCAGGCGGTTTTCAGTCAAACGGTCTGGAATGACGGTACCCACGAAAACGGTGCCGGCATTCACCTCTATCTGGAGCGAAGCACTCGCAATCTGGAAGTGAACTCGCTATATAAGGATAACGGCCCGGGTTTTCAGACAAGAACCGGGTTCTTCCAGCGTCCCGACATACGTTGGTTCAGTAATTTTGCGCAGCGGCGGTTCTATGTGGAAGGCAAGCATCTTCTGTTTCACGGACCAAGTCTGTACACCCGCAATATTTGGGATCACAGCGGCCTGCGCATCGAATACTTTGCCAATGCAAACTACCGCTGGGTCTTCAACGGACGCACGACCTTGGGTATCTATGGCAACTACGGCCATGAGCGTCTTCGGCCGTTCGACTACCCCCAACTTACCGGCAACGTGGACTTCCCGCATCAGCAGGTTGGATTTTTCTTCAACAGCATGGCCTATAACTGGATGACACTCGCGCTCGAAGCCAACCTTGGCCGCGACACCAACTATGATCCGCAGGACGGCCTGCCCACGCCATTGCCCCCAGTACCTGGTAAATCGCGCTTTGTGCAACTCAACGCCACCTTTCGTCCCGCGCGCGGCTTGACTATCGACAACACGTACTTCTACTACTCCCTGCGCGACGTCAACACCGATCAGAATTTCTTCAACAACCACATCATGCGCTCGAAGTGGAACTATCAGTTCACGCGCAAGTTTTCTCTGCGCCTGATCGGCCAGTACAACGCGACGCTCGCCAACCCGGCGTTCACATCGCTGCAGCACGCCAAGAATTTCAACGGGGACGTTTTGTTCACCTATATGGTCCACCCCGGAACTGCCATCTATGTGGGATACAACAGTGATGTTGCCAACATTGATCGCAATCTCACGCCCGATCCCTACGACAACACCAAAGTGGCGCGGGTTCCCAGCCCATTCCTCAACGACGGTCGCCAGCTATTCGTAAAAGTGTCGTATTTGTTGCGGTTCTGATCGCCTATTAACGTCCGGCATTTCGTTAGCTTTTTGCGATACGAACCTTGGAATTCATTCAAAATTGCAGTAATCGGCAGGTCCCCAGCCTGGACGCAACGCCAATTTCCCCTTTAATTACCGGCAGACACGCCAGCGTGCCCGTCCCAATGGCCCTTTCCCAGCTTTCTATCGTTACTTGCCCAGTTTTTGGACGTAGTTGACCATCTCTCTCAGCGCCCATGCAGGATCCGGACCCCTTGGGATTCGCTCGCACGGCTATGCCGTGTCACGAACCCCGGCTTTCCGACACGCCGGTAAGGGACGGAAGTGGTGCAATCTCATGGAGGGATGAATAATGAGAAAGCTTATCGGCGTTGCCGTTTTGCTTTGCGTGGTTTCGGTCTTGGGCATGGCACAGGAAACACCTTTGCCTGAAGTCTATGGCGGTTATCAGTTCACCAGCACCGATGGTGGCTGGCATGCGAGCGGCTGAAATGGAGCCGCGAACTTCTACGTCACCCGTTGGCTGGGCGGAACCGCGGACCTCAGCGGCGTCTATAAATCGGGGTCTAACTCGTACACTTATACGTTTGGTCCTGTGGGTTACGACCCACAGGGGCAGCATGGCGCCCTTTGCACACGCTTTGTTCGGTGGCGCGCACGCCGGAATGGCATCGTCAGCGACAGCGGGATGGCGATAATGTTCGGTGGCGGACTTGACGTGTGGAAAAAGCGCTTCGCGGTCCGCGCCGTCCAGTTTGACTGGATGGTCCTGCGCTTCGCGGGGGTGTCGGACAAGAACAACTTCCGCCTCAATGCCGGACTGATGTGCCGGTTCTGGCACGAACGAAGCAGAAGTTGAGTTTGAAAAGGGCGATCCGAGGATCGCCCTTTTCATCTTGCCCTTGTGGCGTTTGCCTTGGCGATAACTGGGGTTACTGGCGTCCCTTTTCGGCGCTGAGCGACCTTACGAAAGATGTAAGCCGGAAGCAAGTGAAACGGAATCGTTCAAGTGCTAAAACTCTCCGCCCGTAGGCGACTCGTCGATATCTAAGTCACAACCCTGTGTGACCTAGCGCACTTCAGATTCTCTTGACTCTTACCTTCACCCACTATATTGTGCACACCAATTAGTCGCGCCTGGTGGAAGTAAGGTATGGCTCGGGTCACTTCGTCAAGCAGTCTAAAGCTGCGCTCCCATTCTCGTAGGCCGGTCGCCTGGATTCCCATGAAAAATCTTTACGTTAGTCTACGCGCATTGCTTCGTCATGTCGGAACCGCTGCCGTTTCCAATGGAGTGTTGTTTGCCATGCTCGGCTCACTGGGGCAGACAGCAGTCGCCGGCGTTGGATTCCAGCCCGTCGTTCCGGAAGAGCTTACGATGACCAGTGAGTCCAAGGCTCCAGGGGCGCCGGCTGTCATCCTGTTCCGCGAGGTTGATCGTGACGACAATGGCCGGACCTCGCACGAGGATAATTACATCCGTATCAAGATCCTCACTGAAGAGGGGCGCAAGTACGCTGATGTGGAGATTCCCTACTATAAGGAGAACGAGAAAGTAGTCGGCGTGGGTGCGAGAACGATTCGGCCCGATGGCTCGATAGCCAACTTCGACGGAAAGGTGTTCGACAAGTCGATCATTAAGGCCAAGGGACTGAAATACCTGGCAAAGACTTTCACGCTGCCGGACGTGCAAGTTGGCGGAATCATTGAATACTATTTCACCCGCGATCTTACCGAACACTACATCTTCGATTCGCACTGGATCCTGAGCCAGGACCTCTTTACCCGGAAGGCGAAGTTTTCTCTCAAGCCTTACCGCAGCGACTACCAACAGTTCAGCTGTCGCTGGAGTTGGCAGGACTTACCGCCTGGAACCGCCCAGCCCAAAGAAGGGGCGGACCACATCGTTCGGCTGGAGGCTGAGAACATTCCTGCATTCCAGACCGAAGACTTCATGCCTCCCGAGAACGAACTGAAAGCGCGCGTCGATTTCACTTACAGCGACGAGCCGTTTGACCCCGACGTCGAGAAGTTCTGGCGCAAAGTTGGCAAGAGACTGAACGGCCAGATGGAGGATTTCGTCGGAAAACGCAAGGCGATGGAGCAGGCAGTCGCGCAGATTGTCTCGCCCAGTGACTCAGCCGAAGTCAAACTGCGGAAGATTTATGCCCGTGTTCAGCAACTCCGCAACACTTCGTATGAAGTTCGCAAAACCGAGCAGGAAGAAAAGCGGGCCAAGGAGAAGGACGTAAGCAACGTCGAAGACATATGGAAGCGTGGGTATAGCGACGGCTTCCATTTGACCTGGCTCTACCTCGCATTAGTGCGTGCTGCCGGGCTGGAGGCCCACGGCGTTTGGGTCTCCGACCGACGGAACTATTTCTTCAGACCCAATCTGATGGACCCTTCGAAGCTCGATGCCAACGTGGTGCAGGTCAAGCTGAACGGAAAAGATATCTACTGCGATCCAGGAGCCGCTTTCGCACCCTTCGGAATGGTGCCCTGGACCGAAACAGGCGTGCGCGGTCTGTTACTCGACAAAGACGGTGGAACTTGGATCACAACCGATCTGCCCGACAGCTCGGCCTCGCGAATTGAGCGGTCGGCCAAGCTGAAATTCGATGAGAGCAGCGGTGGCGTCGAAGGCAAGCTCACCGTCACTTTCACTGGACTCGAAGCAATGTGGCGGAGGGTGGAAGAACGAAACGATGACGAAACAGATCGGAAGAAATTTCTGGAAGACCAAATCCGTGAGTACATTCCCGCCGCCATCGAAGTGGACCTTACGAATAAGCCGGACTGGAGCAGTTCGGAGCCGCCGCTGGTCGCAGAATTCGATCTGAAAGTCCCGGGCTGGGCCTCAGCGGCGGGACGCCGCGCCCTCCTTCCACTGGGTCTCTTCAGTGCGAGCGAGAAACACTTGTTTGATCATGCGAACCGTGTGCACCCCGTCTACTTCCAGTATCCCACTCTAAAAGTGGATGACGTGACGATCGAACTTCCGCTGGGCTGGCAGGTGACGAGTGCGCCCAAAGCGCAGAACCAGGACGCAAAGGTTATTGGTTACAGCTTGACGGTGGACCACAACGCGGGCGCGCTCCACTGGACGCGCAAATTGAATGTGGACGTTCTATATCTGGAGCCGAAGTACTACCCATCGCTGCGCAATTTCTTTCAGGGAGTGAGGACGGGAGATGACGAACAGGTTATCCTGCAACCTGCCACAGCGGCCGACTAAGCGTTTCATTGCGCTTGGTGCATTTGCATTTTGTTTGTTCATCTGCGTTCCGCGCAGCTCGGCTGGGGACGCGCCCCAGTGGATGCACGCGCTCGTCAGCGCTCCAATTCCCGCTCACGACGAGAAGACCGACGCGGTCGTTCTCTATTCCGAGATCAATGTCTCGGTGCAGTCTGAGGACAAAATCAAGAAAACCGTGCGAACGGCGTACAAGATTCTCCGACCTTCTGGGCGAGGTTATGGCGAAATTGTTGTTCCCTTCAACTCCCACGAGAAGATATCGAACTTTCACGGCTGGTGCATCCCGGCGCAGGGCAAAGACTACGAGGTGAAAGACAAGGACGGAATGGAAGTTTCCCTGCCCAAGATCGAGGGCAGCGAATTGGTCTCGGACGTGAAGGCAAAACTTCTCAAAATACCCGCCTCCGATCCCGGAAACATCGTGGGCTACGAGTATGAAAGGGAGATTCGTCCCTTTGTGCTGCAAGATTTTTGGAGCTTCCAAGGGGAAATCCCCGTTCGGGAGAGCCACTACTCTCTGCAATTGCCGACCGGGTGGGCCTACCGAGCGTCCTGGATCAATCACCCCGAAGTCAAGCCCAACGAGGCTGGTGGCCAATTGCAGTGGGCGGTGAGCGATCAGAAAGAAATCCGTAGAGAAGAAGACATGCCCCCGATCGACGGCGTCGCCGGTCTAATGGTTGTTTCCTTCTTCCCGCAGGGTGGAATTTCCACGAGCGGCTTTACCGATTGGCAGCAAATGGGTACCTGGTATCGCAACCTGATCAGCGGTCGCATGGATGCCTCGCCCGAGATCAAGCAGAAAGTGGCCGCACTGACTGCCGGATCGGGGGTGACAACTCTCGGCAAAATGAACCGCCTTGCCCAGTTCGTGCAGCACGACATCCGTTACGTCGCGATTGAACTTGGAATTGGGGGATGGCAACCCCACGCTGCGCCAGAGGTCTTTTCTCACCGATATGGCGATTGCAAGGACAAAGCAACGCTGCTGAGTTCCATGTTGCGCGAGATCGGGATCGACTCATACCACGTCTCCATCAACACAGAGCGTGGATCGGTGACACCCGACGTCCCCGCGCATCTGGCTTTCAACCACGTTATTCTTGCAATCAAATTGCCTGATGGGTTGGACGATCCCACGCTCGTCGCTACGCTACGCGATCCCAAACTCGGAAAAATCCTCTTTTTCGATCCCACGGACGAGTTGACACCCTTCGGCCAGATTGCTGGAAATTTGCAGGCCAACTACGGTCTGCTCGTTGCCCCCGATGGAGGCGAACTGCTCGCACTCCCCATGCAGCCATCGGCTATGAATGGTATTCAGCGGAAAGGCAAGCTCACGCTGGACGCCTCCGGAAATCTAAAGGGAGATGTCAGCGAGATCCGCGTCGGGGACCGCGCCTGGTCGCAGCGCTGGGCCTTGCGCACAGTCACAAAGGACTCTGATCGCATCAAGCCGATCGAAAACCTGCTGGCCGGTTCGCTGTCGAGTTTTCAGATCACCAAAGCGTCGTTCACAAACCTCTCGCTCACCGACTTGCCCTTCGGCTTTGACTATTCCTTCCAGGCGGAAAACTACGCGAAAAATGCCGGCAACTTGCTTCTGGTCCGTCCCCGAGTGATAGGCAGCAAAGCCAAAGCAATCCTGGAGACCAAAGAACCGCGTAAGTACCCCATCGAGTTTGAAGGACCCGTACGCGATAGCGACGCATTTGAGATTGTTCTGCCTCCGGGATACGAGGTCGATGATGTGCCCCCACCGGTGGATGCCGACTTCGGTTTCGCCAGCTATCACTCCAAGACAGAAGTAAAGGGAAATGTGATCGGCTACTCCCGCAGCTTCGAGGTGAAGGAGCTAAGTGTTCCGGTGAGCCGCGCCGACGAGCTTAAGAAACTCTATCGGATCATTGCCAGCGATGAACGCAACACCGCGGTTTTGAAGCCGGTGATGAAGTAAGATAACTACCGCCTCAAGT
>Ga0075424_100002330_pt1 | contig 17319 bp, 18 predicted proteins | sample SoiMethybrSBSTD3_FD_75301 | JGI IMG/M metagenome (GOLD analysis project Ga0075424, IMG submission 75301) | Bulk soil microbial communities from a Populus tree surrounding site in Tennessee, USA - Soil MetaG P. TD hybrid SBSTD3 | ecosystem: Environmental > Terrestrial > Soil > Tree plantation...
CCACCAGCACCCTCGCTTCTCTATTGACTCGGCGATTCTGATGGCCGATGTTTGACATACTTGAGGGGTCACCGCGTAGCCAGTTTCGCTACGCCACGAAAGCCGGGGAGCAACAGCTCTCCGGCTTTCGTCTTTCGGCCCGGCTAGAGCTTGATGTCCCCGCCCGGATCGCTGCGCGACGATCTCACGTGCGGCGACTCATCAACACGACATCCGCGCCACCCTGTTGCTTCACCCAGTCGAACACCTCGTCCCAGTATCGGAGCAGCTCGAGGATGTCAGTCTCGCCCGTGCATTTGGGCGTGGCGAGGCGGCGGGCATGCAGCTCCGCGAGCGCGATGCGGAGCATGCGGACCAGGCGATCGCGATCGAGGACGAGTGCTTCGACAAGTGGTTCGGGACACGATCGACCCGCGTAGTAGAAGGGCCTGTTTTCACTCATTGGACCATCCTCCTCACTGCCTCCCTCAGCCCCTCCGGGGTGGCGCACCTCAGCGGCGCTCGGAGTTCCTGGATTCCTTGCTCGGCTTGCTTTCCTTCAGGTTGCCGCTTTGGCGATCAATGCTCGGGCGACTCTCACAGCTCGGTTAAGAGCCTTGTCTGTAGCCGCGTTCTCAGGATCGAGAGCCTCAGACGTTTTGCTAAGAATGATGGCTGCGACTAAGGCTCTCAGTGCGAGGTCGTCCATTGGGCGGGCCCTTGATTTCTGTGAACCGTCAGGTTGGCTTGGCTGCAAGTGAGTTCGCAAACCGCCGCTTGGCTAAGGCAGGCTAGCACCCGGGCGTAGTCGAGCAGGAGTTCGCAGTGGCTACACAGGCCATGAGGAGATGGGAGAGTTCGTACGCTCTGAAACCGTGAGCGGCGGCTCAGGTCGTCCAATCTTCCTTCGAGCGTCAGTACCGCCGAACTAGCGTTGGCGGGCTTCGCGAAAACCCGCATCAACTGCCGACTATGCGCCGCATTTGCGCCTGCCCGTGCAGCAAAAACACCCTACCCGGGCGGACAGAATTGTCACATTTTGGTACGGTCGCTGCTTGCTACTTAGCAGTACTCGACGCAGGTACTCTGGGGATGCCGAAGTTGAGTCTGCGGGTCGGACCGAAACGTGCCGTGGTTCGTACAGCTTGACGCGGGGTGCGAACATGAAGCGTGGCTTGATCGCTCTCCTTGAGTTCTTGCGTCGCCGACTTGGGCTGTCGTCGAGGCTTCCGGTTAGCACAGCCACAGCTGCGTCACTTGCTGCGTTGGTAACTGCACCGAAGGAAGCGACTCCGAATCTTGGCGCGCTTAACGGGATGCCCCCGGTGAGCCATCTCGTTCTCACCAAGTTCGCTGACAAGTTTGTCCTCCAGCAGGCGCCATCAGATACGGCGCAAATAAACAAGCTGAAGAGACAGCTTCGGGCAGCGCGCGATACGTTACGGACAACACGGCTAGCTCTTGCGGCGGCACAAAACGCGCTCGGAATGCAGCGAGGTTATCCATCAACGGCCGGTGATCCCCCGGAATCCAACGATATCAGTAGACTGAAAGCGCATTACAAAGCTGCCCAGGATTCACTTCGAGCGACTCGGGACTCACTCAGAGACGCAAAGGCGGCGTTGAACATACTCCGTGAAGGAGCAGCGCCCGCACCCAGCGTCACACCGCGGAATCATTACTCGCACTCATCTCACCAGTCTCATAGCTCACACCGCTCGCACAGTTCACACCGATCTGGCGGTTGGATGTGACCCGAGATGAAACGTCACAAAACAGTGCCGCCAGGTTTTGACGTTCTAGAGGACAGCGATAGAGGCCTTCGCCTTAAGCTCGCGCGTAGCCTCTACAGCGATGAGGTCATCTTTAAGACGTGCTACGTGTTCACGGGCCGATGCACGATCCTCTTGGATCGAATCGATGCAGAGCATGTGGTGGTGAACTTCAATGGCAGCGATGGCAACAGTGATTTGCGTTGTCTCGCTGGGGAGTTTGCGAATGAACTAATTGACCAACGCGTGCGCGCAGACATAGCGCGCGAGACCGGTTCAATTCGTGAACTGATTGTATCCCAGGCATTCGCGGAGGCGGACTTCTCACACGTACGACAAGCTTCAGAATCTGACCCTCCCGCGTCATCGTAGCGTTTTCGTGGCCACCGTAATATTCCGAGAGCCAAGCGAGTTCATTAGGTCGGAGGGTGGTTACCGTCTATTCCCCTTTCGGTTCATGGACTTCGACGGAAGGAGAATTCTTGTCAACGAGGTTGGTGAACACCTTGTGCTTGACAATGAAGTGTTCGACGAACTGGTTGAGCATCGACTCTCTCCCCACAATCCAGAATTCCAGAGCCTGAAGGCCAAACACTTCATCGCGGACTCAACCACAACAACTGCAACCCGACTTCTGGCCACCAAGTATCGCACTAAGAAGAGCTTTCTAGGCGGCTTTACGGGCCTTCATATCTTCGTGGTAACGCTTCGCTGCGACCATTCTTGCCACTATTGCCAAGTGTCGCGCGTTAGTCAGAACCGACTCAAATACGATATGTCGCGGGAATCGGCGGAGCGGGCTCTCGAACTCGTCTTTCGTTCGCCGGCTGAGTCCATAAAGATCGAATTCCAAGGTGGGGAGCCACTTCTCAATTTCGACAGCATCCGTTTTGTTGTGGGGGAGGCGCGCAAGCAAGCCGATGCTGAAGGCCGCGAAGTAACTTTCGTCATCGCAACGAACCTTGTATTCCTAACTGAGGAGATCCTTGACTTCCTGCGTGATAACGATGTGCTGGTCTCCACGTCTCTGGACGGACCGGCGCATGTGCACAATTCCAACCGTCCACGGCCAGGGAACGACAGCTACGAGCTAGCCATCCGAGGAATTGAACGAGTTCGCCAGGCACTTGGATTCGAGAGAGTGTCCGCGATCATGACCACGTCGCGTTCCAGTCTGGAGTATCCTGAAGCGATTGTCGACGAGTACGTGGCCCAAGGCTTCGATCACATCTTCGTTCGTCACATCAGCCCGTACGGCTTTGCTGTCAGGACGCGAAAAAGGACGGGGTACGAACTTCCGGCCTTTCTTGATTTTTACAAGCGTGCACTGGCCCACATTCTTGAGATCAACCGAACCGGCAGGTTCTTGGTCGAGGCTTACGCCCAGACACTGCTAACGAAAATCTTGACGCCTTTTCCAGCTGGTTATGTCGACCTACAATCGCCCGCCGGTGCCGGTATTGGTGTCGCCGTCTACAATTACGACGGGGACGTATACGTGTCCGACGAAGCCAGAATGCTGGCAGAGATGGGAGACACCAGCTTCAGGTTGGGCAACGTTCACACTCACACGTACGAAGAACTCTTTGGCGGGCCGCAGCTCAGGTCGCTAGTCGAGGCCTCCGTGATCGAGTCGTTACCTGGCTGTGCTGACTGTGCTTTCCAACCATACTGCGGATGTGACCCGCTCGAGAACTATGTCACACAAGGGACCGTGGTAGGCCATCGACCCACTAGCGAGTTTCACTTTCGGAATCTCGAGATCATCAAGCACTTACTCCGGCTATACCACGGGGACGATCCATTCATCAAGCAGCTGTTCTGGTCGTGGGTGCAGAACCGTCCCGTTTCTGAGTTAATACCCTCCCCGCCTCGGTGAGCCAGATGCATCTCCACTCCTTTGGGACCCCGCGCGGTATTGTCAACCCCGTCATTGGGAAGATCACCCGCTCGCCGTTGGGTGATCCAACAACCAGAGCGGACCACGTTCTGTTTGCTGATGGAGGTCTCGCCAATTCAATCGACCATGACTGGGCTGGTTACGCCGCAGTGCTTTCTCCCGAAGACTCGCGCATTGCTGCGAGTGTTCCATTGCCCAGCGTCTTTGGTGTTCCCCATATCGACTATCTGCAGGACGGGGACGTAGTGCTGTTACTGCCGTCTGGCGGTGTGAACGTGCTGTATCGGCGCGCTTCGTTTCACAACACGATCCTGGCGACAGAACGGTGCAACAGCCTCTGCCTCATGTGCAGTCAGCCGCCCAAGGCCGACAATGATTCCCATCGGGTCGCCGAGATTCTCAGACTAATAGAATTGATCGACACTGGTTGTCGCGAAATAGGGATCAGCGGGGGCGAACCAACATTACTCGGCGAAGATCTTCTTCGGGTTATTGCGAAGTTTAAGAGCCTCCTTCCTGACACTGGACTCCATATCCTCACGAACGGACGGCGGTTTGAGGATGAGTCCTACGCGACTAGATTGGGTGCTATTCAGCATCCGGACCTCATGCTAGGTATTCCACTCTATTCGGACATCGACTGGCACCACGATTATGTCGTGCAGGCGGAAGGAGCATTCGATCAGACGGTAAATGGGCTGTACAATCTGGCAAAGGCAGGTGTTTCGATCGAAGTGAGAGTCGTAGTCCACGCGCAGACCTACCGACGACTTCCTCAGCTAGCCGAATACATATACCGCAACTTCCCGTTCGTCGCGCATGTGGCGCTCATGGGCATGGAGATGTTCGGCTACGTACACAGAAACCTACCCACGCTCTGGATCGACCCATACGATTACCAACCCGAACTCGAGGAAGCGACGCTCACTCTCGCAATGAGAGGAGTGGGTGTTTCGATTTACAATCACCAGTTATGCACAATTCCGCGTTCATTGTGGTCCTTCGCACGGAAGTCGATCTCCGACTGGAAGAATGTATATCTCGCCGTCTGCGAGACGTGCGGCGTTCGAGAACTCTGTGGCGGCTTTTTTCAATCGGCGACCAAGAAACACAGTGCTCACATTAGACCGCTCCCAGGCCCGTCCTTAAGAGTGTCAGGATCCACCCTTCCTGAGCCGATGAGGAGAATATGAGCTCCGTGCTACTAAGGCTTGGCTCGTTCGTTCTCGCGATCCAATTGGCTGCGGCACCCCTGCTCGCGCAGGGAGTCCTCTCCCGCGCCGACACGCAGCGCCACGAGCAGCGGCAGAATACACTCAGCGCAAATCAGGCGAAGGACCACGTCGGCGAGAAAGCCACCGTGTGCGGAACAGTTGCCAGCTCCCGCTATGCAGCGTCGAGTCACGGCCAACCGACTTTCCTGAACCTCGAGCGGCCGTATCCAATTGCTGTCTTTACGGTGGTCATCTGGGGAAGCGCACGGGCAACGTTTTCGGAGGCACCTGAAGTTGCCTATCGTGACAAGAAAATCTGCGTAACCGGCGTTATCAGCCTATATCGCGGTACTCCACAAACCGTTGTTTCCACGCCAGGGATGATTGCGGTGGATAACAAGATGAATCAACCGCGAAATTAACGCGCTTAAGAGCTTCTCGCTTCGTCGCGGGGCCGCACTTCAACTGCAAGTCATTCGTTGCGAGGACGGAGTCTATGAAATACTTGAGTATTCCGGTTGGAGTGTTTCTCGTTTTGAGCTCCAGTTCAGCCTCCTGGATAGGGCGAGCAGCTATGCCTGGGCACGCTGCAGGATGCGATGCGTCTGACTTGTCCGAAATTGTAGGATATACCGCTACTGCATCATCCAACGTCACTGGTGAGTTCGAGGGAGCAGATTTCGACAAACCAGTGAAACTTGACAATGGAATGATCTTCGAGTTCACGGAGTACCATTATTCGTACAGTTATCGGCCTGATGTAATCGTGTTCGCCCAAAGTGTTACTTACGAAGGCCGGTCTATGACACTGTACAAGTTGTTTATTGACGATGAACTCTACGATGCGACGAGAGTCAGGTAAGCCACGAGATTGTCGTCCCCCGACGGCACGCCACCGAGATCCTCAGTTTGGCAGCTCCTTCAGCCACTGCTTCACTCCGCCATGGTGCGAGCACGTTCCCGAACGGTGCTGGCTCTTGGAATAGGTACCGTCGTTGCACTGAGCAGTCGCATCGCTGGGAGCCACGGCCTTCGCCGCGGCCGGTGGTGATGTCGCCTTGGGGGCGGAGGCTGCAGGCGCTGGCTCAGCCACCGCCGGCCCGCCCGTCCCATACCATTGCGCAACACCGCCATGATGCGAGCACGCGCCCTGCTTGTTCTGCGCTTTCGAGTACGTGCCGTCTGCGCATTTCGCGGTAGCGCCAACAGGAGGCGCCTGCGCATTGAGAGCGCCTGAGCTCGTTGGCACAGCGCTGCAAGCGACAAGAATCGCTGCTACGCGATAGAAACGTCTCACAACCCCTCCCCGGTCGGATCTCAGCACTGCGCTTCCGCGTGAACCTTGACCGTCTTTGCTGTTAGTTGCGAAAAGACGTTGCTGATGACCAAGTAGTACGTGGCGGGTCCGCTGAGGCGCACGCCGATATCCGTCGCGGCCACCCGTCCGCTCTGCCATTCCGCCTGCGATTGGTGACCCGCCTTCCAGTTCAGGAAGTTGTTCTCGTCCAGGATGAATACTTCGAAATCCTTGTTGCCACCCGCGAGCCCAACGATGCGACCCGTGATCGCACACGCGCCGGAACGAATGGAGAACGGGTAATAGATGGAGCCCGTCTCTTGGACGACCGCAGCTTCAGCGTCCGCAATCGTACCTCGAGTGGCTTCGGACGCGACTACAGTGGCAGCTTGGGCCGCGACTGCAGTGGCCGCGACTGCCCCACTCGGGGCGGGACGCGGTGCAGCGGCAGGTGGGGCGGGCGATGCAGCACCACGGCCATTTGTCGAAGAAGCGGGGGTGACCGAGCTGGTGTGATCGTGAATGATTTTCCAACCCTGCGACGATTTTTCAAGAACTAGAGTCATCGCACCGTGCAGCTGAACGGGGCCCTGCTGGGTGGTGACAGTCGTGACAAACGGGAATACGGCGATCGCGCGGGTGGTGCCGAGAGTGATGACATCAATCGTTCCGACTGAGATCTTGAAGCTGCCTTCAAGACCAACCGTGTTGTTCGCATTATCGCGAAGTTTGTCCCAGCCTCTGCTGATCTCACCGTCCTCCACCGCAATTAGATCTGAGCGCTTGCTGTACATCTCCATATAAGACGTGACATCACCTCGATTGGCAGCATCGGCGTACGCTCTCACAAAATCCTGGATCTCCTGGCGCTGCGTGGCTGGTGCCTGCCCGCCGACGCGACTACTGATAATGGTCAGGAGGATTAAGAGAGGATCGGATACTCGAAACATCGAGACCTCCAGGAGGTGGAACCACTTAACAGGCTGCGCTTAAGGCGCGGCGCAGCCTGAAAGGGTCACGAACGCAATTCTACCACAGAAGACAGGCGCCGCCAGCTCAGGGCGTGCTAGGCACCCCTCAGCCTAGTGCCCAATCGCGAGAAAGGGATAGGGCGTTCTTGCGGCATGAGCAGGCGGAAATGCGGCACCGTGAAGGAGTGTTGATCCTTGGTTAACGGGGCAGCATCACTCTAAAACGATGATGAGTCTCCTCATCCCAATCGTTGATCGAGAGTGGACCCCATCACAGGGGTCACACCAGCTGACAGCCGAGGAAGTGCACAGGTTGAGCCAGTTGCTCGAGCCGCTTGTCCGAATGGGTGAAGCACTCGTCGAGTACGCGATTGCGATCGCCGGCAGGCCTCATGTCAATTGAGAGATCGAGGGGACAGCTACTTGCAGCACCAGCAGTTCGATGTGTGCTCGCCACCATCTTCAACGAAGTTGCACACGAGATAGACTATTAGGGTTGCGACTAGAACCAGCATCGTCGCAAGGCCAACCGCTGATGGCCACCCGAGGATTGACGCGATAAACCCAATAGCTGCCATACAGCATCCCAGCACACTAAACAGGTGCGGCGCCAACTGCTTTAGAGCGTTTTTGCGGCACCGAGGGCTTCATTTTTCGGCTGGGGGAGCTCACGAACTTGGTGGGGGGATAGCCGAGCAGCCTAATCGAGTGCTAATTATGGTCAAGGTGTGATTCGATTTGCTTACGTCGATCCTGCTGACGAGGCCGAGATTCTACGACGAGGATTGCTCGACGGGGTGTGAAGACGCGGCTACGGGTGTGCGAGTTTGACGCTCACTCCGGGACAGTTCGAGCTCGTACCAATAAGTCAAACCACGTTACGGCAACAGGCAGATCCGCCCTGGCTGCAGGACGAAGCCTATTTCGTAACTCGAGAATGCTCGCTGATGTGAGACGATTCGAGAGTGTGTCATGCACAATCGGCTCGATGCTCAGGCAATAGAAGACTGTGCCTTCGTTCCAGACGTACCCACGGTCCACCAAGATCTTTCGAAACAGAATCTGAGGTTCCCCGACCACGCGATAGAGGGCAACGCTTGTTCCGCTCGCCTCGTAAACGAGAATTAACTTCGACGTGAGTACCTGTGGATCGAACTGCGGATCCTGCGTAGCACGCTCAACCTGAATCGGTACTAATCTGTTTGTCTCGAGCCAACTCAGCTCATTGAAATCCTTGACAGGTGCCAAACAGACCCACGTGTCCGCCGGTGGCTGAGAGAGGAAAGGGGCCCAGAGCACGTTTTCGACATGGCCACTCGAACGGGCGTTGATCTTCTTCAACCAGTATCGTGTGCGTTCGTGTTGCGTGGTTTGCGTCGCGACATGGTCAAGAACTGCCTCGATGAAGTTCGTCAGCGGAACGACTCCATCCGGTTGATCACTCTCACTGGCGCAAGGTCGAAAGGCGAAAGCACCAAGTCCTGGTAGTAATTCATGGTACTCTCTCCAGTCTGGTCTATCGCGCTCAAGAGGGCCGGGATAAAGGACGTACGCGCCTGCCGAGCGTTGGATGGCATCTCGGTAGGAATGCATCTTGAGCAAATCATCGCGTTTCGCGGTCCCGATGCGTTCATCGAGGGATTCTTGGTCGAGGCTCAGCTCCGCAACGTCTTCTGACTTATCAGGACCAAACACCTCCTGGTAGGAATCAATTCGATACTTGGCATCGAAATGCAACCACACAGGCACGAAGTCGCCTTCGCCACCAGCATCAGAACTTATCGCCAACGAGCAGTCGGGACGCATTGGCAGTGTCCAGGATCCCTCGCTGTCGAGCCGTCGTTTGAACGTCTTATTGTACGTGAGCTCGAGGCGGAGCCTTCGTCCGAAACGTTCAGCCGTACCGGATACCACGGTTTGCGAACCCTGACGTAGGGCAATGTTCAATCCGTCCTTCTGGAGCAATCCAGTAAAGTCAAATGACTTGTTGCAGAATTTGGAGACGAGCTTGGCGAGTTGAATGAAGACCCAGTACTCATACAAGCTCGCGACATTGCGTTGGCCAGCCATGTAGCTGTCCTGGATCGCTTCCCAGCTCAGGTTCGCAGCCGCCTGAAATTGCAGGTAGGCACGAAGAACGTCGCGATAGCCTTCCCTCTTTTGAAGCACTTGATCGTTCGCCGGGAACTGCGTCAGACCTGCCACCTCACGGAACAATTCCTCACCTAACATTGAGTCGAGCTTGTCTCGTAACGCTGTAGCCTCTAGAAGTCCTCTGCGAACGGGTGCGGTGGCCGGCTCGGATCGAAGTACATCGAGTGTATTGTCGACGAGTGCACGCCAATCCTGAAGGGCAAACTTCACGAATCTGTTCGCGGGGTTGTCGACCGTGACTTCTGTCCTGATCGACGTGATTCGTTCAGGCAAGTGAGACAATCCAGCGATCGGCGAACGGAGTTGGACTTTTGGACTGGGGCCAGTCAGCATCCCCGTTAACTGGGAACCCGGCTTCAGTCCCATGGCTGCGGGCCGAAGTTCGGATTCCTCTTCCCACCTCACGTGTGGGCGAGCGATGACCTGTTGCAGAGCCGCATTAAACTCTTCGCCACCAATCAGACTGTTAAGGAACGCAAATCTCTGGTAGGTAGCCTGCGGATCTCGAGCGGAAGTGGGGGCAAACCGTTGAGCACTTGCAGCGAAACTCTGCATGAGCACATCAGTGCAGGCGCTTGCGATATCTCTGAGCATCCATTGGTAATGCTTGCGATACCCAAGCTTCCGAGAGCGGACCTCGAGAGCAACACGGCCAATCTCCCGTCCACCTTCGAATGGTGGACCCTCGAACACCCCGACGGAGAACCAACCCGTGCTAAGTCCGGGACGAAGTCGTCCTCTTGGGCTGCCTTTTGAGTCAGGCTGAAAGGCTTCAGGCTTATCCGTGTACAGACTCGAAGTGTTCGATGTGAGTTCAAAAGCGTACCTATACTCGTGACCCTCCAGCAGCTGTATCGGCTCTGTGTTAGTTTCGCGACTCTCGTTGATTGGGAGTTCGATTAGTGGCGGGACATGATCTTGGGTTGGCGCACTAGGCAGGAGAGCAATTTTCAGATCTCCTCGCAAAGCGCCGAACTGGTCGAGGATCGGTAATGATACGGACTCTCTGGCGACCATCTACTCTGTGAAACTAGCGAACTGATTCTGTCTCAAGATTCGCATCATTCGCTTGATTTTATCAAATGAAGCTGGAAGCCGTGCCTCTCCCGTCGGTGGGGCAAGCGGATCAAATGCTATTCCTCGCCCAAATACGTCCGCGCCTTCGACGCCAAGGTCAAAACAGAATCGGCCGACTGCTGAGAGCGTACTCTCTAGCCGCCTGCGCGAACCATGCAGCCGAGGCAGGATTTTCTGCATGATCTGGCGATCGAGCGCGGTCATAGGATCAGGGTCGCCGGCAGACGCAAGCATGGAGGCGAATCGGATCGCCTCATAGAACACGCGATGCCCAAACTCGAAACCCTCGCGAAGCAGGAGGCCATGCAATTCGCGCAGGCGCGCTTCAAACGATTGGAGATCGGGCGCGGGATTCGAACTCTGCCATTGATTGTCTTGGGCTATCCCCAAAAAACCTCTCACAAGAGCCCAATCACCACGTGTGCATGTTTGCGGGCGTGACGCATCGCTCCGGAGGTCATCGGTCGCAACACGAAACTCAAACGTGTTTGATCGATCAAGCACTTTCGGTGAGAACATGTAAGTCGTCTCATCCACGTTGACCGTGCCGATCACAAATAGATTGCGAGGAACACGTATTTGAACATCTCCCCGGATTGTCACCCTCCACTCGCCGTCACTCTCCTTTGAAAGATTCGGTAGACAAGGCTTTTCAGACTCCATCCCTGACAGGAAGTCGGCGAAGTAACGCTCGACATGTGCAAGGTTCATTTCATCAAGTACGAGGAGATATGGCGCCCTCAGATCTGCTGCCGCTCTTAGCATGAACCTGAGAGCCGACGGAACATGCCAGGCCGCTCGACCATCCTTCCGTGGCAAAAGCGCATTCTCGTACCCGAACAGAGCCTCTGCGCCAGTCCAGTCTGGCCGAACAGGAATGACTTGTAGTCGGTCCACACCAAGCCATTCGCCAAACTTCAACGCGAGCTGCGTCTTCCCTGAGCCCGACAGACCCGTCAGGATGACGAAAGGTTTGGTCGCGAGACTTGAAACGAACGCTCTTACTACCCCTGCGCCAAAGGTTACACGTGACTGTTCGAGAGCATTCGAGAATTCATCCGCGACCCGTCGGAGGTCCACGATCGCCGGACCAATCGCGCTACCTGTCTCAGGCTCAGTAATAGGCCTATCGATCATGGATTTACCTGTCGTGTCTTTGTAGGCCTCCTGGAGAGCCGCAACGAGCATTGGTGAAGCGGGGGTTAGGTACGCACCCTGGTTTAGACTCGGTTCGCTGTTATAGAATGCGTTTTTTTGCCCCTGATCCAATAACGCAATCAGCTTTTCTTTGGTTGGACTAGCAAAGAAGACATCCCGGTTCAAAGGTGGGCTAAGCTCTCGAAAGTCCCGCAGCGGTATGCGGTAATGCTTCCCACTATCGCTCCATTCGCTACCTGGCACACCCTCAAACTCCTGGTAGCCAGACTCCGCAACCGAAACACCAGTGAACGCCGTGTTGTCGGTCAGATGTAGGATAATGTCGCCAGCCTTCACCTCCCGCATGAACCGGTAGATATCTGCTCCGCGTTGATCACGCTGTGGCGACCAGAGCGCCTTGCCAAGTGCGTGTTCCCCGTTCAGCCTGTCGGGACGGCCGTACGTGATCGTCTTTTCAATCCAGTAGCGCGGGTTGTGTTGGTCCTGCTCTTCCTCCGGCGGCTTCGTTGGCTCAGCCGCTTCCCACCGGAGCCGCCATGGGTTCTTATAGAAGTCGACGATTGCGCCGGGTGTCTCAGCCTCAAGTTTTCGACGAAGCGCCAGCAGAGCTTCATCAAGTTCCTTGTCGCTCCACTTCTTACTCTCCTTCTCGGGGACGTTTTCGAAAGCCGCTAAGACCTGGCGCCGATGCCGGTTGGATGCCATTCGTTCGACTTGATCTGGGAATGCGAAGTATCGGAGCATGTGCCGGAACTGGCGTTTGCCTCCCTGTGGCACCGCTTCTATCCACGTCACGAACGCATCGTAATCGTCAAGAATGTGCTGACGCTCGCGTGGGTCCCTCCCTTTTAGGTCCCCAGTCAGTCCGATCAGGAATTCCAATTCTAGCGGGCGGTAGTTGTTATATCCTTGTCCAGCGTTGCCAACCCCTTCGAGTACATCATCCGAGAGAAGCGTCCCGCCAGGAATGGGCCGCCCCGACAGCTGCCAAATTTCCTGAATCTGTTGGCGTTTTGTACTTGGTTTAATGTTCGCCGGGAAGAGGAGAAGGGCCCAAAGCATCTCGGCCATAAGCTGTTGGGCGGCGGGAGAGGCGCGCCGCATTTGCCCCGTCAGCTTTGTGATGAAGTCATCTGATCCTTGGTCGGGATGATCAACGAAGGCTCGCTTTACCCCCTCACAAAGTGAGGCAGTCCAAACTCCTTCAGGTGAAAAGAGAGCCTGATCGCTGATAAGACATTTTTGGATCCAGGTCGTCCCCGCATCCAAAGTTTGACTTTGATCTCGCGAGCCTGTTACCCGCGCCATGGTTCCCCTTTGACGCTATCCGGTTGAAGTTCCTCGCGATTCCTAATGCCGCAAGGGTCGTGACATCGTGCCGACGCGGCAAGTCCGGGCGAATACGAAGGAGCGTCTCGTGAGTGTCGGAGAATCCCTACGCTCAGCAGCTAAGACGGTGCTGTTCATCGTGGATGCAACAAGGCGCGGCAGCTAACCACGCCACCGCGCCTTGCCGCCTCCGCTCCCCCTCTCCCCTCGGGAGAGGGGGTCGGGGGGTGAGGACACCCCAGGCGCCATCACGCCGCCTTCGGCGTCTGACCACCACCGGCTCTGGCTCGTTCTTGGTTTTGAACGGAGGACGGCCCGCCCTGAGCGCAGCGAAGGGTTGCGCGTCGCGGCCCACCCCTCCATCAGGTCCGCGTTCTCCCAAACCGGCGCCGCACGAGTAGCTGGCCAGCCGCCCAAGCTCCAACAAGCTAAAGTAACTTCGCCGACGATGCGTCCGTTGTACAGAATTCGATTTGGGGAGCGATTCGATCACCAAAAGCGAAGATTCCGGCAAAGCGTAGCATGAACCAACGCAGCCCCGAATCGGCTGAGCATTGGGCACGCGCTCGGGCACTGGTTCTTGCTAGAGATCGAAACACATGTCAGGGCTGCGGACGTCCATGCGCTGGAGGTGAATCAGACGTTCACCATCTCATGCCGCGCGCGAGCGGTGGTAGTGATGAACCGGCCAATCTGATCACTCTGTGTGACGGTTGCCACGCCGCTCATCATCCGAACCTCCAAGGCTCGCTCGCCCGCCGCACGATCGAACGCTGGGGCTTGCGCTTGGCCCGGTGGTTAGATCGACAGAAGCAATTAGCCGGGTTGGACGAGTCGATCGGTGCAACGCTACGCCTCCTTGGTGTTCAACGCTTTCGTACGCCGCAGTTGGAAGTCGTTCTGGCCGCGTTGCGTGGTGAGTCGATTCTCTTGGTGAGTGCCACAGGCTCCGGGAAATCACTGTGCTTTCAAATACCGATCCTATTGAGCCGGGGCCTGGGGGTCATCATTTCTCCGCTGAAGGCGCTGATGAGCCAACAGGTGGCCGAGCTTCAGCTCAAGAAAATCCCGAGCACTTTCATCAACGGCGATCTCGCCCCCTCTGAAAAAAAGATCCGCTATCAGTTGATGAAAGATGGAGCCGTGAAGTTCGTCTACTGTACACCCGAGCGATTTGATCCAAGAACTGTGAGGACCGCTGAGGTGGAGGAAATCGGCCGAGTAAGGCCGAGCTTCATGGTGGTGGACGAAGCACACTGTATCGACCGCTTGGGAAATGACTTTCGACCAAACTACAGCCGCTTAGGCGCAGTCAGACAAACACTCGGCAATCCTCGCGTGCTGGCGTTCACTGCTACCGCCGGAGTAAAGAGTCAAAAACGGATTCTGGAATCACTCGGAATTCCCTCGGCGCGCGTAGTGGTGACCGGTGTGAACCGGCCCAATATCGCATTCGCCCGATTACAATCGCTGACGGAGACTGAGCGATTTGAACTGATCGTGGAGCTTCTGCGCGTCATGCCCGCCGGCCGAGCAATGCTGTTCGTGCCGACAGTGAAGACCGGAGAGCTGCTACGAACGGGTCTAGCCGCCTTAGGCCTTGAGGTCCCCTTCTATCACTCGAAACTTGGAAGCGCCAATGACCGCGAGGTACTTCTTGGGCGGTTCATTGGCCGGATATTGCCGCCAGCGAATGTTGTTATCTGCACGAACGCTTTCGGAATGGGCCTTGACGTTCCGGATGTTCGGCTCGTCGTTCACTGGCACCACCCCATGTCAATGGAAGACTACCTCCAGGAATTCGGCCGGGCGGGGCGGGATGGCAATCCCTCGGTAGCCGTCCTGTTCACCAGTCACACGGACGTACGGCTTTTGCGCTTCATGGCGGAGCGGTCAGCTTCAGGCGCGGACTTGTTTGCGAAAGACCAGGCGCTGGAGGCAAAGTACGAAGCAATCCAAGAGATGCACGAAAATGCAGTTTCCAGAAACGGCTGCTTTCGGAACGCAATCATTCGCTATTTCGGAGCCGAAACACCGCGCGGACGCCGGCCGCTTTCCATCCACATCGTTGACTGGCTATTCTCGACATCCTCCCGTGTTAGGGGTTCTAGTCATTGCTGCGACGTATGCGATGGTATCTACCCACAATCCGTAGTCGCTTGGGCCAAGCAAGTGTTTTCTGAAGCTTCCTCCAGTCGAAAGAGATAGTCCTTCCACCTACGTCTGCCCCGTCCCTTTCCACCGCACGACTCTACCGGACGCAACAAGGCGCGGCAGCCAACTACGCCACCGCACCTCGTTTCTTCGCCTCAGGCGTTGGCGTCGCCATCATGCCGCCTTCGGTGTCTGCCCACCACAGGCCTCTGGCTCGCTCTTGGTTTTGAACGGGCCGAGCACGGCCAGCCCTGAGCGAAGCGAAGGGTTGCGGGCGTTGCGCCACGCACCCATAAGACTTAGACGTTCCTGGTCTCTGTAGTTCAGGCGTCGCCAATAGGGCGTTCGCCCGAAGCCCTCCACTTGTCCAAGATGGCGCTAAAAGGTTTCAGGTGAGGCGCAAACCGCTCCATCGTCTCAGACCACGGTAGGTCTGGATGGGTCGTGACCCGAGTTTCCTCGAGAATGCCGGCGAGATGGAAACAAGCTTCGGGGCTGAAAAGCCAGTAACACTCCATTATTGCAGCGGTCACGCTGCGTCGATCTGTGACCGTTGTTCGGTGGAGACTGCGCAATGCCGCAGTAATTGCTCGACGTGCCTGCTCCTCGCTACAACGAGCGTCGTTGGCTATCTGCGCGATGGACCCACTGTATGCCTGTCCCATGTCAAATCTCGGCTCCGTTGTTGAAATGGTGTCATGCGCGCCATGAGCGGAGGCTCTGTAGTTGACAGGAAGCCGCTTGCCGCCAGCGGGCTTCAGCCGTTCGTTAGGAGTTTGTTTCGATACTCAACTCGCGACAAGGCGGCAGGCTTGCCCTGTAAGAGTCGTCACCCACGGCGCCTCGTTTCTTCGCCTCAGGCATTGATGTTGCTATCACGCCGCCTTCGGTGTCTGCCCACCACCGGCCTCTGGCTCGCTAGTCGGCGCGGACGCTGATGGTGCGCTTTGGCTGTCGCGCTGCGCCAACCGCCAGCGATAGTCGTTTCCCTGTTGGACCAGACCAGCCAGGTCGTAGTGCAGGCATCGATTGACCTCGCGCCGCTCCCAGCCGAGCGCACGCGCCAGGTCCGAGGCCTTGAGCCCGGGCTTCTTCTGCAACGCTTCGAGAACGAGCTCACGAAGCAACTTTGCTGGTCCTGTCGTGGCGTCGGGCGCGTCGCTCATGGAAGGCAACGATGCGGCACTATTCGGTTTGGCCGCTAGGGCCATTTTGCTGCATTTCGGGATGATTCTGAGCGACAACGCGCGGCCCTGGGGCGAACAAGGCGCGGCAGATCGTCATCTACCGCGCCTCGTTTCTTCGCCTCAGGCGTTGGTGTTGCTATCATGCCGCCTTCGGCGTCTGCCCACCACCGGCCTCTGGCTCGCTCTTGGTCTTAAACGGGCCGAGGACGTTGGTCCGCGCGCTGTGGGAGCTTCATCCCATCTACGACGTCACGCAGGCGGTCGGCCCCTAGGTTACCGCATTATCATTGGTGCCGTGGCCCCCGCTTTCAGCTCCATTGTTACGCTGCTCGGCATTCTCGCGGCCGCGTGTGGCGGCGATCCGTACGAACGGTATGCGGCGGCCGTCCGTGACGACGTAGATGGCGCGACGCGAGACGCGTTTCAGATGACTGCGCGGCTCCAGCTCACGGTGGTCCGCAACCATATTCCCGACGACAGCATGACGGTAGCGGCATCCACGGCGACCCGCGCGGCCCGCGACGTGCGCAAACATGCAGTCCATTTCGCCCGCGTCGTTCCGCCGGCCGATCTCGCCGAAGCACACGCCGGGCTGAACGCTGCCCTCACGCGAGTTGCAGACGCTCTGGACTCGCTGGGCGCGGTGTTCCAGCAATGTGCAGCCAGATCGCCCTGCCAGGCCCACCTCGACTCGGTGTCGAATCAGTTCCAGTTCGTCGGCGAGGACCTCCACAACGGCAGGCAGTTCGTGCAACGACTGCTGCTGCGCCATGGGGTCATGCTCCGATGAGGGCCCTCGTCATGGCGGCCGTTGTCGTCGCGGCATGTTCGCACCCTGAGAAGCAGCTCGAGTCCGGCCGACAGTATCGGAGCATCACCTATACCGACACGACGTTCGAGTCGTTCGGACGCACCGACCAGGCCATCACGGGCCTGTTCGTTGAGGGCTTGGGCGACTCAGTGCGATTTCGCATCCACACGAACGCGGACGGGCTGGTCCCCGTGCTGGATTTCACGCTGCATCCCGCGTCGAGTCGAGACCAGCGGCCGGTGACCCGGCGGATCGGCATGCCGAAGGGAACCATGCCGGTGCTGGGCACGTCGGTGGCCTTTCTCGAGCAGATTCT
>Ga0075424_100002331_pt1 | contig 17318 bp, 4 predicted proteins | sample SoiMethybrSBSTD3_FD_75301 | JGI IMG/M metagenome (GOLD analysis project Ga0075424, IMG submission 75301) | Bulk soil microbial communities from a Populus tree surrounding site in Tennessee, USA - Soil MetaG P. TD hybrid SBSTD3 | ecosystem: Environmental > Terrestrial > Soil > Tree plantation...
GCGGCCTGGTTCCAGTAGATGAGCCCCAGCCAGTGACGCCGGCCGGGATGATCCAGCAGTGGGACCCCCCGGACCCCGTAAGCGATCGCCTCGCGTGACGCGCCCTGGCTGTAGGCGGCGGCGGCCAGGGCGTAGAGGGCCTTGCCCGTACGCTCGTCGTCCTTGGCCCGCTCGGCCGCCTCCAGCGCGACCGCGCCGGCCTCTCGTGACTCGCCGTGGTTGCCGAGATACGCATGCGTCATCGCGAGGCGGAAGAAATACTCGGAGGCAAGCGCGGGATCGCCGACCCGCTGCTGCAGCTCGGCGTGCGCGGCGAGCAGGGCGAGGCACTCGCGCTGGCGGCCGCCCAGCGCCAGCACGAAGGCCTGACGGAGCGCGACGTCCAGGCGCTGGCGGTCGCGCTCGTCGCGCGGCAGACGATCCACCGCGTCGGCCGCCGACCGCAGCGCACCGTGCGCGGCCTCGAGATCGTAGCGCTGGGTGGCGATCTCCGCGAAGCGCTCGAGGTGGACCAGCGCCGGGCGGGCCTCGCCGGCTCGCAGGTAGTGCTGGCCCAGCTGGTCGGTGATCTCGTCCAGGCGGTCGGCATGGACAGCCCCCAGCGCGCGCGCGACGGCGGCGTGAAGCTGGGCGCGGCGGGCCGGAATGATCTCGTCATAGGCGACTCGCCGGATCCGATCGTGACAGAACTCGAGCTTCTCGCCGGCGGCACCGAGGACGCGGCGCCGCACCAGTTCCTCGACCGCCGCCGCGGCCTCCGGCTCCTCGAGCGCGGCGGCCTGGCAGAGTACCAGGAACGCGAACGCGCGGCCGATGACGGCGGCCGCGGCGACCGCGCGGCGCACCGGCTCCGACAGCCGGGCCAGCCGGCTAGCGATGGATTCGTGGACGGTGCGCGGCAGAAGCCCCTCGCGCGCGGTCGCCCCGGCGCGTTCGTCGAGAGCCCGGATCGTCTCGACCACCACGAACGGATTGCCCTCACTCAGCTCCCAAAGCTTGGGCGCGATCCGGTCGATGAGACCAGGATCCCGGTGCCGCCGGTAGAGGCCGCGGGCCAGGGCCAGCGTGTCGGCGTGGCTGAGCGGCCCAAGCTTGATCTCGTCCAGGGTCGCGCTGGCCCGCAGCTCCGCCAGCGCCTGGTCGAGCACCGGCGTCTGGAGCGTTTCCTCCGGACGGAAGGTGGCCACGATGAGGACCGGCCGGGCGCCGAGCCGGCGCGCGAGGAAGGCCAGCAGCCGCGCGCTCGCCGCGTCGGCCCAGTGCATGTCCTCGAGCACGATCATCATCGAGCCGTTGCTGGCGAGCTCGACCAGCAGCTCCGCCATCGCCTCGAAGAGGAGGCCCTGCTCGCTCCCGGTGACGGCGGCGGCCTGGTCGACCGTCCCCAGCTCCGGGAAGACCCGGCTGAGCTGCGCGCGAGCGCCCGCGGTGAGGCGCTGGTGAACGCCGGGAGCGAGCGCGGATCCCTCGGCGCGGAGAGCGTCCACCCAGGGCCGTAACGGCAGAGCCTGCTCGGTCTCGTGGCCGGCGCCGGACAGCACGCGGCAGCCGCGCGTGAGCGCTTGCCGGACGAGCTCGTGCACGAGGCGGGTCTTGCCGATGCCGGCTTCCCCGCTCACCGTGATCACGCGCCCGCCGCTCTCGAAGGAGCGCTCGAAGGCTTGCGCGAGCAGCGCCGACTCCGCCGAGCGCCCGACGATCGGCACGCCATCGACGGGCGCCATGACCGGGGCGAGCCCGGTGCTGTGCTCGCGAACAATCTGGCGATAGAGGGCGCGCGTCTCCTCCTCCGGCTCGGCGCCGAGCTCGTGCTGAAGCGAGGCCACGCACGCCTGGTACTGCCGGAGCGCCGCCGAGCGCCGCCCCTGTCGCAGGTGCAAGCGCATCAGCGCACGGTGCACGGCTTCTTGCAGAGGATCGATGGCGAGAATGCGCAGCGCCGTCCGGATCGCCGGCTCGACCGCCTCTCCACGCATCTGCTGGGCCAGGATCTTCGCGAGCGTCTCCAGCGCCAGCTCGCGCAGCCGCTCTCGCTCGACCGTCAGCCACTCCTCGAACGGCGCCTCGTCCACCGCAAACCCGTCGAGGAACTCGCCCACGTAGAGCTCGGCCGCCCTCTCGAGATCCGGCGGGGTGCCCGCGGCCGCCCGGGCCTCGAACTCCACGGTGTCGATCCAGACGGCGTCTGGCTGTAGCGCCAGCACGTCCTGACGATCTTCGACCAGGACCCCGTCTCCATTGCCGATCGCACGGCGGAGGCGTGAGAGGGCCTGGCGGAACGCCTGGCGAGCCTGGCCGTCGGGGGTATCTCCCCAGAGCAGCGCCGTGAGCTTTTCGCGGGTATGGCGGCGGCCCGGCGTCAGGGCCAGGTACGCGAGCAACGCCTGGGCCTTGCGCATCGGCACCGGGAGCACGCGTCCGTCCTCCAGCCGAGCTGTAAAGCCGCCGAACAGCTCGAGTCGAAGGCGTGGTCGCGCGGCTGTCACGGCCCTGTCACGGTCCTGCTGATACACGCAGGTGCGATGGAACCTGAGACGCCGCGACGTCGCCCCGACACGTTCGTGATCCAGGTGGCGCCGACCGCCGCCGGCGACCTCGCCGGGCTCGTCCGCCACGTCCGCACGGGCGAGCGGCGCCAGTTCGAGGGGCTGGACGGCTTGAGGGAGGCAATCCGGGGCATGGTGCAGAGCGCGGAGGAGGCGACGTGAGCAACATGGCTCGCCAACGGCGGCACTCTAGCACTTTGGCGCGGCGTCCCACAACGGCCGCGAGTCGCCTGCTCCTCGCCGCCCTGGTGCTCGGCTCGTATCTCATCACGGCTTCCGACGCCTTCAGCGCGGGCCTGGCCTTCGGCGCGAAGGACTACATCCGGGGACGCGGAGCTCCGGTCGTCGTGACCGACACGTTCATCGCGGCCCGCCCGGGCACGGCCTTCACGCTGCGTATCGACAACGGCGGGTCGCACGGGCAGTTCGGCCGCGTCTCCAGCGCCGTCATCACCCTGAATGGCGTCGTCGTGGTGGGGCCGAGCGACTTCAACCAACAGGTCGCCGTGATCCAGAAGCGCGTCGCGCTCCACCATGCCAACATCATCAGCGTCGAGCTGCGCAGCGCGCCGGGCAGCGGCTTCACCCTGCAGATCGGCGACGGCGGCGGCAACGCCGCCCCCATCGCCGACGCGGGGCCGGACCAGACCGTGGCGCTCGGCGCCATCGTCACCCTGGACGGCGGCCGCTCGAGCGACGCCGATGGCGACAGCCTGGCGTTCCGGTGGCGCTTCACCAGCCGCCCGGCGGGCAGCACGGCAACGCTCTCGGATCCGACCGCGATACGACCGCTGTTCCAGGTCGACCGCGCGGGAACCTACACCGTCGAGCTCGTCGTCAACGACGGCACCACCGACAGCGCGCCCGACACGGTCCAGATCTCCACGCAGAACTCGCGACCCGTCGCCAACGCCGGGCCTGATCAGACCGTGCCGGTCGGCACGACGGTCACACTGGACGGCAGCCGCTCGAGCGACGTGGACGGCGACACGCTGACGTTCCGATGGGCCTTCACCACCCGTCCCGCCGGCAGCACGGCGACGCTCTCCGACCCGACCGCCATGCGGCCGAGCTTCATCGTGGACCACGCCGGCACGTACGTCGTCGAGCTCGTCGTCAACGACGGGCACGTGGACAGCGCGGCTGACGCCGTCCAGGTTTCCACACAGAACTCGCCGCCGGTGGCGAATGCCGGCCCCGATCAGACCGCGTTCGTGGGCACGACGGTGACGCTGGACGGCAGCGGCTCGACCGACGTGGACGGCGACGCCCTGACCTTCCGGTGGGCGCTCACGACGCGTCCCACCGGCAGCACGGCCGTGCTCTCCGATCCGGCAGCGATCCGTCCCACCTTCCTCGTGGATCGCCCGGGCGCCTATACCGCCCAGCTCATCGTCAACGACGGCACCGTGGACAGCGCGCCGGCCACTGTCCACATCTCCACCGGGGACTTGCGGCCGGTCGGCAATGCGGGACCCGATCAGAGCGTCACCCTTGGATCGACGGTGACGCTCGATGGCAGCGGATCGAGCGACCCCGACGGTGATGCGCTGACCTTCCGGTGGGCGCTCATCCAGCGGCCGGCCGGCAGCCAGGCGGCGCTGGCCAACCCGGGCACGGTCGCGCCGACGTTCATCGCCGACGTGGCCGGACGCTACGTGGCGCAGCTCATCGTCAACGACGGCACGTTCGACAGCCTGCCCGACCTCGTCCAGATCGACACCGTGAACTCGCGGCCGGTCGCGGAGGCCGGCGCCGATCAGACCGCGGTGGCCGGCACGCTGGTGCAGCTCGACGGCACCGGCTCTCGCGATGCCGACGGTGATCCCCTGACGTTCCGCTGGTCGTTCACCTCGAGGCCCAACGGCAGCACGGCGACCTTCCTCGATGCCACCGCCGCTCGGCCGACGTTCATCGCCGACCTCGACGGTATGTACGTCGCCCAGCTCATCGTGAGCGACGGCGCGCTCGACAGCGCGCCGGACACCACGGTGATCACGGTCGCGGCCAGCAATCGCGCGCCCGTGGCCGATGCCGGCCCCGACCAGACCGTAGCGACGGGTGCGACGGTGCAGCTCGACGGCAGCCACTCCTCGGATCCCGACGGCACACCGATCGTTTCGTTCGCGTGGTCGCTCACCCGGCCCGCGGGCAGCGCCGCCACGCTGTCGAGCACAACCGTCGCCAAGCCGACGTTCGTGGCCGACCGTCCGGGGACCTATGTCGCGACGCTGACCGTCGGCGATGGCGCGCTGACGAGCGCTCCCGACACCGTCACCATCACGGTCGTGAACGGCGCGGATCTCCGCATCCGGATCCTCAATCCGCCCGGCGCTCCGCTGGTCGGCAGCTTCGTGGGCCTGTCCTTCGACGTCACGAATCTGGGGACGGTCGACGCCACCGGCGTCGTGGCCCGCTTCCCCATCCCCGCGGGCTACACGTTCGCCGGGACCGCTCAGCAGACGGGCGTGTACGATCCCGCGACCGGCAACTGGACGATCGGCACGATTGCCAACGGTGGCACGGCGAACCTGACGATCGGCCTGTTCGTGACCAACACGCCGCCGCACGACCTGCTCGCGACGATCGTCGCCAGCGACGTGCCCGATCCGAACCCGGCGAACAACACGGCAATCGCCGCCGTGACGGCGAACCGGAACGCCGACCTGGGTGTGTTCTTCCCGCCGAACGCCCCGCAGGGAACCGTCCGCCCCGGGGCCATCGTCGGGTACTTCTTCAGCCTTTCGAACCTCGGCCCGGCCCAGGCCAGTAACGCCCACGTACGTTTTAAGCTCCCTCCGGGGTTCACCGTGAACTTCGCCGGCCCACAGTCCGGCACCTACGATCCGGCGACCGGTGACTGGATCGTGCCCAACCCGTCGGGCACCGGACTGGGCGTCAACGCGACGATCAACGCTACCGGCTCGATCCGGCCCGTGACCGCGATCATCATTTCCAGCGACAACCCGGATCCGAATCCTGCGAACAACACGGCGATCGCCCCCACGCTCAACCGTCCGCCGATGGCCGACGCCGGTCCGGCGCAGAGCACGGTCAGCAACACCACGGTCACGCTGGACGGCACGCGTACCAGCGATGCCGACGGCGACGCGATCAGCTTCAACTGGACGTTCGCGCTGCGGCCGGTCAACAGCGCCGCCGTTCTGGCCAACGCGAACACGGCGACGCCGTCCTTCTACGCGGATCAGCCCGGCCATTACGTCGTCCAGCTGGTCGCCACCGACAGTTTCGGCGCCGCCAGCGACCCCGCAACGGTCACGATCACCGTCGGCCAGGGCGACCGCTCGCCGGTCATCACGTCCTCACCCGTGACGGCGGCCACGGTTGGCCAGCCCTATCGTTACGTGGTCAAGGCTTCCGACCCGGACGCGGGCCAGACGCTGACGTTCTCGCTGCCCACCGCGCCGACCGGGATGACGGTGGACGCGAGCGGCGCGATCGACTGGACCCCGACGCCCGCGCAGGCGGGACCCCAGCCGGTCACGCTGCGCGTGCAGGACGGCGCCGGGCTCTTCGCGACGCAGACCTTCATCGTGCAGGTGTCCTCGGCGACCAATCGCGCGCCGGTCGCCGCGGACGATGCGTACTCGGTCCGCGTGAACGAGTCCCTCGCGGTGCCCGCCCCCGGCGTGCTGGCCAACGACGTCGACGCCGACGGCACGCCGCTGACGGCCGCCCTGCGCAGCGCGCCGACCAACGGCACGCTGAGCCTCAATCCCGACGGCTCATTCACGTACAGTCCGCACACGCTGCAGCCGGGCGAGCTCGTGCTCGCCGAGAACATCGACCTCAGGCGGCTGCCCGGCGTGACGGCCACCTCCACCGGCAACTTCCCGGGCGATGTCCCGGAGAACGCCATCGACGGGAATTTCGCGACGCACTGGGTGGGATTCGGGCTTGCGCAGCCCGCGCTGGACATCGCCTTCCCGCAGAACGTCACGGTGACGCGCGTGCGCGTGTTCGGCGGCCGGGGAAACTTCGCGCCCTCGGCGGTGACGACCGGCCTGGTGCAGCTCTTCTCGGAGGCCGGCGCGGAGCTCTACAGCAGCGGCGTGGTCGAACTGCCCGGCCCCGATCACGACGGCACGTTCATCGTCGGCAGCGTGCCCAGCGTCCGTCGCGTCCGCTTCACCGCGGTGAGCGGCCCGGCCTTCGAGCGTGCCATCAGTGAGGTCGAGGTCATCGGCTCGACCCTCGTCCGACGCGAGCGGCAGCTGGAGGTCAATCTCGGCCAGCTGCTGCCGACGGCCGTGCGCGCCAGCAGCGTGGCGGGCTTCAACATCCCCGAGGCGGTCATCGACGACAACCCCAGCACCAACTGGTACGCCATCTCCCTGTCACCGGGCGAGTTCATCGAGCTGATCTTCCCGGTGGACGTCTCGGTGACACAGATCGAGACGCTCCCCGCCTCTGCGACTCCCGACGGCTTCGGCAGCTCCCTGCCCATCCTGTGCCGTGGCAACTTCACGCTGTTCGACGAGCGCGACACGCTGCTCTTCGACACCGGCGTGGTCAACACGCCGTCCAACGACCGCGGCGTGGGCGGCTCGCTCTTCACGGTGCCGGTGCCGACCACGTCCGGCGTGCGGCGTGTCCGCTACACGATGACGTCGTGTGCCGGGAGCTTTTTCCCGCCCGGATTCGCCGAGCTGCGCGTGGTCGGCTCGGTGCCCGGCTTGACGACGCCCGCGTTCGCACCGATCAAGAAGTTCCAGGCCCTGCTGGGCCGCGAGGCGCACTCGACGCCGGTGGTGTCGGTGCTCACCGACGACAACGGCGACGGCCGCGTCGACACGCGGGACATCCCGAAGATCCTGGTCCCCGTCGAGAGCCTGCTGAGCCAGCTCAAGGGCGAGATCAAGGTGCTCAGCGGCGACGACGGTCGCGAGCTCTTCACGCTGGGGGCGCCTGACCTCGTCTCGCCGTGGTCGGAGATCGCCGTCGGCGACATCGACAACGACGGCGTGCCCGACGTGGTCGCCGTTCACAGCGACGGCAATCACCTGATCGCCTTCGACCTGGCCGGTGGCGTCGTGCAGGGTGACCTCACCCGGGTCCTCGGGCCGGTACAGATCAACGTCAGCAGCAGCTCGCCGCAGTTCCTCGCCCGCTTCGGCGCGGATGGCGACCTCACCACGCCGTGGACCACGGCCACCGGCGATGCCGCGAATCTCGGCACCAGCCCGTTCTTCGAGGTGCAGTTCCAGCAGGACGTGACGGTCACCGAGGTCCAGCTGTTCGGCAACCGGGGCTTCGGCGACAACATCAACATCCGCGCGGGGATCTTCCAGGGCTTCGCCGCGGACGGGACCGTGCTCTTCAACAGCGGCGTCGTGCAGTTCCCGCCCCCCACGCGGGACTTCGTCCTCACGCTGCCGGGGATCGCCGGCGTCCGCCGCGTGCGCCTGACGTCCACCGCCGACTTCGGCAGCTCGGTCGGCCTGAGCGAGCTCAAGGTCATCGGCTCGGCGCCGGTCGCGACCGGCGTGCCGAAGGTGAAGTGGATCAGCGATCCGCACCCGACGCCGTTCTTCCCGCTGGGCCCCGGCGTCGCGGTGGGCGCGGTGACGATTGCCAACCTCGACGGCGGCCCGCGGCCCCACATCATCGTGGGCGCTTCGGTGTACGACGCCGACGGTCGCTTCCTCGGCGACGGGCGCGCGCTCGGCGGCACGACCGGCGGCATCGGCCTGCGCTCGGCGATGCCCGCCGTGGCCGACCTCGACCTCGACGGCCGCCCCGCCGTTGTCGCTGGCCCCACCGCCTATCGCCTCGTGGGCGGCACGCTGACGAAGGTATGGCAGCGCGCGGATCGTGCGGACGGCTACGTCGGCATCGCGAACTTCGACGACGATCCGTTCCCGGAGATCGCCATCGTCGCCAACGGCTCCGTCTACATGCTGAAGCATGACGGCGCCGACGCGCCGTTCTGGAATCCACCGTCTCACGGGCCGGTGCCGATCCCCGGCGGTGGCCAGGGCGGCCCCCCGCTCATCGTGGACGTGGACGGCGATGGCATTCCGGAGATCGGCGTGGCCGGGCAAACCGCCTACACGCTCTTCAACCGCGACGGCAGCGTCCGCTGGTCGAGCGCCATCAGCGACCGCTCGTCCAACGCCACCGGCGCCATCGCGTTCGACCTCGACGGCGACGGCCAGGTCGAGATCATCTACCGCGACGAGAAGTTCCTGAGGATCTTCCGCGGCTCGGACGGCGTGCTGCTGGCGAAGGTCCCCGTGCAGTCGAGCACGTGGTCGGAGCAGCCGGTGGTGGTCGACGTCGACAACGACGGCCATGCCGACATCGTGGTGACCTCCGATCTCTCCACCGGGCTCCCCGGCGACACCGGCGTCATCGTGCTCCAGGACATCGCCAACAAGTGGGCGCGCACGCGGCGCATCTGGAACCAGAGCGGCTATCACGTCACCAACGTCAACGAGGACGCCTCGATCCCGCGCGTCGAGACACCGCACTGGCTCGTCCCCGGTCTCAACGGCTTCCGCACCAACGCCTTCGTACCCGGCGAGAGCCCGGACGCGGCGGACGGCTTCACCTACGTGGCGACCGACGGCGTGCTGGAGTCGAACGTCGCCACGGTCCGCATCGCCGTGCGCGCGGCGAACAGCGCTCCCCGTATCACGTCCTCCCCCGTCACGACGGCCGCCACCGGCGTTCTCTACACCTATGGCGTCCGCGCAAGCGATCCGGATGCCGGCGACGTGCTGGCGTTCTCGCTGCCGACGGCGCCCTCCGGCATGACGATCGAGCCGGCCACGGGCCTCGTGCGCTGGACGCCGACGGCCGCACAGCTCGGGAGCCAGAGTGTCGTGGTCAAGGTGACGGACGCGCACGGGCTCTTCGCCGTGCAGGGCTACACCGTCCAGGTGTCGGCACCGGTTACCGTGCCCAACGTCGTGGGACAGCCGCAGGCGAGCGCACAGTCCGCGGTCACCGCGGCCACGCTCACCGTGGGCACGATCGACAATCGCCCGAGCGCCACGACGCCGGCCGGCTCGGTACTGAGCCAGAATCCCGCGGCGGGCACGCTCGTGGCACCGAGCTCGGCGGTGAGCCTCGTGGTCGCCTCGGGTCCGCCCCCGCCCGGCGTGGTGCCGAACGTCGTCGGCGAAGTGCAGATCAACGCCCAGGCGGACATCCTGGCGGCGGGGTTCGTCGTGGGCACCGTCACCACGCGCGCGGACGACTTCGCGCCGGCCGGTGTGGTCGTCAGCCAGGCACCGGCCGCGGGCACGCTCGCGGCGGCTGGCTCGGCGGTAAGCCTCGTCGTGTCGCTCGGGCCCGCGCACGTACCGGATGTCAGGGGCCTGGCGCAGGCGGACGCCGCCGCGGCCATCACGGCGGCTGGCTTCGCAGTGGGTGCCATCGTCGATCAGACGAGTGCTACCGTTTCGCGCGGCGCGGTCATCGACCAGGCGCCGGCCGGCGGGGCGACGGCCGCGCTCGGCTCATCAGTCGTCCTCTTCGTCTCGCTCGGTGCCGGCGTGCCCGGAGACACGACTCCGCCGACGGTCAGCATCGACAGTCCGGCCGACCTCGCCGTGATCACGATCCCGACCGACATCCTGGGTACGGCGACCGACGACAACTTCCTCCGCTACACGCTCGAGCTGGCGGGGGTGAACGATAGCGCCTCGCGGGTGATCGCCTTCGGGACCTTGCCGGTCCTCAACAGCGTGCTGGGCCGCCTCGACCCCACCCTCCTCGAGAACGGGCTGTACCGCGTCCGTCTGACGGCCGAGGACGTCAACGGGCGGACCGCCGTGGTCGAGCGTGTGTATCGCATCGATGGGCTGGCGAAGGCCGGCAACTTCCGGCTCTCCTTCGTGGACCTGTCGATCCCGATGGCCGGGATCCCGCTCACGGTCGTCCGCACCTACGACAGCCGGGTGAAGACGCAAGAAGCGTTCGGTATCGGCTGGACGCTCGACATCGCCCGCGGCCGCTACCAGCACAACCGACCGCCCGGCCGGGGCTTCGTGATCAACGACCTGCCGGTGGCCGGGAGCTTCCTGCCGTGCATCGGCGGCACCACGGAGACGCAGACGCACATTACCGAGGTGCGCCTATCGGATCGTGAGGTCTACAGCTTCGCGCCCATGGTGCAGAACGCGAACCTGGGCATCACCGGAGCCTGCGAGGGCGTGGCCAGCTTCCAGTTCGTGGACGGCACCACGCCGGGGGCGACGCTCGACATCCTGGACGGCGCCGAGGTGCTCTACCTGCGAGGCGGCGACGACACCCTGCTCGACAAGAACGCGTTCCTCGACGGCGACGTTCGCGTCTACAACCCGCAGCGCGTGCGACTCACCACGCCCGACGGCCGTGTCGTCGAGTTCGACGCCACCGCCGGCATCACGCGCATCGAGGATGTCAACGGCAACGCGGTCTCCATCACCAGCGCCGGCATCGTGCACTCGAGCGGCAAGAGTGCGGCGTTCACCCGCGACGGAGCCGGGCGGATCACGCAGATCACCGATCCGGCGGGCCAGGTGCTCGCTTACACATACGACGCCCGCGGCGACCTCGCGGCCTTCGTGGACCCGGCCAGCGCCCGGACGACGTTCGTGTACGACGCGCGCCACAACCTGCAGGAGATCCGCGATCCGCTCGGCCGCAGCCCGGTCAGGACCGAGTACGACGCGGCCGGGCGGCTCGTGAGCGTCACCGACGCGCAGGGCCATACCATCACGGTGGCCCACGACATCGACGCGCGGCAGGACGTGGCGACTGACCGGCTCGGCCGCACGACCGTCGTCGAGTATGACGTCCGCGGCAACGTCGTCCGCAAGGTGGACGGCCTCGGCCACGCCACCACGGCGACGTACGATGCGCGCGACAACCTGCTGTCGCAGACGGACCCACTGGGCCACACGCGCACGTTCACCTACGACGCCAGCAACAACGTGCTGACCGAGACCGATCCGGCCGGCAACACGGTCACGCGCACGTACGATGGCCGTCGCCGCCGCCTCACTCGCACCGATGCACGGGGTGGCGTCACGACGTTCGTCTACGACTCGCGCAGCAATCTGGTGCGGACGGTGAACCCGGTCGGCGACACGACCGTCTACACCCACGACGCCCGCGGCAACACGACCAGCGTCACCGACGCGCTCGGTAACACCACGACCTACACGTACGACGCGGCCGACAACCGGATCGCCGAGACGGATCCGCGCGGTCACTCGATCCAGCGCGCATTCGACGCCCGCAACCGGCTCGTCGCCGAGACGACGACTCGGCTCGTCGGCGGCGCTCCGCAGGTGGTCACCCGCCAGATCGAGTACGACGCGCGTGGCCGGGTGGTGCGCGCGACCGACGCCGAGGGTGCGGTCAGCAGGCGCGCCTATGACGTGGCCGGGTTGCTGGCCAGCCTCACGGACCCGATCGGCCGCATCACCTCGTTCACGTACGACGAGCAGGGCCGGCTCGTGACCACCGCGTTCCCCGACGGGACCACCGAGGCGCTCGGCTACGACGCCGAGGGGCAGATCGTCTCGCTGCGCGACCGCGGCGGACGAAGCACGACGTTTGCCTGGGACGCGGCCGGCCGACAGATCTCCACGGCCTACGCCGACGGCCGCCTGGTGCAGTTCGCGTACGACGCGGCAGGCCGGCGGGTGACGCAGACGGACGAGGACGGCGGCGCGACGACCTTCGCCTACGACGACGCTGGGCGCCTCACCCGTGTCACCGATCCGCTCGGCGGCGTGGCGTCGCTGGCGTACGACCGCAGTGACCTGCTGTCGATCACCGACCGCAACGGCCACACCACCACCTTCACCACCAGCCTCGCCGGACGGCGCATCGCCACCGCGTTCGCGGACGGCACGTCGACCGGGGCCACCTTCGACGCCCTCGGCCGGAAGATCACGACGACCGACGAGGCCGGCAACACGACGCGCTTCGAGTACGACGCGGTCGGGAACCTGACGGCCGTGGTGGACGCGCTGGGTAACCGCACGCGCTACGCCTACGATGACCTGGGCTTCCGCACGAACCATACGGACCCGCTCGGCAACACGACGCGCTGGACGTACGACCGGCTCGGCCGCCCGCTCACGCGGACGCTGCCGCTGGGCGATACCGAGCAGCGCACGTACGACGCGGCCGGCAACCTCGTCCGGCTGCGAGACTTCAACGGCCAGACCCTGGAGCTCACCTGGGACGCTGCTGATCGGCTGGTGCGCCAGGCGCTGTCGGGCGGTGAGACCCAGGCCTTCACGTACTCGCCGACCGGCAAGCTGGCGACGATGACCGACCGTCACGGCACCACGACGATCGAGTATGACCTGCGGGATCGGCCGACCGCGGTGCGCGAGCCCGACGGCACCCAGATCGGCTATGCCTGGGACGCTCGTGGCAACCGCACGGGCCTCACGACGCCCGCCGGCACCACCAGCTACGGCTACGACGCCGCGCGACGGCTGACCCTCGTGCAGGACCCCGACGGTAACCGGACGACGCTCGGGCACGACGCGCAGGGCAACCTCACCGCGATCGCGTACGCGAACGGCATCGCCGCGACCTACGCCTACAACGCGCGCAACCGTCTCGTCGGCGTGACGCAGAGCGAGGGCGGCACCCCTGTCCGTTCACACGCTTACACGCTCGGGGCGGCCGGGAACCGTCTACACACCGTGGACGACACCGGACGCCAGGTGGATTACGGCTACGACGCCCTCTTCCGTCTCACCCGCGAGCGTGTGACACCCGCCGGCGGCGGCACGCCCACGATCGTCGATTTCACCTACGACACGGCCGGCAACCGGCTGAGCCGGACCGACGCGAGCGGCGTCCTCAGTTATGTCTACGACGCCAACAGCCGGCTCCTGTCGGCCGGGGCAACGGAGTTCACGTACGACGCCGGCGGCAACCTGCTCTCGCGGCGCACCGGGAGTGCCACCACCACGTACGAGTACGACCGTCTGAACCGCCTCACTCGCGCCACCGTCGGCGCGGCGGCACCGGTGGATTTCACGTACGACGCGCTCGATAACCGGGTCACCCGCACGGCCGGCGGCACGTCCACGGCGTTCCTGGTGGATCTGTTCGGGCACGGCGGGACCACGCTGGCCATCGAGGCCGGCAACCGGCGGCCCGGCTCGCGTCAGAGTGCCCAGTTGCCGCAGGGCGCCCGGCCGGCGCCGACGAATCCTGGGTTGCCGCAGGTCCTGCGTGAGACCGACGCCGCAGGCGCGCCGATCGCCGATTACGTGTATGGCGACGCGCTACTCGTCAGCCAGCGGCGCGCCGGCTCGCTGTCGTTCTTCATGCCGGATGGGCAGTCTTCCACGCGCCTGCTGACCGACGCCGACGGCGCGGCGACTGATCGCTATGACTACGACGCCTTCGGCAATCTCGCGAGCCAGACCGGCGGCACGCCGAACGTCTACCTCTTCGGCGGGCAACAGCTCGAGCCGGCACTGGACCTCTACTACCTGCGCGCCCGCTACTACGACCCGGTGGTGGGCCGTTTCACATCGCGCGATCCATTCGCCGGCCGCTTCCGCGATCCGGCCTCGCTGCACCCGTACACGTACGCCGCGAACAACCCCGTGAATCGCCGCGACCCTACGGGCCGCCAGACCGAGGAGGAGGAGGTGACCGTGGTCGTCGTCTCCGGCGAGCTCGCCACGCTGTCCACGGCTGCGGTCGGCTTCGAGACTGCGGCCGCCGGCGGCGTGGCCGCCGCGGAGGTCACCGCCGAGGGCGCCGCCCTCGCGGGCGAGGCGGTCGCCACGGACCTGGCCGCGACCGCGACGACGGAAGCTGGCGCGGCCGCGGCCGACGCGACCATCGTGGACGCGACGCTTGAGGACTTCGTGGCCGAGAACTTCGCTCAGATTCGAAACGTGCTGCAACCGTTCTCGCGGTTCCTTCCGGGCTTCCAATCACAGATCGCCGTGGCCCGCAGCGTTGCCTTCCGCGCGGCAACCAACGTGCTCGCCCTGCCGAGCGGCGGACTGGCGCTCTGCGGCGCGGTCGAGGCGCTGGGGGTGGTCGGCGTGGCCGCCGGGCTCGGCATTCAGCCGCCCATCGCCGCCAACGTCCTCATGGTGTTCCAGCAAGTGCTGGCCAACACAGGCGTCGTCTGCCTGGGGAACTGACGGTCGACCCGGTCTGCGCGCGTTAGTCTAGCGGCCCCAGCGGATCGCAGTCACCGCCGCGCGAATCGCCTCGATCGAGGCGGTGGACGTTGCGGCGGGCGCGTCCAGCGTCACCAGAACCACGGACGGCGGGCCCATCATCGCGAACTGCGCCACCAGCGCCTTGCCGTCGCGCGTGCGCGAGACGGCCTCGTGCACGGTCACGCCCGACGGCAACATGGTCGTCGCGAGTGGCTTGACCGTCACCAGCGAGGGATCCGACGCCGTGCGCTGCATCGCCCGCAGCACGGCCGCTTCGAGGTCGCGTCGCAGGCGCGCCGACTCGTCCGCGGAGCCGGAGCCCCGGATGACCGTCGACGAGACGTGGACCACCTCGCCGCGCGGACCTCTGGCCGAGACGGGCTTGGTGGCGAGATCCGCGACCCAATGATCGGGCAGCGTTAACGAAAACGACTCGGTCTCGATCGTCGGGCCCGCCGCCGCGAGGCGCGCGGCCGCGAGCATCGCGACCGCGACCATCATCCAGATCCTGGCGCGGAGACCGCGATGAATGGCCGGCGGCCTACTTCTCGCGGAAGCGATTCACGATCGGCAGCCGCCAGTCGCGGCCGAAGGCGCGCGGGGTGATCTTCACGCCGATGGGGCCCTGGCGGCGCTTGTACTCGTTGCTGTCCACCATGCGGATGACCCGGCGGACCGTGTCCTCCTTGAAGCCCAGGGCGACCAGCTCGGCGACGCCGCGGTCCTCCTCGACGTAGGCCTGGAGGATGGCGTCGAGCTCGGGATAGGGCGGCAGCGTGTCCTGGTCCGTCTGGTCGGGGCGCAGCTCGGCGGAGGGCGCGCGCTCGAAGATGCTGATCGGGATCAGCTCGCGGCCCGCACGCTCGTTGACGTAACGGCTCACCTCGTACACGAGCGTCTTGGGGACGTCCTTGATCACCGCGAAGCCGCCGGCCATGTCGCCGTAGAGCGTGGAGTAGCCGACGGCGATCTCGCTCTTGTTGCCGGTCGTCAGCACCAGCCAGCCGAACTTGTTGGAGAGCGCCATCAGCAGCGTCCCGCGGATGCGGGCCTGGATGTTCTCCTCGGCGACGTCTTCCTTGCGCCCCTTGAAGGCCGGCGCGAGCGTCTTCTTGAACGTCTCGAAGGTCGGCGTGATCGGCAGCGTCTGGAAGTCGATGTCGAGGTTCCGGGCCAGCCGCTCGGCGTCGCCGCGCGTGCCGCTCGAGGAGTACGGCGACGGCATCGTCACGCCGGTCACGTTCTTCTTGCCGAGCGCCTCCACCGCGATGGCCGCCACCAGGGCGGAGTCGATCCCGCCCGAGAGGCCGATCACGACGTGCTTGAAGCCGATCTTGCGCACGTAGTCGCGCGTCCCCAGCACGAGCGCCTCGTACACCTCGGCCACCGGCGGCAGCGGGGTCACGCGCAGCTCGGGCAGCGGCGGTGCCGCGGGCTCCGTCAGCGCGCCCAGTGCGAATCGCGGCGCGTCCTCCTTGCCGCGCTTCTCCTTGCGCCGGCGCGAGTCGCGCACGCGTGCGTGGAAGACGGCATCGAGGTCGAGGTCGGCGGCGACGAAGTCCTCCTTGAACTGCTGGCCCCGCGCCACGATCTCGCCGCGCTCGTTCACGATGAGGCTGGCGCCGTCGAAGACCAGCTCGTCCTGGCCACCGACGGTGTTGACGAACGCCAGGCACACCAGGTCGTCGGCCGCGCGCGTGGCGATGAGCCGCTCGCGCTGGTGGCCCTTGCCGGCGTGGTAGGGCGAGGCATTGATGGACACCACCAGCTCGGCGCCGGCCAGCGCCTGGCGCGTGGTGGGGCCGGCGGGATACCAGATGTCCTCGCACACGTTCACGGCGAAGCACGTCTCGCCCGCCGTGAACACCGGCGCCGCGTTGCCCGCCTGGAAGTAACGGTCCTCGTCGAACACGCCGTAGTTCGGCAGGTATTGCTTGTGATAGACGCCCGCCACCCGGCCGTCGTGCAGGATGGCCGCCGCGTTGAAGATGTCGTCGCGCTTGTCCACGAAGCCGACCACCGCCGTCAGCCCTTTCGTGGCGCGCGTGACGTCCTGCAGCGCGCGCAGGTTGGCCTCGATGAACGCCGACTTGAAGAGCAGATCCTCGGGCGGATAGCCGGTGACGGCCAGCTCGGGGAAGGCCACGAGCCGGCAGCCCTGGGCGCGCGCCTGGTCGAGCCCGGCGCGGATCTTCGCCACGTTGCCCTCGAGATCGCCGACGGTGGGGTTGATCTGGGCGAGGCCGACCCGGAAGCTCCGCATGGCGATATTGTAGCCCGCGGGTGTGCCGCCGGGCCGCATTGTCAATACCGGCGCGGCCGTGATATATGCTGCATTTCACAAGCTGCCGGGCCGCGTTGCCTGAGGCCGTCCCCGATCGCGGGTCGCAAGGAGGCTCCACATGAGACATCGCTCGTTGCTGCTCCTCGTCGTCGCCCTGCTGCTGGCCGTGACGCCCCCGGCGCACGCCCAGCCGAAAGACACGCTGACGGTGGCGCTCATCTCGCACGCCCCCACCCTCGATCCCCACATGCACTTCGAGCGGGTCGGCATCCTGGTCAACATCAACATGTTCGACTCGCTGCTGCACCGGAACAC